>Ga0335072_10003793_pt1 | contig 22640 bp, 20 predicted proteins | sample Lox_Sample_21_FD_206725 | JGI IMG/M metagenome (GOLD analysis project Ga0335072, IMG submission 206725) | Soil microbial communities from Loxahatchee National Wildlife Refuge, Florida, United States - Lox_Sample_2.1 | ecosystem: Environmental > Terrestrial > Soil > Wetlands | place: USA...
GGAACGGCGCTTCCAGCTCGTGCGTGGTGGTTCCGCTGGTAACGGTGCGCTCCTGCATGGCTTCCAGCAGGGCGGACTGCGTCTTAGGCGTGGCGCGGTTGATTTCGTCGGCCAGTACCAGGTTCGCGAAGATGGGGCCGGGCTGGAAACGGAGCGCCTTGGCGCCGTGATCGTCGCTCTCGATGATCATGCTGCCGACGATGTCGGCGGGCATGAGATCGGGCGTAAACTGGATGCGCGAATACTTCAGGTGCAGCACGCGGCCCAGCGTGCGGAGCAGCGTGGTCTTGCCCAAGCCCGGCACACCTTCCAACAGCACGTGGCCTCCGGCTAACAGGCAGATCAGCACACCGTCGACGACGTGTTGCTGCCCGACGATGACCTTTCCGATTTCCTGGCGCACCTGCTGCAGGTGGCCCGTGGCAAGCTGAAGTGTGGCGTTGGAGGGCACGTACTTATTTTAGCGGTGACGGGATCGAATCGTTCGATAATTCTTGACTGCCGCGAGCGGAACTTCCCGTTGGAGCTACTATAACACCAGGGTCATGCCTTTCACGAATCCTTCTACGGACGGCGTCCACCAGCGGCTGACGGATCTCCGCAACGGCCTGTTGGGCTTGCACAAGACGCTGCTGGACTCCGAACGGGCGGCCTACGAGCGGGACATCGCACGCATCAGCTCCAGCGGGGAGCTCTTGAAACTGGTTTTGTACGATCCCTGGTTCGCCTGGCTGCACGAATTGTCCGAGTTTGTGGTGCTGATCGACGAAATTCTGGACGCCGAAGACCCCCCCACCGGCATCGACGCCGAGCGCCTGATCGCACAAGCCTACGAGCTGCTGGCGCCCAGGGAATCCGGCAGCGGCTTCGCCAAGCGCTACTTTGAAGCGATGCAGCGCGACCCGGACGTGGTTCTGGCGCACGCACGAATGCGCAAAGTGATGTCGGATCTTGGCGGCTAACCCGCTTGCTCCGGCGCGCGGCTCAAACGGAGGTTTCGGACTTCCGGCTCAGATCTTCCGCCAGGATGATGGCCTCGGCCAGATCCTTCATGGGGCGGCGGAGGCGGCGGCTTTCGTTGCGCAGGCGCAAGTAGGCTTCCTCTTCCGTCAGGCCGTGGCGCTGCTGCAGGATGCCCTTGGCGCGTTCCACCAGCTTGCGCGTTTCCAGCTGGCGTTTCATCTCCAATGTCTCTTCCAGCAAGCGGGCGTTGGCTTCAGCCAGGAGCGACTTGGAGACCGCCCCGCCCATCTGTTCGCCGACGAAGGTCAGCAACGAAATCTCGTCGCGCGTGTGATCGTGCGGTTCGCGATGATGCACATTGATGACGCCGATCACCTCGCCGCCGCTGACCAGTGGAACGGAGAGAAAGGCGTCATACGTGTCTTCCACCAGGGCTGGGAATTTCTTGAAGCGGGCGTCGTTGGAAGCTCTCGAGGAAAGCGCCACAACGGATTTGTGTTCGGCCACCCAACCCGTCACGCCTTCACCCACGCTCATGCGTAACGTGCCGAGTGCGGCGGCGTGGGGAACTTGCGAGGCTCGCAGAACCACCTCGTCGGTGTCGCGATCCAACAGATACACCAGGCAGGCGTCGCAATCGGTGACCTGCGCCGTAACGCCAACGATTTCGCCTAGCATTTCGTCGAGTGAAAGCTCGGAGCTAACAATAGTGCTGATGCGATGAAAAAGGGCGATTTGAGAGCTGGCGGGCTCCATAACTTGTACGGTTGCCATGATTCAGGGTATGCGAGCGGGAGGCCGGGGTCCAATCGAAAATTCCTATCGGGTCGATTGATCGGAGTCGCCCATTGGAAGACGTTGATTCAGCGAGGCTTGAGCCGGGAAAGGGCGGCGGAAACGAAATCGTTACCGGCATATGTCACGCATATCACAAAATGATGACCAGGCTGCGTTGGACTTCCCCTGTCACCCGCGCCTCCTTGTTGCCGATGTAAACATTGACTTCCGAGCGGATACCGAATTCCGGCAGGTAGACGCCGGGCTCGACGGAGAAGCAGGTCCCGGCAATCACTTTGCGCTCGTCGTGCGTTTCCAGATTGTCCATGTTCGCGCCGGCGCCGTGAACTTCCTGGCCGATGGAGTGCCCCGTGCGATGGATGAAATAGTCGCCGAATCCCTTGTCCTTTATATATGCGCGCGCGGCGTCGTCCACCTGAAATCCCTGAAGGATTTGATGCTGGGCGACCGCGGATTGGACGCGGGCGACCGCACAGTCGCGGGCGTCGCGCACCACCTCGAAGATATTTTGCAACGTCGAGGGCGGAGAAGCGCCGCAATAGCCGGTCCAGGTGATGTCGTAGTAGACGGCATCTGGACGGTCGAGCTTGGCCCACATGTCAATCAATACGGCATCCTTCTCGCGTATGGGGCAGCTCTGCTCCGCTGTGGGTTCGTAATGCGGGTTCGACATGTTGGCGTTCACCGCGACGATCGGGCCGTGGTCGGTAAGTAGTCCTGATTTTTCAAAGCCGTCGCGGATGAAGCGGTTGATGTCCCACTCGGTGACGGTGCGGCCGGAGGCGAGGGACTCGGCGATGTGTTGAAAAGCGCCTGCTCGCACACGGTCCACGCGGCGGCCGGCTTCGAGATGCATTTCCAACTGGTCCGCGGTCCAGCGAGCCTCAAAGACCTGGATGAGATTGGCGGAGGTGACGACTTCGAGGCCGAGGCTGCGGATTAATTCGAGCGTGCCTCCATCCACCAGCGAGATTTGCGGCACCGCGCAATTGGGCGAGTACTGCATGGCGATGCGGCGGGAGCCGGCCAGCAGGCGCTTGAGGCCTTCCACCTGTGCCGTCCAACTGGAATAGGTCTGAATCGATCCAGGCAGGCCGTCGAGCACGTGAGATTCGATGGCGTGGACGAGGCCCTTCGGCTCGCCGTCAGCAGGCACGTAGTAATACCAGCGCCGCGTGGCGACGTGGGTGGGATTGAGATGGAGAATTCGGTAGGCGAGCGGATCGCGCTGGTGATGATCGAAGAACAGCCAGCCGTCGAGGGTTTCGTCGCGCAGGGCGCTTTGGATGTCGTCGAGTTGCATGGTCTAATTTTGGAGAGCGGGTTGGCGAGCCAGGCGTTGATGCCGGACTCGCGTGTTTAAGTTGAGAACGCCAGCCACGTCCTTGGAGTCTACGACCTGGAATTGGGCGACATCGTCCAGCCAATCCTGGCTGAGGCCGCTCCCATATTGCGTGGCGACAGTAAGCGTGTAGTCTTGCCGGCTGAGGAGGCAATCCAGTTCGAACTCGACTTCCAACGCCTCTCCCGCCGTGAAATCGCCCAGTTCGACGCGTTCGAGGCGCGTGTTGGTTCCGAAGACGTCCATTCCAATGCGGCTGCGGATCAAGATGCCGACAAGCGGGTTCGACACGGGCTGATGGAACGCGGCGCGGATGCGGACCAGCATGGACTCACCCGGGCGAAAGACGCGGCAGGGATCGCCGGCACTGTTTAGAATCTGAACGTCCGTGATACGGCTGGCGCCGTCTCCGTGACGGAAGGAGCTGGCTGCGGCAGGGCTGGTACCCGGAACCGTGATCCGGTCTTTCTGCGCGCGCTCGCGATCGAGGACGAAGCCCACATACTGATTGACCGCGTCCTTGGGTGTGCCTTGCATCACGATTTTGCCTTCGAGCATGAAGGCGGCTCTGTCCGCAAGCCGCTTGATTAGGCCGAGGTCATGAGAAACCAGGAGCACCGTCACCTTCCGCTGGCGGAGCTCTTCGAACTTCTGGATACAGCGGCTGGCAAAGATCGCGTCGCCGACGGCCAGGGCCTCATCGACGATGAGAATTTCCGGATCGACGTGAATGGCGGTGGAAAATGCCAGCCGAACATACATACCGCTGGAATATTCCTTCACCGGCCGGTCGATGAACTGGCCGATTTCGGCGAAGGCTTCGATGCGCGGGAAGGCTCTCTCCATTTCGCGGCGGGAAAGACCCATGATCTCGCCATTGAGAAAGACATTGTCGCGCCCGCTGAATTCGGGATTGAATCCGGCTCCCAACTCGAGCAGGGCGGCGATGCGGCCGGCACGCAGAACACGCCCGCTGGTGGGCTGCAGGATCCCGCTGATGATCTGCAACAGCGTGCTCTTGCCGGAGCCGTTGGGGCCCAGGAGGGCAAAGACTTCGCCTTTTTCGACGCGGAGGTTGATGTCGCGCAAGGCCCAGAAGTCGGCGGACCGGGATTTCGCGGGCACGAGCGCGCCCAGGACGCGATCCAGGGGATGCCGATAAAGATGATACACCTTAGAGACGTTTTGAACTGCGATCACGGCTGCATAATCACTGTACCGCGAACGGTGGAGGAAGCGCCCTCAGCCCATACTGAGGCTGCGCCGCATGCCATGTGAAAGGGGCAGGGCGTAGCCAATCAGACAGAACTGATCCAAGGCGAATAAGACGACGGACTCAAAGCCGCTGGCCTCGGCGAGCCTTGCTTCCTTGAGCCAGGGCGTAGATGAATCGCCAATACCGACCAAATGACTGCGCTGCGCCGGGGGGAATCCGTAGGCGGCGCCCATCGCGATGCTCGTCATACTTAGGTCTAAGTCCCGCTCGTACGTGTAAGTGAAGCTTTCGGTCTTCAGGCAATTCAGATTGGCGGGAGTCCAATCGCTGACTGGATAATTGATGACGTGGTTGAGCGGCGTGTTGTTCACGTCGGTGGGATACAGCACCTCAAAGCGGCAGTCGGCATAGAGTGAACGAACGTAGCTACGAATCTGGCTCGTAAACGCGCCGATCAATCCAGGTAGGAACGCAGCTTCCTGTGGGATCGTTTGAGGATCCACCGTGTTACTCGTGATTACCGTTATTTCGCGTCCGTATTGCGCGAGGAAAGTACTCGTGGTGTAGGCGTCATAAAAAGGCATTCCGGAACCGTCATCCGGGAAATACCACCACTGCACCTCGCCGAATTGCAAGTAAGGTGTTAAACCGGCGGCCGCCATCACGCTGGCCATGTCCTGATACACCTGCTGCCAGAACGCGGCGCTCGCCGGAGAAAAGTTGGTTTGTAACGAAGGGGTAGTCAGCAATACCGGAGCCTGGCTGGGATAAACCTGGGCGATGCCGGCTTCAGCGGAAGGATCGCCATTTCCCAACTCCATGCTAAACGAAGCCACCACATCCAGGCCATAGCCGTTCAGGGCTTGAAAATAACTGGTGCTCCAGTCGCGGGCCGCCCGATTCAAGCGGGGGGTTGCCGTCAGATCGGTGAGCCAGGCGCCATCCACGCCACCGGTAAAGGTCGGACCAGAGACAGAGATAGAGAGATTCGTGGTAGGCGCACTTGTGGAAATGGTGATGTTGTTTCCGTCGCTGCCCATCGAGCGGGAAAAAATGTTGAGTTGACTGCCGGTGGCCTGCGCCCAAACCGCGGTATAGCCGCTGTTCAGGAGTAGCTCAAACGCGGTTGCCAGCGTTTCCACGGTATCGCCATCCAGATTCAGATGCTCAATCACGGTTTGAGTGGAAGGCGGTTGACCGGTTTGTCCCAGGATGATTTGCGTCGTCTCGTTCTGATCCGGAGACCCTGAAAACGTGACCGTAGCTGAGGCATAACTCTGCGCAGGGCAGGTCAGCTCATAAAACCAGAGTGCGCCGGCATAATGATTGACCCTTCCACGAAAGCCGAGCGAGTTGATCATCCAAGCCGTTCGTTCGGGCGCCAGAGCGAGCGATTGGTTGGTGTCCCAGTCGGTGGCCAGGGTGAGTACCGATTCCGTGGGTTCGACAGGCAGAGTGGCTGCCGGAATCGCGACTTCCAAAAAGTCGAAGTAGAAATAGGTTCCTGGGTCGCCAGCGTGCGCCGCGGTGACGGTGTAGCTTCCGGACTCGAATTGACCCAGGAATTGGCGAATGAGCACATCTTCGCCGGGAACATTCAGGTTCACAAGGGACGGACTCTGGCCGTCAACCGAAATCGAGATCACTGTGCCGTTGTCCAATAGACGGGTGCCCAAATAAAGGCTGTGCGGTTGCGAGGAGGTATAGCTACAAGTGAACGACGAAGTGGGGGTATCCGAAGACTGAATGCTACCTCCGGAATAATTGCCGCCCGTACTGCTCCACGAACCGGTATATTGAACTTCGCTCGAGTCGTTTTCGATACGGCTGCTGCCGGGGCCAGCGACCGAATAACTCAGACCGCTGCCGCTTACGTTCCAATTGGAGACCGTGACCTGAAACTCGGTTCGAAGATAGGCTCCGGGCTGTAAGTCGGCCGAATAGGTCCAGCGCAGTTTTCTGATGGCATTCGAGGGAACTTGTCCGAGAACTGGGTCTTGCAACGAGGCAAACGGCAGGGTGATTGACCATGCCGAGGGCGACGTTCCGCCCGAAAGCTGCTTGGAAACGGCATCCCATTGCTCGGTGCAGGCGCCCGAAACGTAGCTGTAGACGCCGATCCGATTTCCGTTCGCACCCGTCGTTGAGTTGGAGAGGGTCTGGCCGGATCCGACGTAGGTCAAAGTAATCGACGTGCCGTTGGCAACGGCTTGCATCGTTGAGGAGAAAGCATTCACTCCCGCAACGATGTTCTGGATGGCAACCTCCAAGGTGTCGGCGCTTGTCAAAAGATATGGATAGTGCTCGGAAAGAAATGCCAGCCCCACGGAATCGCCGGGTGTCGGACTGCCACCGAGTTGAAACTGGACCGTAGCACACTGATAACCGCCTGTAACCGGCGTAGCGTAATTGAGCAGCGGGACCCTGTAGATGGTCTCGCCCGTACCGGGATTGGCCCAGATGCGGAGCGTGGGCCAATCCACCGTCGGATAAAGGTCTGAGTCAAGGGGAATACAGTTTTGCCTGGTTTCTTGGTAGGCGAGCGTCAGTCCGCTGAGATCGCCGTTTGGCAACGAGCGGAACGCAGGATGTTCGAAGACATTGTCCCGGTTCCATTCAATGACTGCCCAGTCGAACTGCTGCCGCCAGGAACCCGAGACGGTAAAGCCGTTCGGACTGGTCTGACTCAAGGCCGCAATGGCGGATGGCTCAAAGAAATAACATTGCAAGTCGCGATCGGGCTGGAGTTTGTTCAACGTTTCCGGCACAGGCAGGCCTACAGTCTAATTGTTACGGTGAGATCGCTACCGGGGGCGGCGTTCGCTGTTTGCACAACCGAGGTGATGTTCAAGCCGACTTGCGCCCCAGCTTGCAATGGACCAAGCGCGAATCCATCGACTACATTGGAAGTGGTCGTGCCCGCCGGGATGGTCAGCTGACAGAACGGCTGCCCATTCTGTGTCACCTCCATGACGACCGGAGCTGCAGCCGGGGCATCTGATACAACCGCATATACGTCGCGTACGGAATGAGAAGTGTCAACCAGCAGTGGAGGCGCTGCATTGGTTTGGATTGCCAAAGCGCCATCCACCTGGATGGAAAGTTGTCCTCCGGAAAGCGTGCGCAGTCCAGTATCCGAAGTATTCGTAAACGATTGCTCGGCCACGGTGCTATTTCCATGCGAATTGGTCACGAACAATTCTGCGGCCGCGATGCGAACATCGGGCAGGACGATCGGAAAGAGGTAGCTGCCGCTGGCGGGACTGCCGAAAAAGCCTTGGGCGAACGGCATGATGAAAATCTTCTTCTCAAGAGCGTAAACGCCCGTTTGAGCCGCATGTGCCGTTGCAGTACTTCCGTGTGAACCTCGATTGACTTGTACGGTCGTTCCATTGCTCAGGTCCTGCTGAACGAGCATTACTTCTGCGTCAACCTGCAATAAGTCCCCGGCCGACGCGGAAATTGCGGTTGACACAGCCAGCGTTGTATCCCCGGCCCCGGCGGCGGCACTTAGAAGGATCGTCGATGGGCCGTTCAGTTCGTCCCAAAAAGCCAACGTCAGGGTGCCGGCGTTGACTGTAATCGTATTGTCGAGGGACGTAAAACCGATTCCCACCAAGTCCACAGTGCCTTGTCCGGCGAGATACAACCCAAATGTGGGTTGGCCTGCAACATCCGAGTCCAGATTATTCCCGACGTTGCCTGAAATCCGCCAACGAGTCAAGGGTGAGAGTTCGAGGTCGCTCTCCTCGTTGCGGACGTTGGCGGCGCGGCCGGAAATGTGAAGCGTCACGCCCTCGCGGTTTGGCACCGGAAACGATACCGGCGATGCAGCGCTCGACGCCCCAAACTGCCAAGAGGAGTCTGCGATCAGGAAGGAGCTGGTCGTGTCCGGCGCAATGTCCCAGCTGGGAGTGATCGTTAAAGTAGTGGCTGAATTTGCGGCAATCGTTCGCTCCTGTCCGTCCCCGGTTCCTTGCTCGATGCGCACTGTGGCGCCACGATACTGGTTCGGAAGCATGTTTAACGTGCTGTTTCCAACGGTAGTTGCGGATTGAACGTCAACACTTTCGGGAGGTTGAAGCTCCAAGCGCCAGTAGAAATTGGCGTGGTCGTAGTTGTAATCAGGGGGACCCTGGAGTAAGGCCGTTGCGCCCAGGTCGGTGAATTGCGTGGCGATCGGAACGTTTTGCGCTATGAGCAACAGCTGGATTGGATTCGCGCCGCGGTAAACGTTAAACCCGGCTGCAGTCGACGAGAAGCTTAGGGTGACCAACGTCACTTGGTTCGTATTCGTTCCTGCAGGTACGCTAGCCATGATCGTGAATGAAAGCCCGCCCTCTGCGCCGGTCGCATCCACTGCGCTCAGTGCGTAATATAGAGCCTGGCCGCCGGCCAAGGTCCCGCCGGTCGTGTTGATTTGAGGATTCAGACCCGCCAGCGGGATGCCCGCCGCGCTCGCCGTCGGCCTAGCGGGGACGGAAAAGCTGACGGACAAGTTGCTACCAATGCTTCCATCGCTGCTGACGACGGAAGATTCAACCACTCCGAACTGCGGTACCCCGTTGCTGTCCAGCACACTGCCCACGAGCGGTCTGGGCACACCTATTTCGAACCCCGGTGGGCTTCCAAAGTTAATCGTGCCGGTGTTGACGGCGGTGTACCACGAATCATCGTGAAGCTGAGCCGTGATGGATACGGATAGAAAATTGACACCCGGAGAAATCTTGGTGATCCGAAACGGCTGGCGGCTGAAGCCCTCCTTCGCATACGTAATGGTGATTATGTCTCCCGGCGCTAGCCCCACACCTTTCATGCTGGTTTGAAACTGAACATAGGTGTTGCCTTGGACCGACTTATACAACTGCAGCGCGGCGGCTCTTGTCGCTTGATCGCAATTCGGCAAGCCGAGTGCCGTCAGACTAGTCGTAATGTTTTGCCCTGTCAACAGCGAGTCATCGATATCCACCAGAGAGAGGCTGTCCTGTTGGTACTGGTTGAACTCGTCCTGGAATTCCACTGTGTACTGGTTCGGCGTGTCAGCCGTTGCACGGGACGAAACACTTAACGTCGATGCACCATTGTTTTGGCGCAAGATTCCAGACAACTCGTTATCTCCGAACTCGTAGGCCGGCCAGCCTCCATCGAGCGCCTCCGTACTATTGCTGCCTGCTCGTAGTATCGGCTGTTGCACCGCCAATGTATCTTCGCCATTCAACTGGAGCAAGCCGCTTGTGCTAAGAGTCAAGAACATTGCAGATCCGTTGCAGATCCCGCGCACGATGTCACCCACACTGCGGGTGTCGGTCAATAACAAGTTGCACTGATATCTGGGAATCAGAGTGTTGTTGCCGTTCAAATCGACCGTTTGCACCAGCGCGTCACACCGCGCGGCCACATTAGCAAAGCTGACCAGGTCTAACTCGCCGGTGCTCCATCCACTGCGCCTCAGGACGTCCAGGATCACCCACGCCGGATTGTTCGTGAAGGTTGGGTCCAGAGAGTTGCCGCTCGTATCAAACCGCGGCAATAGAAGGCCTTGAATCAAGATCTCAATTTCGGGAAGGGAACTTCCGTCCGAGATTCGGTTGGGGACGACCACCGACAACAGTCCCATGCTCCCGTATGGATCGCCAAGCGGATTGCCTGAGGAATCCGTGAAATCAAGGTCGAAAGTTCCATTCCGAGCACCCAGACTTACTACGTTGTACCAGCCGGTCGCAGTCATGTTGGTCCCAGGAGCTCCCACCGGGATCTCAGTATTGTTTACGATCACTTTCACAATCGCGCTCAGTGGTCCCACTCCCAGAAGCACTTCGCAATGGGTGAGATTTCCATCGTTGCGGGCAAACACGAGAGGCGGCTCATACCACCCCGTTCCGTAAACCAGCGGAACACAGTCGTTGTACAGCGCCAGGTTCCCTGCTGGAATTGAAAGATGCATCCCTTTCTCGCCATAAGTGCGGACGTAAATCGCGGCCGGCATAAACTCGATCCCGCCGAAGCGCCCAGTCGGATTATTTTGTGCGTCAGTGCTGAACATCCCCCGCTGCTGGCACTGTGCGCGCGAGTAGTCGCACGAAGTGTACGGTGTGGTCCCGTTCAGATTCCCGACGCCGTTCGTCTGGTCCGCGGAGTATCCGCACTGATAGAATGGCGCGTAAGATCCGGAAGTTCCACCGCTAACTGCTTCCTGCCGTTGTGATGCGTCGGATGGAAAATTCCACGGACAGCTCTTCTGAATTCGTACTGACGGCAAGTACACCCGTTGCAAGTTCAGGCGGTTCGTAAAGCTAAGTCGTAGCGTCAACTCGGTAGATTGATCCGGAGGATTTGCGACTCCGCAGAAGACAACCTGGCTGTCCGAAGCCGCCACACCGTTCGCTAAATCGAAAAACAGGAACGTTACGGAAAGTTGGGCGCCCTTCCACCCGATGTTTCTCTCGATCGAGGACAGGAACGAGTCAGCGTTGGCCAGTGTAATCGAGACGGTCGAGGCACCCTCAACAGCCAGTTCTGACGATGAAGTTAAGTCAAACACGTTGTGTCGCAAAACTCGGCTCAGATACTGCGCGCCGTTCACAATTACCGGGTGCGTACTCCACCGCTGAACGTCTCCAGAGGACAGCGTGCAGTCAAACAAGAGGAGGGGTGTGCCGGGAACCTCCAGTTCCTTCAGAGTGTTGATCGAGGTGGTACTCATGCCAATTCCGGGCTCAGGTCAAGTTACTGATTAGGCTGATCTGGCACTTATTCTGGTCGGGCGCAGTGGTCGTCCATGGAAGCAGATCCGCATTAAATCTCGTTTCCGAATACACGCCGCCAAGGTCAATGGTCTTCTTGTAAGGCCCTGGTGCGGATTGTGCCTCCACTTGCGCACCGCACGCTTCCACAGTCCCGCCCGGCGGCAATTGCACACCGAAGCTGATTCCGTCCGACTGGATGGAAAGGCAGGCCGAGGCCACAACTCGAGTCCACGTTGCTGGCACGGAAACCTCTGTCAGCGAATCCAGGCCGTCGGCGGATATTACAAGTTGAGCCGGGCAGTATGCGCCGCTGCGCAAGTAGACACTATAAGCGTACTGATACCAGCTTGGCCCGCCCGTGACTTGAACGATGCGTTGGTCCGCTTGCCCCGTGTTTGTGAGCTGCAGGGCATTAGTTCCGCCGAACGGATCCTGTATGCCCAAAGTAACTTGCAGCATTGGGTCAGCCGTCCATACCGGCTGCGTCCAGTCCTCACTCCACATCAATAAGTTGTCAGTTGGATCCAGGAAGGTAAATGTATTCAAGCGGCCCAGGGACGCATCGAATAACGCTTGGAGCGAAGCCGCTTCAGCGTCGGTGAGGCTCGCATAAGTGAGCTGCCATTGCACCGTCTGCGCGCCTGTATCCGCCATCCTTAACGTGCTGCCGTCTGGAAGCTGGTTCAGGAATGTGCGCATGTTGGTGACCCGCCCCACAGGGTACTGAGATATGGTGCCAGTGGTCAGCTGCGGGTAGTACAACATGTCAGTCTGGATTTTCCACGATCCGAAGCGACGTAGTTGCGTTGAACGGGCCCACCAGTTGTTCGGATAGCTGGGAGTCCTCAAGACTACAGCTGGGATACGTCGTGCCATCCCAGGGGTCGGTAAAAGAGAAGTTCTGAGCTGCGCCGCTCAGCCCTCGAAAGAACTCCCGATATGCGTGCAACTCGCTTTCGTCCAGCAAACTGAGTCGTACGATCCAGTGATGCAGCGGCGCTTTATAATTGCCCACTCGTTGCTCCGAGCCATCCACAAAGCGCAACACGGTTGTGGAGTACTCGGATGAGTGCTGCGCCGGATATTGGAGCACGGCGCCTGTTTTTAGCAGCGGGAAGTCGCTCATATCACAATTCAGCAATCACGTCGTTCAACGGATGCGAGTTCAAGATGGCCTGCCTCACCGCGTCGGCAATCTCGTTGCTGTGGTCCAAGAACGACTGGCTGTCCATGGCGTTTACTTGAATGTTCACTTGCTGCGCAGCTGCTGAGCTCTGTGCCCGTGGCTGGCCGGACTCTCCGACGTTTACCGGCACCACTCCTCCGCCAGACCCGACCCCTCCCTGGTATTGCACGGGTGCCGCCAACTGGAAAGGCGCCGGCGCGGTGGTCGTCGCACTGCCGCCTCCAAATAGACTCATCAAGCCGCTGATAATCGGAGACAGAGTAAGGCCTCCGCCAACCAGCGTGGATGCAATGCCCCCCACGGTGCTTCCAACCGATGCGCCACCGCCCCCTTTTTCTGCGGTGTTTTGCGTCACAGCCTGCGTGTTTTCTTGAATAGCCGCCGTTTGTTCCTGCTGCGTCGAGGCAAGGCTACTAAGCTGCGTACTGAGCGCGGACAGTTGCTCGGTAACGTCGCTCGTGGAACCCTGGCCGCCTGGAAGTTCGATCGACGCAATGGAACTCCCTGATAGGCTCACGCTGCCGCCGCTCCCTGATCCGGCCGTGGCCAACTCTTGAGCGGGATTCGAACGCGTCGCGCCCCCGCTTGCAGTTGTCGACAGCACTTCATCCCACTTAGATTTGGGCATTGCGTTTCTCCAGCGTCCATTCGTTCTCTAAGATAGCGATCGCCTCCACCAGACGCGCTGGCAGGTCAAAAACGTTACTTGCGCCCATTAGCTTCCACGCTTGGAATTCCTCTAGCAAACCCAGGCTCTCGGCTGTGATGTATGACGTTGGACAGGTCGTCAGGGAAACTCGTTCTCGCGCCCACACGATTTGTTGCAACGAATCGCTCGAGTCTTTGCGCCAACCGCATCGCCGCTTGCTTTCCAGGCCGTTTCTCCGGCACGCGTCGCATTTCCACGCGGCCTGGTTCCCCAACTGAAAGTGGAATGCGATAATCAGTTTTTTCTTTCTGCTTCGCTCAAGCCGCACTGGCCCCGGATTGCGGCCAACGCTTCCTGCGTTAGTTCTTCCGGCCCCCTATCCAGCAATTGATCGACGGTTGCCTGCTCCCCATCGATCATCAGACCGTCGACGCTAACCAGCCCCCATCGCATGTACATGGCGTCGATCTCCTGCGCCAGTATGTTCGCCTCGATCTTCTCCCGGACCTCGTTGCCGGCCGCCAAGAACTCCGCTCTTTGACTGAGCTCCCGCGCGCACCTGCTCAGTTCCATTCGGCGGCCAAAAGAGACGCGACGAATCACGAGCGTGACACCAGGAATCGCCCGGGACTGAATCGAAAGCGTACTCTCGTAAGACACCGGACCGCTCACGGGCTGGTGCGGTTTGTCGGTGGCCCCGCCGCTACTCTCACCCGAACGCGAAAAAAACCTCATCATCCACGCTCCCCTGTGCCCGGCAGCTTTGAAACTGCCACTGCTGCCGCGTCTCGGAATCGTCGAATCCCGGAACTTCCGGGATGACGCTCTGCATGTAAATGCCAAACACCTGGCCTTGCTGCTGCCCTAGCTGGATCATCACGCTAATCGGTGATCTTTGGCGCGCGGCCTGGTATAGAGCCGCGGTCGCGGAATCGTCCTGCTGGTAGAGATTGAGGCTGACAGAAACTGTTCGCTGGCCTGGAGCAATAGCACTAGGCAGTTGCTCACCGAACTCTTCCGCCCGCAAATCCACATTGTTGGAGAACGAGAGGTCCGCCTTGGTAAGAGTCCAAAAGCGTTCTGGGGAGCTGCCCAGCCAAACCTGGCCAAGGTTCCCCGGTACGATCGCGTAGCTCATCGGACTGACAGTGGGCTCCTGCGGGAACGCGGGAAGCCCCGCTTGGCCGCTCTCGAAACTGGAACTGTCCACTACATCCTGCGCCGGCCCACTGAAGTCGAATTCATGAAAGTCCCCGTTCACGGCTAGACTGAGCGTGTTAACCGCCGCGCCAGACAGAATGCGCTGGACGGAGGTAGCTGGACTCCAATAATCGAAGATCGTTACGCTTGGCAGATCCGTCGCCGGCTGATATCCGGTTGTCGGTCCGATCTGTGAGTTGGTTGCAGGAGTAACCGTGAATGGCGCGTTGAGCTGGATCGTTTCCGGGTCGACGATTGCGGAAACAAAACGCATCTCTCCGCCGCTTGTGACCGCTTGACCCGGTGCCAGCCCGTGCGGGCCAGTGAACGCAATCTGAGACAAGTTGGCCGCATTGCTCACGGTTCCTCCCGCATACAGCGTCGGATCGCCACCCAGACACGCTTGAAAGAGCGGCCCGTGTGGGGGCGGCTGCGTCGGATCGGACCACGTCGTCATGTAACTCTTGAGTTCGAAACTCGTCTGCCTGCGGATGCCGCTCGGGTTGCCTGGAAACGTTCGCGAGCCGGTCTTGTCCTTCCTTTGAACTTTCTCTGTGCGCTGCTTCATGCTCAACTTCAGCGCGGGAATACGATTAGCGGCGCTGACCGTCGGTGCGACTCCGAAGCTCTGCTCCAAGGCGACATAGAACCGATTCTCGTTGGATAATATGTAGGACATAGTTTGCTTTGCGAAGCTCGTTAGTCCGAACTAACCTCCAGGACGACTGCCACCTTGGCGCTTTGCAGCAGATTCCTTCCGCCGTGTTTCACCGGGCCAAAGGTAATCTCGTATCCGCCGTTAAAATACACGCCGTCGCCCCAATCGCCCCGGTTGCTCTCGAGCACTTGCGTGATTGCATCTACGTAGGTCTGCAGGTTGGTTTCTAGGTTATCGAGCCGGTCCTGCGACACGCGCGCTTCCACCACCATCTGCGCATTCCCCGAAAACGTCCGAAACTTCTCCGTGAGCGAATTGACAATCTTGCTGCAGTAGACGTAGACCAGCGGGTACTTGCTCGCGGTGCTCCGTTCCGCGATCTCCGGCGCGACGTTTTGTGCGATGATTTGCTCCGCGTTGATGGACGGCAATTCCACGGCCTGCTCGGCTGAAAGAGCCGCCACCGCCGCCGGCACACCGTTTTCAGCGGTGAGAACGCCCCACAACTTAGCCGTGACTGAGCCTGCAATCGCAATCACCGCTCAGCCCCTCTGTATGACGTGCTGGTCCATAACGTACCAGGTGGGTTGTTGACCTTCTGGAGGGGGTGTTCCCGGCTGCATCCCCATGGCCATCGCCCAGCTGGAATTAGCCTCCATCGGAATGCTGTTTTGAAGTCCGAGAGACTGCGGGGACGTCCCCGCGTATACGTTCCAACCGGCCACATTTGCCGGGAGACTCCCGCACGCCACTGCCAGCTGCTGCCCGTCAGAGGTCGTCAGTTGGCTCATGTCACTTGGCGCGCCTTCTTCGCCTGCTTGGTTCACCCACGTGACTTCCACGAAGAACGTTGCGCCAGCTCCACTGCCCGTCACCGTCGACAAGATTGGCGTGGCTGCCTTCGCAATTGGGTCCGCCACTAACCCCACGCCGATTCGCAAATAGTTCTCAGCGCTCTCCTTCGCCAGCTGTTCGTATTCGGCCCACTTACCTTGATACCGGTCGTTGAGTTGACTGTTGTACGCGTCGCGATAAACCAAAGCTAGCGTCCTGTGTATGTGCCACTGCCGTAGCGGCGCTGTCACGACGACGTCGCTGACGTCCCGGTTGCGCCTCTGTGTCCACGGAAGGTCCCGAAGCGGTAGCCGCTTCAGGAGGAACAAGACTAACTGGGACGCGATATCTCTCTGCGCCAGAGCGATCTTCCCCCCTAGATCGATACCTTCGATCTCCGCGACGCTAAGGATGGCGTTCTCGACATTCTCAAGATCGCTCGGTGCGATAATCGGTCCATCTGTAAATAGGGCCATGTCCGACCGCTCACCGGCTAGCGCTTCTCCGGACGAACGCTTTTAATCGCCCGTAAGTCCGCCTCTGAAATCACGTTCACCTGGACCCGGTCGGCCAGCGCACGCTGCTGGGCTTCCAAAACAGCCTTTTGAACTTCGGCGTGATACTCCTCCGACTCCGGCGGGCTCGCTAATCGCGCCCGTCCTTCCAGTAAAAGCTTCGCCGCGAGTCTGCGGCTTACCTCCGTTTTTTGTCCCGCTCTTCCGCCGTCGGGCGTTTCCTCACTCACCACCACTACGTGAGGCTCGGTGATTTCCTGTTCAATCTTCTTCAGCTTTTGATAGAACACCTTCAAGTCCATCTCTCCTCCTCGGAAGCACACCGCGGGCCGCAGCCCCACGCCCGTCCGTCCGGCGCTACTAGCTGTTCACCTGGATCCCGAAGGAATTTCTCAGAACCGCGGTCCCATACAACACATCCACCGTGAACTGCTGGGCCAGCGTGTTCGGCTGATAGCTCATCACAACGCGGATTCCAAAATTGCCCATCTCGGCGTACTCCGCAACAGCTCCCGTACCAGGTAACGGCTGTGGCAGTCTGCGTACCACTAGTCCGATCGCGTCTCGCGCGAACGCCAGGTTATGCGTGTTCACTGGAGTGCTGCCGGTCTTTTGCACCAACTGCGACCGGAACACGAAAAAGTCTTTGATCTTTCCAACCGCCCCTTCCACCAGGGCTCGCAGACCAGCGTCGCCTGCTGAATAGTATTCGCTGAACCGCGGAATCTGGCGCAGCGCCGAGTACGTCGTGGGATCCACTACTAGGTACTTACTGGCGGCCGCTGGCACCATTGCCTGGAACAACGCCGTCTCAGCCGAGTCCACCACTTCCTCCGTTATGGCAACGCCCGCCGTGCCGATTGGCGTGTTCGAGCTAAATTGCGAGTACAAGCTTAATATGTCCGACTCAATTCGTTCCGCGATTGCCACAACCGCCGGCTGCATGTAGAGCTTGAGGAGATCGGGTACCGCCAGCACCTTCGTCACGTCCGGAATCTGAAAGGTCGCTTCCGCATGTGTATTCAACACGATCTGCGCGTTCCCGATGCTCGGATTCTGGGGCTGAACCGTCCCGCCCTCCGCAATGTTGTTTGCCACCAACGTTGGCGGAATCGGAACATTCACCGTGTCTCCAGCGTGCGCTAGGGTTGGCTCGTAGTCCCGGTTGACCAAATTCCCCATAACCAAGTTAGTCACCAAGGCCGGCAGCGCGTCCACGGCTACTAACTTGACGATCGCGTTCGCGACGTTTGCTGATGTAATTGCTGACATTTAGGTTTACCTCGTCTTTTGCCTTAACTCTGATTCCGGATCGCTCGCTCTTCGTAGCTGCCCCGGCCCCCGGTCAATTGCCCCGCAGTGCCTGGCCTGCGACTCGCGAGATCTCCTGGCGAACCTTTTCCAGTTCTTCCGGACTCATTCCCGGCCGAATCTTGTCCAGGCTGAGTCCACCTGTGGGCGAAGCCGCCTTCGGCCCCGATCCCATCCCCGAACCACCCGTTATGCGTGCCGGTAGCAATTCGGGGTTTTCCTGCACAAACTGCGTAAGGTAATCTCGTAGCGGCACTTCACCTCCACCACCGCGTGCGATCAGCCGGCCATCCTCACCGCGCCGAATATCGTCTTTCACCGCCCGGTAGGCCAGATCCACCTTCGCGACACCCAGCCGTTGCAGTTCGCCTCGAATCGCTGAGTTACGGTCCGCCTCGTCCGCCAGCTCCCGGCTCCGCTCATTCTCCTTTACTAGCTCGTTAACCCGTCGTTCCAATTCCTCACGGCGTTTGCGCTCGTCCAGCAATTCGGTCTTGTAAGCGGGCTCCGCCTTGACCTGCTCGGCTTGCACAAACTCTTCGATCACTCCGCGTATCAACGAACGCAGGTCAGTGCCGTCGCCCTTTACGTCGTCCATATTCCTCCCTCGCTCTTGACTCGCCGCTTCTGAACCCGGCTCTCTTATGCTTCCGGCTCTTCGTCGATCTCACGCCCGATTCTGTCCTTCACTTCTTGCCTGACGTCAGACAGGAATTGGAATGCTAGCTTCTTGTACACCTGAGTCCTCAGAGTCGCCGAGTTGATTCCTAGCCCAAGTAGCCGCTCCGCATCTTCCAGCTCGGCCCCAAAATCTCCAATGTCAAACTCGTCCATGCCGGAAACGTCAATGCCCAGTCCATCCTCGCGCGCCGATTCAACCGCCCGCAGCACCCGCTTCATGCAGTCCTTAACTGCGTCGCCATACGCTCGCAGCACTTCCTGCGTGATCGCATAGTCCCTTTGCTTGCTCACTCCCGACTGCGCTGTGCTCCCCGACAACGCGCCGCCCGCGTGCGTCACATAGCACACGCGGTAGATCTCCTCCTGTAACCTGGTCAGATTCTCCGCAGCAATCTGATATACATTTCCCTGCGGCTCCGTCCACCCGAACCGGTCCTGCGGGCCAAGCTGGATATAGTAAGACTCACCCATCACTTGGTTCCAGTCCCGTTCCGAGTAAATCACCGGCATGGCGAACAACCCCATGGTTAGGGCCCAGCCCAGTGCGTTCGACTTATTGAAGTGCTCCAGCTGCAGCGACGATGCTTTGTTCAACAACCACAGCCCCTCCGAGACCCGCAATTCGATCAAAGGCACTCGCAGCTGCTTGGCCAGCCCGTGTTGCCCCTCCGCCACCAACTCGATCCGCCCTTTATCCGTCCCGCGATGTTCCACTTCGTAAATCCTGTATCTCTCTTTGTCGTAGTAAACCCATCGCGTCTGTTCGGCCCAGCTCGCCTCTTCGATCCTGTCTTTTCGCAAACTGCGCGTACGGAGCACAATCCACTGGTAGTGCCCGTGTTCGTCGTAACTCCAATTGATGAGTTCATCCGCTGAGTAACTCAACAGATACGCCCTCGATGCCCCGCGCTCATCCTCCTCGGCTCGCGTGTCTGCCGGCCGGTCTAACCTGGGGAAGTCGATCAGAACGCAGCTCTTCCCGCAAATCAGTGCCTCCACGAATTGCTTCCGGAAGAATTCCGTCAGATTCGTGCCTTTCAGGTCACAATCCTCCGTGAACTGGCCGAAGAACTTCCGTGCCCGGTCGCTCTTCCCTTCAAATGCGAGCACCGGCTCCCTTCGGAACAGGGTCGCAGTGTACCAGTCGACGATCGACCCGATGTAGTTCTCATAAAAGCTGCGGCTCAGGCGTTCGACGTACACATCCCCCGGCTCTTTTTGACGGCGAACCAGGTACTGATGAGCGTTCACTTTGAACTGCTCCCCTCCCCCGTAAAGGTCCCTGTATCGCTGCCACATGGCCCGCTTCGCGGCATATTCCGGGTGCTCTTGATTGATGTCGAAACCGCTGCCGCTTTTGTCCATCTGTTTGTCCCGAACACTTAGAGCAGCCGCCGGCTCTGTTCCCCAAACACCACAGCCTGCTTGCACTCCTGCCAGACTAGGTAGCCGATTGCGTCTGACAAGTGGGTTCTCTTGGGATCCTTCTCCTTATCGATCACGCTGGTTTCAGGCTTGTAAGTCACTTCTTCGAAATCCGCAATCAGTCCTTTGCACCCCGGATCGACAAACAGTTGGGTATCGCCGCTGGCGGAGATTAATTTCGCGTTCACCAGCCCCACGCGCTCGCGCACACTTGGGTTGCTGGCTGGCACCCGGAATCGGACGCCGCAATATGCCGTCTGTCTGAAAAACTCCTTGATGATCTGATAATCTGTCGTGCCGGCCGTTTGTAGCCTCTGCCCGGAAGCATCGCCGTAGATCACCAGTCCTGCCTGGTGATTCGGATACCTCGAATGAAATTCCTCACACGCCTGCAACGTGCTGGCTCGGCTGAGTACGATTTCATCCAGCACTCTCACTTCGTCCCCGCTTTTCTGCGCCACCACCGAACTCATCGGGTCCACATTAAAGTCCAGCGCCCAGCAAAGCGGAAGTCCGCCATCCACACTCAGCTCCCTGACGTTTCGGGTTCGCTGGAATCCGTCGTAAACCACGCTCGCTTGCACGTTCAGATACTCGCCCAGCGCCTCTTGCTCAAAGAATTTGGATTCGTAACTTCGCTTGAGCCGCTCGTAAAAGTCCGGAACCCTCTCCAGGATGTGCCGGTTTTCAAACGGCTTGGCGAGCACCACCTCATATCCCTCCACGTGCCCCTGTACGAACCTTCGATATACCCAATCAAACCCCTTCGGCGTCCACACCGCGAATCCACATAGACGCTTCGCTCCCGGATCCCTGAGACGCCCCTCCAGCCGAAGCCACGCTTCTTCAGCTGTGTAAGTCAGTTCGTCCAGCCCGAACCACGCCAGGTTAGTCCCGCGAAGGCGTTCGAAATCATCCACGGCCCTAAAATAGATTCGCGAGCCCGTGTCCCGCATGACTAACAAAGACTCGGACTTATTCAATTCATGCCGGATCTCGTTGACCCCGAGCACCTCCAGGAAGCTGGTCAGCGTCGCGTCCCGCAACATCGGGTAAGTCGGCGCACCGATTAGTCCCTGGCGGCCCGGATTCAAGTAACTGAGCCGGATCGCCTCTTGACATAGCGCCTGGCTCTTGCCCGATCCAATCGGCCCTGAAAAACCTTTGAACCTCGCCGCTGATTCGTGAAACTTCCGTTGCGACGGTAACGGTTCATACCTTATTTCGATCCGTCGCGTTGCTCCGCTGAATCTTTCCACGTGACGATGATCTCCCTTGGCTGCTCCTCTTGCTCCAGTTCCCGCTCGAGCTGCGTCAGCCGGATGAAATCAGCCAGCGTCACCTTCCCTTCGTCCAGGTCCAGCCTATGTTCGATCTTCGTCAGCAGGGCGTGGATCCGCTCCTTTCGCGAATCCCGTTGCCGCCGTTTTCCGTCCGATGGCCGGTGCGGCCTTGCTCCGTTTCCTGCCATCCTGCATCCCAAAAAAATTGGGCGCCCCGTCACCGGAGCGCCCGCAAGCAACTCTCTCCTGCACAAACTCTATCAGCCGGCCTCTCGAGCACCCTGCGAAGGCGAAGCTAAAGGCCTGAAAACATTCCGCTGATTTCTAAATGTTTTCTGTCACCGCGCGGATTCTTGAGCCTTCACGCTGTCTGCGTGACTGCGGAACGCAACCCTCGCTCCTCGATCTCGATCTCCCGGATCCGAAACTTCTGAATCTTGCCCGTCACCGTCATCGGAAATGCCTCTACGAAGCGAATGTACTGTGGGATCTTGAAGTGCGCGATCCGTCCCCGGCAAAATTCCCGGATTTCCTCTTCCGTAGCGGGCTCCTTCACCCGGATCCACGCAGCCACAACCTCCCCGAGCTTCGCGTCGGGCAACCCCACCACCTGCACGTCCGCCACTTTCGGATGCGCGTAGAGAAATTCCTCTACCTCGCGCGGATACACGTTCTCCCCGCCGCGGATGATCATGTCCTTGGCCCGCCCCGTGATCCGGAAACATTCGTCGGAACGCATCGTCCCCAGATCGCCGGTGTGTAGCCATCCTTCTTCGTCGATCGCCTTCCGCGTCGCCCCAGGCTCTTGATCGTAACCCTTCATCACCAGGTACCCGCGCGTGCAGATCTCGCCCTGCTCTCCCGCTTGCACGGTCTCGCCGCTTGCCGAGACGATCTTCACCTCGGTATTCGCGCACGCCCTGCCAATCGTCGAAACCCGCCGCTCCAGGTTGTCATCCGCGGCCGACATCGTGATCACTGGCGAACTCTCGGTCTGCCCGTAGCCGATCGTCATCTGCGGGCAGTGCATCTCGCTCACCACGCGCTTCATCACCTCAATCGGACATGGCGCGCCCGCCATCACGCCCGTACGCAAGGAGCGGAAATCGAAACTGCCGAATTCCGCATGCCCCAGCTCCGCGATAAACATGGTCGGCACGCCGTAAATGGCCGTCGCGCGTTCCTCCTGGATCGCCCGCATCGTTGCCAGTGCATCGAAGGTCGCCGCCGGAAGAATCAACGTCGCGCCGGTAACCACACAAGCCATCGTGCCGATCACGCAACCGAAGCAGTGATACAGCGGCACCGGCACGCACACCCGGTCCCGCTCCGTCATCTTCATCCCTGCCGCGCACACCGCCCCGTTGTTCAAAACATTCCGGTGCGTCAGCAGCACGCCCTTCGGCGATCCAGTCGTCCCGGAGGTGTACTGGATGTTCGTCACGTCTTCCGGCGCAGTTCGATGCGCCCCAACCTCCCGGCCCTGCTCCAGCATCTCAGCCCAGGATTGGGTTTCAAAATAGATGACGTGTTGGAGAGCCGTCGCCTGCCCCGCCCGCGCCTCATCGAGAATCGCGCGATAATCCGACCGGCTGTCTGTCTCCCAAAGAAACAGAGCCTTAATCCCGGACCTGCGCAGCACAAACGCCAACTCATGCGAGCGATACGCCGGATTCACATTCACCAGAACCGCGCCCACCCGCGCACAGGCCAGGTGAAGCAACACCCACTCCGCGCAGTTGCTCGACCACACCCCCACGCGATCCTTGGCCCCCAGCCCCAGGCCAGCCAGCCCCCGCGCCACGCGTTCCACCTCGGCGGCCAGCTGTGAAA
>Ga0335072_10003795_pt1 | contig 22636 bp, 27 predicted proteins | sample Lox_Sample_21_FD_206725 | JGI IMG/M metagenome (GOLD analysis project Ga0335072, IMG submission 206725) | Soil microbial communities from Loxahatchee National Wildlife Refuge, Florida, United States - Lox_Sample_2.1 | ecosystem: Environmental > Terrestrial > Soil > Wetlands | place: USA...
CGACTGGGAGGCGTCATATATTGAGTGTCCTCGCCGAAGGACCATGGCCACCATCGTCCCAGGTTTATCTGATAACAGCCTGCGTACGACTGGACCTCGCACTTGGATGGAAGGCGTGGTTGCTCGTCGCTCTGGCCCATGCATTTGGGAGCTGGCACGACCAGAAGCAGAAGGAGCATCCCTGCGGGCAATGTTAAGCGCTCACAGCGCGTCATGTAACACTCGCCGTGGCGCAACATTTCTCCAAGCCGCTTCGATAGCTTTGCGCGCGATCCCGCGAGTGATGAGTTCAAGATGAACAAACGTAGCGCCACGGCGTCCCCAGGCCCCCTTCACCGGCACGAATGCATCCGGATAATCCTTCGAGAAATTGTGCTGATCCTCGGGAGACAGCTTCACCATGCCCAGCGACGTCTCCGGATAGCCGAGTGTAGCGAAGATTTTCCCTACCACGCGAAAATCCGGATGATCCATGTGCGAGCGTTCTTCCGTCTCAGGCAACGAAAGCGCAATTTTCCGAAAATCTTTGGGAGTCATGTCTCGAGCTCTCCATTCACGCTAGCATAACCGCGCCATCGAGGCGAAAGTCACGGCGGTGTTAGACTTCCGGCCATGACAGGCGAGAAGCAATCTGCGCCGCGTCCAGGGCTTTATGTAGTCGGCACGCCCATCGGCAATCTCGAAGACATCACGCTGCGCGCCCTCCGCGTGCTGAAAGAAGTTGATCTCATTGCCTGCGAAGACACGCGACAGACGCAAAAGCTGCTCACTCATTTCTCGATCAGCACGCGTACCGTGAGCTATCACGAGCACAACGAGAGCGAGCGCGCGGCCGAATTGGTCGAGCAGATGCAACAGGGTGCGAGCGTGGCGCTGGTAACCGATGCCGGCATGCCCGCCGTTTCCGATCCCGGCTACCGTCTGATCGCGCGCGCAATCGAAAATGAATTGCCGGTCGTGCCGGTTCCCGGCCCATCGGCTTTCTTGACCGCATTGGTCGCCAGCGGTCTTCCCACCGATTCATTCGGCTTCCGTGGATTTCTTCCTTCGAAAACCGGAGAACGCCGGACGATGCTGCAGGAAATCCGGAACACGCCAACCGCCCAGATTTTCTACGAAGCCCCGCATCGGATTATTGACGCGCTGCACGACATCGTCGAGATTCTCGGTGCCGCGCGCCAGATTGTAATCGCGCGCGAACTCACCAAGCTGCATGAAGAATTTCTCCGCGGAAAGGCGGGGGAAGTCTCACAGATACTCGAGCGACGCGGTGCCGTGAGAGGCGAAATCACGTTGCTGATTGCGAAAGCCGACGCGACCGAAAGCCGAGTTGAGGCGCCGAGCCTGACCACGCGTGAACGCGTCCAACAAATCATGGCCGCGGAGCGCGTTGATGAAAAGGCGGCGCTGAAAAAGGCAGCCAAAGAACGCGGCATCTCCAAAAGCGAAGCCTACCGACAGATGCAAAGGGACAAGTGAGAGCTGCAGGACGTGGGGCTGGTCTCAGACCCGGTCTGACGTCTACGCATTCTGCTGTATGACTTCCGTCATCTGCCTTTTCCTCTGCCAAGGGCTAGCATGCCTTCATGAAGGTCAAAATTGACCGCATCATCAGCATTGCCACGCTCATCGCGTCTCTGGTCGCGATTTTTCTGGTCCTGAAAAAGCCTTCGCCTGTGGCCCAGCGGCAAACTCCACAACAGATCGAAGAACGTGCTCGATCCTTTGACGAAAAGATGGCGCAGTTCAACGACGCCGCGAAGCAGAGCCCGCCCGATGCTTCGGCCCCAACCCAAGCACCATCGACCGCGACAACGCAAGGTTCTTCGAACATGGCCAGCGGTAAGCCCGAGGCCCACCTCAATTCCGACGAGATCAACGCCGTGCTGGCGCAGGCCCTGGGAACTGCGGGCGCTGCCGGACTGACCGCGGACTCGAACATCGGCAGCGACGCGCCGCCGATCAAGGACCAACAAATCAGTTTCGACGGCGATCTCGTGCACGGACAATTTCTGACTGAGATTGCAGGCAAAGATGTCTGGATCACAATCTCGGGCCATCTGGGCGAGCAGGGTGGCTTCGCGACTTTCGACCCGACCGAGTTCAAAGTCGGCGACCTCAGCGTTCCGGTGTCATTGGTCAATCCGGCACTGCAGAAGAAACTCGCGGAACAGCGCGACCGATTGAAGCTTCCCAACAACGTCGGCGGGCTGAAAGTTGAGGATGGCCAACTGGTGATGCAAGGGAAATAGCGAGCCGCTACCCCTCGCCACATGCGACAGGCGAGGACGCGGCGCCCGACAGCCGGCGAGACGCTGGCGCTACCTACATGCGATTCTCACCCGCAACTTTCGCATACCACCGGCCTGAATCTTTGATCGTGCGCTGCCGGGTTTTGAAATCCACGTAAGCCAGCCCGAAGCGCTGGCTGTATCCGTCCGCCCATTCGAAATTGTCCATTAGGCTCCAGGCATGATAGCTGCGGACGTCGGCACCCTCCAGCATTGCCTGCGCAAGAGCGGAAATATATTCGCGATGATACGAGATGCGGCGCACGTCGTGAATCTCGTGGTTCGCATCTGGGCCATCGTTGTAGGCGCAGCCGCTTTCTGTGATCTCAATGGCCGGGTGGTTGTAATCGCGAGTGATGCGCATAACGATCTCGTACAAAGATTTCGGCCAGACTTCCCATCCAATTTCGGTTTTTGGGCCAGCCTGGCCACCTTCCATTTTGACCGGGAAGAGCCAGTCCTGCAGGTTCGTGAGGCGTTCCAGTCCGGTGGGTGCTGACGCAATAGTGCGGAAATAGAGATTGATGCCGATGAAATCGAGCGGGGCGCGTATCTTCTCCATATCGCCGGAGCGAATTCCCATCGTGCGCTCGGGAAAAACGGTGAAGGCGTCTGGATAGCGCCCGCGCAACGCAGGATCCAGAAACCATGTATTAATCATGGCATGGGCGCGCTCGGCAGCGAGCTTGTCGGCCGCAGAATCGCTAGCCGGTTCGCAGGGAGACATCCAGATTGCGCTGCCCACTCGCGCCTTCGGGCATAGCGACTTCACTGCCCGAAATCCCGTGCCCTGAGCCAGGTTCACCACATGCGTGGCGCGCAGGAAATCGAGCAGGCTCTTGCGGCCGGGCGCGTGCGTTCCTTCTAAATAGCCGAGATCTACGAACGAATCCGGCTCATTGAACAGGATCCAATCCGAAACGCGATCGCCCAAGGCATGGGCGGCAACCTGCACGTAATCGGCAAAGCGCGCCGCTGTGTCGCGATTCGGCCAGCCGCCGGCATCTTCGAGAGCTTGTGGCAGGTCCCAGTGATAGAGCGTCACAAGAGGCCGGATTCGTGCTTCGAGCAGCGCATCCACAAGCCGGCTGTAATAGTCGATTCCTTTCGCATTCACGGCGCCAGAACCGCTCGGCTGAATGCGCGGCCAGGACAGGGAAAAGCGATAGCTGTTCAGGTTCATCATGCGCGCGAGCGCAAGGTCTTCGCGCCAGCGATGATAGGAATCGCAGGCGATATCTCCCGTGTCGCCGTTCTTGATCTTTCCCGGCGTGTGCACGAATCGGTCCCAAATCGATTCGCCCTTGCCGTCTTCGTTCCACGCGCCTTCGATCTGATAGGAAGCGGTCGCAGCGCCCCAGAAGAATCCCTTCGGAAAGCTGAAGTCGGACGGAGTCTCAAATTGCCGCGCCGTTAAGTGTTTCGGAACTGCTGTTCCTGCATTAGAGGAAGCGCTACAAGCGGAAAAGGCGCCCGGCAATGCGGCCAGCGCGCTTGCTCTCACTGTGGAATGGATGAACTTGCGTCGGGTCAGGCGCAAACCGACTGGGCTCCCTGAGGCATTGTAATCAATGGCAGATCCAAGACACTTCGCATGCCGGTTTTCGCTGCAACACTCCGCTTTCCTTCTGTTTGCCGACTATCTCAATATCGAATTGGCGGTCGGGGGGCCGTGAATGAAGAATGACTCAAGGGCCTGAGTAAGGCTGCTGGCAATCTATCGCACGGACGCCTTTAGTGCGGGGCACCCTCAAATCTCATAACATGCGCAATGTCGGCTCAGTAGGGAGAGTCGTAAACGTAACCTGAATCACCGTAGCCCCAGGGTCCCCAGGCGCCGTAGCCGTAGTAATAGGGTGGCCAATCCCAGAATGGCCCCCAACCCAAGCCCCATCCGGGACCCCACCAGCCCAGTCCCCAGCCCCAACCCCAGCCGAAGCCCAAGCCCCAACCACCCCAGCCCCAGCCGGGATAACCCCAACCACCGCGCCCCCAACCACCACGGAATCCGCCAAAACCGCCGCGCCCACCGAAGGCCCCGCGCCCTGCGCCTGCAAATGCGGCGTGACCGCCGGCGAAGCCTGCTCCGCCTCCAAATCCATGCCAGCGGCCGTCAGCGATACCGGCGTGAGTGGCGGCTCTATCGCCCATCCATGCCCTGCCGCCGGCAAACCCACGCCCCATACCGGAATATCCGCCCGCGCGGCCGAAGGAGCCACGCCCGAAGGACCCTCCGCCAAAACCTCGGCTTGAACCGCCGAATCCACCATACCCGCCACGATATCCACCGTAGCCACCGCGGTAGCCGCCGTACCCACCTCCGTGAAAGCCACCACCACCGAAGCCTCCGCCGTGGAAACCACCCCCGCCTCCGCCGTGGAAACCACCCCCGCCTCCGCCGTGGAAGCCACCTCCGCCGCCACCACCATGGCCACCGCCGCCCCGCTGGGCGAACAAGGGAGTGGGCAAGCAAATGAGAATAAGAGAAGAAACTGCAGCGAGAAACGCGTTCTGCGAGGTGGACATCCTCATGGTCGGCCCCTCCACCTGACAAATCAGGCTGTTAGGAAACGACAGCCCGCTTAGCTGGGTTTACTTATTTGGAGTCCTGCCAAGGCCGGAAAGTTGTCCCGGCGAAAACCTGGCTTCGTCCGTAATCCAGCCTGCACGAACCATTCTAAGGCTGCGGATCGGCTATGGCCACACTGGCTGGTGGTCCCATATGTTCGCGCACCAGCGCTTCGACTTCGCCCCACAACTGCGGATCGCATTCACTCTGCGCATGTCCTGGAGTGAGCACCCGATCGTACCAGGATAGAGCTTCTTGGCAATGAACCGGCGTCTCCCGGTAATCGAAGCGATAGTTACCAATGACCTCGGTTCGCGAAGCATTGGACGCCCGGATAATGCGCCGCCCGTGAATCAGACCATGGGGCTGATAAAAGTTCACCGCCTCGGCCACATTGGGTGGGATCATGCGGTCGTTCTGCCAGGGTTTGGCGACGCTGTCGACTTGCACCGTCAGCAGAACAGGAACTCCAACGCGATTCAGATCGCGGGCGAGCATGACCGCAGCGGATCCTCCCCAGCTCTGGCCGAACAGAATGATATGCGCCTGATCTTTTTCCTCCGCGCTGAGACTGCCATCGTGATCGCGGTCAAGAAGATGCAGGATGGTCTGGTACGCCGCTTTTCTGTGCCGGTTCTCGAAGACGCGCACGTAGGCGTCGTTGGAATCGGTACGCTCGAAATACTCGGCGAGACGAACCGGCCCGTGATTCGGATTGTCGCGACGCACGAATCCTCCGACAAAGCCAATCAGGATGTACTTTGGCGTCACATCGGCGTGGACGATCGCGCCGCCTTCAGCTGACAGCGGCAAGGCGGTGGCAATGCTCAGCAAGGCGGGGACGAGGAAACGAAATCGCAACACGCGGCACTCCAGAATCGAGAGGACTTGCGACCTACGACGAACCTAAGCTGACCCAGCCCTTAGCGAGTGACCCAGCTAGCAACGAACTCGGTTACGTACTGAGATGCGGGCGATCCCAGGCCGGGTTCCGCTATTTCTGGCTGTTTGCGGGAGGAAGTGGAACCTCCCGTCCAGCACAGCTACTCGCCCCATTCGAGTCCGCGGAACAGTGTACACCCGCAAGTCAAGGGCTGCGGGCTGGCGCCTGTCGGCGTACCTTCCTAGGATTCAGGTTGTGCTCATGGCTGGCTTTGGGCCAGAAACGAAAGGATTCCCTGCCAGCGTGTAGCGGAGTTTTCGGTCGGTTGCTTTCGTGATTCCGATGCGCGGCGAGAGGGCGATGCGTTTCGGCTCATAGCCATCGTCACCCAGCCAGAGAGAGCTCTGGTTCGAAGTGAGGTCACAAGCGTTGTCTCGCTGGCGGGTGATGCCGAAGGCCTCGGCGAGACGTCCGGGGCCGCTGGTGAGCAGGCGCAGATCGCGTGGCGTGCGAATCGCGATTTCACGCGCACGGGCCATTTTTTCGATCCCGGTGAGTGGTTCCAAGGCGCGAAACAGCACACCTCCGGCCTGCCCTTCAGGTTCGCAGGAAACGTTCAGGCAATAGTGATTGCCATAGATGAAATACACATAGGCGTAACCGGGCGGCCCGAACAGGACTTCGTTGCGCAGGGTACGTCCGGCAAAAGAGTGGGCGGCGGGATCGTCTTCGCCAAGATAAGCCTCGACTTCGACGATGCGCGCGGTGAGCGCCGATCTCTGATTTGCCGGCGAATTGCGAACCAGAACTTTCCCCAAAAGCTCGCGGGCAACTTTCCGGGGATCACGGGCGAAAAATGCGCGCGGCAGGGAACGGATCTGCGGCCCGACTTCGGGTCTCGGCTTAGTCACGCCTTGAAGTGTAATCGCTTATTTGATTCCGGGGCTTACTGCAAACCGTAACATCCCCGGGTGGATTTTGGGTCCAGCTTCTTCGCGGCGGCGACGTTATTCGGCTTATCCGAAAATGTCGTGCCTGGCTCGTATGCGAACTTCTCGTTTCTTGTACTGTCCCCTGTACCAACTTTGCGAATGGCGTCGTGCCAGCCATCATCCCAACTGATGCGCGCTTCATTTCCTTCGATGGTCCAGATGCCGTGGCTTGCGCCAAGCGTCTTGCTGGCTTCGCCGTTGGACTCCAATGTAATCAGGAACGTGCCACTGTTGCCATCGCCGACCTCCCATTTGCCCACGAAATAGTCCTGCCCTAGAATCGCGTCGGACGACCCGACGTATTCGACCCGGGCTACGTCCGACATCAGGAATGTTTGCTGATGGCCGTCCTTGAACGTGATAACCAGCGATGTAGGACCATCCGGGGACGGTTGAGTTTTTTGAGCGCGAGCCGCGAACGGTGCTGCGATCACGATCACCAGAGCGGAAAGGCTCTTGAGCAAGGTGGACATACGGTTCTCCTCTTGCCGCGGAAAGATGCAGGCTGCGCGATGGCAGTTGTACCTTGCCGCGCCCGGTCGGCGTTTATTGTCCCAGCTACTAAGTACCCTGCCGCCTAGGCTGCGCTTTTCGCCGATTTCAGATATTCCAGCACCTCTTCGGCGTGGCCGTCGGGTTTCACGTTCTCGAAAATATGTTCGATTTTGCCGTCAGGCCCGATCACAAACGTCGTCCGCGCCACTCCCATCACCTTCTTGCCGTACATGTTCTTTTCCTTCAGAACTCCGAAGGCCTTGGCGACGGTCTTGTCGGCGTCAGCCAGCAATGGGAAGGGGAGACTGTATTTTTCCGAGAATTTCTTCTCTGCTGCAACCGTATCCGGCGAGGCGCCGAGCAGCACGGCCCCGGTTTTCTGAATCTTACTGTATAGGTCGCGGAACCCGCGCGCTTCTATGGTTCAACCGGGCGTGTCGGCACGGGGGAAAAAATAGAAAACGACGGTCTTTCCGCGCAGGTCCTTGAGAGAGAGTTCTTTTCCGTTCTGGTCCTGCAAAGTAAAGTCGGGCGCTTTATCATGGATATTCATGGACGTTCCTTACAAGAGATCGAACTTGGTTCGGGCCTCGGCCAATAAGAGGGCGGGCGGATCGCTCGCGCTCGTAGAGATATTACATCGGCTGATCGACGCGCATGGATCCCCCAGGGTTGCAGTGTCATTTTTTGCGCTTGCAGTGCTGGTTTGCGCGGTCGTCTGGAGTGCGCCAGCCGCGGCGCAGGATGAGCCTCCGCTGATCATGCCGGCGGAGCACAAGCTTCCGACCAAGAAAGATCTGGGGCCGCGGGCGGTCGCCATTCTACAACTCGGTTCAAAAGGGAAAGCCTCGCTTGTCCCGATTGCCATCATGATCGACGGCAAGTTTTGGGACGCAAGCGCATACAAAGCCGATCCGATCCCCATGGCGCTTGAGTCCGGGACGGTGTACGAAATCGAACGCACCGGCAGCTCCCAAGGTTTGTTTACTGTCGGCAGCGCGCTCCACGCCAATGCTGTGAACGCACAGACACCGTGGCTCGGAACCGGCGAATGGGTTCCGGCGGGAACGGAACAAAAGAGTACCGCGATGACCGCCAAAGCGATACCGGTAGGAATGACCGATACGGACGCTCCGCCGCGGCTGACACGAGATCCCACGAAAGTTTATCCGCAAAAACAGACCCCGAACAGTCCATCCAGCTCTTCCTCGAATCCATCCGCGCCTTCACCCCAGAGCGCTGGCAGTTCCAGCGATGAACCGCCGCGCCTGACGAAGCCGGCGTCGGAGTCAAACGAGGGCCCGGCGACGTCTTCCGATGCGAAGCCGGCACAAGCCGGATCAGCGCCGAATTCCACGAATTCTTCGCGATCTACTTCCGCCTCCAACTCTGGGAGCGCGAAGGCCGGCGAAAACATACCGAACGACGACAGCGGAGCCGGGGCTGCCGATCGCCCCTTTTTACGTCGCGGGAAACCGGCGGTATCGTTCGCCGACGAAGAGATCCCAGGCTACAGCAAGCCCGGAGCGGCTCCGTCGACCAAAGCGAAGTCCGAAGCTGCCGCAAAAGCTCAGGCTGCTCCCGAGCCGGTTCAGTTGATTCCCGCAGTGTCTGACGCTCACGGTCCCGACGCGCATTCTTATGGATTTGAGTGGCTGAAAGGCGAGGAGGAGCAACGTCGTGACCAGATGCTGGCGCTGGCCAAGCAACAACTCGCAACGTATCTGAAAGCGGAAAGCAAAGAAGAGATCACGCCCGAAGAACGTCCCTCGCGTGCGTTGCATCGTGTAGCGGCGAAAAGGGTCCCCCAGCCGGTTTTCGAGAACGCAAAAATGGTCGCGTACGACCTGTGGCTAACAAATCAGCCAATTCTCGTATTCACGGCCGAGGCGCACCTGCCGCCCTCAGCTTCCAGCGAACAGGCCGGGCCGTATCGCAATCTCACCTACTCGATCACTATTGCCGCGTATCCTGACATTTACAACAACCTGCACAAACTCTACATCGGGGTCACGGATAAATATCATCTCGACGTCACTCCGAAGCTGGAGCTGATCGATGCCGTCGATGCCGACGGCGACGGGCGCGGCGAGCTGCTCTTCCGCGAGACTTCCGATGCCGGTACGGGGTGGGTGATCTATCGCGCTACGGCCGACTCGCTCTGGAAGATGTACGACAGTCTGAATCCGGAGTAAGACGGGTTCGCATCCCATTAGGATTTTGACCGCACCATTTTCTTTGGTCTACTTGGGGATTACACCGATACTTGAGCCTTATAGCTTTGTCACGTGGCGCGGCGCATTCGCTATTCGCTATTTCCGCCCACCAGAATGTTATCGATCAGCCGGGTAGTTACGACGTACGCGGCCACGGCAACGAGCGCTCCCGCAGAAACGTCCGCGACGGGATCGAGGGTATCGGGATTCACGATTTCGAAATAGTCCAGGCGCACCGCAGGTTCGCCGCTGAATTCCGACCGTCCGGCAACCAGAAGTTTCTCGGCGCTACGCTCGCCTGCCTCGACCAGCTGCATTACCTGCGTCAGCGACCGATTCAGCACCAGCGCCTGCTTCCGCTGCTCCGGATTCAGATACGCGTTCCGTGAGCTCATCGCCAAGCCATCTGGCTCGCGCACAACCGGGCACGCGATGATCTGGACCGGCAAATTCAGATCGCGCACCATGCGCCGAATGATGGCGAGTTGCGCCGCATCCTTTTGCCCGAAGAATGCCAAATCCGGATCGACAATGTGAAACAGCTTGGAAACGACCGTGGTGACGCCGCGAAAATGTCCGGGCCGCGAGCGCCCGTCGAGCTTGCTGCTGAGTTCTTCCACCGTCACCCAGGTCAACGCTCCGGGCGGGTACATTTCTTCGACGCTCGGAGCGAAGAGAAACTCGACGCGCTCTCGTTCCAGCAGTTCGCAGTCACGGCCGAAAGATCGCGGATATTTCGCGAGATCCTCACTCGGCCCAAACTGTATTGGATTGACGAATATCGACGCTGCTACCACATCGCACACCGCCCGCGCCGCGCGCACCAGAGACAAATGCCCCTCATGCAACGCTCCCATGGTTGGAACAAATCCCAAACGCTTCCCGCTCTGCCTCGCGCAGCGGGACGCGGCCCGCATTTCGTCGATTTTTGTGAGAACCTTCAATCGAGGTCGGGTGCCCCACCTCTGGCCGATGTTGCCAGAAGTGGGATTTTCAGGATTCCGGTACCCATCGGATGGTGACGTTCGCCTCTTCCAGCAATCCTCCTACCAGTCCTTTGTTGCGCCGGATTGCAACCCCATCCTGATCAGACGCCGCCGCAATCTCTGTCGCCGCGACCACACGACCATAGGGCCAATTCGAGCGCGGCAGCTGCGCCAGAGCTCCGATGACTTGTTCCGGCTTCAGTATGATCTCGGCGCTGTCAGCAGTGTCGTAGAGCGCCACGCCGTCAGGACGAATGATGAGATATGGATTACGCCAGTTCCTCGTATTCTGGAGGTGACCGTACTTGGCGGGATCGGCCGAAGGGATGGCCTGCAAAATCGCTGCCGGCGATGGCTTCCGGGGTCCACTCTTTTGCGAACAGGCCACCAGCAGCAGCGCCGGAAGCAAGCACAAAACAAGACGAGGACGCGCTACTTTCACCTTCTCGCTCACCTCACCATGGCGGGAGCGTCATTCTTCACTGCCCAAACCAGCGCGATGATCCATCCGATCACGCTCCATCCCAGAAACAAGTTCAGCAGCAGAATCGCCACCGCATCCCGTTTGCTCTTGATCAGGGCAATGATCGTCGGCAAAAAGTACATCACGAAACCGATACCGAAAAATGGGAAGAAGAACAATCCGAGAGTCACGATCTACCTCCTTCCGAATAGCCTAGCACCAATCGGGCGTGGCAAATACATTCCTGCCATAGGATACGCAATCGCCGCGCTGCGGTTCCATTTTGCGCCACGAAGATGCCACTCTACCGTGCCATGGCCCGCTTTCGCGCCAGCACCGTATCCAGAGCGGCTTTCGTATCTTTCGGAAGATGATACGACTCCTCATCCGCCGGATACTGATGCGATTTCACGTCGGCGCGAAAAGCCTGCACGGAGTTCATAATCAGGCCGGCGGCGTCTCCATAGCGGCGAACGAATTTCGCCGGAGGACCAAAGGTCAGGTGCAGAATGTCGTGGAACACCAGCACTTGCCCGTCACATTCCGGTCCAGCGCCGATGCCGATGGTCGGCGTGCTGACTTCGGCCGTGATCATGGCCGCCACTTCGCGTGGGATGCCTTCCAGAAACAGGCAAGACACTCCGCAGCGATCAAGCGTGGTGGCGTCCCGCATTAACTGCTCGATTGCCGGTAAGTTCTTGCCCTGGACTTTGTAGCCGCCCATCACGTTCACCGATTGCGGCGTGAGTCCGATGTGGCCGGCCACGGGAATTTCTGCGTCGATGATGCGGCGAATCAGGTCCGCGCGTTTTTCGCCGCCTTCCAGCTTGACGACTTCCGCGCCACCTTCCTTCACGAACCTGGCCGCGTTGCGAACCGCATCTTTTTCATCGACCTGATACGACCCGTAGGGCATGTCAGCGAGCAGCAGCGCGTTGCACACGCCGCGGCGCACGGCTTTCACGTGATGCAGCATCTCGTCCATGGTGACCGAGAGCGTGTTTTCGTAGCCGAGCATGGCCTGCGCGAGGGAGTCGCCCACCAGAACCATGTCGATGCCGGCCTCGTCGACCAGGCGCGCGCTGGCGTAGTCATAGGCCGTGAGGCAGGTAATCGGCTCGTGCCGGAGTTTTTGTTCGCGAAGAGTTGCGGTGGTGATTTTCGGATGGGATTCGTCAGGCAGCCGTCCGCTAATCGGCGTGAGACTCATTGTTCCTCCAGTGCCCCTCCGGCTCAGCCGGATAGAGCCCGTGCAGCGCACGTGGCTGCGTTTCGGCGCTTTTTGACGCCTACAGCATTAGATGCCGCTCCGCGTATTGTAGCCCGAGGAAAGCGGGCCGTCGAGCACCTTTCCACCGATTTCCAGGAGGAAAGATTACCTGAGGTTACCCCTGTTTTCGATGGCCTGCGCTGAAGCCACTCAACCGGCCGACTCCCGCCCCAGGGTTATCCGCGTCATGGGATTTCTCGACTGTGCTAGTCATCTAATCCCTTGCCGTTGAAAATCTGCTGCAGGCATTTTTCCACCCGGGCCTCGCGAGTTTTGGATTGCTTGGGTTGAGAAAAGTAATAAAGATATCCTCTTTGGCGCCCGGGGGTGAGTGCGGCGAAGGCAGTTTTCAAGGCGGGGAGTTCCTTCAGCTTCTTTTGAAATTCTTCCGGAGCTCTGTATTCAGAAGTCTTCTTGAGCTTTACTTTTGCCCCCGATTTTTCCACTTCGATGGCTTCCCGGATGTAGGCTTTCAAAATAGATTTCATCTTCACGATTTCCCGAAGATTCGTGAAACGAATCTGGCGCGCAGCCTGCACATTCTCGGTTTGCTGGATCAGAATGCCCTTCGGATCCTTTAACAAGACGCCTTTGAAAAACAAAAGCGCACAGTACTCTTTGAATCCATGGATCAGCACGATGTTCTTGCCCTGAGACGTATAACAGGGCTGATACCACTTCAGTTCTTCGGTCAAGCCGCAGTCGAGAACGATCGTTCTTAAAGCCTCAAATTCTTCCCGCCACTTTCCGGCTCCCTGCACCACATGATCCACTTTGGGATTGGTTTGGTTCATGGAATGAGACTCTCCAATTAAGTGAGGTTATATCCTATGCCGGCCTCCTCGAAAACAGTCGCCGCACGAGCTGGCCTTTCCACATCCACAATCCGGAAAGGACCATGACCGGGACGAAGACATACCGGGTTTGCGGGGCGTAGCTTGGCAGTTTATCGAATGGACTGTAAATGTAACCGAGGATGGGAATGCTGAAGATGATGTGAATGCAGCGAAAAATCCAGCGTGGGATGTTCCGGTTCACGGCGTTGGCGGTGTCGGCGGATGTCGCCATGATGAGGCTCCTTGAATTTCGTGTTCGGCTCCTGCTTTTCCTGAACTGTTGATAAACCCCTTGTCATCCTGAGGACCACATTCTTTGCGGGCCTTTGCGGGCCGAAGGACCTATGTAGTTTGCCGACGAGTTGCAGAGGTCCTTCGCCTCAGAAACTACGGCTCAGGATGACAAACTGTCACTCACGATTTCCTAAGTCTCCTTTGGCTACCCCTTCCGAGTGTCCGCCGCGAACTGCCTGGCGTAGTCGTCGCGCAACCGCTGCCAGCCTGCGAACTTCATCGCCTCGGGGCCGGCGATGCGTCCAATGGGCTGACCGTCGAGGTGTCGATCCAGAACGTCGAAACAGATATGCCATCCGGCAGCGCCCCAGGAAATGAACTGGCGGCCGATGTTGATCCACAGCGTCAGCTTCGTGCCGTGCCCCGAGGCTTCGAGTTCCCAGCGCATATCGAAATCGCCCCAGGTGTACTCCAGCGTGTGGGGAGGGTCGGCTCGCTTCACGGTGGTTTCGGTAATGCGGGGCGCAGGTGCTCCCACGGTAGTGAGTTTCACCGTAGCTCCCATCGCGCCCAGATTGCCATCGGCGTCGAAGGGCGCCCACTCGCGCAGATGTGCCGGGTCGGTGAGCGCCTGCCAGACTTTTTCCGGCGAGTGCCGCAGCTGTTTGGCCACAACCAGTGTCCACTTCTCTTCGCCGTTTTGCAGCCGGTCTTTCTGTACGTGCGCCGCATTGGCGGGACCCGGTGTGTACTGCGCGAGATCAGCCATCTTGTTCTCCTTATCTCAATAGCGCACGAGCGATGCGCGGCGTGCGTACGACTTTTGCCGCAAGCACAGATCAAACCCCGATCAAGCTGAGCACGGTCCGAACCACATCGGGTACAACGGCGTTGAGTACGGCGGGAATCACAATCTGCGCGATCGGGTAAGTAATTAGCACGACTGTGGCGACTGACAGTGCCCACATTTTGGCCGAGAGGTGGCGTTCGAGAGCATCCACGTGATCGGACCAGAGCTGGCAGAACTGCGCCGGGGCGCTCGCCGGAGCTGCTGCGTACTGTGTGAGATTGGTCATTTTCATTCTCCTTGCAACCGGCTGGATATGCGCGCCTGTCGCGATCGTTCGGAACGGCGCCCCTACCAGCGTGCCAGTTGTGTGAGTTGAATCAAGTTGCCGCAGGTGTCGTTCAGCTTCGCAATGGTCGAGCCGGGCACGGTAGTGGGCGGCATCGTGAACTCGGCTCCATGCGCCTTGATCCGCTCATAGTCTGCCTTGACGTCGTCGCTGAAGAACATCATCGCGGGCTGGCCCTGTTGAAACATCGCCTGCTGATAGGCTTTGGCTGCCGGATTGTTGTTCAGCGCCAACTGGAGCTCGGTGCCATCGGGCTCCTCGGGCGAAGCCACGGTCAGCCAGCGGTATGGTCCGTTGCTGAAATCGTTCTTCTTGGCGAAGCCCAATACGTCCGTATAGAAGCGCAAGGCCTTGTCCTGGTCGTCCACGTAGAGGCTGGTCACTTTGATTTTCATTTCGTTTCTCCCTTATTGGTGCGCGGCTTGGGCCGCGTTGTCTTCGTTTTGGTTGCTTTGGCCGGATCCATGCGGTCCTGATGTATGCGATCAAGGTAGCGTTCGAGCGCATCGACGTGAGCGGACCAGAAGCGGCGGAACTGCGCCAGCCAGGTATCCAGTTCCCGAAGCGGTTCGGGATTCAGCCGGTACAAACGGCGTTGTGCGTCGACGGTTGATTCCACGAAACCGGCGTCGCGCAACACGCGCAGGTGCTTGGACACGGTCGGCTGCGACATACGAAGTTCCCGCTCGATTTCCCCCACTGACTGTTCAGACAAGGCCAGCAGGCTCAGGATCGCTCGGCGGTTCGGCTCGGCAATGATCTCAAATACGGTTTCCACGCTTCTTATATACTTCACTAGGCATATACGTGTCAAGGCATATTTAAAATTAATTTTGTTATGTGGAGCGCAGCTGGGAATCTTGCCCTTTGCCGTCATCAGCTCACGGGCGTTTGGCCAAGTGAAGCGGAATGAAAATGGGGTGCCCCACCCTTCGACAAGCTCAGGGCAGGCTTTCTCGCCGGTTTTGCGAGAAGTGGGAGTTCTCCAGAAAGATGTCCACGGGCCATCCGATGGATTACGCCGCCTACTTCACCCTCGGAGTCGCAGCCGTCGGCGTCGCGCTGGCCCTGCTGATCGAACGGGGATACCTGGATTAGAACTTTCGAGTAATGAAGGGTTGCAGGCCGATTGATTCTAAGTTTTCCTCTTGCTTCCACAAGGAAGTCCCATCGTCCACACGTTTTTCACAGGTATGCAAACTTTTCCTGTTGCGGCTCGAAACAAGATGCCTGACAGTGGGTTCAGCGAAAACGTGGTGAGTTTCTGAGTTCGCTGAATGATTGCGGTTGAGCCAGCGGCAAGCCGGTAATTCTCGAGGGTGAATTGCCGGGGGATTTCCAGAAAACGCGCACAGCGCGAGCTGGTTGCCCGGGCGTTGCGGCCTCCTCCCATCTTGCTCTAGCAGCGGGACAGGGCTGCTGGCTTCTGCTGCAGTTGCAATGGCTGATCGGGAGATCGCCGATGCAGCGGGCTTTGGCAAACGCGGTTCCAGGCTCCAGGCGGGGCAGGGTTACTGTCGGGCCGAAGTGATCATTCCGCCGCTTCTGCGGTGACTAAAGAGTTCAGGAACCCACGTACGATGCGGTCCGGGTGGCTGGCCCGGGCCGCATTCAATTTTCTACGGTTGCTTTCCCACTCCTGATTACTTCGCCTTGGTCGCCTTCGCGTCCATGAACGGTACCCAGTTCGTCCCATCCATCGAGACTTCATATTTCATCGTGTAACTGGTCGGCGAGACTATTTTGATGGTCGAGCGCTCCTGGATTTCCTGGCCGCTATAGGTATGCGAACTCTTCCACGTCCAAGTATCGCCCGATAGTGTGCCTTCTGCTATGTCGCGCCTTCCCTGGCTGTTGTAGGAATCGGAGGTGTAAACATTGCGCTCGGCGTCGTACCCCAGGATGCGCATGCCTTTGCCATCGCCCCCGAGCTCGGCGGGCATCTTGAAATCGTCATGTCCGACGAGAAAAAAATTACCCATACTCCATTCAGCGCTTCCAGTGGAAGTGAATTTTCCGCCCGCGCCCCACGGACCGGGCGAGATTGTCCCTTCCGCCGTCCAGGTACCGGCAAAATAGTCGAGCTTCTTCAGTTCCGGACCGGGCGCCGGCGCCATCTGCGCCACGGCGGCAGCGGCCAGCAAAATTGAGGTCAACAGTGCCTTTAGAATCATGCCATCTCCTTTGAGAGGAATTACATTTCGCAGAGATGGTAGTCGCGTCGGGACTTGACTGCAAAGTGGAATTCGTCAACCGCGCATCATGACAAATGTCATTCGCAGCCCCGTCGAATCATTTGGACGTCGTGGCTTTTCCATCCATGACGGCGGCTTTGCGCAGAATCGAACCAAACTGACCACTGCTTCTTACCAGTCACCCCAGTGCGAGGCCGTCATCTGCTGGAACTTCATCTTCCAAACGTCGCCTTGCTTGACCCATAGCGTACTGAAGTGCTGATAGCGTGGCGGAGGTCCTTCGTCTTCCGCAGCCGGCACACGAAACACAACGTCGTACGTGACTACCGCGACGCCATCGCTGATGCCGAGCACTTTCATGTTGTAGGGCATAATGTCGACTCCTCCGCCGGAGAAGCCGTCGATCATGTCCTGCCGCCCGCCCAGTTCGCCATCGAACGCCACGAATGAAAAGTCGTCGGCGAGGGTGCGCTTGAAGAACGCCGCATCGCCTTTTTTCGCGGCAGCGATAAATTCTTTCTCGTTGGCAATCAGTGTCTGCTCCAGCGGCGAGAGCGGTTTTTCCGCCGGGTTGGCGGTCTGCGCCATCGCGCCGGAAATCGGGAACGCGAACAGGATGCATGCGATTTTCACTAGACGAGTTCTCATCAGGCCCTCTTCATGACAGATCAACTTTATAACGTCAGTCGATCACATCGCTGACTCCCGGCAATCCGTCGATGCTCTGCCGGTTCTTCTCTTTACGGTAAATCTTCAAGCCTTGCTCGCCCCGCTTTTGGCACCACGCCGGCAGGTCGGCGCGATCGCGCTCATACTTCAATAGTGGAACGCCGTATCCGCAGGAATCGCTGACGCGCGTGACTTCGACCACAATAATCCCGCGCGTGCCCTCATGCACGGAGAAATGCGATTGCAGCATGGCGAACTCAGGCTCATGCGGTGCGACGACGCGTCCGCGGCCGTGCAGACGCAGAATTTTCGGGGGTCCCTGAAAAGAGCAGAACATCAACACAATGCGCTGGTTCTCGCGCAGATGGGCGATCGTCTCGACCCCACTGCCAAAAATATCGAGATAGGCGACGGTCTTCGGCCCAAGTATGCGCAGGGTGTCGAGCCCTTTCGGAGAAGCGTTGACGTGGCCGTTCGGATCGAGCGGCGCCGTCGCGACGAAAAACACCGGCTGCGCCTTGATGAACGCCGCGAGTTGGTCGTCGATCTCGGGATAAGTTTTGGCCATGGCAGAAAATTCGCAAAAAGCGCCCGCGAACCTCCCCACCGTCGGTTGTCATCCCGAGCGAGGATTTTGCTCCGGCTGGCCGGAGCAAAGCCGCAGTCGAGGGACCTGCTGTTTTGTGGCGCGGCTGGAAGCCGAGCCTTTTCAACGATACGCCTCGGCTAGCTCCGAATCGCTTGCGCCAATTCCGCTCGCGGAACGGAGATCTGCTCGCCCGTCGCGAGATTCTTCAGCGCGAACGCATCCGCTTTCACTTCGTTCTCGCCAATGATCAAAATATATTTCGCTCCCGCTTTCGTCGCGGTCTCGAACGATTTCTTCAGGCGGAAGTTTTCGTCCCCAAGTTCGATCACCAGATCCTGCCGACGCAATTCCCGCGCCAGGCGCGCCGCCTCGCGATTCATGCCCGCGCCGAGCGGAGCAATGTAGGCATCGGGCTTGCGCACGACGCTCTCGGCCGAACGCTTTTCCTCCAGCGACATCACCAGCCGGTCTTCGCCAATCGCGAAACCGATCCCAGGCGCGGCAGGACCGCCGAGAGCTTCCGACAATCCGTCGTAGCGCCCACCCCCAAGGATGGCATTCTGCGCGCCCAATGCTCCGTGCGTGAATTCGAATGCGGTACGTGTGTAGTAGTCGAGGCCGCGAACCAGCCGGTCGTTTAGATGAAACTCGATCCCGATCGCTCGCAAAATGTCTTTTACGGCTTCAAAATGCTGGCGGCAAGGCTCATCAAGAAATTGGCTGATGCGCGGCAGCGTCTCGATGATCGGCTGATCTTCGGGAACTTTGCAATCAAACACGCGCAGAGGATTGGTCACCGCCCGGCGCTGGCAATCGGCGCACATCGTGTCTTTCATCGGTTCGAGCGCCTTGCGCAGAGCTTCGTTGAACCGTGCCCGGTCGCTGGGACATCCGACGGAATTCAGTTCGAGATTCCAGTCGGTGATGCCCAGGCGGTCGAGCAGCGTGGCGAGCATTTCAAGAATCTCTGCATCGCGGGCCGGGGAATCGCTCCCCGCCCACGCCGGCCCGATCACTTCCGCATCGATCTGATAGAACTGTCGGTAGCGTCCTTTCTGGGGACGCTCGCGTCGAAACATCGGCCCAATGCAGAACAGCTTGTTCAGCCCACGCTTTTCGAGACCGTGTTCGATGTAAGCGCGCACGATGCCGGCTGTGGCTTCGGGGCGGAGGGTGAGCGATTGCGCCTTGTCGCTGGCTGCGCGCCCGCGGTCCTCCCACGTGAACATCTCTTTCGAAACGATGTCGGTCTCTTCGCCTACGCCGCGCGCAAACAATTCCGTGGCTTCGAAGATCGGCGTGCGAATTTCCTGAAAGTTGTAGGCGCGGAACACGTCGCGCGCCGTCGCTTCGACAAAGTTCCACAGCGCCGTGTCCGGCGGCAGAAGATCTCGCGTTCCTCGGATGGCCTTGATCATGCTTCGGTCGTTAGTCGTTGTTGGTCGTTAGTCGTTTAGTCGTTAGTCGTTCATTCTGCCAGCAGCATTTACCAAACTTTGTCATCCTGAGCGAAGCGAGATCGAATGAGCTGGCGCAGTCGAAGGATCCCTTTCAGCTTCGCCGCTCATCCGGCTCGGAAAGGAGTTCGGTCATACGCGCGTCGGCGAAGCCGTGAGAATACCTTGACCAGCCGGTTCGCACTGCATGCGAGCAAGCGATCCTTCGACTCCATTCGATCTTCGCTGCGCGAAGGTCTTGCTCCGCTCAGGATGACACGCCTTCAATGCTGTCTCACTCGTTGAATGCTGTTTCGCAACTCGGTACTCGGTACTCGGTACCGGCTACTGACAACTGCCTTTCAAATACTCATCTTTATACGCGAGATAGTTGGTTGCGTACCGCATGATCGTCTCGCTGTCGGTATCGCTGAGTTTGCGGCGGAATTTGCCGGGAGAGCCCATCCACAGCGATCCGGGCTCAACAATCGTTTTCTCCGGAATCAGGGTGCCGGCGGCGATGATCGATCCCGCCCCGATCCGCGCTCCATTCAAAATGATCGATCCCATACCGATGAGGCAGCGGTCTTCGACGATGCATCCGTGCAGCGTGACCGAATGGCCGACGGTGACATATTCGCCGACATAGACACCATAGTGCTGCTTCATGCCGTGCAGAACGCTGTTGTCCTGGATGTTCGAGTGCCCGCCGACCCGGATCTCGTGCACATCGCCGCGCAGCACGGCGTTCATCCAGATCGAGGCGTGCTCGCCGAGCACGACGTCGCCGATGATCTGCGCCGACTCATCCACGTAGCACGAAGCCGGAATTGTGGGGCGCACGCCTTTGAACGATCGAATCATTTCTTGAAATGTTGAAGATACCATGAGCGAGTCGTGAGGCCCGAGGCCTGAGTACCGAGTCGCGAGCGTACCGCGCAAGTTGAGGTCGGCACAGTCTCCAATGACTCCTCATTCCCAAGACGGGAAAGCTTTCCAAAAATACTCCGCCAATCACTGACGTTTTTCGCCAGGGATGCTATACAAACTTCGGTTTCATTTTGCGGAGAATCCTTCCGGCCGCGTCTTCCCGAGAGCGCCCTCCGGCACTTCTCCGCAGCTTGTCCGTCCCGCGTCCGGTTCACGCGCGTCGGTCGTCCCTCCGAGCACATTCTCGAGTGCAGGAACGACGTATGCCTTCCACGCGCGCGTGTTTTTTTCTCTTCGCCATCGTGCTCCTCATTTCCGCTTGCCTCGCGGCCCAGGACTCCGCTACCGGAGCCATTCGCGGCACCGTCATGGATCTGAGCGGCGGCCGTATCGCCCAGGCTTCCGTTGCCATCGTGAACACAGCCACGGGCGCACGTGACGTAGCTACAACCGACGGCCAGGGCCGGTTTGCGATTGAAATGCTGCCGTCGGGCGATTATTCACTACGGATTGAAGCTCAAGGCATGTCGCCGGAAGTTACGCCGCAACTGCACGTGAGCGTGGGAGGGATCGCAGAACTGGAGTTACGGTTAAGCGTCGCTCGCGCGGAGGAAAAAGTTACGGTCTCGGCCGAGCCCTCCGCAGTTCAGACCCAACCCGCCGCCGTCTCGACTTTGTTGGACGAACGCGCCCTCGCCGACATGCCGCTGAATGGCCGCCGCTTCCCCGATCTGATGCTGTTTTCCTCGAGCGTCACCCAGGATCCTCGCAGCCTGAATTCCAGCACGAACGGCGATATGTCCGTGGGCGGCATTCGTGGCTTTCAAAACAGTTTTCTCGTCGATGGCGGCGACAACAATAACGCATTTTATGCGCAGGCGCGCGGCCGCTATCGCGAGCCTTATGGACTTTCCACCGATACCGTGCAGGAGTTTCGCGTGTCGACGAATTCCTATGGTGCGGAATTAGGGCGTTCCGGAGGCGCGGTCGTCAATGTCGTAACCAAGTCGGGATCGAACGCCACCCATGGCACGGCGTTCTATTATCTGCGCGACAGTTCCTTTGGCGCGTCCGATCCATTTCTCGCCTTCAAGCCCCACAATCGCCAGCAGCAAGCGGGAGCCACGATCGGTGGTCCGCTCAAACGCAACAAAGCATTCTTCTTTCTCGGATTCGATCAGCACCTGTTTCATGAGCCGAATGTAGTTGAATTCGTGAACGGCGCTTCGCAGGTGATTCCGCAACCGGCGACTGGCCCCTACACGCCAGGAGATTACGATTCGACCGATCAGGCCCTCGTTTTCGCGACGGCTGCGCAACTGACTTCGCTGGCGGGAGAATATCCGGCCGCTCAGATCGGCAACGCATCCTTTGCCAAACTCGACATCAATCTCACACCCAAAAATCAGCTCGCTCTTCGCGTCAATCTTTCGCGCTATTGGGGCGCGAACAATGTCTTTCTCGATCCAGCCAGTCCCGTCACCTACGATTCCATCACCGACAACGGAGAGGAATCCGTCGCCACGGAAACCGGATCGCTGTCTCTGATCTCATCCCTTTCGCCTCGCTGGATCAGCCATTTGCGGGCGCAGTTCTCCCGCGACCTGCAACAGTCTTACAGCAACACCAGTGATGTTCTGGTGAAGATCGACAATCTCCTCGATGGTATGGGGCGCTCGGATCTTCTGCCGCGCCAGACGCGCGAACACCGCCTTCATCTGGCGGAAACCATAAGCTTCGAAGCCAGCCGCAATTCTTTCAAACTTGGCGGCGACGGACTCCTGACCTGGATCTACGACTTTTTCCCCAGCCAGCAGAGCGGCGAATATCTCTTTTATCCCATCAAAGTCGATCCATTTACGTTTGAGCCGATGGAAGCCGGGCTCGAACTCACGCCTCTTCGCGCCTATGCGCATGAAATCCCGCATTACTACCTGCAGAATTTCGGGGGCGCCACTTCAAATCCGGACACGAATGAATACGCCGCCTTCGCCCAGGACACCCTGCGGATCACCGATCACTTCTCGCTCACGCTGGGCGTGCGCTGGGATTTGCAGACATTCACGACAGCAGGTTTGATCTCGAATCCGTTGTTTCCGCCGTCAGGCAAAGTTCCCTATCAGCCCTACAACTTCGCGCCCCGCGGCGGGCTGGCCTATTCGTTCGGCAGTAAGCGGCCCCTGGTGATGCGCGTGGGATACGGCATCTTCTTCGTTCGCATTCCGCAGATCTACAACTCGATTGTTCAAACTGAAAATGGAATCACCGATGCGCAGGTCTTTCTGAACAATAACGATTATTACGATCACCAGGTTTTCCCGAGCTATCCCAACCCGCTGGTGAGTTGCCCCGTGATGTCCCAGGCATGCTCGCTGCCTGCGGGATTCACGCAAGGCGTCACGAATGAAGTCTCAGCCTTCGCTTCCAATTTCGTGACCCCACGCGT
>Ga0335072_10003796_pt1 | contig 22625 bp, 13 predicted proteins | sample Lox_Sample_21_FD_206725 | JGI IMG/M metagenome (GOLD analysis project Ga0335072, IMG submission 206725) | Soil microbial communities from Loxahatchee National Wildlife Refuge, Florida, United States - Lox_Sample_2.1 | ecosystem: Environmental > Terrestrial > Soil > Wetlands | place: USA...
GATGCAGTAGAAACGTATGAATTGTTGATTCGAAGCTCCGGAATAGCAATTTTGACTTACTCGTCACTCCTAGAATCGCTCGTGATATCTATTCTCGAAAGGCTCGGTTTATCCTAGAATTGATTCAGAACGCGGAAGACAACCAATTTACTCGAACCAGAGAAGCCCCATCAATCCTATTTGAGGTTCACCCCAATAAAATTATTGTTGAATGTAATGAAGATGGATTCACTGAGGCCAACGTACTATCAATTTGCCGTACCGGAAGGAGCTCGAAGAAGTCCCAGCGGGGATACATTGGAGAGAAAGGCATTGGGTTCAAGTCAGTGTTTCAAATCGCCTCCAACATCCATATACAGTCGAACTCGTTTTCCTTCTCATTTCAGTATAATGGAGGAAGCAGCACCAGAGATAAGTTGGGCCTTATAACTCCAATTCCTGAAGACGGTCCCATTCCATTGAGTGATCGTCCTCTCACCAGGATGACCCTGACCCCCATCCAAAGCATTACCTATGATGAGTTGTTAGCTCAATTCAAAGATATCCCTGACAACTTGCTTTTGTTTTTATCCACACTGAAAGAACTCAAAATCAAAATTCACCATTCTGATCATAAGACGACTGTCACTACATCCCACAAATCAGAGGGCTTAACAGCTGGAACCACAAACCTCATCAAGACTGTCGAAACCCTACAAGACCCAGAGGAGAAAATTATCCAAGAAACACGCTATTATATTGTTAAACAGCAGCTATCCGATCTACCAGCCGATATGGCTCGCCCAGACATTGATGAGTGCGAGGTTGTCTTAGCATTTCCAATTAATGAAGATTCGGAACCTCTCATATCTATGCAAGAAGTTTTTGCCTTTCTCCCAATTCGAAGTTATGGATTTAGCGTAAGTTCCCCAAGAAGTTTTGGAGACATCTGGTAACGCTACTAGTTCTTGATCCAAACAGACTTTATCTTGCAAGCCAATAGGCAAGATATTGTCGACTCAGATCGGAACAGAGCCATTCTGAAAGGTGTGGTAAGTACATTTTGCGATGCAGTACTTGAATTTTGTGAAAGTGATTCTCCACTTCGGCATCAATGGATGAGATTCCTACCGCTTGGCCAAGCACGTGATGAGTTCTGGGAGGAACTTTCTTCAGATATCGTCGAGCTCTTGAGCGAGGAAGCTATTCTTTATCCCCATGAATCTTTGGTACCTCGATGCCCGGGTGATCTTCGGACATTATCTCCCGATCACCTAGATACGAATGGTTTACCTCTGTTTGAAGACCAACCGGGAAACAACAGGAAATACCTCTCGCTCCAATATGAATCAAGTGACATCGAGATACTAAGAGAAGCGTTCGGCTTAGACGAAATTGGGGACACACCTATGTTTTACAGAATAAAGCAGGACCTGGACAGCATTAACTCAAAGATAAAAGCTCTCGGGACTGACAACGACTGGCAGACTCGGGCATTTGACCTTATATTGTCTATTTTGCAACGGTCTCCAAGTGTTGGAGAAAGGATCCGAGACTTACGTCTGATTCCACTAATCGATGGACAGTGGGTGAATGCTTCCGCGACAGATTTATACTTCCCCCCCGAGAGTGGACCTGAGGTACCTCGTGATCTCATGATTACTATTGATCCCAGAGCGACCAGAAACGGCTCTCGAAAGGAAATGCTTAAAAAACTCGGCGTCGAGCGTTGCTCGCATACGGTGGTCATAAATCGATTATGGACATCCTATGGAAGAGAAGGCGGAGCTTCTGAGTTATCGCTCTCTATGGCACATCTCAGATACTTATACTGGCATTATCAGGACATAGAGGATCGAAGATTCTTGCATCTCTGGCTTTACGACAGAAACGAGAATAAGATCACTACCCGCCGAAAGGTCATGTACTTTCAATCGGAAGACGAGTATGGTCCCCAAGAGCTTTTGAAATCTGTGCGGCACCCAAGAAATCCAAGTACTATTGCGCCCGAGTGTCCTGTACCGTTCATAAACTCTGCATACATGGATTTGTTCCCACCTACCACTCGGCGACATGAGTTATCCTGGCTGAGCTGGCTCGAGAGAGCTTTGGGAGTTCGCAGCATTCCTCGGCTGAAATCAGATGGAGGATCTTTATCTCAGGAGTTCCGACATATAATGGAGTATCGGCCTGAAAAAGTCATCGGAACTTTAAAGACACATTGGGACATGTATGAGAATGAAATAAGTCCTCCAATCATAGATACGCTGTCGCAAACTAAGGTTAGTTGGCAGGGGAACCGTGAAAGAGTCTTGAAGATGACTTACTTGCCACTGCAAAGTTTGAGAAATAAGGTTCAAGCGTTGGGGATTTTTCATGGCTTCCCCTTCTTGGATGTGCCTGACAGTTCAGAAGAGAGGCGTATGCGTCGAGACTGGAGATTTCTTGAGGAGTTTGGCGTTGGTTTCGAGGCAAACCTTGCTTTCTATGTCGATATTTTACGCCAACACGAGGCCCAAACGCAACGGCCTTGGGGCGATGAGGCACGAGAGAGTATCCTGAAGACGTATGAGTTAATTGCACATCACTGCAGTGATAACGACACGGCCTGGTTGACGTATGGCATACTTCAAATAGCGAAGATAACACTCATGGCTGACTTTTTACAGTGAAGAGCTTGATAAGGACTATTTGATATTAGACCCTCGGGCTTTTGAAGCAAGCGCAACCGCCCCCAGATGGATTGACATCCAAGGTTGCGTCTGGCGTGGTCCTGTAAATCTTCTACATAAAATGCCGTTGGCATCTGTTTCCCAATACCGAGACAACGAGACACTCGTCCGTTTCTTCCGTCAAATCCTTGGTGTTGAAGACGCAAAGTGGAGTGATTACCTGGATATGCTTCGGGAGCTAAGGGAGAACTCAAACTTATTCCATGAGATTCATGATAAAGTTTTGAGATTATACCAGCTCTTTTCCACAAGCATACTAAGCAGTAATGATTGGGCGGAGATCAGGCAAGCAATAGCCCCACCCCAAGCATCTTATCAAGTTCTAACGTCAATTCCCCAGTGCTTCCTTCGAGGATGACGGCTTGATTTACATGCCGTCAACTTCTGAATGGTTTTCACCATCCGAGTGCCTTTGGACTAGTCCTGTGCAAATTGACGGTAAGGCAATCATAAGCAGGTCTTACCCAGAAGAGCTTAGAACATTCTTTCTTGAACGCTTGCGAATATCGCCAGCTTCTCTAAGCACCCTTGTAGAAGAACTCCACTCTTTGGCTAATCGGCAATCTTCACTTTCAGTTTCGAGGGTCAAGGAGATGATTTGGGCAATCAATAAAATGGAACCAGAGCAAGGCGACCTGGACATCCTCATTACCTCCGAAATTCTTCCTGTTAGGAGACCTGGCTCAGCTTCTAATTCTAATACGTTCTTCCAGAGCTGTCAGAATAATTTTGCTATCATCGATAGGACGAAATTAGCGGAAATCTTCGACGGGCATGCAACTTTTCTCGACTTCACCTTAGAGGAAGTACATCAATTGTACCCATTTCTACATGCGCTAGATCTCGAAAGGAACTATCTGTCCCTACTATGCGACGAAGAAACAGCTTGTGGTGATAATGGTTCTGTAGATAGAAAACGGACAGCAGAATTTAAGGAGAGAGCATACGATCTATTATGGTAAGCACGGACTTCTTAGGGATTGCAATGCACTAATCAAATTACAGCTGTGCAATTTCATATCGAAGTTCTCTCGCCACGAGAAATCCTCTATCATTGTACGAACTGCTTCTGAATACTACAGTTTCCAAGACAAATGGCTTAACAACGCAATATACTCTTCACCAGACGGCAGGAGACCAAATAATAGACGCGCCGCATGGCTATGTGCATGTGCGAGAGCAAGATGATAAATGGGAGATCCTCGTGCCTCAGAACAGAAGGGATCGAGAACTGAGTTATCTGAGGCAGCTCCCCGAAGCCTTGTGCAAACTCTTTCACATCGACTCGTCTGCGAGGGAGATCATTGGGAACATACTAAACAGCAGTCCATTCGTAATTAACGATCTGTTAGAAGCTGCAGGGATTGGAAAAGTCTCAGAAATTCAACCTCCGCCTCGACCATCCATTGATGACTTAGACGAACAAGAAACTGTGGCAGCCGAAGAAGCAGTGGAAACTGAAGTGGCAACGGCCTCTTTGAGAGACTCCCGAGCTCAGTCGGTCCCATTGCTATCGTCGCGGACTGGCTTCGCTCAAGCCAGTTCTTCTAACCTTCCAAGCTTGGGACACGGAGTGGCATCTTCGATATCCGCAAGTGGCAGTCGAGCCCGCACACCAAGTAGTTCTACCGCACCATTCGAAAGCCGAGGCACTCCAGCTTCAAGAATATTTGGATTTCCAAGCCCAGGGCCTCCACGAGAGCCAGATAACATTTTCAACAGAAGTCCTAGTCCAGAAGATGTCGCTCAAGCCTATGGAGAACTACTCAACGATGTTATTCGGATTGCAAGCAGAACAACTCTGCCGCGCTATGGAGCCATGGCAGGACCTGGCGGCGGTCAGTTCCACCCAGGGTTCGACCTTGAAGCCGCCTTTGGCGTTAGATCTCAGGACCAAATGACCCATAACACCAGAATAGGCGCGGCTGGCGAACTCTTTGTAAGCAGACCTACTCTCGCAGTTCTCTTCTGAAAGCTGACAATATCTGCTCTAGGCGTTTGAGATACTCTCACATCTGTCGCTGCCATCGTTTGGCGAACATAACTGGAGGAGCACTATTCGCAGAGAAGTGACGATCCACCCAAATTATCGCAACATGGGCCCCTGGATAGGCGCCGAGACGGCTGATATCACATTCATGGATGTCGGTGGTAGCTTCACATCGCTCATGATCCAGTGGGGCTACTTGGACGAGAGGGTCTGGAGGGGAGCTCATCCGCGGTATTACATCGAGGTCAAAACGACTACTCGCGAATGCAATGAACGGTTTTTCATGAGCAACAGCCAGTATCTGAGAGTAAGATAAGATCTTCTAACGACTTTGGCGAGAATCTGGAACTGAGCTGATTTCTACCAGATGCAACGGATGACACTCACGCCTGGGCAAAGTGCTGGAGAGATTTACATTGTCTTCAGAGTGTACAATCTCGGCAGGGAAAGCCTGAATGTGAAACTCTATGTAGATCCGGAGGCTTACCGACTAAGGAATGAGTTGGCATTCGAGGCCCAATCATGGACGGTAACACCACGGGCTTAATGAGGACATGCTTCTATAGATATATCTGATGGCCCAATGCCAGGGCAGCATAATGATCCACCAGACCCGATCCAAGTAGACGGTTGAGACTGAATGGGAAGTGGACAACTTACTTGCGGTCCGTAAACACCACGTCCCCTTAGGAAGCCTCAGGGTCTCAAGTACATAGCGCAGCAAGGAAATATTGCCCCACAAGTTATGAGTTCTTGTGTATTTTGAATGCACCATTGAAAAGGCAGGCGTTCGCTTGAAATATTGAATTTTAAGCGATATTGGATTCCCGTCAACCAGGTGTTTCCCATCTCTCGTTATGTGAGGCTGTTCAGGGTTCGGCTTGGCCGTTTTGGGCAATTCAGCCTCGGCAACATAGGCCGCCGCAAGCCACAAAAGAAAGTTTTCGACATAACAGCGTAGGTACAGTATCTGCCCGAAAGCTTATCTCATGTCGCTAATCACAATTCCTAATCCGGGCTAAGCTCCTTCTGCTGCCCAGTCGGACCGGGAAGAGGAGGTTAATCTGGAAAGGACCAATGAATGGATGGCCCGGTGCGAGCCGAGACGTTGAGCCAGATGGGTTGCTCCCGGATTTCTTTTACATAAGTCACTTTATGCTCTTTGGACTTCCTCTGTTTTTGGGACTTGCTGTGTCACGACATTGTGCCCTCTCACTTGAGCTTCAAGCTAACAATTATGTAGCATGTATGACATCTGCCCCAACACAGATCCAACACTGATCTGCCTTAATACGTTACTCAACGCCGTTGCACCATATTACCCATGGTCCGGATGCGTAGATAGCCTGAGCCAGTTCAATTGCGTTACCAGTCTTCACTTCGAACCACCATTGTCAACCGGGGCTGTATACAATCCGACCGATCTCCCAGCTTCTGGCACGCAAAACCTTACGAATATTGCGGGCGAAGTCACTAGTCCTGCAAGTGGACTGGTGTTTAGTTACACAGCGATAGGACAAGAGTTCATGGTTACGGCCCTGTAATCAATGCGTTTGAGGCAACAACTACATCACAAAATGTTGCAGCAAATACTGGGAGCACTGGGATAGTAGTTGGAGGGACGGGTGCAACAGGTACTTCAGCTGGTAGTCCTGTCACAACGGCAAAATCAGGAGCGAAGAAGATGACTCTGGATATTCCTTCACTTCTCACAGCGATAATGCTCTGTGGAGTGATGGTGTTCTCGTAGGTAGTATGCTTTCTGTTTTTGTCAATGAGGAGCTCTTTAGAGGTTTTCCGAATCCTCAACTATCAGTTCCATGTATTATACGCATTTACAGTAGCAGACGCGCGACAGCGACAGCAAGGGCAGCTGCGACATCAAAAGGGGGTCGTGGGGGTTATGATTCTGAGCCTCAGGCAGGCTGAGGGAGACGTTCCAAGTAGCTTTGCGGGGGGGCCTCCTTCTCACTCTCAGCTCGGCGGGGCGAATTAGCCAGCGTTTGGCGAGAAAATTGGATCTTTGCAAACCGGTGGGAGGTTTTTTCATACTAAGTAGACAACACCGTTCTTCACCCGCATAGAACGAGAGAAACGACTTCTAGAAAATTGGCAATCAGACCTTTGAGGTGTCTATAGTTTCACCTCAATTTTATTCAACAGCCTTCATAGTTAACACTAATATTGCTGCAACAGCAATATCCCTGACGCTGCTAGTACTCTGGACGAAACTGATTCTGTACTAGTTGTGGTACATCAGTCTGCGTAAAACAAGTGAAATTTTGGACAAAATTAACTCCCTCAGATTACGCATTATCTTCATTCACATTACTGAACTGTAAATCCCACGAAATTAGAAATCAGGAGGCGGCAGATTGTGCTCTCAAGCCTGTGTTATAGAAGCAACTAATAAAGAGCCTTCATTGGACGAGGCGGCGAACCCTTTTGTCCGTCGGGTGATCGAATGTGTTTCGTCATCCTAATATTCGTCCAACTTCCCATCTCATGCTTCTCAATCCAGTTCCCAGCACAATACTACTACATTTCCTTGCTGGTAGTTGACAAGCAGCATGCTTCTGTTGATTTGCAGCGGATTCGTCTCTATAACGCGTAATATCACATCCCCTCTTTCGGCCTCTTGTCGGTTTCTTACAGCCTTGTCCGTCCTGTTCAGCTTCAATTACATTTAGGGTATCCTCATTTTGATTATGGCAAAGGGTTAGCTAGCGGCCTGTCCTTCTTAGTAGGTTAGCCTTCTAGAAACACATTAGGTGAGCCTAGCCTGTCTTTATAACAATATAACCGCCAACCGCATGCTAATATTTATGTGTAAGCAGAGATTACCACTAATACTTCCTTTACGCAGTCAAATTTACTACTTAAAAATGGAAACTCAACGTTACTCAAAATCGCGCTAGCCTTCATTAAGGCAATAGTGACACTTAGAGACGTTACTTTCTCTAGACTTAAGTGTCTAGCTGGCAATCGATATAATTATCTGCAAGGTAATGCAACAGATTTAACACCTCTGAATGCACAAGCAAATAGTTTTTTGCACTTAATCTGCATTAGTGCGCTGCTCTCCTTCCTCGATATTATGTGCTGCTACCGTACAGTCACCCTTACGCTTAACACCCTACCAAGTTATCCTTAGTATTTACGTAGCCTAACAGTTGATGCGCATCTTAATTTTAGCGAGTGTAACTTTGCCACTATACAGCATATTAAACTCTAAATATAACTATAAGCACTAGAACTAGATATCTAGAAATTTAGAGGACAAAGATATAAATTAGCTTTGCTTCCCCTTCTTAACTTGCATCTAAATCACTTCGTCAAATCATCTTCTAATTCCATAAGCTCTGCTCATTCAAAATTCAACAAGCTCATAATTCGCTATGCATTTCTTCAAGTTCTCCCAAGTGTCCCTCCTCGCCCTCGCCCTTGCCTCACCCAGCCCACTCCTGTGTCCAATTCTCCGCCAACATTACCAAGGCAACTCATACTCTCTATCCTACTATTTCAACAATAACAATAACTCTTAACGTATAGGCCACATGAACGCTGCCCTGACCTGCAATGGCGGCCAGACCTGCCAAGTCAACATAAATCTCCCTTCCAGTCAATAGTCTGGATATCTTATCTACTCCGCCATCTGTTGAATCAATTTTGTAACGAGTGAAGTATTGTTTTCAAGTATACCGGTTAATATAAATAGTACTGAGTATGGAGAAGCTAGTCCCTCGAAGTCATTGGGAAAAGATAAGCGTAGCACAACCAAAAACGCTGACTTTGAGTCAAGCCACAGAAGAAATATCAAATACCTTGTATATGAATCGTTTCACCCGGTATGTGAAAGTGGCGTTCCTGACCACTATTTGCTGCTCCACTGCAGGACTTTTGATACAAGCGCAATATCCGAAGATGGGGTCTGCAGCAATTGAGGTACATTGATTTGAATTGAAGTCAAATATTATGGTATTGGGCCTCGTGAGACTTCATACTAGATAACAAAGCATTATTTCTCTTGCGGCTTGCTTGATCTTCCCAGCAGACTCGTTCCACATGTTGAATCGATCATTGAGAAAGCCATTTGGCTTCATCTGCTTCGTATGAAACGGGCACAGGGGTCTGAATTTACTATTACCCTCCCGTATAAGGCCAACCACGTTCTCGTTAGAGATCTTTTCGACTCCTCGTAATTGATGCTTCGATTACTCAGGAGGCGTTCCGTTCTTCTATCATTGACCGGAGCCTATAGCAAAGAAGTCGAGCTAGTCTACAACGAGTTTCAAGAACCCTCTGCCTTCGGTAATGCGTCTTTTGCAGCTAGTTGACGAATATCCCCAACCGTTTCGCCGATCGGCTTCATCTCATTGATACTGTTGACATCCTTCGTATCTGCTAACGCTCTGGAGACTCTCTTAGTAAGAATCATCTGCTGGTCATTTTTACTATACTTTGCCTGCTGCTTTCTTTCTTGTTCTTCTTTGAACGCAGGACCGAAAACCCAAACACCTGTAGGAGAGATAAGCTTTATCGCGTTTAGCGAATAGTCACGGGCTTACCATTAGCAATTCCAATTGTCGTCACCAGAAGCAGTGGAACTACACCCCTGACTCGACTCATGACATTTGTGTATCTCCAAGATTTCTCCCCGTGGTTCGAAAGGAAGAGTTTCCTGTGCAGCCGAAAGGAAAATTCATGACATTCAGCTACCCGAAATAGCGCACGGACCGACTTTAAATTTAATCCCTGTCACTATTTCCAACGCGTTCCCCGTTGTCGCGTAAGGTTCAAGGTTTGTATTTCTTTTCGATAATTTCATCAACAGCGCGTATTTGGACCGATAAGTCGCGTCTCGGCAATGCTGTTATGACAACCGATAACTATGGCTTCTTGGAAGGAGAGGGGGGAGGTACCGGACTCGGACGATGAAGATGAAGATGACCGCCAAAGCGTTCTCAATGAGGGGTACGGCGATGGTCTCTTACAGGAATCTCGAGGGCCTCAGAGGAAGCATACTAGAGGTCGGAATAGTAGTGAAGATATTTGTGAGGAGACATATCAGGATCTGCTCTTAGCAAATGCAACAGTCGTCCCTCAGCATCCACAGACTACATCAAAGGAGCCTTCGCTATCTCCTCGAGTTTTCAAGAAACCGCCCCCTCTGCTTGATCTAAATCAGTTGCCAGAGTCGCAGGAACCGAGTACTCAAGCTCCACCGCATCTCGATGAGATATCTCAGAGCTACGTTAGGCTCTCTTCCTCTCTCTCAAGCTTGAATTCTCTGGGTGCTCAGCTTCAGCATTCGGACGATGCGGCAGCCACAGACGACCAAGAACCCTACAGCACAAGACCCGCAGAGAATCCTCTCGTTCAACACGAACCAGAAGACTGGCAAGAGGATGAAGAGATGGAAATGTTGGTTGATCAATCCGATTTCCCATCGACCAGGAGACGGTCGTTAAGACAGCGCAATCCTATACAGTTACATCCGTATGCATTAGAGGGAGAGAAGTATCGACGCACACTCATGGCTCGGGGAATGAGGCCACTACGGCTTGCGCAGGTTCAGGAAGAGAGCAGAAAGTTTGCCCGAACTCAGTCCTCTCCAGACCCCGAATTCGTGGCAGAAAACGAAAGCCAACTTCTGAGCGTAGAGGAGGAAACACAGCTATCACAGCCCTCTCAATCTTCCGCGTCTGGCGAATTGCCTGCTCTGGCTCCACCTGATTGTCCTGCGACGCAATCCGGCGGCGATGATGACGAATTTCCGGATATTGATCAGCTCCTGGATAGGAGCAATGAAGGTTTTGTACAGGCTGGTCTAAAACGTCGGAAAACTACTTTTGGTTCTCGGTACACGGCTCAATTCCCCTTGGAATCACCTCTGCCGCGGGTACACCAAGGCCAGAGGACTTCCAGCAGGGACGTCGAGATACTTAATATTCCTCCATCGCCCCCAGCGACTAGCTCACCCATCCCGATCTTTCAAGCTCCATTTTCCAATCAGCGCTCCAAGCATATAGCATCAAACCTTGCTTCGAGCAGGGCGACCTCACTCGAATATGCTGGACCGGAAAGAGGGATGGGAAGAGATGCCACAACTGGTAGCCTACCAACGCCGACGACAAATTTAGTCAAGCACACCATTGACCTCACTAAAGAATTCCAAAGCGATGAAGATCCTTTTGCCTCAGATAGCCATTCATCGACAACCTCTCCGTCTTCTGAAATAGCTCAATCCATGCAAGTACGACAAGTTGGGAAGAGAATTCGTGGAGTTCTTCCGGCTTCATGGTTGCGTCTAGACCAGCAGACACGAAAAGACAGAAAAGCAAAAGTGCCTCGTCATGAACATCGAAGTCTATCACCAGTAAAAGCAGTTCTATCCCGGCGTGGTGTTGCGGTGCCGAAAGATACAGCAAATGGAGACAGTCCCAAGCCGACTCAGAACAATGCCGACAGTCATTTTCTTTTGAGTGATTCTGATTCTGATTCTGATTCTGACGATGAATCTGACATGCCTGGCTTTGTTGAGGAATCCGCTCCAGAGCTATTTCAGGATAGTGTGCTTTCGCAAACGGACCTTGGCTCTGTGATGGAAGACGATCGAATTGATGCTATGCTGCCATCCCAAAAGCGACAAACTAAGCTTTTGCCAGGTACCACACACCGAAAGAAACGACCTGTTTCTACGTCGCTATTTGCACAAAGGCATTCTGGGCCGAGTTTTCAACCGAAGATTACAGACCATCTTCAGAAGACATCGAGTTCCAGCTCTAGAGGCCAGAAAGACAAACGCCATCGAATACACACGAGCGGTCCTAATAAATCATCCAGGTCCATTCCGTCCCAGCGATATCGCCAAACTTCCATCCCAAAGCTGAGCATATTGGATGTCGTTAAATCATATGAAGATAATCGTGAGCGCCTGCCAGCATTCATTCGGATTGCTGCCCGCAATGCTAGGTCGAGCAGAGGGCTTGGGAGACATAGTCCTAGTCGGAAATTTATTAAACTAGCAAATAGAGCTGATACACTGGATGCCCAGTCAGTCCTTCGAGATTGGAGAGAAGGCACTCTACGCCCTTGTGCTGAGGCCCCTGGTTTCGAGCAACCTATCGGTATTAGGCAGCCTCTGAGCGATATTTCAGAGAACATTCGGAATCCAGAAGCATCAGCACTAAGGGCCGCGAGCGGTCCAGAAAATGAAGGATCATATGTCTCTGCATTACCACGGAAGATTGTTATATCCAGATCCGCTCAACCAAAGTCTAGGCCTTCGGCGGAGCCTCTACCATCGACTTTAAAACGAAATGAATCTGGAATTCGAATAAATGGTCCCAAAGGTCGGTTTAGGGCGCCCAAAAGGAGTACATCGGCTTCAAGGCCAGCACAGTTAGAGACGTCAGTAATAGACTACAGTACTCGACATCCTAGTCTCGCGTTTAGGTCCACAAAGAAGGTGCTCGATACTTTATACAGGAAGGCACATAAAGGAAATAAGATGCGTGGCGATGTTCAGTTAGCCCGTTTCCTTGGAGACAAGTCTCCTCCACAACATGCTGATCCAACTACTGCCATGGATGAAACTCGGGAAGCTAGGACTTCATTGACGAAGGAAAATGGTCAGGCTCAGCCAGCTCGACGTCGAAAGCGAATCCCCCGACATGTTGATGCAAGTGCAGCCGTCTTTCGTCAGCCTAGTGAGCCCTTGATACTCGACTTGCAGCAAGTGCCCGAGACACAGGAGAAGTTTGGGAATGATGGGAAACTACTTGGTCTTGGCAAGTTTGGAACCACTTATACCCACCATTTTGAGATCTTTCCGTTGCAACCTGGAGTCTTCTTCCTTGAGTCGACCTTTATTGGATCAGGTCGACTATCTAAAGCACTCGAAATTTCCTCCACTCGGTGTTTTAATGACGACAATGGGCACTTTGAATTCCAACTCTCTGGCAAGCAGCTTCAATGGGGACCTTGGGACTGCACTGTCTCATCTGAAATCGGCATGTGCTTTGACTGGATTATTGATCAGCTCGAAGACTCTACCGCCGAGCCCTCTGATGTTGACATGATCGAATGCATAACACATGTGATCGACTATGTTCAAACTTGTATAAGCTTTCCAAATTCATTAAGTCGCAGCGAATGTGTGTTGAGGGTTCTTGAAGTCTTGTGTTCTTTCACCGAGCAACTGGATGTGCTGGCCCGTCAAAGAGCGTCGGAAGTTGAGAGATTATGCGTACTTATCGAGCTATCCTGCCGTGCGATGGTCTTATCTTTTCAATTCCTGAAGATTGCAAAGTCTGATTCCCAAGAAATTGATTTTGTGCGTCAACTGGAGAGCTTACTGCAGAAAACGGCTGTACTCACAGTTAGCTCGCTTCTGTCTCTAGGCTTGACCCCAATTCGCAACCTCTATGATGATCTACTGTATCTGGCTTACCGCGAAGCGGGTATAAATTGTGACAGATACGCTGCCCAAGCTTGGATAATTGCTATGCATATACTATATACGGCGCAGATACCACGCGTCTCTTTCTGGGACGTGGTGAACTCTCAACTCATCAAAGATGACGAAACCCATCTAAATGACGCTAGAGTTTTAGAACGTATGTGGTACGACATGTTCTCGTTGTTGCCTCTCACTGATTTTGACACGAACGGCGTTCTCATCCCTGGTGTGCGATTGTTACGGTCTTTTGAGAATTGGACTTTGCCACAAAAGATTGCCAAGAAGATCTTCGAGCTATACAACTCGAAATCGCGACAATCGCCAAGCTTCAATGACTACTGTCGGGCTTTCTTTGCTCGATGTAGCCATTTGATGCAGACCTGGGGTTGGCGCCGGCATAGAATAATTGTAGGAACCTTGTTTGACTTCTTTGCTACGCGCAAGTTAGCTCATCTGCGTAATGAAGAAGTATATAAGTCACCTAGATTTCTCGAGGAGCTCGATGAGGACCCAAGCTTGCTTGTCGAGCCTGAAGATCGATGTTTTCATATCCTCCTGAAAATCATTGCGATCTCTATCAAGCAGATGCGAGAGGCGGGAGATACAAAGGGAATTCGCAATCTGGTAACTCGTGTACTGCCAAATCACGATCGCCAGTATCCCAAGGAGAAAACTGTCCACCAGCGTGATCTTGCGTCTTTAAGAAACCATCACGACCTTCTCTGCACTCTTTTTTGGGCGGCTCCACCGGATCTGCGACCTTCAATCGCTTTAATTCGCGAGCTAGTAAACCCGGAAAGTTCTCACCACGAGGCTTTTTTGATCAATCTCCGTTCTTGGGAAAATCTCACACGGTTCGTTTTGGCATTTACACCCACCACCACAGCATACATTCCCCTAGCAACATGGCAAAACGAATCTTTTACACAGCTTCTTGCACAATATCAATCTGCTGAGAAAGACATCGAAGACCAACTGCGACAACTTCCTGCTGCCGCCAAACAGCTCATTTCGCAGCATATTGTCGCCAGAACTATAACAGAGAACAAAAACCAAATCGCCATGGCTCTCGCTCAGAGTCTACAAGCTCTCAAAGACCGTGTGGACGGAGCCAGGAACATGGATGTTATCAAGCTAGTAGTTGACAATGCGGCGTGTATTAGTAAGCTACTCTAATTTACTTGAAGCCCTTGGTTGAGTAACTAACATCGCGCAAAGGAACACTGACTGATGCACTGAGCATGTTTCGGCATCGCCATGAAGCTGATTTGCCTGTTGTTGAGACGGCACTTGATATAGTTCATTCCTACGTAACACGGCTCCTTGATTCCGGACTTATCTCAAACGTGCAGGTGCATAACGCGCATGAAGATAGCCAGGAATATGGAAGTGATGTATTTTCAGATGTTCAAGTTGAGATACTAGAGTACATTGGTGTATGTAATCTTTCCTTCCCCGATTTTGTTCTGCCTGCTAATTCTCCTCAGGCTCTCAATGGCGAGCTACTTAGTGGAGTACGGGATATCCTACGTACCTCTTTGCGTTCTGGAGTTCCAATCAGCACCTTCCTTGGAGAGAAGATTGTCGAAACCTGGGCTTTGATGGCAGGCGCGCTCATTCTGGCCAAAATTTATGTACGTAATCTAGCAATATCTTTCTCGGCTCTTGCTAACTTTGTAAGGATCTCTCCGACTTTCTCTCTGACTCGGGCCCATTCAACGAGCTTAACATGGACCATGAGGCCCATAATGTACGGCATTATTCTCCCTACTTCTTGGGCAAGCTGGCCATAATCACAGGAGACTATTTGCTTCTTGATGTACGATGTTGTATACCCTCACGGGCGTGATAAGAGTCGCTGACACTTTATAGACCATTGGCCGTGACTTGCTCTCAGATTGGCTCTGCATTCTTATCAAACCAATTAAGTGCTTCCGCTTTGAACATAAGTTGCTCCCTGTCTATGCTAAGTATGAAACGGTTGTTGATCGCGCGGCCGCAAGTTTCCAACGCCGCCAGATTGGAAACAAACCGTCTATCTTCACATTCAACGGCATCTCTCGGTCACGAGTTACTTTGATCTATGGTAAGTCAGCGCGATTTCTTCATTCTTCGTAAAATTTATTCACTCCATTGCAGATACATTTCAAATTATGAAGATTGTTCTTCGAGATGACCCCTCGGCACAACATCGCTACCACACTATTGTTCGCAGGATGCTTGCTCACATGAAATTTGATTTGGGCGCTATGGATCCGCGAGCCCCTGAAACTATACAACATCAAGAATTTGTGACATTGATTCACTCTTACCTAACCACCTTCTTCCATGACCTCTCTACGAGTGACTTGTCAGACGAATTCTTTAGCACAAACTCTACCTACCCCGCAAGTCGTGATTCACACAATAATTCACTCATGTTTGTTGAGACCATTAGGAATTACAGTTTACGTCTGTATACCGTCCGTGGCAGAAACGAGCTCAACCACTACGTTTTAGCAGTACTTAAGTATGCCGCTGTCGAAGGAAATCTGGTTCAAATAGCAGACTTGCTTCAAGAAGCGATGGGTTATGAGTTAGGATCTTGGGCGGAGAATGAACAAGTGCCTTGGGTTGAGCTGTCCCTTCATATCCTAACGGTGTTAACACCGTCGTTCATTCACGCAGCCTTTGTATCTGAGCCAGGCTGGCTGCTTGCAGAGCCATTGTTCGAAGCTGCGCAAGAGCATCTCATGGCCATTGCAGATTGCGATAGAAGTGGCGCACTGCAAGGCGTGAGCAAGATTATGTCTACGATAGTAACTGGCGTCACTCTTTTGATGGAAGCACACTCTCAAGAAAATATAAGGGCCACTTCGAGCTACGAGCTTGTCTACGTGCTTCTAATGAGCATACGATTTATGGTTCTGGCTTTTGATTGGGTGCCGTTCACTATGGAGCTGTGCAGCGAGCAGAGAGAGGAAATCCGTGCATCTCAAGCTTTCTTGTATCATTTTGCTTGCGGCACAAAGGAATATCTTGACTCGCCCCTTAAAAACTTTGTTAATTCTCTTACACGGTATGTGCCTTCCACTAAGGAGTTCGATGATCGAGAACTGCTTGTTCGACGTTATGAAGAGGCTATGAATGGAGACTCTACTAAACGAATGCGGAGACAAGCCCTCACAAACCTCGCAGCACCATTCGTTCGTGGCAACGAAGCGTTGCACGAGATGAGAAATGAACTGAAAGAAATACATCGCCACAAGCTCATGAGTGGTGTCTGGCTTTTCCATGATATGCGAAATTCGAGCTTCTTCAAGGAGGCAGAGAGTGTCTGGAAGAACCACCTTACCATGGAAATACCTCATTTCAGTGGGATAATTCTGGCGGATTACCGGCAAAACTGGGCTGAGAGTCCCGATGGCGGAGATATTGAAATCAAAATTGGTCAGGAAAAGCGAGTAGCAAAGGGTTTGATGGCAGATGGCAGGTCTTTATTACAGATTTTTGAAGAGTTGCGGAAGGCTCTGAATGATTATATTACTCGTTACGAAAGAGTACATAGCCAACGTCCCGGTTGGCAGGATGTTGAAGATGGTCGACAGGAGGTTCTAAATGCCACTGAAGGTGTGACATTGTAAAGGTACGGCAAATTGCCTGCAATGAAGAGCACGAACAAGGGAATGGCATGATAGCCTGAATGATATCATTTGTCAACGAGAAAGAACGTTTGTTGGATGTATTATGCAATGGAAGCGCTCCAACAAGGGGGCAGCGGCATCAGAACTTACAAAGAAATCAATCGTGAGAGATTGACAAAAGCTGTTGGATGTATTACAGAATATTCAACAGCGGCTCAAATAACTACAATCAAAGCATCTCGGCTTTATATGCGTCTTCAGGTCATGATTGATGGTTGTCTTAGCTTTATTTTTACATCAACCGTGCTCGCTCTGCATACCATAGCCTTTTCTTCCCAAGATGACTCCTGCAAATACCCATGCTTTTAAGAGAACATTCATTAAGTAATGGAAGTTTCGCTTAAAATTGCAACTAGCTGAGCTAGCCATGCTTTCTCGCAAAATCAAAATTGCTTGTCGTGATACTTTCATCGCCGTATCGTGAATGGATCGAGAAATCCCAATTGGGATAAGTTAATTCACAAGCGGCCGCCTTCCGCAGAGCCGCCTTTTCAATATTTCACGTTTAGCTTTAACGTCACCTCTAACTTCCTCACGGGCTCCTCTGAGCTTCATCGCCCGCCCGAATGCCTGCCGCAGCATGGCGTTCGCTTCGTACGGCTCACCAACTATACCGACGACCGGCATGTCGAATCGTAGCTGGCGTACGTCGTCCGCTCGTGCGCGATTTCCACGCGTCAGCAGTGGCCTTTCGGGCTCCTGAAGAACCCGCTGGTGCCGCAGCAAGTGAGAATAAAGACGATAACAGCAAGCCAGAGGAATTGAAGGGCCAATCTGGTCCGGAGAGTGGGAATGCAGACGGTGCGGAGAATAATACACAATCGACTGATGTGTCGCAGCGATCGAGCCGACGACAGAGCCATGGGTCAGGCTTACGGAGAGCAAGCAGGAATAAGGCCCCGACTGGATTACCCCCCTTAGTATTCCCGAAATGGTTTTGGAGAAGGAACGTTACTTGCTACGGAGAACCTGAAGACGTGACTCAACGGGTCTATGTCAAGGGTGCCTTGGGGGCTATCCAAGAATACGAGCCGATCGAGGACAATGCCCTCTTAAGCCTGAACGACTATAATATACCAGTGTTAAACAGACAAGCTGTCAGGAAGCTGGAGATGGAAATCCATATAACTGAGAACCTCCTGAAAGAGCTTGTATCTGTCCTAAAGCGGTTGGAAGAGACAAAGGGCAAAGCTAAAGAACTCGAATCTACGTGGGAGTGGAAAGAGACATATGCCGATCAGCCTTTAGAGATGGCTTGGAACGAAGAGGTACTCGAGAAAGCAGTATTATTACAGCGATATGTCGCCCCTATGAAGAAGTTGTTGGATCTTGCCCAGTCGAATGAAATTTCGTGTTTGAAGAATCCCCAGTGCTGGTACACTGTACCTGTGGATGTCTATTCCGAGATCTATGCGTCATTCCGTGGAGAGCTAAGGTTACCTCGTCCCAAGATCAATATTAAAGACGTGTACAGACAAGATACGGTTCTCTTGTGTCCCAGAGACGGAGGCTTGAAATTTCTCAACGCTGTTGTCCAGAAAATAGCCACTCTTCTTGAAGCCGATATTGTCCGACTTGATTCAGAAGATATTGCACAAATAATAGGTCAATATCTCGGGGAAGATGTTGCATGGACAAAATCCCCGACACCTGTGCTGGGATACCGGTCTGCTGGGCGCTTGGATGTATCAGAGTCATCCAGCAAAAAGGAACCCATTGGTGATGAAGACGCAGACGATTCTTATGAAGATGATGACACCCACCCTGACTTTTCACCCGAATTTACCGCGAGGGGAAAGGGATCCTCCCTTAATCCTACTATCGCCTTCCTACAGATGCCTTCTAAACTTCTTCAAGGGCAGAGTCTGTCAAAGGGTATGAGCTTGTTCAACTTCCTTGGACAGCCGGCCAATTCGGGTTCTTCTGGGGCCCAATCATCACATACAGGCGAAAGCTGGAACGAATACAAGACAGGTCGAGCTATGGAGGCTATCATTGGTGCTGCTGATGCCAAGCGTGCAAGAAGTGTGGCTAATGCAACCGAAGATCCGCAATTTCTGAAACATGCAGCCTTACCGGCAAGTAAAGGGCTTATAATACAGATAAGTGGATACAAGGAGCTAAACGAGCATCCAGTAGGTTACAACCTCATTAACGGTCTTCGGGAAGCAGTGAAGAAGCGCTGGTATGAAGGAAAGAGTGTCATGATTGTTGGTACTACCGCAGAGAGTCCCGAGCGAACATTGGTACAGGCTCAAGATTCACTTGGTGATAGATTCTCTTCGGGAATTGCCTTCGATAGACCAAGAACGATCTTTGTGCCTGCGGAATTTCATCATTCAAGGATAGATAATGACCGGAAAGCGCAGATTCGAGACTTGAACATACGCCACGTGGAGCACATGATCAGGAGCTTGTTGGGCTCTGACAATGAATCACAATGGACAATCAACCTCAGTCAAGACCTATTATTAGATCACAAACTAGAGAGGCTCATAGGCGGGATTGTTTGGGGTTATAATGACGTTCGGAGAATCGCAACGAGTACACTCGCCACTGCTGGATTGGATAGATTAATCGATGGAAGCAACCTCAAAAATGTCCTGACAATTCTTCGTTTATCTGATAGCACAAAGACGACATGGGCTAGGAGAGACGATTTGGCACGGGAGGCTGTCAAGAGTACGGATGCGGTCATATTGGATGAAACATCTTCAGCTGTGGGGAAGACCGCTGTGGAGGAGGACAAGTTTGAAAAGCTCAAGATGAAATGTACAGCCCATGAGAAGAAACTACTTGGTGGTGTGATTAATGCCGCCGATATTCAAACCACTTTTGCGGATGTCAGAGCACCTCCGGAGACGATCGAAGCCCTAAAGACACTTACAAGTCTCTCTTTGATACGACCAGACTCCTTCTCCTACGGGGTTCTCGCGACTGACAAGATCCCTGGATTACTTCTATACGGGCCTCCAGGAACTGGAAAAACCTTACTTGCCAAAGCTGTCGCCAAGGAAAGTGGAGCGACAATGCTGGAGGTTAGCGCCTCCGAAATCAATGATATGTATGTTGGAGAAGGCGAAAAGAATGTCAAAGCGTTGTTCAGTCTTGCGAAGAAACTATCACCTTGTGTGGTATTTATCGATGAAGCTGACTCACTTTTCGGTTCACGAGGGCACGAATTTCAAAGGAGGAGTCACCGAGAGATAATAAACCAGTTCCTTAGAGAGTGGGACGGAATGAAAAATCTGTCTGCCTTTATCATGGTAGCTACAAACCGACCATTCGATCTCGATGAAGCCGTTCTCCGTCGCCTGCCACGTCGATTACTTGTCGATCTTCCTGTAGAGAAGGATCGCGAAGCCATCCTCAAGATACATCTGAAGGACGAAATCCTTGATGAATCCATCTCTCTGGCCACACTCGCGAAGAACACACCTTTCTATTCGGGTTCAGACCTGAAGAACCTTTGTGTCGCAGCAGCACTGGCATGCGTACGAGAAGAGAATGAAATGGCAGCTGAACATACCGGAGAGGAACCCTACGTGTACCCCCCCATACGTACCCTACGAAAAGAGCATTTTGACAAAGCCATGGAAGAGATTAGTGCCAGCATAAGTGAAGATATGAGCACGCTCTCTGCAATCAGGAAGTTTGATGAGAAATATGGTGATCGTAAGGGTCGTAGAAAGAAGAAGCCAAGGATGGGTTTTGGTGGAACAACGGACTCTGAACCCGATACAGAAGCGGGTAGAGTAAGGAAACTACAGTTGAACGTGTAAGATACCGGCATTACATCTTTGTACATAAACATAGGAGGAAATATGCGCGATAATTGTGTAATTTTAGATGATTCTGCCATTGATATAGCGATAGATAATTTCATTTAAGCGAACAGCGAATACCCTTGCGCCATTCGACTGGGATGTAGTGATGACATATGAAGAGGGCTTCATAAAAGAACCCCTCCGCCCCAATCCTCATTCTTGCTCCCCATCTACATTGTTTTAGTCATTCAGGCACTACATACTCATGTACTGCTATAATTAATATCTGTAATTTGGCTATCGCCACGGCGAATATGGCTAATTTTACAACAAACCAGCCTGGCAGCTTATTGTATCGCGAAGACCTCTTCTACATCCCCGAACTATTGTCACGAAAGACTGCACTTACAATTGTAATTGTTCTGTCCATTTCTTTGCTATGGCAGTGGTATCAGCGCAGGAAGTTCTATCGAGGCTTGGTGAGTAAGCCTCTTTCAGCAATATATTTAATCCCTAACGGCAATCACATCAGCCAGGGCCTCCCCACAGTCTTCTCCTTGGACATCTGCCATCCATGATAGAAGCAACCGGGAAGTTCCCAGCAGATGCCCATCCCGCCATATCATTCTCCTACATATTGAACAAATACAATCTGTGGAACAAAGGGCTTGTCTACATCGATACATATCCACTCGTAAATGACAATATCCTCATCGTCACTACCCCGGAAGCAGCAGCAGAAATCACGGAGCGGAATTTCATGAGACATCCATTCATGACCAACTTCTACGGTCGCATCATCGGTATCAAGTCTGTAACCTTAGCCGAAGGCCAACGATGGAAAGACATGCGCAAGACTTTCAACCCAGGCTTTTCGCTTACAAATGTTATGACTTTGATGCCGGAAATCGTCAAACAAGGCGAGATTTTCATCGCCATTCTGTCAAAACTCGCCAAAAGTGGAGGTTTTGCGGAGAGTTTGGATGAGTTGGCGAGGGGTGCCACGCTCGACATTATCTTCCGCGTCGTGCTGGGACTAGAGACCAATACGCAAAATGACCCTAAGGGCAATGAGGTAGGTAATCTACTAGAGTCGATGTCTCAGTGGTTAGGGAATCCACAGAACATGAATCCGCTGCGGAAGCTTAATGTGTCGAAGTGGATCATGATGAGATGGGCGGAGTGGAGGATTAAGAAGATCTTGCAAGCGGAAATATTGAAGCGGTGGGAACTTGTGAAAGAGAATCAGGCGGGGATAAGGACTGATGAGAAGGGGTCGAAGGAGCTGAAGTTAGTAATAGATTTGGCGCTGAAGCATTATCGTGAGGAGAATGTTGGAGATGAGGGGAAGCTGAGCACTTTGAGTAATGAGTATCTTGATATTCTTTCTGATAAGTAAGACTCTATGGACCTCGGGCGTGATTCAAGATGCTGACTTTTAATAGCATCAAAGCATTCATTTTCGGAGGCCATGACACTACAGCAAGCACTATAGCTGTAACTCTGCTTCTTTTGTACAAGTATCTCACTCAAGCTGACGATTTACTAGTACGCCTTATACGAACTCTCCCGCAATCCAGACATTCTCGAAATGGTTCGCCAAGAGCACACGGACGTGTTTGGCCCCGATCTAGACACAGTCCCCACTACTCTCCTCGAGAAGCCTCACCTCGTCAACCAACTCCCGCTCACAATAGCCGTCATCAAAGAGACGCTCCGGTTATTCCCGCCAGCCGGCGCCTTAAGATTGGGCGACCCAGGGTGAGATACCCATTCCTCCCTCATACTATGATTGCACATTTTCATTTCGCATTCCTTCCCATCCCCACCCGCGAACCTAGTCTCAGCCCAACCAACAGATTCAAATGACTAACAAACCTCACCAGCTCAACCCTATCCCTAAACTCGAAATCCTACCCCCTAACCTCTCAACTCCTCTGGGTCCCCCACCCCATCATCTTCCGCTCCCCGCTCCAATTCCCCAACCCAAACCTCTTCCTCCCACAACGC
>Ga0335072_10003797_pt1 | contig 22625 bp, 22 predicted proteins | sample Lox_Sample_21_FD_206725 | JGI IMG/M metagenome (GOLD analysis project Ga0335072, IMG submission 206725) | Soil microbial communities from Loxahatchee National Wildlife Refuge, Florida, United States - Lox_Sample_2.1 | ecosystem: Environmental > Terrestrial > Soil > Wetlands | place: USA...
AACAGTGTATTCAATTCCTTCTCTAGTCAGGCCATCCTCGACCTGTCTCATGGCATCCAATCCCCTGACCGTGCTATCCGTCACCACGCACACCTTCTTAGCCCCCATATTCTTGAAGTCCATGCCCACTTCTTTTGTGACGCCGGGCCCAAACCTTATTGAAGAAGCAGCCATCTCAAAAGCATACTCTTTCTGTCGTGATAAATCGACAGGGGTGGCATAATTACGTTGCAGGCCTTTTTTAGCGTGTGACAGAAGGCTAGTTGGCGGATGGTGATGGTGATGACCGGGGTTACTGTGGCATGGACATGACGGCGGGTGTGTGTATTGGACTGTACGAAGGAGATTCATTGCCCGAGCAGCCGCCTTAATTATGGTCGCATTAGCATAGCCAACGTAGGGAGAATAAAGTTGACTAACCGTAGGGGCGACGCGAATTGGAGAAACCATATTGACAACTGAATGTTCTGAGCCCGGAGATGCCAGTCAGAGGTCAATTCCTACCATTTTTCGACTTGCAGTGAAGCTAAGATTTCGATTGCTCCTCCGAAAAGACATAAGAGAAACAGAGCAAAAGGAGCATGGTGATGAACAGCCATGATGATCTACATATTGCTTTGTAGTCATTAGGTGAGCGTGGGTTCGTTGTGCGGGGTCGTTCTTGGAGATCCCCACTACCGATTGCGGAGAAAATGGCCCGAGAGCCGAGCGGCCTTTCACCCTTATTGCTTGAAGCAGGTCAATCATAGACAAGCAAGATCAAGCACACTTAAGTTTTCTTTCAAGTTTGCTCATCAATGGAGCCAGATATGATAGTACATATGAACATGCAGATGCTTCAGCGGCCCTGCAGATGATATAGGAGGCTTATTCCTCGATGGCCGCGTTCCCTATTGAACGAAAGTATTGAAACACCCAGACGCTATGCATTTGATGTATTTAAGCCGAAGAAAGATTTCAGACCAAAAAACACCGACGAGAAACTGCCAACGCACGCAAGCACCCCTTCCTGCACCCGCTTGCTCCTTTGAAAAGGAAATGCCAACATCGCTGCACCTCGTTCCTAGCTCCAAGCACCTCGATTTGTACATTCAGAGAGAACTGAATCAACAGACTACCACATCTCACCGTCATCATCGTCGTCATCGTGAGGATGGCTTCCGTGCCCTGTTGCGCCGAAGCCATAATAATCGTGCCCTTGCCGGCTGTATTGATTCTGTGCCGCATAGCCATTCTCAGCTGTATGTTGAGCAGCTCGTGATTGTGGCCGATCAGATCCTTGTCTGCGCCCGGGATCTTTTTCTTGTTGGTCGTAGTCGTAAATTTGCGAATCATCAACATATGTCACTCCTCCTGGTGGCTGGGATTGATGTTGTTGCTGGTCCGCATATTCTGCAACCCCCTGTAGGGAAATTAGTGCATCTTCAACTATGTAGAGAATTACTTTCATACCTGATGATAATCATATCTGTAGTGGTCCACTTGCTGCTGCTGCTGTTGTTGTTCAAGCAATTGTTGCTGCTCTTGCTCCTTCCGCTTCCGTTCTTCTTCCTGCTGTTTTTTCTGCTGTGCTGATTGTGGAACCTGCACATGAGGGTGCATTTGCTGCACCTTAGCTAAGTAGGAATACATAAAATTGCTCAGTAGCACTTGACTGTATAAAGCTCGCCGTGGATTTGCAAGTTTGATATGAGCCATTCGGTAGATCGCTCGTTCCTCAAGAATAGAGAACCTTGTCCAATTATAATCGATATCGGGTCTGAGGTTTCGATATGGTGGGTCAGGGGACAGGGTGCGAAGAGAGCTAGCCTTCTTGCCTCCAGCCCCATCTTTTTTTTTACTGCCACCAAAAAGAGAGGAAAAGATACCATCCTTCTCTTTCTTGCCTTCTCCGCCACTTTTGCGAGTACTCTCCTTCTTTCTCTCATCCGCAAGCTTGTGATCAATACTCTCCCGGTCTAGCAACAAGCTTTCCCTCCCTCGAGTGACTGCTGTGTCAATTGAATGTTGCAAGACATCTAGGCGAGCCGTATCATGAGCCTTGTCTGGTGCTGTCCGTGTTTTGCCCTTCCTGACTTCCTCATCTTTCTTCTTATCCTTTTTGTCTTTCTCATCGCTCCCTTTGAACCAGCCCCAAGTTGATTTCTTTGCTCCCGACGTTTCTACATCTTCCTTCTTTGACTTCTTTTCTGGCTTCCTCTCTTCACTGAGTGTTGGTATAAACGTTAATATGTCGGTACTTGCGCCATTTCCGGGCAACTGTGATGGTTGCTGCGCCATTTCTGTCAGGGTCTGCGCAACTGTGATTTTAGGTATTGACTGTGATGTTGAAGATACCTGTCGTCCCATGACTGGGCGTTTGCTCGACCGCGGAGGAGGCTCATCAGGCCGTGGAGGGTCATAGGATGCTGAAGGTAGACCTTGTGAAGATGAAGATCTTTCTGGGTACTGAAAATTTTGTTGATGTGCTTGTTCTTCGGGTTGGTTATCGGAAGGAGGTGGAGTCTCAACTATCCGAGGAATAGGAGTCTCTACCCTTGTAAACGACGATTTTCTCGGAGGCAAGGAATTCTGCGAATGCTCAGGCTGTGGTGTGTCCAGTGAAGAAGCTCTGATGGAGGTAAAGCTAGACTCTTTACCATTCATGTCCTCATCAAACGTTCCGTGACTACTGGAGGGAACGGAAGAGCTTTGCTGAACATTGGCACCTCGTCGCCCAGGCCGACCCGGTCGCGAGAAATTCTCAGTAATGGGTTCGGAGTTTACTCTGTTTAATTTATTACCGGACGTCGAGGTGATCGGAGACGATATAGGTGACTCATCGCCATCCGTTTCATTGCCAAGTCTGGCTCCTGCACGCTTTGAGAAAGGCACCCGCTCTCCCTTCCGCAAGCTACCTCTTCGATAGGTTGTTCGAGTAGACCTTCGTAGACCAACACCCGGTGCGGCCGGTAAAATGGGCATATCTTCGTTCGCTGGAACCTCCATTCCAGCATCTTGACGCAGACTCGTATCGAGAGTCAACTTCTGCATAGCCTTTGAAGGATCTCTGACCAGCTCATCCAGCTCCTTTAGATCTGAAATCTTCAATTCAGGCCCTCCCTGTTGTGATAAAGACTTCTTTCTCTCCAATTGCTCGGCTCCGTCTTTATATCCTATTCCCCCACGCCCAGATGAGTTGTCAATCTGTCTCGATAACATTGACTTTTTCCGCCGTAATCCTCCCCCAGATCCAGTCCGCTCCGGTCCATCGGGCGATAAAGATGAATATTCCCCCGACCGCCGCTTGATTGTTTGCACTCTATTCTCCAAAAAAGTCTTAAATTCCATAGGGGCTAGTTCTGGGTGGACTCTTGCAGGCACCCAGAACAGCCTGGATGGATCATCTTCATCATCTCCTCCTGTCGGCGCTACCGTTGGCATGAGTGAAACTCCCTGAAACGAAGGTAAATCTGGATCACTCGTATTGCCTACATCCATCGACATTCGTCGTAAAGCTTGCAAGTTGCTTAGTTCCTGAGCTACAGCCGCTGGAGTCGATTCATAGTCGATATCGTTCAAAGGAAATTGTGTATTAGCGGTGTCAGATTTTCCATGGTTACCTTCTCGTAGAGAGAGGGCAGGCGATAATGGCGTATGTTCGAAGTGGCTATTCCGTTGACTAGGCAGTACTGCTGGAACTGTATGTGACTTCGTTGTGATATGCCCATTTGGTGAAGGCACAGGCCTCGATCGAGAGCTGGAATTCACGGATCCGTCAAAGTATGAATTATTAAAATCGACATTCTCGCTGAGGGGTGAGGCCACAAAACTTAACGGTCGCGAGTCGCGTATGCCATAGTCATCATCGCCATACATATCGCCGATTGCTTCTGTGACATGATGGCTTGTATCACTGATCGAGAGTTGGGCTCCATGGCCGCGTCTACTGTTAAAACTTCCTCCCAGCTCTCGAGGTCTTGATGAGGTCTGCAAAGGAGAGCACTTGTCAGTCAAAGCCATATGAGCGTGGTAAGATGGATGATTGGAGCAATTCGAAGCTAATAAGCTCGTGTACGCTGCAGGTCTAGCCCACAAGGCAGAGAGAGCCAGATGAGGTGAATCAATGAAAAAGCATTCACTAGAGAGATACAGACCTTCATGGAGCTTGTGTCAGAAGGGCGATCCCCAAGCAGGATCCCCTTGCCGTCTTGAGGCCTTAAACCCAAAGCTAAATCGATTGGAATGAGGGACGGTCATTTGGAGGATCTTATTATAGAGTCATAGAGGTCGTCGGGAACATGGCCCACGTAAGGCATCCGTAGAGAGAGACGAGATAAAAGAAGGTGTTGTCGATGCGCGCGATGCTCGTTGCTTTCTCAGAGCTGGATGTATTAAATGAAGTCGCTGCTCACCCTCGTGATTTTACACACTCTGTGCCGGTAGTTAATGGAAGCGGCGCAATATAATGAATGTCAATGCGCTACAGGCAGAGAAGACCAGTAAGGCAGCACAAGGGAAGGCGTTGGTAGGGGTGGTGCGGTAGTCTAAGTCTGGCGATAAGGATCTTTATTGCGCCGCCCAGTCGATCGCTCTTCAATCGCCACTTAAATACCTTGACTGCAATCTGCAACCTGCAACCTGCCGTGCCAAACCCTCTCTACTATGCGAGTTCTTTTACGTGCAAGGCAGAGCTGTCAGGCCACTCTTCCATCGAGATCTCCTGTCCTGCAATCCCCCCAAGCTATGCCCTACAGAGCATAGTCAGCCGTCCTCATGTTTTCTCCTTTTCTGACTCTATGGCGCTTAGAGATTGAGCCCGCCCCAAGCCTACCCCACAGCCACTGCTGTCAAATCACAGGCATCACAACCTGTGGTGAGATATGGCGCCAGTGCCTTCACAGTTGTCTCCACATTCACAGGCGCTTTGGATTAAGCTCTTTGTGATGCGAACAACATCAATCACGTGCTAGCTCCGTCAATGTGGTCATCGTGTTCCCTTACGAGAGGATCCAACAAGCATTGCCACCTCCATCCCAAACCATCCTGTTTGTGAGCTTGCAAAACGATCAGGGAACATTGCCACGCCATATCGGTGCTGTTGCACTCATATTTTGACATCGGGCTATTAACTAGGATACGTGTTTATAAATTACGCTCAGTATACCAATCCCGCATTTTAATGATCCGCAGTCTACAGCTTTTTTCCGCCGTCGACCGTACATTCAATAACCCGAATTTGCAGATGCTTTGTAAGTGAAGGTCTCTTGTATTAATTTTAAATCTTCTGTCTTTGACAGCCATTTCAATTGGTATATTCTGCACTGCTTACACTGCTTGGTTGAAAATGTGTTGGAGCAATCCGTTTTTCTTGCATTCTCCCTTCCTGTGGATCATATGCCCAGATGTGTTGGCGCAACACAACTCACAGTGGTCCACTTAACACGGCTTTCCCTGGAAGGTGGCAAGCCGACATTTACGCGCCATCATCGCGCACTGTTATCTGTAACACCTGGCGATGTGTTTGCAAATTATCCTGATATACCCGCATTGATTGGCAATGGCTCAATTCTTGTATCCGACTTTGGTATCGAAGTAGGCGGGATCGCTACAATTGACTTCACCTCAACAGATCCCAGGGCCATTAGAATCGCTTGCAAGGTCCTAATAGAGCCATCTACGGAATTTCACTTCTAGAGGCAATCAAACATATGTTATGCTAAACATCAGGCTCAGAGGAGGCTTCAGGTACATGTCCATATTCCTGGTGACCAATGGTTCTAATCGCGTCAGCATCTCCAATATTAGCCTTGAGATTGGATTCTAACCTACTTGGTCAAACTTACAGGCCTATCAAAAGATACTTTCATTCAAACGACGAATTGTTTGACCGCGTCTGGTATAGTGGAGCATACACTCTCCAGACAGGTGCATTTTCTGAGTTCCGGCCGGGCTAACAATGGCACACTGAGCCTGGAGGATACCATAATTGTTGATGGAAGCGAAAAGAGATCGAGCTGTTTGGCTTGGAGATATGGGTATTGCTATCCCTTTTACCTTTGTTAGCATTGGAGATCTTGAGAGCGTCCAGAACCCCCTTCAAACCATGTATGACCGTCAAGTACTCATTTAATGAAACATCCATTCATACTCATCTCGGCTGGCTTGAAGTATGCTATCCTTCTCCAACATAGAGGTAACATTGTATAGAAACCCGATGGATCCTTCCCTGAAGCTGGACCATCCTCTTACAGCAAGGATCCGATACTTATCATATGTGGACTATGATCGGAACATATAATTACCTATTATACACCAACGACACCGACTTTCTCCAGCAGAATTGGGCAAAATAACTGGCATGCCATGACCTATATATATGCGAATGTTCAACCACCTGGCCTGCTGAACGTGACTGGTATCCGAGACTGGGCACGATGGGTACAAGGCTAGGACAACAGCGAAGCCAACATGATGTAGACCTCCCATCCCTACATCAAGAAAGTTATTAACATAAACTAGCCTCTACCCCACCCTCATCACAGGAGCCTCTCGCCGATTGGGCCAGCGACACCGAACCTCTCCACCATCTGGACATCCCAAGCCGCTTCCCTCCACGCCGCCATAAATACCTATTTCTGGGATGCCTCCTACGGAGCCTTCAAAGACAACGCCACGAACACAGACCTCCACCCTTAAGACGGAAACAGCAAGTCCCTCCTACAAGATCCTCGGCCACCTCTCCACCAACCGGCCCCAACGCGCCCTCGACCTAATCCACAACTTCCTGGGGTTGGTACCTGAACAACCATAACGGCACTAGCAGCACAGTCACCGAGGGCTACCTCGTGAACGGGACGTTCGGGTATTCGCTCCAATCGGGGATATGATTACGACGCATCGTATGTGAGTCACAGCTACGGCTGGTCGAGCGGGCCTCTTACAAGGCCGTGGGTTTCTACAAAGTTCCGATTGGGTTATTTATGAATGGCATTGTAGAAACTTAAACTTTTGGTTCATTAATTAGAAGTTCCTACCAGTAGAACTAAGATATCGACTGAATGGCGAGTCAATCACAATCCCTATCCCATCCTGTCCCATGCCATCCCATTATGTAATCCTTGTACAAAACTGGTCCCAAGCCAATAAACTATTACATGCTATCGACATATGCTAATTTCATATTAAAAAAAAAGACTCATTTTCCTTCCCTCGGCGTCAGCGACACTTTGACTCCATTCCCAACTGACAATGTGAGCTGCAGTCCCTCATTCCAGGGTTTCTCATCGCGAGCTTGTACAGCGCCAAAAGTCTGCATAAGCCGCACGATCGTATATCCTGCCTCGGTCAGGGCGAATTGCTGGCCGACGCAGATTCTTGGGCCGCCGTTGAAGGGGAGGTAGCCCCAGCCTACTCTGAGAGTCTCCCAGCGCTCGGGCTTGAATTCTTCCGCGTCGGGGCCGTAGATGTCTGTCCGGCGGTGCATGGAGTAGACGGAGTAGCCTATTGCTCGGCCTTTGGGTACGAAAACTGGGGATTTACCATCGGGCCCACCTCCTAATGGGATCACGGTATTCTTGTTTGCGAAGCGGGCGTTCAAGGGGACAACAGGCCAGAGTCGAAGTGCTGGATTAGGGTTTAGTACGAGAGAAAAGTGCAGAATTGGGGAAATAACTTACATTCGTTGAGGACGAATTTGAGATATTTCATATTTCTTAGAGTCTCATAGTCTGGTGCCTTGCCGTCCAAGGCGTCTACTTCCGCCTTCAGTTTTGCCCATACATCAGGCCTACGCGCCAACGCGTGCCATGTATGGCTTAATAAACTGGCTGTCGTATCCCGGCCGGCTAGTAAAATATTGAGGAGCTCGTCTCGCAATTGCTTTGGGTCGTTTGTTGCCTTAGCAAGCTCGTTCAGGAAAACGTATCTCTCGGTCTGCTTCTCTCTCCCAATCATTTTCCGATATTCCAACGCCTTATATACAAATCTGTCGACAAAATTATGAATCGTCTTGCACGCTTGGTCGAATTTCTTGTTCCGGTATAAGAAGAGGAAAGGTCCCATTCGTGTCCGTACATTGACCTCAACCTGGCCATAGTCAAAAGCAGCAGCAAAGTTCTGCTGTTCCGAGCCTTCAGGACTACGAAGGATATCCACTGATTCACCGAAGAGGAACTCTGTCGCACTATCGAAGGTTAATTGGAAGAAGAGTGGTTGTAGGTCGACAGTAGACCCATCCCGGGGAATCTTGTTAATGAGATGCTGGATATGAGACTCAAAAGTATTAAGGTCGGCAACCTGGTGCTTGACGAAATTTGGTCGGACAAGGGCCTACAAGTGTTAGCTTATCTCACTATCATCAGTTGACGAGGTCACCTACTCTGGAATGTTCCCAATGCGCGCCGTCAGTCGTAAAGATCCCACTGCCAAATTGAGGTCCAAACGCATCAAGTCTCTTTCCAATGCCGAAATCCTTGAAATTCGTTGCAAGTATGCACTTTACATTCTCGGGCTCATCCGTTGTGATGAAAGTGTGTCCCAACAGAGTAATCTGATATGTGTGTCCATGGTCAAGGTATCGCTGTCGGCCAGTTTCCAATAACTCGTGTCTCGCCCTTATTTCTTTTGACAACTGATAGGCTTCCCACCCAACAATCCGTTCTTTCTGGGGGTATTTATGCACAGGCTTGCAGCCGTGAGCCTTAGCGAAGCGTACAGCTCCAATATATGCGACGAGCTTTGTGATGACGAAGTATGAGACAAGAGCACCAAGCGCTAACAGCGCATAATTCTGAGCGGCCATAATGATTACACGCAATGACTTCTTATAAATGAGAGTAATAGTGGTCGAAGTAAAGAAAGGAAGAAAACGTATTGTTTTGGAAAGAAAGAAAAGGAGGAGGTATAAGAGAGGGGATCTTATCTCTATTAAAACGTCACGCTCGCACAGTTAGGTATCGAGCATCCGAGGAAAGAGAAGGGGAAGGGACATCAGTCTGTTCAGCTGCCAAATAATAACCTGATGTGGTAGTAGTCCGTTAAAATGGAACACTCTATGTGGCCCTCCCACTTAGCGCTAGGCTGAATGGTTGAGCCGTAATGTCGGGAGGCGCGCAAGCAGTTCAAGTTCGGGGTACAGGATCAGGATCAGGATCCACGTAAAAGAAGGCCATACCGAGGCACGCTAGTCTGCGCGGGGATTTTGCCTCGATGTTAATTTACGCCATCCACGTATTGTATGGAATGGCCGGTGGACCGGCGCTGAAACAACCGGAGACCCCGACCTTCAGGTTACATTAATAGGTGTATTGTCGTAAAATAGACGTCTCTGTACGAGCCACAAGCACATGCATCCTCAATGTCGGCTATCAAGATCGGCTGTTTTGCATGAATTTCAGCATGAAAAGTTCACATGAACATTGCGCTTCCAGCAATGTACCAGTACCCCACAGCAAACTTTGAATTGGTACAGTACTGGAACACTTTCCGTACAGCGGCGATCGGGGGAACAGCTCCACCGGTACCGATCGAGCTCAGCCATCATGTACTGTAGCAAGAATCAGGTGTTCTTTGATACAGACAAATGTATTGGCTAGGCTAGACGTGCGACCCCCATGAAAACAGAATGGGCGGATCTGGATAATGCCCCGTTGATCGAATGGCTTTGCCAATCTCCAGCTAGAATAAATTAAAGTTTAGCGTTCGGCAATATTACCAGTTAAAACGTTGAAGATGGCGGGTTACCCGCTTACTCAGCCGCATACTCCCCTCTCAAGGTTGCACTTCTCTCTGTTATTTTAAGGTCTGCCATCAAGATGTCTTCCATTGTGACCGTCTCCTCTTTTGTCCAAGGGGCTCCTCCTGGAGAAGTATGTGCCCCCCCCACCCTAAGATAGCCGATGACTAATTGCCTTCAAAGCTTGCGGATGTGATAGCTGGTACCCTGACAGTTCTGCTTCCTTCCGACCTCCTTCCAGCTAACCTGCGAGCCTGGCAGACATCAAAGCTCTCACAGTTGAGAGTCCGAACCTCATATCTCAACTAGGGCCAGCATTTCAGAAGTACAATGAGGAGCAATTTGCGACAGTAAAGCTCCCTGGGGGAAGTCAACATGTTCGTCTATAACACGTACAAGATATGGTAATGCAGCTGATACCGGCTGTTATAGGTTCTTGTCAGCTCACATAACTCTCTTGGTGACGGGAGATATTACGACGTCGAAAGCTCCTCGAGCTTCGCCTTCGATCACACTGCACAGGTATTACTCGAGAGTCTGTCGGGTTTTACGATTGCTGATTGCAGACGCAGAAAGCTAGCTCTGTGCAGAGCCACGTCTTAGAAAGCAGGCATTCAGATCTTGTGTATTTCAATAACTATAACACCCCACTAGCAGCTAGCACTAACCGCTCATATTAGGAAATCCCTGCTAAAAGGCCTATCAGCTCACGTTCAAGAACATTATCCGAATGCGTCGTACGGTGTATATCCAATAGAGGGCGATTCTAAGCTTGCGATAGTACTGGTAGCAAACAAGTACAGCCCGAACAATTTCTGGTAAGCTTTTACAATATTGGGGACATATGTAGAATGCTCATTTAAAAAGGAACGGCCGCTGGCGGTCCTTATACGTCTTTTCTCCATCCGCCTCATCTCTGGCTGGTAGTATTAGAGTCGATGTCCACTACTACGAAGATGGCAATGTCCGACTCCTGACTACTAAGCCAATATCTTTTTCGATATCTGGAGGTTCAGCCAGCTCAATCGTGAGGGAGATTGCGGTTGCAGAAAAGAAGTATCAGGAAGAGTTAAACAGAGGTTTCGGAAATCTGAGCGAAGGTGCATTTAAAAGCTTACGCAGACAGTTACCGATTACCAGGCAAAAGATTGAGTGGGATAAAATCGCAGGCTACAGGCTAGGCCAGGATATTGGAGGTGGGAGCTCGAGGAGATGATTGAGCAAATGAGCTGACATGGTAGTCAATCAAGTGCTATGTATTGGGTCCTAGGATAAGAAAGATAGCAACCGGATAGATATCTGATGATGCACAGCTTCTTTCAGTATACGAGACACAAAAGTGATCAGAAAACCGGAACACAGCCTACAGTAAACTCATGCATAGTTGGCCCGTAGTTGCTACAGTTGCTAAAGCACAGTTAGACAGAAGACCTGACTCGGAACAAGAACGGGACATCTCCAAATCACCTCATACCATGTACCCGAAAGTCTGAGCGGAATTGATGCCGTGGAAATCGATGCTCGGAACTTTAACTTGTTGCCTAATGGGTCAGGCTCCAATGATCACATGACGTTTGTTCGCCGTGCCGAGAGCTATCTTGTGCCAATCTCAACCAATACTTACTGTCCTTCTCATCTCTTTCCCCGTCTTCTCCGCTTTCATTCCTTTGGGTTTATCCGATTGTTACCGAATTAGTGCCTTCCCCGTGCTAAAAGATTCCTCAATTTACTAGAACGATCTCTCCGCAAGTTCTAGAAAAGAACAAGTCAGCACAACACCATGTCTCAAGAATTATCATACGCCGAGGTCGCGACGCATTCGACCAAGAAGGATCTCTACGTAGTCATTCATGACAAGGTTTATAATGCTAGCAGCTTCGTTGACGAGCATCCGTAAGTTACCTTTTCATTTTGAGTAAAAGGTATTGGTAGGCCAGCTCGCATAAGTACCAGGGCACAATCGACAAGAGTCGGCGCCATCAATTGGGAGCTTTCCAAACCACTACGACGCAGTTCTTTGCTTCCAGACGCTTCAGTATACGATAGGCTCTCTCGCGTCTTCCTAATATCTGCAGTTGCGCAACGGGATAGAAGCTTGCTGTTGTGAAAAGTTGGCCAAAAGTGCCTAAGCCTGTCAGCTATTGATCTGGGACTGGACTACCTAAGCGGCATGACAATGCTAACGTAAATTAGGGGCGGAGAGGAAGTTCTTCTGGACGTGGCAGGCCAAGATGCCACGGAGGCTTTCGAAGACGTTGGACATAGTGACGAAGCACGGGAAATTCTCCAGGGACTAATTGTTGGCAAGTTGAAGCGTACGGTATGTTCGAAGACTGATCTTGTCCAGCTTATTTGAAATCTACCAGTTCCTGACACACTTTGGATAGGAGGACGACCCGGCGCCGAAGGTTACAACTACTACTGCCAAGCCAGTTGCCGTGAATCAGTCTACAGGCATGGGCATCGGTCTCTACATTATCATTCTTCTTGGGATAGTAGCGGCTTTCGGTGCTTACCAGTATCTGCAGAGTCAGGAGGGCTAGGCTTAGATGACGTTTCAAAATATCGCGGATGAACTCGAGACGAAACCAAGGCAGCAATAGATCGATGGAGAGATACTTGACGCGGAGTTATGATATGCATCATGGGCGAGGTTGAAGAATCAAGTATAAGACGCACATTAGTTGTCATTCCTCGAGCCATTTAATAGACTTTATCTAAATTTTATATATCAATAGGCCATCTTGTCCTCGCACTTCAGCTGCTGCAAACTTTACACATTCAAACTGCCACAGAAAGCCCCACATTCATCCGGACAGTGATAAAGGAAGCTGAAGATGATAACTTGAGTAAGAAAGGGAGCTGTTTCTACCGATCAAAAAGAGATGCTTAATAAGGTGATGCTCGATGGAATTATGCAGCTAGATCTATAGAGCAGCTGTGCTGCTACATTCAACGAGCAAAGAATGCGCTGCTCTTCATCAAATTGTAGTTCAAGTCTCAGCCACGGTTAAAAGCATGATATAGCTGGTTATTCTTTCGGCGTTAGAAACGAGCTATAGCTGCCAAGCTGAGGCTCAAAATCAGTGCTGCGTAGATCAGGTGATTCCAAAGGATACCTCTTCTTGGAAAGCCTCGCATTGAATTTAAGTCTTGAAATCTTGGCATTCAGAAGTAGGGATCATTTTAGGCAGAAGTTTACAACAGGCCAGTTTATAGTAGAGTAGGCAAAAACAAGCCCAACACACGCGTAATGGAGATGACGATTAACCTCACACACCCGCCCCGCTAAAGAAGTTCGGGCTAACTCAGAGGCAACCTGCTTCCACAGTACTCTAAACAACTCCGAATATCTGTGCTCCTCGTTCTTCCTCTTCTTCACAATAGCTCACACATCGCAACCATGTTTCGAGCACAGCAGAACGCCTTTGATGATGTCGTCGGTAAGTCTCGGAGAAACAGGTAGTAAAAGCACTTTGAAGACTAGAGAGCTGACAAAAGGCTCAATAGCCAAGGCGACCGACGAGAACCTCACTTCAGAGAACTGGGAGTATATTATGGACGTATGCGATAAGGTTACGACCGAGGAGAATGGCGGCAAAGATGCAGTGGCAAGTATGATCAAAAGGTTGGCGCATCGCAATGCAAACGTACAGCTATATACTCTCGAGGTTAGCTTGTTGGCAGTTCTTCCTTACTATAACCTTCTAAACTTACCCTGCCTCTATAGCTTGCGAATGCTCTTAGCCAGAATTGTGGAACCAAGATGCACAGAGAGCTTGCTTCGAGAGCTTTCACTGATGCGCTATTGCGACTTGCAAGCGACCGAAATACGCACCAGCAAGTGAAGGCCAAGATATTAGAACGAATGCAAGAATGGGCAGAGATGTTCTCTAAGGATCCTGATCTAGGCATCATGAATGATCAATACCACAAGCTTAGGAATCAGAATCCGAACCTACATCCTCCGTCCGCGCCATCCAAGAGCAGGCTCACAGATATGGATCGCAGAAAGGAAGAGGAAGAATTACAGATGGCACTGAAGCTTTCTATTCAGGATAAAGCTACACAAGCCCAATCAAAGGCGCAACAACAACCAGCTCCTGAAGCAAGTAGCACACAGTCGCAGCCGGCCCAGCCGCAAGCTGTTCCGTCAGGCACTACTGCGGCAACGGTATCACGAGTGCGGGCACTATTTGACTTCCAACCATCAGAGCCGGGAGAACTGCAATTCAGGAAAGGAGATATAATTGCGGTACTAGAGTCTGTGTATAAGGACTGGTGGAAGGGGTCTCTGAAGGGTCAAACCGGCATCTTTCCTCTGAATTACGTTGAAAAGCTTTCGGATCCGACACCTGAGGAATTACAGCGAGAAGCACAGATGGAGGCAGAAGTCTTCGCTGAGATCAAGAATGTGGAGAAACTTTTGACATTGTTGAGTACATCAAGCTCCGAGTTGAAGGGCGAGGATAACGATGAAATCACCGTAAGTACAGTATGATACTACACAACTCGATTATCTCTAACGGCCTCAGAAACTCTACCACTCGACTCTAGCCATACGTCCAAAGCTCATTGAACTTATTGGGAAATATTCACAAAAGAAAGGTGGGCTTCTATCTAAACCGTTTCTTGCTACATAGCTAACTATAATCAGATGACTTCACACAATTGAATGAGAAGTTCATCAAAGCTAGAAGAGATTATGAGAATTTGCTGGAGTCTTCAATGTCACAGCCACCGCAGCCAACATATTCTTATGGCCGTCCCGCTCAAGGGCCTCAAGGATATGGAGGAGGTTACCCGCCTCAAACCGCACAACCCCAGCAAGATCCTCAAAGATTTTATCCACCTAATCCACAAGGTAATTAGTTTTCGATCCCGAGACTTTTAATTGGACAAATTTTGAATGGTTAGAAGATCAACAACATTTTGCGCCCCAACAGCCTTCGTCACCAATGGGCTATCCTCCACGAAATGGTCCCGCTCCTTTCTACGTCGTGGGAGCGGAGGCGCCTCCCCTTGCCCAACAGGAACCACAAGGTTATCCTGAACGAGATCCTACTCCTCGCATTCCTTCAAGTTCTAAGCCTGCACCCATTCAAACCAGCTCTCCTCCGCCCACTCAGTATGGTATGCAGCCACAAACCGGGCATCGCCCGCAAAGTACCTATACAAATCCTGTCGAGCTCGGCACAACAGCCTATGAATCTCCCTCCGGGCATCAACCCCATTCTGCATACAGTTCGTCCGTATACTCAGAGGACCCTTATTCAGCAACAATTCCTTCAAATCAGCAGTCTCCGCCTAGCCAACAGAGCTACGCTGCCTACGTCCCACCACAGCAAGGACAACAACCGGCTTATGAACAGCCAGGACCAGCAAATCAGCAACCTCCACCATCGCAGCAGCGTTATAATGCATATGTCCCTCCACAACAGCAGCAGCAACAACCAGCTTACGAGCCGCCAACTGTACCAGCTGGTAGAGTTCCGAGCCCTGTCCCCATGAATGCGGGTTATCCAGTAATCAACCATGATGCACGCAACACCCTCCCAAGCCAAGGTCAGTATAAGCCGTACCAGCGGCCCGGCTCAGCAGGCAGGAGGTCTTCGGGTGGAGCATCGGGTGCACCAGCAGACTTCTACAGACAAAGTACGGCGTATTAAATGTTTGTGTTCGCAAGGATGGGTGCTTAAATGGAAGCGTTTGTTTTAGGGAGGTTCGCGTTTGTATATATCATTGCGCATAGGAAAGAAAGGGTTCCGAATTAGGTCATTATGATTTGTGATACCATACCATGCCATAGCTTCCGCCAATTGAGAGACTTTATTCGCAGCCGGGGCATCCTGTCCCTGCTATTTTCATGCCATGTTGATTTCTGTTACTGCTTCCTCTTCCGGGCGTTTCGTCTTACATACGCATAACGTATGTACTGTCATCTGAAATTTTTCCGCTTTGTATTGCATATGCCTGATTAGAAGAAATAGCGAACGATGTCACAACATGGGATAACTTTTTCTTTCTACATCCACTTATCAAGAACGCTGATGCGGACGCGGCGCCTTGGACCTGTGGGGGTATTCACTGCGCCGCCCACATTTGGCAAAAGCATGGTAAAGCTATTAAGAATTTCCGAGCCAGTCTTATGGAAGTATATCCGTATAGGGAACTATGATATAAAGATATAAATTTCAAAGGGGAGGAGGGGGGGAAAAAACGAACCCAGGTTTTCCATTGTATGTGATTATTTCTCGACAAACAAAGACCAAGCTGGGGATATCATATAGTATCAAATTTTGCAACTCTTTTTCCCCTTCAATCCATGCCGACAACACGATACATCCATTCCCGAGCCATCTCAGCTCCACGGCCACACAACCCTCCAAACAGACGAAAAGCACTTTCGCAATAAGAGAAGGAGCACCTAGCGATTGGCCAACACCTCCGTCGAGCCGCTCCGATACCACAGCGCCAACGGCGCCCCACAGCTCCCGCACTTGTGCCTGATGTTCTTGAAGGAGCTCATCATGTACGGGATGCAGCCTAGGCAGCAGCAGAGACAGGCGATGGCCGCCATGGCACTAGTTTTATCAAACATCGTCAGCTTCTGGCTCCATTCTCCTACACACACACACACACACACACACACATCGCTCGGAATCCGAGGCGCTTTAATGCCATAGCGGATGATTTGGGAGGGGGGGATCTTGAGCTTACTGGGTATAACCTCCGCTCTCGGGGGTTGTGATTGTCATCTCTCGCACGCCGCAGAGGGGGCAGTCGACGGGAGCGGGGACCTGCTGGAGGGAGGCGAGGGGGATGGCGGTTTGGTAATTGTTTCCTTCGTGGGTGTGGGCGTGGGCTGCTGGTTCGGGCTGTTCGGGCTTGGTTTCAGCGGCGTATTGGGCCTTGTCGTTGGTGAAGCCGTTGCCATTCTCCGTGCCGTTGGCTTGGGTATATGGCTGTTGCTCCATGGTTGCTGGGAGAGGCGAGAAGCTGGTGTACAAGAGGGCGGTTTTGTGGTCTTTAGGGGAAGTTATTGGAGAGTATGAGGGACGAGAGGAAGGTAGAGATAACAGGTGGGAGTTTATGGGCAATGCTCTTGAGTTTGGGCGGGATGGATGGGGGGAATCGGGTCTTATGAGAAGCAGAGGGAGATTGGCTTTGACTTAAGAGGTCAAGGCCGTTCGTCCACCTTATTCAAGGAGGCCCCTGGACAAGCTGCTGAGCTGCACCGTTCATCATATCTACGTGTGTATATTCTAGTCAGATCCTCAGCAGAGGATCTGTGGCTGAGACGTCTGGCATCTCAATCTAAATAACCCCAAATAAGCCAGCGCATTATCAAATTCGGAACCTGATTAGTTGACCGGCCTCGACCCATATTTCAAAGAGGCAGTGACCTACGTCCTTCAGCGGACCGTGAAACACTATCGTAAGCTCCTCGAATTGGAGCATGAATTCTACGTATCGAATATTGGAGCACAGTAATCTCCTTGGGGCTGGGCCTGTAGATATGTTGCCTAAAAATGCTAATGCACAACCGTCAAGGTCTGACTATACGAGGTCTAAATTATGATTCGCCGAGACTGTTAAGCCAACCCCAGTCTCGTACCCACCAGTGTATGACAAAGACTAACAAAGCTTTAGATGGCTGTGCCATAAATAGCCGCGAACCGTGATTAATTGTAAATTGTCGGATCGCTTTGTCTCCTGTGGGTTGGTATGCTGGGGACCGCTCCCAAAGTGAAGATATACACTCCATGATCAGGTTCGTGATTGTCTCATGGCCTCATAGCATATTAAGTGGTCTATTTAATTAGTTAGTCACTCGTGGGAAGATTTGACCTGATGAAAACTTTACCTCACTGCCGCGTCAACTATTCACCCGTATCGAGCCTCTAATAATCTTGAAAGTGATAAGATGCCCCGGCCCGGCCAAGGCACCGGCTCAGAAACTCTGCTCTTAGTCAGAATCACATAACTATGCGCCCTTAATCTGCAGGGTTCTAATTAATCCATGTACGAACCGTCTTGTATCTCAGCCCTTGGGGCGAGGAGGACTTTTCAGTAACACTTACAAATTAGCTGCTATAACTTCGTACGAACATGCAGAATCGTGGCTCTATTTCATACAGCAGAGTCTATACTCAAGAGAGAGGGGCTCGTGAAGGCCGGCATACACAACAATGTGTCCTACAAAGCTGTTTTCAGCTACTGTCACCTCTTAGAATCACACCTCAGAACATCACAGCATCTAAAGCTGACTTGGTCCCGCCTGCTCTAACCAGGGCCAAGAGGAGCTGCTTGAACGCTTCTTGATATTCGAATGGTCAATGACCCCAATAGGGCCGGTCTAGTCTTGAATACTGCAAGCACTTCCTAGACCTAGAAGCCCTCCGGAGCAAGGTAACGCTATGCCCATATAGCCATATCTCAATTTATTGATACTAATAATGCATATTATAGATTTTATATAATTCCACGTCATATCTTGCACTTCCAGAACGAAGCTTGCTTACTATTGGTATATCGAAGATATTATGTTCAATGTACAATGACAACGAGTGTGACTAAAGTCGAATTAACCATTCGTTCCTATGAAAATTAAGATGACTACCTAAAATATAATGCTATATAGCAGGGCAATCGAATTATACATTTCTTCCTTCCTAAACCACTTTCTCAACTAGGGTTTACGGGCATCAATCTACACCTCTTCCTTCGCTGCAGCTTGTTGAGCTGTTGTGGTAGCCGTAGGCGTCTCAGCTGTAGCAGTTGCTGGAGTCGCCGTCGCCGGGCTGGCTACAATCTCTCCGCCAGTGATTTCTTGCGTCTTGATATGTTGCTGCGGCTTAGCAGTCTCTCCTCCCTCAATATACTGTGGTGGGGCCGTTGCACTACTGGCAGCACGCTGCGGAGCAGCGGCCTCTTCACCCCCAGTAGCACCCATGGTTGTTTGCCTCTTGTCGACAGGCGATGTAGGTGTTGAAGTATAAGGCCGAGTTGTAGTGATTCCAGCCGCCATTTTGATGATTTCGGTCCATTTTTCAGCATCTCCTGACGTGTGGGCCTTGAAAGCCAGCTCTGAAGTTCCAGTGAGTTTGCTGCCTAACGTTTTAGAAACGTCTTTGCCTTTGACATTGAACTTGGGGCCGTTTGTGGCCCCTACTACCGCGTCCGGAAGGTAGATGGAGAGTTCTGGAACTGGGTCCTTTCGGAAGTTATCATTATCTTTGAACTCGTGGAGATAACCACTGGGGGTCACAACATAGTAGCCGGTCGAGTAGCCGGTCGAAAGAACGTTTCTCGACTTGCGTTCTAGGGTACCTTCAACCAGAGGCTGCGTAGCTTTATGATTCTGATTCGCAAAGGCGATGTTGTCAACTTTGCGTGGCGCATCATTAGGGTTGACAAGAAGGTTTCCGTTTCTGTTGACAAAGCCCTTCCATTCGAAATCAGGTGGTATTCGCTGGGCGGTAGCAAGCATGTCTGCATACATAGACTGGTCTCGCTGGGCCTGGCTGCCTACAAATTGATTGAAGGATGCCATGGCCTGTTGTATCACTTCAATTATGTGTTGCTCAAATGATGCAAAGTTGTTCTGGACGCTAATAAGGTCTTGACGATTGTTGTTTTCCTCGAGAACTTGCTTGTTGAGACGATAATAGACACCGCGCTGGATAACATATGGGTCTTCGGCAGGCGGAACTTTACCGCCTGAGCTCTCAAAACCAGCAGTTCGTTGACCGAGAAGTTCGATATACTTCTGAGTTGCGTTGCGGGCTTTCTCAACTTCTTTAGCGCTCTTTGCTGCTCCCAATGCAAGTTCCTTGGTCTTGTTCTTGATTTCTTTGTGAAGGCGCTCGAGTATGGGTAACACGGAGCCTTTGAGGTTTTTCGAGGTCTCGGCATGAGAGTTTATCATGCTCTAATGTTCAATAAGTACCTAGCAAAAACCATAGGTAATGGATAAGGCACTAACTTGTGTATTTGCTCTCATATTCTCAAAGAGGCCGGCAATACCACCCAAGCTCTGGTCAAAATGATTACCCTCTCTCAACGGATCCGAGATAGTCTAGTTAACAAAGCCGGTTTAGCCCTGAAATTGGATATTGTGGTAGGCGCCTATTTACCTTCAAGACCTTCTCGTATTCTTTCGCATGTGCATGCTCGACTTTCTCTGTCGCTGCGACATAATTCTCTAAATAACCAACGGCATGTTTCCAAGCTTGCAAGCGCTCTGCCAGCAGCTCGGAAGTCTATGCATCCGTTAGCAAAAAGTTTCTCCAGAGCGTGAATCGTGATTGAATAGTAATTATACAGCCACGCAAAGCAGTAGCCTGTTGGGCTTCCTAAGGGACAAAATTCAAAGCAGAGTAAGTAGCAGCAGAACTTACGTCTCTAGGATCGGATGCTGGGACAGCATCGTCGCTCAGAGCGCTGTCAGTAGTCGCCTGACGATGGGGTAGTTCTGATGCCTTTTCAGATGCCATAGTTGATGGCTGTCTAAATGTTTGCTTGTGCATTGTGCCGTCAGTATTCCGTATGCTATATCGCCAAAGGATAAGATAAAGTAGAATGTTGAGCTTTGAGGATTGAATGACATAGGCTGACCTGTTCGGTTCAGTAAGTAGATAAGGTGGAAATTTATTCGATTGTATGTAACCGTGCACTTGTCAACTTCATTGCCTAATTGAAATGTATTTGACGGATGTTAATATTTTCAATTGATGGGACTGGCAGCTCTGCTTTCAAGTTATCAGATCAAAACAGAAGTAGAAGTCAATTTATTGTCATGAGGTGTTCAAATGTCAAAGGTCATGATGATTTTTTTTATTATGGTTCGTTCACAGCCTGCAGGGTGCATATCTTATAATGCGACTATGACGTAGCCACATTAGATTAGCGTGGACCCTTAAACAACGAACTAGCGGGACACCCGTCCGATCGGAAAGGCAGTAGGGTTTGCCCTGTCCTTTCCGGCTCTGCATCGCATATCTGAAGATCCTTTTCTGGCTTTAGAGTTTACTTTGTGAGGCTGTGTAGTGGCAGTGTTGCCCACAATGCTTTTGTTTGGTGCTCATCCGATCTTGTTTCTAGGAGGGTTTTCATCTCCGTCGTCTCACAATTGCCTAATTAGGCAAGAGGACCATCTTGGAACTGAAGGGTACAACTTTCTTATCAAGATTAGAAGAGTATCTTCTGACAGGGTTTTCTTGCCCACGTTGATTGTCCTTTTTTTCTAATGTCTTTTTTTATTTCCATTTGGGAGTTGTGAAAATTGGCGGATATGCCTCAGAAGATATTAAATGTTACTAGAAACCATTAGAAGAAAGGAGACAAGCCCACCTTTCCATTTTGGTGGTCATCAACAAAGGCTACACACATACGCCATTGTCACAGCCATCCTTTCCCAGACCCTGGAACAATACTGTTTTCAGAATGCTGGCCAGCGAAAGGTGAACGCCAGTATTGCCCTGGATCTCCGAATGGATCCCAAGCTTCTCTCACGATGAATCAACCAATCGTTCGTTTGCAGTAGATAATATATATAGCCGAAGGATACTAAGGTATACGAATCAAAGAGACAAAAAAGGTTCAGAGTAGTAGTGAAACCCTCTCTCCTGAAGTGATCCCTCAGCGTCTCTGCCGTAAATGTCCATCATCTCACATCTCATTACGCTGTGGACATATGCATCGCCTTTTAGTAACTGCTTGGCTTTGGAATCATCTAAGATAAAACATCGTCACCGCTAAATAGGATGTAGAGAGAATCTCCTACTAACGTGTCACCTGGTCCTACGTTAATAAGACCATTTTTGGCGATGAAAAAACACCGTGAGGTCAAATTTTCTGCTATAGCCGCCAAGAAATGGTTCATGAATTCGAACTAGCGAGCTTCCTCCTTCGAATCAGAACGATGGAAGTCCGCTGATCAGCTCCACACATCACCTTGTAACGTTCACCATAGATATCTGGAGCTGGATAATCTAGTAGGAATATGTCTGCGACTGATGCCGATATCCGACCCCTAAGTAAAGTACCCCAAAATGCTTCAAGGTGGTTCGAAGTAGAGCCAGTTTCCAGCTATACGACTTGCTTAGAGCGGCAGTTGCACGATTCTCGAGTATCTTAAGGTTTGATACTATATTCCTAGCTCCAAAAGGTCATCGAAAGATTCGTAGGGCCCATCAACAAAATCTAGAGCGTCTAGTAGGAACCCTTTGACGCAGAGAAGACGCAAGTCGGAAGATAATGAAGCTGACGGCAAAGAATTCTTAGTTGCAGAAAATCGATGCCTGACACATCTCATGGATGGACAACTCCCTATGAAATGATAGGTGTCAAAGATTGGCGATTGCTGGAGTAGACTCTGCCTCGAGCGATTGCCGTTGAGATAGTTCAGATTCCTGTCAGCCTGAATCAGATGACTGATAAGTTGTGCTTCTAGTAGCCTCAAGTCTTTTGAATAGTCCGGAGTAAATACACTCCGGTCATGCTCACGAGCCAAACCTAAAAGTGAGTGTAATTTATTTCGCGGGTCTGTCGTCCCGTGAAGTCTCGTCATCTACAACAAATCCGACAATTCCTGTTCGCCCTGTATTTGGTATCGCTTAACAGCATATGAGAGCAAGTTGCTGATTAGAGCTTGGTCACTCTGGAGTTGTCCCATTATCGCATGACAGGAAATGTAAAATCTGACCCAGTGAAGGATTTGTTTGAACGTGTTCCATGTCTCCCATTTTTGGCCACACCCAATTGCAGCCCTATCTTTAGAAACGGCAAGCTCTTAGATTATCCAGACTTTGCTCCAATACGGACGTGCCAGCGGCTTCATTGGTCCTTGCCACTCTCTGCTGTCAAAAGAGGAAGCTATAAACCTAGATCGTCATTTTCAAAAATA
>Ga0335072_10003798_pt1 | contig 22621 bp, 18 predicted proteins | sample Lox_Sample_21_FD_206725 | JGI IMG/M metagenome (GOLD analysis project Ga0335072, IMG submission 206725) | Soil microbial communities from Loxahatchee National Wildlife Refuge, Florida, United States - Lox_Sample_2.1 | ecosystem: Environmental > Terrestrial > Soil > Wetlands | place: USA...
CCAAAGGCATCATCCATATTCGCCATCCAGAGGTAGGGGATCTATACCTGACCCGCACCCAGCTCGACCTCGCCCAGTCTCCCGGCCAATACCTCCTGACCTTGCACGCACCAGCGGACAGCGCATCAATGCGCGCACTCGACAAGCTACGCGCATCGCTGCTAAAAAATTCGGTGTCTGGCTCCTGAGAGTTGAAGACCTCGGCCCATAAACCAGTCGGGGCCACACCAGTAGGTGTGGCCCCGACCAGGGGGTTTGATGTCAGGCGGCGGCTGGGACGGCGAATCGCCGCGGGAGGGCGGCCGGCTGGTTGCGTCGGTAGGCCCGTGCGATGGCGTCGACGGCGGTGATGCCGGCGGGCAGCAGGACGGGGAACAGGATCATCAGGAAGATGATGGCGGGCAGCAACATGGTTTTACCTTCTTTTCTGATTGGGTTGTGGTGTGGCACTTGCTAATTCGGGATTAGCTGGTGGTCCTGGAACGCTTCGGTGTGTTCGTAGGGGAAAATTTAGCCAGGCCGTCGCGGCGCGGCGACGTCGTCAACCAACCAAGTTGCGCCGGATTGTTGTCTTCTGGCGACAAAGCTCCACCGATATGGGTGGGCTGCCGACCGTGGACCCGCCGAAGCAGCCGTAGCCTCGGCCGGCATTGTTCGTGAACCCATTGTGAGGCGGCTATTTGTGTGGCCGGGAACAAACTCTTCGCGCTCCCCAAATCGAAACGAGGAAAACGCTGGATAAATCACTTCCCCGCGTGAAACAGTTCGAGGATGACCAACACTGTTGCGGGAAGTCTCTTTCATCACTTTTGGAAAGCGACGCTACTGTCTGGACTGCTCACCGCGGTCTTGGGCGTGCTCATTCTGGCGTGGCCGGGACAATCGCTTACCGTCGCCGCCGTCCTTTTCGGCGTGTACCTGCTCGTGAGCGGGGTCGCGCAGGTTATCTTCGCGTTCACTCTGCCCGTGACGGCAGGCGGGCGGATCCTGCTGTTCCTGAGCGGCGCGGCATCCGTCGTCCTGGCCGTACTGGCCTTCCGCCACTTTGACTACGGATACGCATATCTGCTGCTGGCCATTTGGATCGCTGTCGGGTTCATCTTCCGCGGCGCGTCGACTGCGGCATCGGCAATCAGTGACCGCGGCCTTCCCGGACGAGGGTGGGTGATCTTCTTCGGTGTGATCAGCTTTATCGCCGGCATCGTCGTTCTGTCCTGGCCGATCGATTCGCTGGCCTTGTTGACTCTGGTTGTCGGTAGCTGGTTGGTCGTCATCGGTGCGTTCGAAATCGTGGAGGCCTTCGTAATCCGCAGGGCCGGCCACAACGTGCATGATGTCGTCGCTCACGCCGCCGGATAGTTCGTCACCGATGCCGTCCGGCTGACGTCGTGACCTAGCCGATTACGGCAGCCGCTGTTCGACCTCGAAGGCCAGGCAGAGTTCGGCAATATCCTTGGGCCGCGAGAGTGACCGGCCGGTCAAGTCCTCGATGCGGCGCAGACGATGCCGCACGGTGTTGGGATGGCAGAAAATCTTCTCCGCGGTGTCGTTAGCGGAGCCGCCTTCCTCCAACCAGGCTTGGAAGGTGTCGAGCAGGATCGTGCGTTCCGCGGGTGGCAGTGCGTTGAGCCCGTGCAGCACCGACGCCTTGATCTTCGTCATCACCTCGGGTGCGCTGACGGCCGCGACGGCAAGCGGGGTGTCGTCGAAAACGGTGATCAGCGAGTCGGGCGACGCCTTCCCGGCTACCGCCAGCCGGGCGAACCGCAGCGCGTCGCTGGTTTCGGCCAAATCGTGAAACGGCGGGCTGATGCCGACCCGGACGGTCGCGGCCTGGCGTAGCACGGCGATCAACGTGTCGATCGTGTCGCGGATCCGTACGTGCACGATGCCGATGTGCAGGTCCGGCAGTAGCCGCCATGCCGACCGGATGTCGCGGGCTGCAAGCTTGTTCTCGATTGCGGGTAATCCTAATTTCCCGATGGCCGGCAACTCGGCCGCGACGACGACGTACGGCCCGGAGGTGGGAAGCCGGAGCAGATCGGCCGCCTCCCAGAGGCTGTGGGTGTCGGTGATGCGGCTGGACAGCAACGCTTCAACCAACGCTGACCGTTCTTCCTCCTGCTCGAGAATCTGCGCGGTCAGCTGCTGCCGGTAGGCATCTGCCATCGCCTGCGTGAAGGTGTCTTGGGCAAGAAAGACGAGTGCGGTGGCGTCCACGATGGATTCGACGGGTATTCGCGCGGCCCGCGCGACGGCGAGGGTTTCTTCCCACATGAATCGGAAACCGATCCGATAGGCCGTCATCAACGCCGGCAGCGGAACGCCGGCCATCGCGCGGGTGGCTCCGGTGTGCTCAGCAACCGAGACATCGACGTCCGTGTGCCCCGCAAGTGAGTCGAAGACGAACGTCAGGTTCGCCTCACAACTTGCGCGTACCTCGTCTCTCGTGACAACGGTGCCGTCGTTGTACGCGTCGATCTCGCGGAACAGCCGATCAGCCAGCGCCCCGCCCAGTTCCGGGGCACGGGCCAGCATGAGCGTGCCAAGCTCAATGATGTGCGGATCTGGGGCTGCGCCACGCCGGACGCTGTCGGCGTGCGGTGCTGCGCTCATATCTCGAAACCATAGGCCCGGGCGTTGACGGATGTGTGCGGTCACACCGAAGCGGCTGCCTGTTGGCCAATGCGTTGTCATTTTGTGGACGACAACGATGATGTCGATTTTTGTTGTCTTCGGACAAGACGTTGCCTGTGCGAAGGCATAGTTTCGGTCGCATGAACGGCGACTTAATACAGCGAACGAATGGCGATGTAGTGCAGCGGCAGGGCGCTGAAGTGGCCGAGGCGCTCTCCGAACGCACGGACGAACTCGCGACCCGGCTCGCACGCGCGATAACCAAGGAGGTGTGGCTGTACCGCTCGGTCCCTGCAGTGCCCTTCGATGTGGTAGCCGATAGTTGCGCAGCACACGCGCGATCGCTGTTTCATGCGATCGCCACTGGGGCTCAATTCGACCCGGCGCCGGCCGCCGAGTTGGGAGTCGAGCGCGCCCGTGATGGTGTGCCGCTGGCAGCCGTGATGGAGGCATATCGCGTGGGATTCCGCGAGGTGTGGGATGCGATCGTTGCGGAAGCGGACACCATGGCTCACCTCAACGGTGCGGCATTGCGCGGGCTGACGGAGAAAGTACTTGCCGCTCAAGGGATCTACACCGCGGCGATGACGCTGTCCTATCGAGAGGAACAGGGCCGTCTTCTGCGCAGTGATGAATCCGAGCGGTCCGTCCTCATCGACTCCCTCCTCCACGGCCGGCTGTTCGAGCAGTGGAGCGTCTGGGAGGCCGCCGATTGTCTCCGGTTGCCCAGCGCCGGTCCGTTCGTCGTGATTGCGGCAGAGATCGACGCTGTCGGTTCGGAGCCCTTGCCGCAAATCGAGTCGAAGCTCCGCAGCATGGATGTGCACTCCGCGTGGTCGCTGCGTCCCGACGTGCAGGTGGGCATCGTGCACATCAAGACCGACAAACATCTCGCGAATGTGTTGGCGCTAGTGTCGCGGCTGGCCAAGAACCGCATAGGGGTAAGCGCTCGCTTCGACGATCTGCGCGAAACGGCGCAGGCGCTGCGGTTTGCCCGCATCATCCTTCGCGGGCGCCTTGACCCCGCGCAACCGGTCACATTGTTCGACGGCTCAATCCTTGGCTGTGCCGCGGTAAGCGCGCCCGAGGTAATGGTGAAGTTGGTGACCCCCACAATCGAGCGGTTCGCCGATCTTTCTGACAATGAGCGAGACATCCTGTTCGACACGTTCAGGGCCTGGCTGGAAAGCGACGGATCGCTGCAAACCGCGGGCAAATTGATGTTCTGTCATCCAAACACCGTTCGCTATCGGTTACACCGAATCGAGGAGCGGACGGGCCGATCCCTGTCGCGGCCCCGCGACATTGCCGAACTGTGCCTGGCTTTCGAAGTGCACCGCCAGCTCATGTAGCGGAATTCCACAACTGGTTCGGGCGGCCTACCCTAGGGTGTAGAACAGCTGCGTGGCAACTCACGCGGCAATCATTCTGCGCCCTCAAGTTTGGTGAGTTCGTCGTCAACCAACGCGCTCACGTTGCGGATCTGTTTTTCGACGTTGCCGACATGCTTCGGCGTCAAACCCAACTGATTGACTATCTCTTCCGCCACGTGGCGAGAGTGATCGCCGAGTCCTGTGGCTCCACAACCACATGTAACGCCGGCGTCGCCACCATGATCTTCGGCGGAGTGGTAATCGATAACCTGGCGGATTCGCTCGATGAGATCGGTCATAGTCCCAACGTCCTCCCGGTATCTCAATACTCTCTGGGATTATCGCGCCGGCGCTGCTCGCCATCATTGTCGACGCGACCAACATCAGAACAACGACTGAGTCGCGGCGAACAGCGGCATGTGGCGCAGTACGTTCAATGCTAGTCCAGCGGGCGCCAACAAAAATGGCCACGACTGACCAGTGGTGCTTGGCGACTGTGGCTTCGGCGGCTATAAGGAAAGAGTTCTGTTAGGCGGCGCCATCGCAACCAGCAGCGACTGGTGGAAGGAGCTCGTATGATCCCCTACTCCGATGGTGTTCCGGCACGCCGGTTTCCGATCGTCAACGTCACGCTGATCGTGGCGAACTTCGCGGTGTTTCTGTTCTATGAGTTACCGAACGGGGAGGCCGCGGTCAATCAGGCATCGTTTTATGCGTGCGATGTCAACAACACCTGCCACCTGGGTATACCTTGGGGCGTCAGCTGGGTCACGGCGATGTTTATGCATGCCGGCTGGGATCACATCCTCGGAAACATGTGGTTTCTGGTGATCTTCGGGAAAAACGTCGAGGACGCTTTTGGGCGGCTTGGCTATCTGCTCTTGTACTTCGCCGGCGGGTTTGCCGCGATCATGCTGCAAACCGCGATGACGCTACTGTTTGGCACGGCGTCGGACGCACAGGTACCAACCCTGGGAGCCAGCGGGGCGATCGCGGCCGTGCTGGGCGCCTATATCGTGCTCTATCCCGCCTCACGCATCCTTACGTTCGTGGGGTGGTTCCCGATCGGGATCCCGGCGTGGGTCTTCCTCGGCCTCTGGTTTCTGTACCAGTTCTTCGAGGGCAACTACTCGCTGGTCCACCCAGACGATAAGGGTGGCAGCGGTGTCGCGTTCTTCGCCCATGTCGGTGGCTTCCTCTTTGGTGCGCTCGTGGCGCTGGCACTCACCCGCACTGGACGGATCACGGCCCAGCCCGCGCGTCAGTACGGAACGTAGGTCCATTGGTCGTGATGGCGGCAGTGTCATCGCGGCGACGGCACGAAGCACCTAACCAATTACCAGCACTATCAACGACTCTCGGTCGCTCGACTGGTACCGCATCCACAAGCCGATACCAGTCCGGCCACCGTTCCGCGTCAGGTACGGAGCGCGTCAGCGCTGGCTCGCGCATACAGCGCATCGAGCGTCGCGGACTCGGCTTCGTCGATCGCGGCCTGCGCGAAATCGATGGCATCGAGTGCGTAGGACTCGGCCCTATTCGCATCCTTATCAGCCATTTTGGCGTCGAGCTGATCCGCCTTCTCGTTGACGCTTGTTCGCACCTTGGCGACATGTGCCTGCCAGTTGCCGCGGATCTCGTGCCACTGCGACGATGCCTTGTCATGGGCGCCGTCTGCCTTGTCATTGAGCTGGTTGGCCGCGGCGGTTGCTCGATCCTTTGCTTTGGCAGCGTCCGTCGCAAGCTGATCCCTGGTACGTTGACTGGCAGCCCGCAGCTCGTCTGTCGCCTTCTTGGCTTTGTTGGAAATCTTTTCGAACTGTGTGTGCAGATTGGTGTCGGCCATTGGAATCTCCTTCATCTCAGGGCGGACCGTAGCCGCCCTCATCGACGTTCAGGTGGGCTCAACGCCCGCCTGAAGGTCATCATCGGCGTCGGTCGTGCCACGGGTCATTGTTCGCCGCTACACGATCGCGGCGCGAAGACTAGTCGCAGCGACAACCGAGCGCGGTAGTACGGGTTGCCGCATCATATTGGAGGCGTGCGGCTAATCGCCCTAAATGTCGAACAACGTTGCGGCAATGACATGCTCAACTATGGTGCATGAGTTACCAACTGTGCCAGTAGATTTCGAATGCTAGGCACAGTTCGGCGACGTCTCCCGGCACGGACAGCACCCGGCCGGTGCGTTCCTCGATGCGGTGTAGCCGGTAGCGCACCGTGTTGGGATGGCAGTGCAGCTGCGCGGCCGCCGCGGCCAAGGAGCCGTCGGCGTCCTTCCAGGCCCGGAAGGTTTCGAACAGGACGTCCCGCTCGTCGGGGGTGAGGTCATCGAAGCGTCCCAGAACGACCTCAGCCAGCTTGGCGGTCACCTCGGGCGCGCTGACTGCAGCGACGGCGAGAATCGAATCCTCGAATACCGAGACAAGCCCGGCCCCGCTACTGCGGGCGTTGACGGCAACGCGTGCGTAGCGCAGCGCCTCTGCAGTGTCGGCGAGATCGCCGAACCTGGGGCTGAGCCCGACGCGGGTGGTGGCTCGTCGGTTCAAAAGGTCAAGCAGCCCATTATGTTCCGTATCGGAGGGGATGTGCGCGATCCCGATGTGCAGGTCGGGCAGCAGCCGCCACGCCGAAAAGATATCAATGCTTCGCAGCATTTGGGCGATCCCGGGAAGCGCCTGTTTGCCGGTCGCCGGGCAGGTGGCTGCGACCACGACGTAGGGGCCCTTCTGTGGTATCCGTAGCAGTTGGGCGACTTCCCAGAGGCTGCGATCATCGCTGATGCGGGCCTGCAGTAGCGCGTCGGTCAGCGCCGAGCGCTCGGCTTCGTCGTCGAGCACCTGCTGCATCGTCTGTTCCCGGTGGGCGCCGGCCATCGCGTCGGTGTAGACGTCCTGGGCCTGCCACAATAGGGACGTCGCGCGTAGCAGCGCGTCCTGGCTGATGGCGGGGATCTCACCGACCAGGATCACCATGGCGTCCCAAAGGTGGTGGATGGCAACCCTGAACGCGTCCATGACCGCCGGGAGCGGCACGCCGGCGGCGGCCCGAGCGCTGCCCGTCGCCGCAGCGGGCGAGGTGTCAAACGGTTGACCGGCACAAAGGCCGTCGATCAGTAAGCGGATGTTTGCGGTGCTGCTGGCCAATAACTCGTCGCCGGTCACCACCGGGGCGGTCTTGTAGAACGCCACATTGGCTTGTACCAATCCAGCCACCTGCCGCGCCAGCTCGTCGAGGCGCTGGCCCAGCTCTGACCCGATCTGCATCACCTGAGCATCGACCTTCGAGGATGCCATGGGGATTGAGGATAATCCGGTGACGGACAGGGCCGTTGTCCACTGGCACATGATCGAGGACTGCGCGTTGTCGGCGACGCCATCGACGCCGTGTGGCAAGCGACCGATCATCAAAGCAAGCCCAGGCCGCCAGCCCCGAGAGTCGCCATGACCAACGTGAGCCTCTACCTCACCGAGTCGGCCGACATGTACCCAGGGGCCCCCGCGCTGCGCTGTGACGGGGCCACGACGACGCATTCGGAACTGGCTGACCAAGCAGCGCGGCTCGCCGCGTACCTCGCCGAGCGGAGTGTCCAGCCCGGCGACCGGGTGGGGGTTATGTTGCCGAGTCGACCCGAGTTCGCTGCGGTGTTCTATGGTGTCTTGCACGCCGGAGCCGTTGTAGTGCCGATGAATCCGTGGCAAAGCGCGCGTGAAGTGGCGTTCTATCTGACCAACACTGGGGCGCGGATGTTGTTTTTCGCACCCGCGTGTGCTGACGTGGCTGTCGCAGGTGCGCGCGCTGCTGGTGCGGCGCCGGTCGAAGTCGACGGGCACACGCTGGAACACCTGATGGCCGATGTAGCCGGGTCACCCCGCCCGGCTACTCGCGGCGCCGATGACACCGCGGTCATCCTGCACACCTGCGGCACAACCGGGGTGCCCAAGGGCGCCCAACTCACCCATCGCAACTTGGTCACCAACCAGGCCGTCACCGCCCGCAGCCTGCTCGACCTTGGGCCCGACGATGTCGTACTGGGCTGCCTGCCGTTGTTCGAGGCGTTCGGCATGACCTGCGGGCTGCTGGCCGCCATCTCCACCGGCGCGACGCTCGCCGTGCTGCCAAGGTTCGCCCCCGACAAAGCGTTGGAAATGTTTGCAGCCGAAGGGGTTACGGTGTTCCAGGGCGCACCCTTCATGTATGCGGCGATGCTGGGAGCGGCGCCGTATCACGCCTTGGACTTTGGCTCGCTCCGAGTGTGCATCTCCGGCGGTGCGGCGATGCCGATGGATGTGCTGCGCCGGTTCGAGGACCGGTTCGGCTGCACCGTGCTCGAGGGTTACGGGCTTGCCGAGACCTCACCGGCGGCGTGCTTCAACCATCCCGGCGCAGTGCGTAAGAGCGGTTCGGTCGGCACGCCCATAGACGGAGTCCAGATGCGGGTGGTCGACGAACGCGGCACCGAGGTGCCCGCCGGGACACTCGGTGAGATCCAAATCCGCGGTCACAATGTCATGAAGGGCTACTGGAATTTGCCGCGGGCCACCGCGGCCGCCATCATCGACGGCTGGTTCGCCACCGGCGACGCCGGCCGCGTCGACGAGGACGGCTACTTCTTCATCGTCAACCGCAAACAGACCCCGTTCGGGTAACCCGGGGACAGCCCAAGGTCTCGATCAGTCCGGGTCACGTTGTGCGCCGCCACACTTCCGCGGGGTCGACATTGGCCCGGCATACAACAGTGCTGATCCGCTGCCGCGCCACACTGGGGTCTGGTGACAACGCCGAAAACCACGTCGATCAAGGAGCTGCTATGAGCGACACCTCGGGTCCCACTTCGGATCTGATCCACCGCATCTGGACATCGTCTGTCCTGTTCGGTCTCCTGGCCACGATTTTGGGCATCGTCATGTTGGCGTGGCCAGGTCCGTCGATCCTGGTGGCTGCCGGCCTGTTCGGTGCGTACCTGGTGGTATCCGGCATCGCGATGGCGGTTCTGGCGTTCAGCTCGCCCCTTGCTTCGGGCGGCACACGATTTTTCAGCTTCGTCACCGGCGTGATGTCGATCATCCTTGGGGTCTTGGCATTTCGCCACTTCGGAGAGGGCTACGCAGTTCTCCTGCTTGCCATCTGGATTGGGGTCGGATTCATCTTCCGCGGTGTGGGTGCGGTTGCCTCGGTCACCAGCTTTCCGCGCTTTCCCGGTCGAGGGTGGGCGATCTTCTTCGCAGTGATCAGCATCCTCGCCGGCATTGTTGTGCTTGCCTATCCGTTCGACTCGATCGTGACATTGGCTCTGGTGGTCGGCATCTGGCTGGTCGTCCTCGGCGTGATGGAGGTCGTCTCCGCGTTCGCCATTCGCAGCGACGCAAAGAAGGTCGAGAAGGCCGCCGCCGGCGTGCACGCCCACGCCGCCCCTGCGACTAGGTGACAGGCTCCGGCTCTCACCTGAGATAAGTTGGGTCATCCAACGAATGCACCGCCACCCGACGCCGGGGCCGTCGCCAGGCCCCGGCGTCAAAGAAGAACGCGACGCGATGAGTGGCACGCCCGAACAACGGGATCATGTGGGCTGCGTTCGCGGGCTCGGCGCGCGGAGGACAACCATTGAGCGGGGGCCCACCTGCTGCTGCGGGCCTGCCGCGCCGCCACGTGCCGGATCGAAAGTGTCGCAAACTATTTCCCAACCGTGTGGTGCAATCACGGAGGACATCGTGAAGGTCAGCGGCTCCCACCACGCGTTGACGAACACCAGAAAGTCGTCATCGATAAGCGCTGAGCCATCGGCGCTGACGTCGGGATCCGTTGCGCCGTCGATGAACAACGCGAGGCTGCGGGCCATCGGATCCGACCAGTTCTGGTCGGTCATCTCGGTGCCGGCCGGAGTGAACCAGCGGAGGTCCGCGGCGGCGGGGCCGGTCAGGAAGCGACGCCTGCGGAACACCGGGTGCCGACGGCGCAGCGCGATGAGATCCTTTGCGAACGTCACGAGTTCGTGGTCGATCGTCGACCAGTCGAACCAGGTGATGTCATCGTCTTGGCAGTAGGCGTTGTTGTTGCCCCGCTGGGTGCGGCCGAGCTCATCGCCGCCCAGCAGGAGCGGGACGCCCGCCGACAGCAGCAGTGTCAGGAGGAAGGCACGCATCTGCCGGCTCCGCAGCGCCAGCACGTCGGGATCGGTGGTTGGGCCCTCAACTCCGCAGTTCCAGGACCGGTTGTCGTCGGTGCCGTCGCGATTGCCTTCGCCGTTGGCCTCGTTGTGCTTTGCGTTGTAGGACACGAGATCGGCCAGGGTGAACCCGTCGTGCACCGTAATGAAGTTGACCGATGCGCTGGGCCGACGCCCTTCGCCGCGGCCGCCGTAGATATCGGCCGAACCGCACAGACGGGAGGCGAAGTCTCCAAGCAGCCCGTCGTGGCTGCGCCACCAGTCGCGGACGGTGTCGCGGAAGCGCCCGTTCCACTCGCTCCATTGCGCCGGGAACCGCCCCACGTCGTAGCTGTCGAACTGGCCGACATCCCACGGTTCGGCGATCAGCTTCACCTGCGAGATGACCGGGTCTTGGCCGACGATATCGAAAAACGCCGAGAACGGGTCGAAGCCGCCGTCTTGGCGGCCGAGGGTGGGCGCCAGGTCGAAGCGGAAGCCGTCGACGCCCATCTCGGTGACCCAGTACCGCAGCGAGTCCGTGATCATGCGCAGCGCCACCGGATTTCCCGTGTTGACCGAATTGCCACACCCGGTGGTATCGAAGTATTGGCTCGGATCGGCTGCGACGAGCCGATAGTAAGCGCCGTTGTCCAACCCCCGGTAGCACAGCGTGGGGCCGCCGGCCCCTCCTTCGGCGGTGTGGTTGAACACCACATCGAGCACCACCTCCAATCCGGCCGTGTGCAGGGCGTCGACCATCGCGCGAAACTCCGCAACCTGCCCGCCCGGTTGACCGGCGCGCACCGCCGCTGAATAACGGGCATGCGGGGCAAAGAATCCGATGGTGTTGTAGCCCCAGTAGTTGGTCAATCCCCGGTCGATGAGGAATTGCTCAGGCACGCTGTGGTGGACCGGCAGTAGCTCGACCGCTGTTACGCCCAACCCGACCAGGTGCTCCAGCGCCGCTTCGTGTGCCAATCCCGCATAGGTGCCGCGAAGCTCTGCTGGCACGCCGGGATGGCTGGCGGTGAACCCGCGTACGTGTACTTCGTAGATGATCGTGTCGGCCAGCGCGTAATCCGGCCCGGGCACGGCCGGCGGCGGTGCGGCTACCACCAGGCTGCGCGGCACACCACCCGCCGAATCCAGCGGGCTTGGGGCAGCGGGATTGTCAACTGCGTGCCCCAACGCTCCCGGGCCAAATCGCACCTCACCGTCGATCGCGCGGGCGTAGGGGTCGAGCAGCAGCTTGGCCGGGTTGTGACGCAGGCCGCGCGCCGGTTCGTAGGGTCCGCTGACCCGGAAACCGTAGGCCTGCCCGGGCCCGACGCCGGGCACGAAACCATGCCAGATGTCGGCGTCGCGTTCGGGCAGCACGACCTGCGTCTCGGCGCCGTTGGCGTCAAATAGGCACAGGGTGACCGCGTCACCACTCGACGAGACCGCGAAGTTCGTGCCGTCCGCGTTGGGTGTGGCACCCAGCGGGTCCGCGCGGCCGGGAAGGATTTTCGGGCCCATCAGGCCGCCGATTCAGAACCCTGTTGGTTCACCGATGCACTGTAACGCCGCGCGAAGTTCCGATTCGTTGTCACTGAGCACAATCGTCACACCGTGACGTATGTACGGTAGACAACCCTCCTTTGCAGAGACCGTGAAAAACTGGGGTGTGAGTAGCGGCTGGTCAGGCACTTGTGCAACGCCGGTGGCGCGATGTGCGCCGTCACACCAAGGCGGCCTGGTTCTTGTTCGGGGAGACATTGCCTTTGCCAATTCGCGGCAGGACGATTGAGAACCGGGAAAGGTAAGCCTAGAACCAGGCACTTCAAGTACACCCCGGAGACACCTCATGACCAGCCTGAGCACAAATCTTGTCGCATCCAAAGAACGCGACCCCGATCGCGTCGCGCTGCACTGCGACGATCTGCAATTCACCTTCGCTGAGTTCGACGCCGCGGCCGCCCGGGTGGCGACGCTGCTCGAGCAGGCCGGAGTCGAGCCGGGAGACCGGGTGGGGGTGATGCTGCCGAACACGCCCGCGTTCGCCATCGTGTTTTACGGAATCATGTATCGTGGCGCCGTCGCGGTCCCGATGAACCCGCTGCTTAAGGCCCGGGAAGTGACCTTCTACCTGTCCAACACCGGCGCCAAGGCGTTGTTCGGCACACCCGCCTTCGCCGACGAGGCCAGCGCCGGTGCCGACGAGGTGGGCGCGCAGTGTTGGATCGTCGACGACGCCGGCCTGATGGAACTGATCGCCGACCTGCCAAGGCAAGAGACCCCAGTGGAGCGCGGTCCCGATGACGTCGCGGTCATCCTGCACACCTCCGGAACCACCGGAAAGCCCAAGGGCGCCATGCTCACTCACGGCAACCTGGGCCGCAACGCCGAGGTCGGCGTCCGCACCCTCGTCGAGACCGGACCGGACGACGTGGTGATGGGCTGCCTGCCGCTCTTTCATGTCTTCGGCCTCACATGTGGCCTGAACGGGGCGGTGCTGGCGGGCGCGACGTTGACCCTGATCCCGCGGTTCGAGCCGCGCAAGGCGCTGGAGGTGATCGAGCGAGACGCGGTCACGGTGTTTCAAGGTGTGCCGACCATGTATTCGGCGCTGTTGAGCGTGGCCGAGCAGGCTGCGCCGGAGGCTACGCACACGCTGCGGGTCTGCGTCTCCGGCGGCGCGGCGATGCCCGTACAGGTTCTCACTGATTTCGAAAAAGCGTTCGGCTGCAGCGTTCTCGAGGGCTACGGGCTCTCCGAGAGTTCGCCGGCGGCCGCGTTCAACCATCCGCACCGGGAGCGCAAGGTCGGCTCGATCGGCACCCCGATCGAAGGAGTGCAGATGCGCGTCGTCGATCTGGACGGCGCCGAAGTCCCGCAAGGCCAGACCGGCGAGATCCAGATCCGCGGCCACAACGTGATGAAGGGCTACTGGAATCTGCCCGAAGCGACGAAGGCCACGATCACCCACGACGGTTGGCTGGCCACCGGCGACGTCGGACGCGTCGACGAGGACGGCTATTTCTACATCGTCGACCGGACCAAGGACATGATCATCCGCGGCGGTTACAACGTCTATCCCCGCGAGATCGAGGAAGTGCTCTACGAGCACCCCGCCGTCGCTGAAGCCGCGGTCATCGGCATTCCGCACGACTCGTTGGGTGAGGAAGTAGGCGCGGCTGTCGCCCTGAAGGAAGACGCTGCGGTTACCCCAGAGGAACTACGCGAATACGTCAAGGAGCGGGTGGCCGCCTACAAGTACCCCCGTCGGGTCTGGCTGGTCGACGCGCTGCCCAAGGGTGCCACCGGCAAGGTCCAAAAACGCGACATCACCGTTCCGACAACCGAAAGCACGGGATAACTATGGCAACCCCCAAGGATCCGACGACCAGAGTCGATGAGCTGGCTGCGCCACTGGACCTGCTTCTTACCAGCGCCACCAAGCCGTTCGCCAGTCGGATGATGCCGAACGCCACCTGGGCCCGCTTCGCCGGCAACCTCGCTGCGCACCCCGGCACGGTGGCCGACCGGGTCGGCACGCTGACCCGTGAGCTCGGCAGTATCGCCGCGGGTAAGTCGCACCGCGCGCCGGCACGCGCCGACAAACGCTTCGCCGACCCCGCGTGGCAGGAGAATCCGTTACTGCACCGAATCATGCAGGCGTATCTCGCAGGTTCGGAAACCGCTGAGGAATTGCTTTCCGACGCGCATCTGGATTGGCGCGACAACGAGAAGATGCAGTTCGTCGTCGACAACTTCGTGGAGGGCCTGGCGCCCAGCAACAACCCGCTGATCAGTCCGCTCGGCTGGAAGGCGCTGATCGACACCGGCGGCCTGAGCGCGGTGCGAGGCCTGAGAGCCTTTGCCCGAGACATGCTTTCGAAGCCGCGCGTGCCCGCGATGGTCGAGCCCGACGCCTTCGTGGTGGGGGAGAACCTGGCCGTCACCAAGGGGGCGGTGGTGTTGCAGACCTCAGTGTTCGAGCTGATCCAGTACGCCCCGCAGACCCCTAAGGTGCGTGAGATCCCGCTGCTGCTGGTGCCACCGGTAATCAACAAGTACTACGTTATGGATATCGCGCCCGGCCGCAGCATGATCGAGTACTTCGTCCAGCAAGGCCAGCAGGTTTTCGTCATCTCGTGGCGCAATCCACAAGCCCGCCACCGGGATTGGGGCTTCGACGCGTACGGCGCGGCGATCGTGGAGGCAATGGCCGCGGCGGAGAAAATCACCGGGGCGGGCAGCACCCACCTGCTGGCCACCTGCTCGGGCGGCATCCTGGCGGCGATGACGGCGGCTCACCTGGCCGAGATCGGTGAGGGCGACCGCGTCGCGGGCCTCAACCTTGCGGTCACCGTGCTGGATGAGACCAGGGCCGGGTTCGCGGCGGCCGCGATGAGCGATCGCGCGGCGCAGGCGGCGATTCGGGTGTCGGCCCGAAAGGGTTTCCTCGACGGGCGCGACATGGCCGAGATGTTCGCCTGGCTTCGGCCCACCGACCTGGTGTGGCGATACGTGGTGAACAACTACGTGCAGGGCCGCAAGCCGGCGGCATTCGACGTGTTGTTCTGGAACGCCGACACCACCCGGATGGCCGCCGCGCTGCACCACGACCTGGTGCTGATGGGCCTGCGGAATGCGCTCGTCACTCCGGGCGGGGTCAGCATGCTCGGCACCCCGGTCGACCTGTCGAAGGTCACTGCCGACGCCTACGTTGTCGGCGGCATCGCCGACCACATCTCCCCATGGCAGGCCACCTATCGAAGTGCACGTCTGCTCGGTAGTAAGGACAACCGCTATGTGCTGTCCACCAACGGTCATATCGCCGCGCTGGTCAACCCGCCGGGCAACCCCAAGGCGTCGTTCCGCACTGGCCCAGTCGACGCCGAAGACCCGCAAGAGTGGCTCGAGTCTGCAGAGAAGCACGCTGATTCCTGGTGGCCGCACTACGTGAGCTGGCTCGCCGAGCGCAGCGGCTCAGAGGTCGACGCTCCGAAAGCACTTGGTGGGGAAGAGCTTCCGCCCCTCGGCCCGGCCCCCGGCAGTTACGTGATGGAAAAGTGACCGCGCGCAAGTCAACGACCGCCAATGCGACTGGAGCGAGTTCGCGTCCGCGGCGTCTTCGTGCGGTACCGGTAAGCGCGTTCGGCGAGGAGTGCTACATCGCCACCGGCGGGCAGCGGATCCGGGTAAATGTGCGGTGGGGCAACGGCGTGCCCCTCGTGCTGTGCAACGGCATTGGGGCCAGCCTGGAGGTGCTGGATCCGCTTGTGGAGCAACTGAATCCGGACTGCACGGTGGTCAGGTTCGATGTCCCGGGGGCGGGCGGATCGCCCACATCCATTCTGCCGTACGGGTTTCCCTACCTCGCCTGGGTACTGGGCCGGGTGCTGTCCGAGCTGGGAATCGGTGTGGTGGATGTGCTGGGGCTGTCCTGGGGCGGGGCGCTTGCGCAGCAGTTCGCCTTCCAGAACCCGCGCCGATGCCGCCGCCTGGTTTTGGTTTCGACGGGCACCGGTGCTCTGATGGTTCCGGCGCACCCACGTGTGCTGGCGAAAATGGCTACGCCGCGTAGGTTCTCGGACCCGGACTATGCCGCCTCGATCGCCGGTGAACTATATGGCGGCACCGTCCGTGCGCACGGTGAGGATGTCGCGCGACTATTTCTGCAGCAGTTGCACGCCGGGTCGAAGATGGGCTACCTGCACCAGCTTCTGGCGGGCTCGGTGTGGAGCAGCCTGTTCGCACTGCCCGCGGTGCGGCAGGAGACGTTGATCGTGGCGGGCACGGATGATCCGATCATTCCGACGATCAACGCGCACATCATGAACGCGTTGCTGCCGCATTCGCGACTGCACCTACATGCCGGCGGCCACATCGATCTCGTGCACAACGCGGCCGAACTCGCCCCCGTCATCGAAACTTTCCTGCACGAACCTGGAGACCGGCCATGACAACAATGCCGACGCCACTCGGCTCATTTGAGACACACGGCGCCAAGGACGCCGACCCGGCCACCGCCACCCTCGTCGAGGACATCGGCCTGGCCCGGGAGACGGACTACTTCCTGATGGCCGATCAGCTCACCGAACCGGAAACGGAGATCTTCGCCAAGGTCCGGGCTTTCGGCGAGGCCGAGGTCCTGCCGGTCGTCAACGACTACTGGGAACGCGGTGAATTCCCGTTCGAGCTGGTCCCAAAGCTTGCGGCGCTCAACGTTATCGGCGACTACAACCTCGGCGACTGCGGGTGCACAGCGATGAGCGCGGTCGCCGCCGGCCTCGTCACCTACGAACTGTCCCGTATCGACGGGAGCATCGCCACGTTCTTCGCCGTCCACCTCGGGTTGGCGATGCAGTCGATCAACATCCTGGGCTCCGAAGAACAGCGGCAACGCTATCTACCGGCCATGGCGCGCCTGGAAAAGATCGGGGCGTTCGCCCTGACCGAGCCCGAGCACGGCTCGGACGCCGTCATCCTGGAGGCCACCGCTGAGCGGCAGGGCGATGAATGGGTACTCAACGGCCGCAAGCGCTGGCCGGGCAACGCCGTATGGTGCGACTACATCGTCGTGTACGCCCGCGACACCGCGGACAATCAAGTCAAGGCGTTCGTCGTGGAGAAGGACAACCCCGGATACGCAGCGACCAAGATCGGCGGCAAGATGTCGCTGCGGATGGTGCAGAACGCGGACATCACCCTGACCGACTGCCGCGTGGCCGAAGACGCCCGGCTGCAAAACTGCAACAGCTTCAAAGATGTCGGCAAGGTGCTTGCCGGCACCCGCAACTCCGTCGCGTGGGGATCAGCCGGACACGCGGTCGCGGCCTACGACATCGCCCTGAACTATGCGCAGCGGCGAAAGCAGTTCGGCAGGCCAATCGCCAGGACCCAGATGATCCAGTCGATGCTGGTGGAGATGCTCGGCGATCTCACCGCGATGCAGTTGTACGCCATCCGAATGGCCCGACTTATCGACGAGGGCAAGGTCGAAGAAACCATGGCCGCGCTGGCCAAGTACTACTGCACGGTCAAGGGCCGCAACGTGTGTCGGCTGGCCCGCGACGTATTGGGCGGCAACGGTATCCTGCTCGACTTCCATGTCATGCGCCACCTGTGCGACATGGAGGCCCTGGTCACCTACGAAGGAACCGCTGAAATCCAGTCCCTCATCGTCGGCCGGCACATCAGCGGGCAAAGCGCATTCGCCTGACCGTTTGACAGAGGATTCCTCGGTAGCAGTAGAGTATTCCTCGTGCCGAAGTCCAGCGCCGTCGATGCGCGGGGGCGGCTGCTGCAGGTTGCCCGCCGCCGGTTCGCGGTTGACGGCGCCATCGCCGCGACGCTTGAAGAGATCCGGCGCGACGCCGAGGTCAGCGTCGGGGCGCTGTATCACCATTTCCCGGACAAGCCGGCGCTGGCCGCAGCCGTCTACGCCCAGGTCATGAGCGAATACCAAACCGGATTCGTCGCCATGCTGCGCAGACACGGCATCGCCGAGGGCGGGATCCGCGGCGGCGTTGCGCATCACCTGCAGTGGGTGGCCGCCAACCGCAGCGAGGCGGCGTTGCTGCTCGGCGATCGGCTGGACAGCGCGGAGCTGCGTGACTCCAATCGGGAGTTCTTCGCCGCGGTACGGGACTGGTGGCGGCCGCACCACACCTATGGCGCGCTGCGGTCGCTGCAGGCCGGAATCACCGCGGCGCTGTGGTTTGGTCCCGCACAGGAATTCAGCCGAAACTGGATTGCCGGTGACGAACCCAAGATGCCGCGCGGGGTGGTCAAGACGTTCGCCGACGCCGCGTGGATGACGTTGCGCGCCAACAATATCGAGGAGGACAAAAGATGAGCACAGCAGAATCGCTGTATCAAAAGCTGGTAGCCGACGGCAATGATCCCGACGCACCACGACGGGTGACGGTCGAACATCGCGACGACCGGGCGATCGTGACCCTCGACGAGCACGACCGGCTCAACGTGCTGTCAGCGCCGTTGGTCCGGCAATTGCGGTGCGCGATCGAAGCTCTCGCCGCCGACGGCGATATCCGCAGTGTGGTGCTCACCGGCACCGACCCGGGTTTCAGTGCGGGTGGCGATTTGAAGATGATGCGCATGGCCACCGAAAACCTGAGCCGACCGGAGGGAGTGGCCGACGTCTGGCGCTGGATCCGTCGCGAGTTCGGCGGCATCGCAAGGCTTATCGCCGGGTCGGACACCGTCTTTATCGCCGCGATCAACGGCCCCGCCGCCGGGGTCGGCCTGGCGTGGGCGCTGACCTGCGACCTCGCCATTGCCAGCGAGCGCGCGGTGATCGTGCCGGCCTTCGGCCGCCTGGGCCTGCTTCCCGAGGTCGGCACCAGCTGGGCGCTGACCCGTCACCTGGGCTATCAGGGTGCATTGGCCTACTACCTGCGTGGCGAGCACATCGACGCCCACGAAGCACAGCGGCTCGGCCTCGTACAGCAGGTCGTCGCGCACGACGCGCTGCTCGCCGCCGCCGATGAGTGGTGCGCACGCGTCGCGGCCATGCCGGCACACGCTGTGGCGATGACTAAGCCGCTGCTGCGAGCCGCGGCCGACGCCAGCTGGAACGACGCGGTCACCCTGGAGGAGTTCGCCGAACCGACCTGCTTCACCACCGCCGCATTCGCCGACAGCGTGCACACCATGTTGGCCCGACGCGTTGACCCGGCTTAGACGGCGCGTCGAGACTGCCAGCCCGGTTCGGGTTCTGCGGGCGCCGCCGAGGGTGGGCCGGGGCCCGGCTGGTGGCGTGAACAAGTCGATTAGTGGACGGGTAGTCAACTACTCGTGTCCGCGCGCTGGCTCACTGAGACGATGGCCTCATAGGGCGGTGTGGCGCGGGAGCAACAGTCGAGGTGGCACCATGAACAACCTCACCGTTTTGCGCCTTCGCCCAATACTACGGATTCTGCCCCGCAGCACGCGACGCGATCGTCACCGAGTACCGCCTTGCGCGGGCTCAGCGTAGCGTCTGCGAAAAGACCTGGCGGTGGAGGTTCGACGTCCGGTGCAAACGGGGAGCGATTGGCCGTTAGTGGCCCGCGACAAGGAGCTGCGCCAAGCCTCGGCAGCACTCCGCGGCGGCGCGGAGCTCCATGGCGTGGCGTTGGTCGGCGATAGCGGGGTTGGCAAATCGACGCTGGCTCGCGCGCTTGCCGACACACTCGAGTCGAGCGGGGCGACGGTACGGTATGTGCTCGGCACCCACACCGGCTCCACGGTGCCGTTGGGCGCGTTCTATCGATCGGTGACGGTCGACACACCACAGGAACCGGCCGCCATGCTCGCGGCCGCGCAACAAACCCTGGAGCGAGAAGCGAACCTGGTCGTCGTGGTCGATGACGCGCAGTTGCTCGATTCGTTGTCGTCGACGTTGGTGCACCAACTTGCCGCCGGCGGCAGTGCACGATTGATCGTGACGATCCGCTCCGGCGACCCGGTGCCCGACGCGGTAACCGCGCTGTTGAAAGAGCGATTGCTGCTGAGTCTGCGCCTTGACGCATTTACCCGCGAGCAGACCGAGTCACTCGCCCGCGCCGTGCTCGGCGGCGTCGTCGATACCGGGCTGATCAACGAGTTACAGGACCGAACTGCTGGCAGCCCGCTGCTGCTGCGCGGCCTGCTGGAAGCGGGTCGGGAAAGTGGGGTGCTGGTGTGCACGGATGCGGGCTGGCAACTTCGAGGTGCGCTGCGCGCCGAGGGCCAACTCTACGACCTGATTGAGTTTCAACTGCAATCCTCCGCGCCCGAGGAATTGGCGGCGGTCGAGATACTGGCGGCGGCCGAGGTGCTGGACTGGGAGATCCTGCGTGCGCTTTGCGACCCCGACGCGGTGGGACGCCTCAAGCACCGGGGAGTAATCCAGGTGGTTGCCGACGGGTCAAACACGGTGGCGCGGCTGAATCACCCCATCCTGCGCGACGTGGCAATGCAACGAGCTGGGATGGTGCGCACGCGCCAGCTCACCACCCTGTTGGCGCAGCAACTTCGGAACCGCCTTGAGGCAGAAGTACAGCGGTCGGGGTTGCCTGACGTGCGCACCCGGATCCAGCTGGCGCAGTTCATGATCCGGAGCGATCTGCCGCCGGACCTCGACCTGATCATCGATGCGGCGGCGAACGCGATGACCATGTCGAACTTCGCCTGCGGAGAGGAGCTGGCGAGGTTCGCATTCGAGCGTGGCGGTGGTCTGCCGGCGGCGCTCGTGCTTGGCAGGGCGCTGAGCTGGCGGGGACAGGGCGACGAGACCGAGGCAGTGCTTGCCGACGTTGAACCGCCCGACTGTGCCGATGAGTGGACGATCGTGCGGTGGGGCTGTCTGCGAGCCTTGAATCTGTTCTTTAACTGCAGGCAAGTCGAGCGGGCACAGCAGGTACTCGCCGATGTGAAGAATCGCCTCGCTTCCGATGGTTTCATCGTTTTCGTCACGGCCCTAGAGGTGTCGTTTGGGTTCTTCTCCGGTGACCTTGCGACAGCGATTGAAACCGGGCCGAGGTTGTGTGGATCGGATGTGCTGCCGTTGGCGGCGGTGTTTGCGGCGGTGGCAACGTCGTGCGCGTCGGCGCTCGCCGGCCGGTTTGGCGACGTTCACCGGATAGCGGATGCGGGGTTGCGGGCGGCCGCACTCAGCGAATCGGGATCGCACCGGTTCACCATCGGGTTGGCTGAGGCCACGGCGTTGACCTGGGCCGGGGATTTCCCGGCGGCCGAGCGGGTATGGGAACGCTTTGCCGCGATGGCCGCGGGCGTGCTGGACGCCAACGCGATGGTGTACGCGATGCTCGGGGTCGTCCAGCTTGGCCGGGGTGCGCTGCCGGCCGCGTGTGCTGCCTTTCAGGATTCGATCTCGGCGATGTCGCGTGGTTTTCCGTCGGGCTGGTTGATGCTGGTGGGGGCGTGGTCCGCGCAGGCGGAGGGCGCGCGGGGGGACAGGGCGGCCGCCGCGGCCGCGCTGCGCAGGTCGGAAGACGCCTACGGACCACAGGTCGCGGTGTTCTTGCCGGAACTCGAGCTGGCCCGGGCCTGGGAGCGGGCCTCCGTCGGCCAGACGACGGCCGCGCAGACACATGCGCTGCGTGCCGCACAGATCGCGCGACAGGCCGGGATGTATGCCGTCGAAATGCGCGCGCTGCACACCGCCGTGCGGTTCGATGACCCTTCGCAAACCGAGAGACTGGCCGAGCTGGCCACGACACTCAACACTGCGATGGCGGAGGCGATCGCCGAGCACGCTCGCGGCCTGGCCGACCACGACGGTGATGTGCTCGACGCCGCGGCCAACCGGTTCGCCGACATGGGCGCGGTGGCGCTCGCCGCCGACGCGGCGGCCCAGGCGGCGCGCGAACACGCGCGCACACGCCAGCGTGGCAAGGAAATGAAGTCTTCGACCCGCGCGCACTGGCTGGCCAGCCAGCACGAAATACGAACACCCGCAGTCCATTCCGCGGCCCAACCGCTGCCGATTACCGACCGTGAACGCGAGATCGTGATGCTGGCTGCGGCTGGTTTATCCAATCGCCAGATCGCCGAAAAGCTTTCGGTCTCGGTGCGGACGGTGGAGGGACACGTTTATCGCATCTTCGCCAAGCTCGACATCGACCACCGCGACCAGCTCATTCGCTTAGTGGGCGGCGCTGGCCCCGGGATGTAACTCGGCGAAGTCGCCGACTCGGACCAGGATGACCCGCTCAGCAACCGTGCCGTCGGCGTTTTGCGAGTATCTGACGCCAGGATGAGTTGCGCCAGGGCAGTGGTCTAAGAGTCCGACGAAGCCGAAAAACCCTGCAACGGAAACAATTTAGTTAAGAGCATGTATCGAATTAACGCGGGTAAATGAAAACTTGCTCGAGAAATCGAAATCTGGCGCGAACCGTGGGCGAGCTCAGCGTAGCGTCTGCGAAAAGACCTGGTGGTGGAGGTTCGACGTCCGGTGCAGATGGAGAGCGGTTGGCCGTTAGTGGCCCGCGACAAGGAGCTGCGCCAAGCGTTGCCAGCGCTCGAGGATGGCGCGAAGTTCCATGGCGTGGCGTTGGTCGGCGATAGCGGGGTTGGCAAATCGACGCTGGCTCGCGCGCTTGCCGACACGCTCGAGTCGGGTGGTGCGACGGTACGGTATGTGCTCGGCACCCAAACCGGCTCGACGGTGCCGTTGGGCGCGTTCTTTCGGTCGGTAACGGTTGAGGCACCGCAGGAACCGGCCGCCATGCTCGCGTCCGCGCATAAAACCCTGGAGCGGGAAGAGAACCTGGTCGTTGTCGTCGATGACGCGCAGTTGCTCGATTCGTTGTCGTCGACGTTGGTGCACCAACTTGCGGCCAGCGGCAGTGCGCGATTGATCGTGACGATCCGCTCCGGCGGCCCGGTGCCCGACGCGGTAACGGCGCTGTTGAAAGAGCGGTTGTTGCTGAGTCTGCGCGTTGAAGCATTTACCCGGGAGCAGACC
>Ga0335072_10003801_pt1 | contig 22616 bp, 16 predicted proteins | sample Lox_Sample_21_FD_206725 | JGI IMG/M metagenome (GOLD analysis project Ga0335072, IMG submission 206725) | Soil microbial communities from Loxahatchee National Wildlife Refuge, Florida, United States - Lox_Sample_2.1 | ecosystem: Environmental > Terrestrial > Soil > Wetlands | place: USA...
GCGGTCGTTGTTCATCAGCGGCGCCAGCCGCCGGCGGATGCCGCGATTAATGCGCATGCTTTTGTCCATGGCGTACTCGTCGTACATATAGTCGCGCTCAATTTCGGTGACCATTTCCAGGGTCAACTCGTCGTGATTGCGCAGAAAAATGAACCATTGGCAGCTTTCCGGAATTTCCGGGGTCTGCTCGAGAATTTCCACGATGGGCTTGCGGTCTTCCAGCTTTACGGCCATGAACATGCGCGGCATCAGCGGAAAATGAAACGCGGCGTGGAATTCGTCGCCCTCCGCAAAATAAGCGCGCACGTCCGCCGGCCATTGATTCGCCTCCGCCAGCAGCATCGTGCCGGGATAGGCTACGTCCAGCCGCTTCCTTATTTCCTTGATGATTCCGTGGGTTTCCGGCAGGTTTTCACACAATGTTCCTTCCCGTTCGACCAGAAACGCCACCGCGTCCAGCCGAAACCCATCGACGCCAAGATTCAGCCAGAACTTCATCACTTCCCAAACCGTCTCGAACACCTCGGGATTATCGAAATTCAGATCTGGCTGATGACTGAAGAAGCGGTGCCAGTAGTAGGACTTGGAGATGGGATCCCATGCCCAGTTGGACGCCTCGGTATCCACAAACACGATCGGTACGCCTTGATATTTTGTGTCTGTGTCGCTCCACACATACCAATCGCGTTTCGGATTTTCTCGAGAGCTACGGGACTCCTTGAACCACGGATGTTGGTCGGAGGTGTGGTTCACCACCAACTCCACAATCACCCGAATGCCCCGCCTGTGCGCCTCCGTAAGGAACGCCTTGAAATCTTCCAGCGTGCCGTAGCTCGAATGAACTGAGGTGTAGTCCGCTATGTCGTAACCGTCGTCCCGCAAGGGCGAGGGGTAGAAAGGAAGGAGCCAGATCGCGGTGATGCCCAAGTCCTGCAAATAATCCAGACGCTGCGTCAGCCCTTGAAAGTCCCCGATACCGTCGCCATTGCTGTCACAGAAGGTCCGTACGTGAAGCTGATAAATAACGGCATCTTTGTACCAGAGATTGTCCCCTTGCAGCGCCAAAGGCCAATGCTCCTTTCTGGTCCACAACTTCCTTGGCTACCGGTATCACGAGTCCGCTCGTTTTACATTACGAAGAACACTTCGTCAAAATTTTCATGCGTGTGGCTCACCTTCTTCAAATCCCATCCAAGATAGCCCCGAACCTTCGTCAAGTCACCTCCGTTCACCTTCGCAAAGATTCGCCTTTTCCGCAATCCGTTCATGGCATCATTTATTTGGACCTTTGGGGCACCGGATGGATTCGGATACAACCTTACGACCCGCCGAGCTTCACGCGATTGCCACTTCTTCCCTCACCCGCCGGTTTGGCGACATGATCGCCGTCGATCACATTGACCTGCACATCCCTTACGGCCAGATCTTCGGCCTCCTCGGACCCAATGGCGCGGGTAAAAGCACCACCATCAAAATGCTAACCACTTTGCTCGATCCCTCTTCGGGCACGGCGCTCGTTGCCGGCTTTGATGTCGTCAAGCATCCCGCCGAAGTCCGCAGAAGAATTGGCTATGTGCCGCAGATGCTGAGCGCCGACGGGGGCCTGACCGGCGCGGAAAACCTGATGCTCAGCGCCAAGCTTTATGGAATGCCTCGAAAGGAACGCAATACGCGGATTGCAGAGGCCCTTCGCTTCATGGGCCTCGAAGAAGCCGCCGGCAAGCTCGTCAAAACTTATTCTGGCGGCATGATCCGGCGCCTGGAACTCGCGCAAGCCATGCTGCACCGGCCTACGGTCCTTTTCTTGGATGAGCCCACCATCGGCCTCGATCCTGTCGCTCGTCATACCGTCTGGGAACGTCTCCAGGATTTGCGGCGCGATTTTCACATGACCATTCTGATCACCACGCATGACATGGACGAGGCGGACCTCCTCTGTGATGTCCTCGCGCTGCTTCACCGCGGTAAAGTCGCCGCCACCGGTAAGCCCGCGGACCTGAAGGTCATTCTCGGGGAAGAAGCTACGCTCGATGATGTATTTGCGCACTTCAGTGGTGGTTCCATCCAGGAAGGAGGCAACTATCGTGACATTCGCCAGACCCGCAGAACCGCCAGCCGCCTTGGCTGATCGCTCCTCCTTTATCGCTTTCTTCCGCGAATCTGCCGCGCTCGCGCAGGTCGAACTCCGCAAACTCTTTCGCGATCCCACGGAACTGTTCACCCGCGCGGTGCAGCCGCTCCTCTGGCTGGTCATCTTTGGCCAGGTCTTCAGCAAGGTTCGCGGCATCCCCACCGGCCAAGTCAGTTATCTCGCGTTTATGACTCCCGGTATTCTGGCGCAAAGCGTCTTATTCGCCGCCATTTTTTATGGCATCGCGGTGATTTGGGAACGCGATTTGGGCGTGGTGCACAAACTGCTCGTCAGTCCCGCTCATCGCGCTTCGCTGGTGGTCGGTAAGGCCATCTCGGCCGGCTTCCGCGGGGTTGTCCAGTCCTTCATCATTTATCTGATCGCGTTTGCCATGCGCATCCCCATCAACTGGAATCCGCTGGCTATCTTGGGTGTGCTCTTCGCGGTCGCGTTGGGATCGGCCGTCTTTTCCACGTTCTCGCTGGTGATTGCCTGTATCGTTAAATCCCGGGAGCGTTTCATGGGCATTGGCCAGGTGCTCACCATGCCGCTCTTCTTCGCCAGTAGCGCCATCTATCCCATCGCCATGATGCCCCACTGGCTGCAAATCTTTGCCGTCCTCAATCCCCTCACGTATCTGGTCGACTCTCTGCGCGGCATCATGATCCGAGGAGGTCAAAGCCTGCATCCCTTCGCCGCGGACCTGGCGGTGATGGCCCTCATCTTCGTCATCCTGGCCGCCATCGCTGCCAAACTCTACCCCACGCTGGTCCGCTAACTTCGAATCGGGTCGAGGCAGGACGAGCCTAGGACTCTTGCTCGCTCGAGGCCGACCATGGCCCGGCACCGCAACAGCTAATACCAACGTATCGCCAATACCTTCGTCTGATTGTCCGCACTCGATTCTCTTGTTCTGATGCATTGGTCACATCCGCTTGATCGGATGGGAACCAACAGGTGAACAGAACGAACCTCGAGCTTCGTTATGGAAAATCTTGATGAACAACGCGGGGCTATTTCCGACCAGAACTGCTCTGGGAGTCGGCCTTCGCCAATTCGAGTGCTCGGAGAAATATGGGAATCAAGAGACGGTGGGAGCAGCGTTACAAGACGTGCTGGAAGCTCATTCGGGACATTGTTTCGCCAGGTAAGCTCGACGAATTCACCAGGGCGAGGGCATCGTGAATTCTGCTCAGAAGATGTTGACCGGTGATCGTGCGAGGTCTTGCCGTAGGCTGATCGGAATCTTCCTGGCTTTGCTCGCAGGGCCATCGCTCTACGGACAGTCTGAAGTGGCAGCTACTGGTCAGCGCACCGCGTCCTACGGGGCGGCTGCGCTCGCTGCTCAGGATGGGAATGCCTCCGATTCTGAATCGCAGAATCCCTACTTAGGAGGAGTCCCGACGGGCACCGCGAGTTCAACGGCATTATCGCTTTCGCTGGAAGACGCCGTGGCTCGTGGTCTGCGGCAAAACCTTGGGGGGCTGCTTTCGAGCGATACCGTTTCTGGTGCGCAAGGCGAACGGTGGCAAGCACTCAGCAAGTTGCTGCCAAATCTGACCACTGGTACCAGTTTCGGCGTTCACCAAAATGATTTGAAGGCGGTCATCGGCATTACTGTGCCCGGCCACCCACCGATCATCGGCCCTTTCGGGGTCTTCGATACACGCGCTTACCTTTATCAGTCCGTCTTCAGCTGGGAGTCTATCGAGCGCTCGCGGTCTTCCGCTGCGCAAGTGAAATCCGCGCAATACAGTTACAAGAATGCCCGCGAACTGATTGTTTCTGTGGTGGTGGCAAATTATTTGCTGGTCATTGCCGACCAGTCCCAAGTCGAGTCCGCCTTAGCTCAGCGCGATACCGCGAAAGTGCTTTTCGAGCAAACGACTGATCAGAAAAAAGCCGGGCTTGCGGCTGCGGTAGACGTACTGCGGTCCAATGTTGAACTGCAGGCGCGGGAACAAAGGCTGATCGTCGCTCGGAATAATCTGGCGAAACAGAAGTTGGTTCTGGCGCGCGCGATTGGCCTTCCGGCGGGCCAGACATTCGACATAACCACGGACGTTGCGTATCAGCCGCTTACGACTCCAACCCTCGACGAAGCATTACAACTGGCCTACACCACTCGCCCCGACTATAAAAGCCAAATCGAGCAAGTCCGCTCCGCTGAGTTGCAAAAGAAGGCCGCTTCCGCCGAGCGTTACCCAGAGCTAGCGGCGGTTGCGGATTACGGGAGCATCGGTACCAATTTTGCCTCGAATCATGGCACGGTGAACGCCGTGGGGGAACTCCGAATACCCATTTTCCAGGGAGGCAGGGTTCACGGAGATAACCTTGTCGCAGATTCGCAGGTGGCGAGCGCCAAGCAACGACTGGAAGACCTGCGCGCAAGGATCGACCAGGAGGTTCGTGACGCTTTTCTGGACTTGGAGGCCACCGCTCAAGAAGTTTCCGTTGAGCAGAACGCCATCCGCCTGGCGAACGAGACCCTGCAGCAATCCCGCGATCGCTTCGCCTCCGGTGTAACGGACAACATCGAAGTGGTTCAGGCGCAGGAGTCGCTCGCGGATGCCAATGACGCATATATCGCCAGCCTTTACCTGTATAACGTCGCGAAAATCTCTCTGGCGCGAGCAATCGGTTTCGCCGAATCGAACTACTCGCTGTATTTGAAAGGAAAATAAAATGCCTGACCAAGAGACGCCGAAAGGTCCGGAAAATTCACCGCCCGCGACGCGCAATACCGCAGGCGAAAACCCTACCGTTACGCCGCCCGTCGCATATCCGCGCCGGCGTTCCCACAAGCGCTGGATAATTGCTGCTGTGGTCGTGGTAGTTCTGGTCGCTGGCATCTTTCTGTGGCATTACTTCTCGGGTTTCGAGAGTACCGACGACGCGCAAGTCGATGTTCACTTCTATCCGGTGAGTGCACGAATCTCCGGCTACGTGCAAGCGGTGCACGTGGGAGACAACCAGTACGTACCGGAAGGCGCCAAGCTTGTGGAGATTGACCCAAAAGACTATCAAGTCGCTCAGGCCAAAGCACAAGCGAACCTGGAAACGGCGGAAGCCGCCGCTCGCGCCCTCAACATCGATGTGCCCATTAGCTCCGTGGACACCGCCAGCCAACTGAAGTTCACATCTTCCGACATCGAAAACGCCAAGGCCGCCATCGCCGCCAGTGAAAAACAAGTTGCCGCCGCGCAGGCACGCATCCTGGAAGCCGAGGCGGAAAACGTCAAAGCCCAGGACGACGTGCAACGTTACCACCTCCTACTGGTCAGGGACGAAGTGCCTAAGCAGACCTACGACCACGCCGTAGCCGCTGCACAAACCGACACTGCGGCAGTGGCCGCCGCCAAGGCCGACGAGGCCGCTGCGGAACAGAATGTCGCGGAAGCACGCAGCCGGCTAATCGAAGCGATCGCGCGGGATGAGTCCGCGCAAGCTGGACCGCAGCGGGTAGCCTCCACCCGCGCCCACGCGCTGTCCGCTGTTGCCGACGTACGGCAGAAGAGGGCCGAACTCGATCAGGCCAACCTGAACCTCGGGTACACCAAAATATTCGCCCCGGTCACCGGCGAGGTGAGTAAGAAAGTGGTTGTCGGTTTGAATGTGGACCCCGGCGAACAATTGCTGACCGTGGTTCCCTTGGATCAAGTATGGATCACTGCGAACTTCAAAGAAACGCAGCTTAAACATATGCGTGTGGGCCAGAAAGCGGAGATTCACCTGGACTCCAACGGCCGCACCTATCATGGCCACGTCGATAGCATCGCAGGCGCCACTGGACCGCTCTTCAGTTTGCTGCCTCCGGAAAATGCCACGGGCAACTACGTAAAAATCGTTCAGCGCGTGCCGGTGAAGATTGTTCTGGAACCCGGGGAAAATCGCGACCATCAGCTGCGGCCGGGCATGAACGTCGAAGCAAAAGTGTACTTACGATGAGCTCCCAAGCGCTGACCTTCGATCAGGTTGTCTGGCGTCCTAAGGTAAATCCTTGGGCGATTGGAGTTACCGTTTCGATGGCGGCATTTGTCGAAGTTTTGGACACCAGCGTAGCCAACGTCGCCTTGCCCTACATTGCCGGAGGCTTGGGAGCCAGTTACGACGATAGTACCTGGGTGCTTACCTCGTATCTCGCGGCCAATGCCATCGTTCTGCCCATCAGCGGATGGTTTGCCGAACTAATCGGCCGCAAGCGGTATTTCATGCTGTCCCTGTTTGTTTTCACGGTGAGTTCTTTGCTTTGCGGCCTGGCGCCGAGTTTGCCTCTTTTGCTGTTGTTCCGAGCGGTACAAGGCATCGGCGGAGGTGGACTGCAACCGATGGCGCAAGCGATTCTGAACGATGCGTTTCCTCCAGAGAAGCGTGGCGTCGCGTTTGCGCTTTACGGGATCTCCGCGGTTCTTGCCCCGACAGTGGGACCGATGCTCGGAGGGTGGATCACAGATAACTATTCCTGGCGCTGGATATTCTTCATTACCTTACCGGTAGTTCTCCTTGCTCTTTATTTGACCTACACGCTTGTCGAAGATCCCCCCTTTCTCCCTCGGTTGAAACGGGGAGGCATCCGCGTGGACTACATCGGAATATCCATGTTGGCACTGGGAGTCGGCGCACTGCAGATACTTCTCGATAAGGGGCAGGAAGACGATTGGTTGGGCTCGCATTTCATTACCACCCTGGCGATTACTGCAGCGGTTTGCCTGATCACACTGGTCATCTGGGAATGGTTCCGCAAAGATCCGATCGTGGATGTGCACATGTTCAAGAGCTTCAATTTCGCTGCGGCGAACCTGATGATGTTCATGATGGGCTTCATGCTTTTCAGCACCTTGGTTTTGATTCCCGAATTTCTGCAGACGCTAACGGGTTACACGGCTGAACTCGCGGGTCTGGTTTTGTCCGGGGGAGGAGTGGTCTTGCTACTGATGATGCCGATCACTGGTCAGCTTACGTCAAAGATTCAGGCCAGATATTTGATCGCGGCGGGATGGCTGTGTCTCGCCATCGGACTCTTCTATTCGGCTCACCAGATCGATTTATTCATCAGCTTCCGTTTTGCCATGTGGCTGCGCATCACGCAAGTGGTGGGAATCGGGTTTCTATTCGTTCCCATCACCGCCGCGGGTTACATCGGCGTTCCTCCAGAGAAGGGCAACAGCGCCTCTGGATTAATCAACTTCATGCGCAACATCGGCGGCAGTATAGGCACTTCCTTGGTGACTACCCTGATTGTGCGGCGCTCTCAATATCACCAGCAAATCCTCGTCGGGCATGTCACTCCGGATACCCCTGCGTTTCGTTCCGCGCTCCATGCCCTGAGCTCACAAATCGCACATTCTGGGCTCACCCCCAAGGACGCCCACAATCAGGCCGTTGCCCGGTTCTACGACTTGGTGAATCAACAGGCACACGTGCTGTCTTATATGGACACCTTTTGGATTCTGGGCGCGCTCTGCGCGATTATGTTCGTCCTCGCATTTTGTTTGAAACGCAATGATCCCGGAGCGGGTGGAGCTGTGGCGGCCGGTTAGGAATACGCGCAATGATTCAAGCAATCGCGATTGAGCGAGAGTTCGGCTGCGGCGGTTCGGTGATTGCCGCAAAGCTGGCCAAACTTCTAGGTTGGAAGCTGTGGGACCACGAGCTGACTCAGGAAATCGCTCGGATAACTCACAGTACCCCGCAAGCCGTCGAACAACGCGAATGGAAAATTGATCCGGCAGTTTATCGCGTGTTTAAGTCTTTTCTTCGAGGAGCATTTGAGGGAGCCCTGCCGCCAACCGACCGGCTGGAACTGCTTGATGCCCGCCGCATCGCCACGGTTTCCGAACTGGCGGTCAATCGCGCTGTTTCCGGCGGCCCCTGCGTAATCGTTGGCCGAGGTTCACAGTATTTTCTTCGCGATCGCAAGGATGTATTTCGGGTGTTCCTTTATGCTTCTCGCACCTCCAAGATTCACAGACTGATCACCATGGGCATCCCGCAAGACAAGGCAGTAGCGGACGTGGACACGATTGACAGCGATCGCGCCGCGTTTGTGAAGAGGTACCTTAAGCTGAACTGGCCAGACCACCACCTGTTTGACGCCATGTTCAACACAGAAAGGGGCGATTCCTACGTCGCTGAAATGCTTGCTCACTGTGCTCAACAGGTTCAGTCATGAGTACATTTCAATTGTTTCCAAATCTAATGAGTCTAGTATCGCTGGACTTTGAGGGCGGCTGCTGGGGATGCACCTTTCCCTCTCGGGGTGGCCAGCGACAAGTTTCATGCCACCTCTGTCGGGACTACCTCTCCGGTGCGGGAGCAAAGAGATTGGGTGGGAGGTGCTCGGCGGGAGTATGACGCAAATTCATCACATTGCCATTCTTGCCCCCTTAGCTGTTGGCCTGGTTGCCGTAATATGCACGACGGTGATTCACGCGCTACCTCTGAACAGGACGATCGCATTCGTGCGCCGCGAAAGAAGGCTCGGCCTCGCCGGATCGAGCTTCTGGTTTGACATGGGCATTGTCGGCCTGGCCGTATTGTACGCGCTGGCAGCGCACCTGGTCGAAATCGCGGTATGGGCGCTGTTGTATGTACTCTGCGGCGAATTCGCTGACTTTGCGACCGCCTATTACCATTCGGCTGTCAACTACACGTCCTTGGGTTACGGTGACCTGATCATGTCGCCTTCCTGGAGATTGCTCGGGCCTCTGGAAACGGCAAATGGCATGCTTTTGTTTGGGGTTTCGACCGCGATGATTTTTGCGGTCATTCAACGTTTAGTTCAGACCAGGTTCGTCGATCTGCAGAACTGATGGAGTGCCCGGCAAAGTCAGGAGAGCGAGGCAAAAAGCCCATCCTGCCGGAGCTGTTCTTGGTTATGTCAGTACGGCAATGGGACGAGCAAGCCGCTGATAAATGAGCTAAGCGCGTTGCAGAAAATCCTCATGATTCCCGCCAAATGATTTTGGTTCGCCGGCAAACCGATGTAATGTTGTTCTCCCCAGTCACGGTGTTGCCACCAAAGGCGCCAGTGTTACCCGTCTAGGAGGTAAATAATGTCTGACATAGAGCATTACGAGATCCTTGTCATCGGTAGCGGCGAGTCGGGCAAGCACCTGACTTGGAACTTGGCGCAAGCCGGCCACCGTACCGCCGTGGTCGAGCGAAAATATATCGGTGGATCGTGTCCGAACATCGCCTGCTTGCCGAGTAAGAACGTGATTCGTAGCGCAAAAGCAAATTGGTTCGCCCGGCACGGCGCTGAGTACGGCATTCAATCGGGACCGGTGTCGACGGACATGCGAGGCGTCTTCAACCGCAAAAGAAAAATGGTGGAAGACGAAGTTCGCTTTCATCTCGATCGGTTCAAGGCTACCGGAGCGGAACTGGTCAAAGGCCAGGCGCGCTTCGTCGCTCCGAAAACCGTCGAAGTGCACCTCCACGATGGCGACAGCCGGACGATCACCGGTGATCGAGTCTTTCTTGATTTGGGATCGCGGGCTACCATCCCCGATGTCGCCGGACTTGCGGAGGCAAAGCCGATGACTCACGTGGAAGCGCTGGACCTCCAGCGTTTGCCGGAACATGTGATTGTCCTCGGTGGAGGCTACGTAGGCCTTGAACTCGCACAAGCCCTGCACCGTTTCGGATCCGCGGTAACCGTGATCGAGCGTGGCCCCCAAATCGCTACTGCTGAAGATGCCGATGTGGCACAAGCGCTTCTGGAAAGCTTTACAAGCGAGGGAATCGAAGTGCTGCTCGATACGCGCGTAAGGAGCGTCGAAGGGCTGTCCGGTCAGAACGTGCGAGTCCTTATCGAAAACGGAAGCGGGCAACAAACTATTCATGGAACCGACCTTTTGGTCGCCACTGGACGAACGCCGAATACGCAAGGCATAGGGCTTGAAAAGGCAGGGGTTGACCTGGACGCGCGGGGCTATATCAAGGTCAATGAGCGATTGGAGACCACCGCTTCGGGGGTTTGGGCCATGGGCGATTGCGCGGGCAGCCCGCAGTTCACCCACGTCGCCTTCGATGATTTCCGAGTGGTTCACGCCAACCTGAACGGAGGAAGCCGCAGCACGCGAGATCGGCTTATGCCGTTCTGCATGTTCACGGATCCGGAACTCGCGCGGGTAGGCTTAAACGAAATCGAAGCGAAAAAGTCCCGCATCGCATATCGGCTCGTGAAGATGCCCATGGCCGCAGTATTGCGCGCCGTCACTCTCGGCGAGACTCAAGGGTTTATGAAGATGCTTATCGATTCCCAAAGTGACCGCATCCTGGGATTCACCGCGTTCGGCGCTGAAGCGAGCGAAACGATGGCAGCGGTTCAGACCGCCATGTTGGGCAGGTTGCCGTACACGGTCCTGCGTGACGCGATTTTTACCCACCCGACAATGGCGGAGGCTCTGGTCTTTTTGCTGGGGAGCGTCCCGTCAAAAGCGATGCTGCAGCCAGCTTAGGCTCTTACGGATCAACACGGGGTGTATCTTGACCTAGTCCTCGACCACTTTGCTGGACAGCCGGCTTTTCGTACAAGTGGTCTGTCTTGTGAGTGATGAGTCCTAAGCATCGCGACCCCAAGGTCTCTTCCGCCGACTACTTCTTCGATGCAACTTACAACCTCGTGATGTGGATTGAGGACTTCTCTTGGCCGGTCTTCGAGGGTAAACTCCCGTGGCAAAGAGGCTGAGGCCGGAAGCCCTGATGGCCTATTCGGGGGAAGGAGACGGGCTACGCGAATGATGTTGTAGGCGCTTTGAACCAGAGTCTCCGTCCGGCGCACAGAATTTAACTCTTGCTAGCACCTGTTAACTTCGACAGTGTACGTCGCAGAATCTGAGCCTATGATTGCAATGCCAACCAGAAGGGGCAACCTTGCCATGGCATCATCGAAAGCGAATGTTCGAGAAGTTGGTGTCGTAACCATTGTTGACCTAAAAGGCTTGCTGATGCTGGGCGAGTCCAGTGCGGTTCTGCGGATGACTATCCGGGAGCTGATGGATAGGCAATGCCGAAAGATCGTTCTGAATTTTCGGGAGGTCACACAGATTGATAGTGCCGGCGTTGGAGAACTCGTTGCGGCTTTTAGCACCGTTAAAAGCAAAGACGGCCAGTTGAAATTACTGAACCCGCCCAAGAAGGTTCAAGATATGCTCAAGCTCACACAACTCGTGAAACTGATAGATGTTTACGCGGATGAGCAGTCGGCGATTCGGAGCTTCGGTTGAAATTCCACAAAATACGGTAATAAGCAGGAATCCGAAGCAGACAATTCGGGGGTTTCCGGTGACCGACAGTCGGAACAAAGCAATTCAGGGAAGCGAAGAATTGTTCCGTCTCATTTTCCAGAATGCCCAGATCGGAATCGGAATCTTCAACATCGAGAAAGAACACCATTTCTCGAATCGCGCCTTGCACGAGATGTTGGGTTACAGTGAGCAAGAATTAAGTTGTTTGGACCGCTGGGACAGCATTGTTCATCCGGAAGAGCGTGTTTCGAATGCTACCCGGTACGCTAAGCTCGTGCGGGGACAGCACGATAAGGACGAATACACACAACGATTTATTCGTCGCGACGGCGAAATCGTGATTGCCAGCGGAAGGTTTACGCTACTCCGGGACGCGGCCGGCAAGCCAACTTATGTGATCGCCTTGCACGAAGACGTAACCGAACGGGTTCGCGCCGAAGAAGCGCAAACTCGGCTGACGCAGCAGTTGCAGCTGATTCTGGACTCCACCGGCCAAGGCATTTACGGCATCGATCTGCAAGGCAACTGTGCCTTTATCAATCGCGCGACTTGCCAAATGATCGGCTACGGCGCCGAGGAAGTATTAGGCCGAAATATGCACGACTTAGTGCACCACCACAAGTCGGATGGCGCTCCGTATCCCGTAAGGGAATGCCCCATTTACCGCGCGGCACGCAATGGTGTGGCATGCCGCGTGGACGCGGAAGTCATGTGGAGAAAGGACGGCACCTCCCTTCCCGTGGAATACTCTTCGTTTCCGATTATTCAAGATGGAAATGTGACCGGAGCTGTGGTCACGATATGGGACATTACGGAAAGGAAGGCGGCAGAAGGCCTTCTGCACCGACGGGACGAGGAATTACGACAGGCAAACTTCCTGGCGGAGACCGCGCTGGAATTGACAAGAGCGGGTTACTGGCACGTCCCGCTTGACGGCTCAGGATGGTATCACTCGTCGCCGCGCCGTGTTGCTATTTTTGGCGACTTCCCACGCCCGGACTGCCGCTATCGGCTCGAGGAGTTATTTGCTCATGCCAACGAGGGCGATGCGGCCGCCGCCGCAAGCGCACGACAGGCATTTAGCGATGCCGCAGAAGGCAGGTCCAATACCTACAACACTGTCTTTGCCTACAAGCGCCCCATCGACGGCCGCATTATGTGGGTTCACGCGTTAGGGCATGTGGTCGCGGACTCTGCCGGGCAGCCTCGCGACATCTACGGCGTCTCGCAAGATATTACCGACTTCAAGCGCCTCGAAGCGGAATTGCTGGGCGCCAAGGAAGCAGCCGAAGCTGCAACAAAGGCAAAGTCCGATTTCCTGGCCAATATGAGTCACGAGATCCGTACACCGATGAACGCCATCGTTGGCATGACGCATCTCGGCCTGAAAACCCGGTTAACTCCCAAGCAGCGGGATTATCTTACCAAGACCAGCGCGGCCGCCGAGGCGCTGCTTGGCATCATCAACGACATCTTGGATTTTTCGAAAATCGAATCCGGCAAGCTGGAGATGGAACATGTGAATTTCCGCCTCGATTCGGTCCTGGAAAACTTGTCAAACGTCATCAGCCAAAAAGCTCAAGAAAAACAATTGGAATTCCTTATTCATGTGCCGCATGACCTGCCCTCGATTCTTGTTGGTGATCCCCTTCGCCTTGGCCAGGTATTGATCAACCTCGTAAACAATGCGGTGAAGTTCACGGAACACGGCGAGGTGGTCGTAACGATCCAACTCGAACAGCAGTTATCCAATCGCGTCAAACTCAAGTTTGAAGTGCGTGACAGCGGGATTGGCATGGCCCCCGAGCAAATCGCGCGTCTCTTCCAACCGTTCAGTCAGGCCGACAGTTCCATGACCAGAAGGTTTGGAGGTACAGGGCTTGGTCTTTCTATCTCAAAACGGCTCGTCGAAATGATGCAGGGAAATATATGGGCTGAAAGCGAATATGGCCAAGGATCCGTTTTTAACTTCACAGCTTGGTTTGATGTGACCTCCACCAGCATGAATCCGAAGAAGACGATCCAGGAGCTCGCAGGTATCCGCACGCTGGTGGTCGATGACAATGCCCTCGCGCGCGAAATCCTCGCGGAGGCATTGAAACGGTTTCTCGCCAAGGTCGATTTGGTCTCCTCAGGCGGTGAGGCCATTCAGATGTTAGCTAACGCGGATCAGGAAAATCCCTATCAACTCGTTCTAATGGACTGGCAGATGCCTGTGTTGAATGGCTTGGACACCAGCCGGGTGATCAAACACTCGGGCCGCCTGAAGAACATACCCAAGATTGTAATGATCACCGCCTTCGGTCGCGAAGAAATCCAACTTCAGGCCGAGGGACTGGGAATCGACGGGTTTCTGCAAAAACCGGTTACCCCATCTGTTCTGGTTGACACGCTAATGCAGATCTTTGGCATCGGGGAAGATGGGTCGAAAAGATCCGCCGAAACAGACGTCGTGTCTGATGATTTTCGCGGCACCCGCATTCTTCTAGTCGAAGACAACGAGGTCAACCAGCAGGTCGCTACGGAGCTCTTGGAGAGCACCGGGGCTAGCGTAGTGGTCGCCAATCATGGTGGTGAAGCACTGAAGATTTTAACGCAGGAAGATCAATCGCGGCCCTTCGATGTCGTTTTGATGGACTTACAAATGCCTGAGGTAGATGGTCTTACCGCCACGAGACTCATTCGCAGCCATCTCCGTCTTCAAAAACTCCCCATCATCGCGATGACTGCTCATGCCATGGCGGAGGAGATTCACCGTTGTCTGGAAGTGGGAATGAATGACCACTTGGCTAAACCAATCGACCCAGAAATTTTCTTCGCAACGTTGGCGCGATGGCTACCCCGGCAACTGCGCCGTTCCGATCTTACGAGCCCGGCTACGGCGCAGGACGAAATGACTTTGCCTGAAATCGAAGGCATAGATGTGGCAAGCGGCCTGCGGCGCGTCGCTGGAAATGTCCACCTGTATCGGAACCTGTTAAATCAGTTTGCCGCCAAGCATGCTTCTGATGCCGTGCTCATTGCCGAGGCGATAGAAAAGGGAGATCGCACGCTCGCGGAACGAGTTGCACACTCGCTGAAGGGCCTCGCGGGAAATATTGGCGCCGTCCGCCTTTTTCAGTGCGCTGGGAAGATCGAAAATGCCATCCGCGATTCGGAGGATCATCTCCAGGAATCGAGCAAGGAGCTTTCTTCACTTCTGGATTGGCAGGTCCAGTCCATTCGATCTGCACTGACGGTTGCTGCTCCTGCTTCCGGAGCCTCTTCCGGCCCTCACTCTGCTTCCGATATTTTGGCCGCTATGGACCAGCTTAAGGCGTTGCTCGAGGCGAACGATGCGGACGCGCCCGCCTCGTACACGGCCCTGGCCGAAATGTTGTCGGGAAGAATCGAAACCACACAACTCGACGCCCTCGGCTCAGCGGTCAACGGATTTGACTTTGACGAGGCTCTCACCCGCCTGCAAGAGATTACAAAGAAATATGAGGTGAACTGGGACCAATGAGTATTTCTGCACAGAAAAGAGTTCTGCTTTTGGCGGACGACGATGCTGAAAATATCCAGGTCGTACACTCCATGCTTAAGGACGATTATAAGATCCGTGTGGCAAAAAACGGTGCGAAGGCGCTGGAGCTGGCAAGCATCGACCCGGTTCCCGACTTGATTCTTCTCGACGTGATTATGCCAGAAATCGATGGCTACGAAGCCTGTAGCCGGTTGAAGGCCGACAGGAAAACACGCGATATACCGGTGATTTTTCTGACTGGAAAAACCGACGTTGCCGATGAGGCCCGCGGTTTCGCTCTAGGTGCGGTCGATTACATTCACAAACCGTTTTCGCCTCCAATCGTCACCGCGCGCGTCCGAACTCACCTGATGCTGCGTGATGCCCATGAGACCGTCACCCAGCAACTATTAACCCTGAACCGGGAGCTGGAGATGGCCCGGCAAATCCAAATGTCCATCCTTCCCCAGCAAACTCCTTGTATCCATGGTTTGGAAATCGAGGCCCGCTACATACCTATGAATTCTGTCGCCGGCGACTTCTATGATTTTTTGGTCGTCGACGAAAAACACGTTGGTATTTTGATCGCGGATGTATCGGGTCATGGGCTGCCATCGGCATTAATTGCTTCCATGCTCCAGACAGCCCTTGCGGCTCAAAGGGCAAGCGCGTCTGATCCCGCGCAGGTGTTGTCCGGACTGAATCGAGCGCTGTGCGGCAAGTTTATGAACAATTACTACGTGACCGCGGCATATTTGTTCGTAGATATGGAGACTGCCACCGTGAGCTATGGCGGCGCAGCCCATCCGCCACTCGTGCAATGGCGTTCGCGAACGGGATGCGCCGACGAGTGCGTCGAAAATGGCCTGATGCTTGGCCCATTTTCGACCGCAACCTATTCGGCAGTGACTTTCCCTCTAGAGGAGGGAGACAGAATCTTACTCGTGACCGACGGAATCATCGAAGCAAAAGACTCTTCCAACGAGGAGTTTGGCATGGAGCGTCTGCGACATATGGTTCAGTCGAATCACGCCCTCCCTATTAGGCGTTTCAGTGACACCGTGATTAGTGAAATCACGAGGTGGTCTGGCCAAGACTTCGGACCGAGCCAATCGGACGACATCACCCTTCTCGCGATCGACTATAAGGGACATCCACCCAGCCAAAGCTCAGTGAACATGTCAGTCACCGTTTAAGCAAAGGTCGAGAGTTGTTTAACTTTTGCTGGATCGGTGAGATGACAGTCATCAAGGCATAACCCATCCGCTGGAAGTTCATTATTTCTGTTCGACCTGCATCCAGTGTCGGTGAACCAATTCTTGAAATTGGCAGTAAGTCGTTAGGAATCTTGGTGAACCGCGGAGGACTCAAACCTCCAACCCGTTGATTAAGAGTAATGCCGATGGCCTTTGTATGGGTTAGTAAACAGTCGCTCCGCTATCTGTTCGAAGGCGCGATAGCTTTGGGATGCATGGAGACAAAGTGTGTCCCAACCCGTGGAGCAGCAAAATAGGGACACTTACGGTCTTTATCGCAATTGGAGAATCCGAAGTTTGAGGGCCAGGACAGCCCACCTCGGATGCTTCAAAAGCCAACGCTGCAGATTGGCGAGCAGCAAAAGCGACCACCTTGGTGCGCCCACCATTATCGTCTTATCTTTCAGAAAAAGGCACACGCCGGTTTGCGGTTTCATGCCCATTTCCTCCCGCCGATCCACGCCCATAGACAAGCCAGCCACAATCGAAGAAATATGACGGGATTCTTAACAACATCTCGCCACGTGGCCGACCTGTAACCCTCTTCCTTGTTGTAAACGGAGAAGAAGCCAATATTTTTGGCAACCAGCAATCGGAACAATCGATAATAAAAAACCCAAATATTAGGACATACCGTCAGCCCCGGCCCTGGCCATGGCAGTAACCGGTATCCTTTGCGCATGATTCCTCTTGGCGCCCCCTGTTAAGCGTGATTCTACACTCTTCTACAGATCACAATGCAGGTCAATCACACTCAGGGCTACTACAGTTCCTACTACAGTCCAAATCTACTGGGCACACCAAGTTGCCCTTAATTGTCCGTAACATATTTATTTTAATGAATTTATTTGGTGAACCGGGGAGGACTCGAACCTCCAACCCGTTGTTCGATCCAGAAATGCTATGTAGTTGGTTCTTCAAGCATTTCCTTGCGTCATACAGCACGGTTTAGCACGGTGTTCGGCACGGTTCTGTGCCTAAAGTTGTTCCCAACTTTTCCTTGACGCAACGCGTCCTGGGGTGACGTGTCCCCTACCTCCCCATGCCGTAGGCATGGCGCTCCCGGCGCTCTAGGGCGCTGGCCGTCAACCTATCGTGTTGACCCGTCGTCAGCTGCGTTTCATTGCTTGAATGTCGTCGAATTCCTTCCGTGATGCGGTAGTCAAAATGTACACATGGTCGTCGCCCGAGGGGTTCTCACGTATGAATTCCTCAGCTAAAGTGTTGCTCGCCTTCACATAGGCATACCATCCAGATGTTCTCAGCGTCAGGTCCAGACGCTTTTGGGTAGGTTGGTCATGCGAATACAGCGAGAGTTTCTTCGTGCTATATCCGTCAGAACGAACCTCGAATAGGTCTATCCCCAGAACCGCGATTTCAGCGCGCGTGCAGATGGCGACTACGCTCAGTACTTCTGGGAACGGGAACGTCAGCTCGTCACCGACTTTTCCGGTTGCTACGGCGGCAACTTCTCGTATTCGCTCGAAGTCTCCCATCAAGGTTTTGCCATGTAGTTTGGTCTAAAGCCGGGTCCAGACACTTGGATAACTTGTTTTGTTGTGTTGTCTATGACGACGAACTTGCCAGTAGATGGGCTTACGAACTCTGTCGCAGCGCCGCCCGTGGCCTTGTTTGTGGCAGTGTGCTGGCTCAGCCTGAAATGGAGAAGCAGCGCTCTCCGCTAGTGGTTAATTCGCGCCCATTGAGGCGCTATATCCGTCAATCGTTACGCCCTCACTGCAAGCAAATATTCACCTGAGCCGCCTTGACGCTTCTCGCATCGCACAACTGAACCGGGACGAAACTCCCAGGTCTCGTCTTCAGAGTCGTAGTCGGGAGTCGGGAGAAGCTCAAGCAAACCGTTGCCTAAATCCAAGGCTTCCGTCGGACGAGACACGTCTGTGCCTTCATCAATCAAGCGGACATAGATCTTTACTCTATTGGTCGCCATTGTTCATCTCTTTTGACGGTGTCATTGTAGCCGCAAAGGGCAAGCGTGAAAACATCGGGGAAGAAGATCGGCGGAGGACTTCTCGTTCCCTGCGTGCTTGCTCTAGCTTGCAATCGCGTGCGGCGTGGATCTCAGCAGCCCGTCCAGCCAGCATATCGTGCGGCGTCACATAGCCGATGGCACTGTGCAACCGGACGGTGTTGTAGTGATTCACGTAGGTGTGAATCAGACGCAGCGCATCTTCTCTGGTCAGCGGTGTGCCGGGCCGGATGCACTCGGACTTTAGTGATTTGTGCCAGCGCTCCAGCTTCCCGTTGGATTGTGGATAGCCGGGCGAGGTTCGCACGTGTGTCACCCGGCGATGCGAATAAATTCTTTGAAATCCCGGGCGATGAACTGCGGTCCGTTGTCTGAAATGATCCGTGGCATTGCTTGCGGATATTTCTCTCGCGCTCGTTCGAGAATAACTTCGATTTCAGCTTCGGTCATCGATTCCCGTAGATCCCAATGCACAATGGAACGGCTATAGCCGTCCAGAACACTGCACAGGTAATAGAACGTACCGCTCACGTTGATATAGGAAACATCGATGTGCCAGTGCTGGTGCGGATGCGGTGGCTGTTCGAAACCCGTCCCTTTACGCGACAGTTTGGTCTTCCACCGCGAGAGTAGTCCGGCCCGTTGAAGTACTCGCCAAACGCTGGATGGGCTGACAGCCACAACGTCGGCGTCCAACATCATGAATGCCAGTCGACGATAGCCTTCCAACGGATGCTCCAAGTGAAAGTTGATAATCGCTTGCTTCTCCCACGGCAGCAGCCAAAAATCACGAGGAACCCAACCGTTGTGCTCATTGACGCAACCGTAGCGCACTCGCCAGTCATAGAACTTGCTGGCGCGAAGGCCCAGCCAATGGATGAATCGTCCGACGCCGATCTCCGTCTTTTCTGACCAGCGCCGGACGAAATCCACCACCTGGTCACGCACGTCGTGCGATACCCACATCTTGGTCAGAGCTCCCCACGACTTTTTTTTAAGGCAATGTGCTCAGCCATCAGCTCGGCCAACACCTCGTCCTTGGTCTGAATCTTCTTTTCCAGAAACTCGATTCGCTTCTGCTCGTCTTTGTGTTCTGGACGGGTCTTGGACTGGAAGGCCGCAGCGCCGTTTTCGAAGAACTCTTTTAGCCAACGGTAGAATACCGTTGGCTGCAGTTCCAACTCCTCACATAGGTCAGACACCAGCACCTTGTCGAGCAAGTGCCGTCTTAGGATGGCTACTTTCTCTTCCCCTGTGTAGTGCTTCCGTCTTTTTCGCATGCGTCCTCTCCGTTATCTTAACGGATGAACGCTCTCTCCAGTTCCAGCTGAGGCAACACATTCGGCCTGCCTGGCCCATGCCCCTAATGGTGATTGTTCCCAAACAAAAACAGTCCTTTTACCTTTTTCTCAGCAACAAGGTGTCGATTGACGGAAACTACTTTGTTCTCGCGATCCTGAACCGCAATCGGCGCAAACACTCTACTCTCGATGTCTACGAACTCTGCCAGGCTTTCGCGTTACCCTCCCTCTGTGAAGCAAACAGATTATCTCGCTCACTTTATGCCACGTCGTGGGGTTCAACCTCTACCTTTGGCTCGGCTCTCTTGCTGAGACCTTATCACCAAAATTTAACACGAGTTGATGTTGACTTTCGTATTGACTCTTATAATCTACCTTGCCGTTTCCCGATTCGACGGTCAAGTTCGCCTCCACGATCCTGCTCACTTTGATTCGTGGACCAAACCGGGAGTGTCCATGATCGAGACAGCAAAAGAATGTCAGCTTTTTGGGACGGTGCTTCTGAATCCAGTGATGTCGAAGGTTACAGCACCACCGCGAATGAGGTTTGCGGCGCATTGGCTGCGGGTTCGCTTCAGTCCAAGCTTTCTCGCCGGAGTACTCACTTTTATGGCTTTGTTGAGCCTCGCGCCTCGCACACTTGGGCAGGCGTACGACCCGACAATGGCGGTCGGGCTAATCCCTTATGGATCTGTACACGGGGGAGACATCGATTCCATTAATCTGTTTAATGGAAATCTAAATATCCATGCTCCACTCCTTTCATATCCTCAGCTAGGTGGCAAGTTAAGGCTCACGTTTGAAATTGTTTCGAATGGAAAGCAGGTGTCACTGGTCCACACGTGCACGAACACGTGTTCTTACTACTGGGCGTTTGCAGATTCGACGATAGAGAGCAAGCAATCGTTAGTCAATGTCGTTGACGATCAGACCGTGGTTTTTGGGACCGGCAGCGTCTTTACGGTCAAATCAGGAAACGACTCCCTCTCTGACGAGGTCGTCAACGTAATGACTCCCGACGGGGCCCAGCATCCAACGGCGTTGACTTCCCGAGGCTTTGTAACCCTCGATGGGACCGGTATCTTCTTCGGCGGGGACAACTATCAATATCCAAATGGCGATTCGTGTTCGCAGCAGTGTGGAAAATTTATTGATAGTAACGGTGTCTCTTATCCGTTCCCCGGTCCACTGCCTATGACAGCTAGACAGGATACAAACGGCAATCACATCACGCTTACCTCTTCCGCATACACAGACACGATTGGTAGAACGATACCCACGATCCCTAATCCGTCGACTTCTGCGGATCTTACAGGCTGCACCGGGCCGTTACCAACCTATTCCGCAAGCGTCTGGAACGTTCCCGACCCTCAAGGCGGCACCGTCACCTACAAACTTTGTTATGCGCAAATGACTCTCCAGGCCCCTGCCGAAACAGTCTGCGGAAGACTCTGGGGAGGAGCTGGACCCTACGTTGTGCCATTCCTTCAGTCCATTTATCTGCCGAACGGCACAAGCTGGGTGTTTCAATACGCTGATCGAGATCAAGGCGATGCCTCTAACATAAACTTCGGAAGCCTAACGCAAATTACTTTGCCGACCGGCGCTTCCATTTCCTACACCTACACCACATCCTGCGGCGGCAGCGGTGGCTCACGTGCTGTCTCCAGTCGAACCGTTAATGCAAACGACGGGTCCGGACCACACACATGGTCATATCTCTGGCAGATCAGCTCATCGTTGCCCGGAATTTCCAATATCGTCCAGGACCCACTTGGTAACCAAACCCTCCATAACTTTGATCTGAGTGGAGGTGGCATCCTTATTCCTTTTGAAACCGGGACCTATTATTATTCCGGCTCGACTTCTGGGACGCTGCTGAAGTCGGTTTCAACCGGGTACATCGTTGTGGCGAATCCCAACCCATCCTACGGACCAGCGGTTGCGTTCCCGAACTCTGTCACGACCACGTGGCCAAACAATCAGGTCCAAAGCGTCCAGACCAGCTACGACTCTGTTCCCGCATACGCTGGCGCCGCATACTCTTGTTGCACCTATAGTTATTCCGGCAGTTATGGCAATGTGATCACTGCGAGCGTGTACGACTATGGAAACGCCGCAAGTGGGCCACTACTGAAAACGACCAACACGGCCTACCAAGCATTCTCGGGCCCAAACGCTTCAGCGTACCTTGCAAACAACCTGCTTTCGCTTCCATACACGGTTCAAACCCTAAACGGCTCTGGGACGCAGGTCGCGCTCACGACCGATGGGTACGACGAGAACAATGGTAGTCCGCAGGGAGCCTTTGGCAATCAAACTTCAGTCACCCGCTGGTTGAACACTGGAACATCCCCTAAGACTCAGGTCGTTTACAACTCACAAGGAATGCCTAAGACGACGATCGACGCGAACCTCAACAGCACTCAGGTCACCTACGACTCGACAGGCTTGTTCCCGATTCAAGTCCAGTATCCAACGACCAACAACATCACACACATTGAAAAATCTTCCTTCGACTCAAACACTGGCCTGTTAATATCCCATACCGACCAGAACAACCAGACAACTTCCTACCAATATGATTCCATGCGGCGACTCACGTCTGTTAATTATCCCGATGGCGGACGAACGACGTACTGTTATACCGACGAAGGTGGACCAACCTGCTCTCAATCAGGCCCACCTTACCAGATGGTTACCACCCGAGCGGCTTCTCCTTATCCAAACATTGTCAGCACTACAGTCTACGACGGTCTTGGGCGCATCTCTGAGACGCAGTTAAACTCCGACCCCGACGGCACCACGTACGTTGACACGGTTTACGATCAGGCAGGACGCGTCTACTCCGTATCTAATCCGTACCGTTCTACAAGCGATAGCACCTACGGTCATACCTACTATGCCTATGATGCCCTAGGACGAACCTGCCTGCTAAGCCCCGCCGATGCCACCACAGTCCCCGCGATGGGAAGCGCCTGCCCCACGGCTCAGCCAGCGGACAGTATATTCAGTGTGTACTCTGGCAACTGTACGACAGTAGCTGATGAGGCTAGAAGCTGTTGCATAACTCAGGACAAGCCTCTGAAATGACTATGGTTGAGATTGCAGAAATGAGGGATAAGCAGAGTCAGCAGCGCCGAAGGAGGGCCGATGGCGCGATCCGGTCCGTTGCTGAC
>Ga0335072_10003802_pt1 | contig 22616 bp, 21 predicted proteins | sample Lox_Sample_21_FD_206725 | JGI IMG/M metagenome (GOLD analysis project Ga0335072, IMG submission 206725) | Soil microbial communities from Loxahatchee National Wildlife Refuge, Florida, United States - Lox_Sample_2.1 | ecosystem: Environmental > Terrestrial > Soil > Wetlands | place: USA...
GCTCGGCTTCCAGCTCCGCAAGCGACGACTCGGTCATGGGCACCCCTCATCTGGTTGTTATTTGACAACCAGACTCCCATCATAACCAGCCCAAATGCGGGACCCCTACAAACGTGTCGCACACCCCGGGTGACTGGGCACGGCCTGCTGCCGGCCCCAGGCGGTGCCGACTTCGGGCCAGGCCTCACCGTCATCAAGGTCATGACCAGAGAACTTGACCTGACCATCCACGAAGCACGGACGTTCACCCTCATAAGTATTGCGACTGTGCCCGACCACCAACGTGAGCTATATACTCGCTACATCAGGGCAGTCGTTCCAAGTCCCGTCAGGAAGGAACTGAACAAACTGATGAGCACTGTCATTAAGGACCCCTTCATGGACCGCCTCATCGCCAAAGGCAGGGCGGAGGGCAAGGCTGTCGAGGCGGCCCGCATGTTGCTGAGGTACCTCGACAGCCGGTTCGACGTCCCGGACAACCGGCGCAAGCAAGTCGAGGGTTGCAAGGACGCCCGTCGGGTCGAGACCTGGTTCGACCGCGCCCTCACCGCCACCACCCTCGACCAGGTCTTCGCGAGCTGACTTTCAGGTAAGGCGACGCGGTCCCGGCTGGGGCCTGTGATCACTGGCTGGCCGGACTCGGCGCATCCTCGGTCCTGAATGTGCGGAAGCCCCGGCGGTGGTAGTTCGGCAGAGCGCGGGAGTGGTCAAGGGTGGAGGTGTGCAGCCAGACGCGGCTTACTGACGGAGCAAGCTCCCAGGCTCGCTGGACGGCGAGGGTTAGCGCGAAGCCGCCGAGGCCCTTGCCCACGAACTCGGGCAGCAGCCCGAACGTCTCGATCTCCATCTCGCCGGGGTGAGGCTCGTAGCAGACCATGCCAGTCGGCTTTCCCCTCAGCCACAGAATCCAGAACGTCCGGCTGGGATGCTCGGGGAACCACTCGGCCCACTCCCGCTCAGTCCAGCTGGCCCGCTTCCAGCCATAGGGAGCGCCGATCCTGGCCAGGACATCGGGAATGAGCGGTGAGCCGCGGTCCACCTGGCTGAGGCTGAGGCCCGGCACCGGAGCCGTTGGGTTGAGCTGATCCGGTGCCGTCATCTCGACGTATGTCACGATCTCCTTCATCCGCGCAGGCTACGTGATGGAATTCCGGTTACCCCACGAGACACCCCACTCCGGCCGCGACGGCCACCGCCGCGAGGACGAACCCGCCCGCCCGGATCCCGGCGGCTGCTATCAGCACACCTCCCAGCGGCATGCTGACGGTCTCGACCGCCGGCTCGGCCCTGGAGATCACGCCAGCGACCCGGCCTAGCGTCCCCGCCGGGGCGAGCCGCTGCATGGTTGTGGCCGCGACCGTGTAGAACACCGTGCCACTGGCGCCCCACGCGAACGCACCGAGGTAGGCGACGAGAACCCATGGGGTGCCCGTGAACACGGCCGCCGCCAGCCCGTAGCTGATCGCTGCCGCGACCAGGGTCTTCACGGTTGCGGCCGCCCTGGCGCAGCCCCGGATCCCGGGCGACCGCCACCGCGCCCGCCCCGATCGTGCGCAACCACGAGACCCAATAGGCAGAACGCGCCGTGGTGCCTGCTCCCCTTGCCCGCGACTCGTCTGGTCGCGGAAGCGTGGGCAGCGGGAGCATGATCAGCACACCCACCAGTTAGGTGACGGCGTCGGCGAGGAACGCCACCCGGAACCCGGTTGTGGCCATGAGCACGCTGGCCGCCAGCGGGCCGGCCACCTGCCCGATCGCGCTGGTTACCCCGAGCAGCGAGTTCGCCGCGAGCAGCTCATCGGACTCCACAACCCGAGGCGGGAGCGTGCTGCTGGCCGGAGTGCACAGCGACCGGGCGGCACTGCAGGCGACCGCGACGATGGGGGCGTGCTCCGGGCCGCCACGATCCGCGCCCAGGTGCTGTCTTACTCGGCTTACTTTCCCAAGCCACACGCCGAGATCGACGCATTCTGCATCGGCAACGAGTACGGCGAGGCCAGCTTTCCAGTGGAACGCGGTAGTGAGGTATTCGTCACCGGCGTGCTCACCAAGGACGGCAGGCTCGATGAGAACATCGCGGCGGACTGGCTGCGCGCGGGCCGACCGGTCCTGCGCGACGAATGAACCGAGTTGCGGTAACTCGGCCGCCCTACTGGGCCGACCGGGGCTGGGCCGAGCGGGCCAGGAAGATACGCCACTGTGCTGACGCGATGACCAGGGCTGGCCCGGCGGGATTCTTGCTGTCGCGGATCGCGACGCGGGAACCGCTAACGGCGACTACCTCGACGCAGTCGCCGTTGGCCTGACTGTGGGTGGACTTGCGCCAAGGGGCGTTGAGTAGCTCGGCATCCATTGGCCGCACCGTCCTCCTCATCGGGTCATAGGGCCTCCAGCGTTGCCCGCAGCAGGTCGCTGGACTGGGAGACGTTGAGCGCCATCGAGCGGATGTGGTCGAAGGCCATCGAGTACCGTTCTACGTCTCCTTCCCGATCAGGATACGGATCGCTGTCGCTCTCGACGTACACGATGTTCGGGTCGTCCGGGCTGCCGAACTCAAGGATGCTGAAGGGACCAAGCATCGTTCCGGGGTGCGCCCCGACGCTGAATGGAAGCAGTTGCATGATGACGTTCGGCAGCGAGGCTAGGTCCAGCAACTTCACGAGCTGGCGCTTCATCACCTCGGGGCCACCGACCATCCGTCGGACGCAGGTCTCGTCCAGGATGGCGCGAATCTGCAGCGCCCGATCCCTGGTGAGCACCTGCTGGCGGGTTAGCCGGACCTCGACGCGCTCCTCCAGTGCCTCCGTCTCGATCGCGGGCCAGGTGGCCTTAATGACTGCCCGCGCGTACGACTCGGTCTGGAACAGGCCCGGCACGACCTGCTGGTAGGTCAGCATCGAGGTAGCTTCGGCTTCCATCCCGATGTAGGTCGAGTACGGGATGTCGCTATAAGCCTGCCACCAGCCCTTTCTTTTGGCCTCTCTTCTGAGGTCAGCAAGCTCGTCGCGTCGGCGCCGCTCAGTTACGCCGCAGAAATCGAGGAACTGGTCTAGGTCGGCCGTTTTAGGCGGATTTCGACCGATCTCGATGCGGCTGAGCTTGCTGGTTGACCAGCCCAGCTGCTTGGCGGCCTCATCGCCGGTCAGGCCGGTTGCCTCGCGGAGGGCACGCAACTCCATAGCGAGGCGACGTCTTCGAACGACAGGACTCGTGGTTGCCATGTCGGTAGGGTACGCCGCCCCACTGACGTTCTATCTAGAAAGTGGGATCTCATTTTAAGATCGGGACACTTATCTCATTTTGCCGTGCATACTGGACTGCAAGGGTCGTCCATAGACTGGAGGTGTCCTGTGGGAGCTGGTAGCTGGAACCCGCTTGAGGGGCCGTGTGGCGGGCATGGTGGGCTGGACAACGGGGCGTGGCCGCTGAGCGCTGGGGTTGGACCTGTGGCTGTAGATGTGAGGGTGGCCGGGGTGGCGCGGTCGTTCTGCTCGCTGGTGGTGAAGGGCTGGAGTCTGGCCGAGCTCGACGATGACTGCCAGCTCGTGGCCACTGAGCTGGTGACGAATGTGCTGCAAGCAGCGGGTGAGGACCATCGGTCACGACTGTGGCTTGGGCTGATGTCCGATCGGCGGCGGCTGCGGGTGGAATGCTGGGACGATGTGCCGCTGGTGCGAGGCGTGCCCGTGCGGCGGGCGGCCCGGTCGGATGACGAGTGCGGGCGCGGCCTGAATCTCGTTGACGCGCTCAGCGTCGACTGGGGCTGGGATCACCTGCCGGCCTGCGCGGCGAAGCGGGTCTGGGCGCTCATGCCCGGAAGGGAGCCCGCGACCACCTGCAGGTGCGGCCTGGCCGCCGACTCGGACGAGGAACTGGGCGATCACCTCGGGGAGATGTTCCTGACGGCTGCGGATGACGTCGCGCCGGACGGAGTCATGCACGCCGAGGTCGACGGATCGCGGTGCGCCTGCGGCCTGGTGGTCGCCTCGTTCATAGAGCTAGACGAGCACCTGCTCGCGGTATTCACTCCAGACGACGGCATCGGCGCCGACAGCCTCAAGCACGGGGCCTGCTAGCACGTCTTGCGCCACACCCGACCCACGGTCATCGCGGGCCTCCCGGCTGCGGTGCGATACGCCCCTAATCTTATGATCAGGTGCGATAGTGGCTGCTATCACAGCCATCATCACACCCGATAACTCCAAATTAATTTCCCCTGGCCAGCTAGGCTGTCGCGGAAGTAGTACCAGGTAGCACTCTTTGCCTTGTGGACTCGGTTACTGTGAGCGAACTGAATCGCCAGACCGCCAAGGTGCTCGACAGGGTCAAGGCGGGTGAGTCGCTGGAGATCAGCGAGTATGGGCGGCCAATCGCGCGCCTGACGCCCGCGACTCCTACGACGGGGGCACCGCTCCTGGATCGCCTCATCGCTCAGGGGCGGGCGATGCCTGCCACCAGCCCCGGACCGATACCGCCGACTCCCCCGCGCGATGAGGACGACCTTGGGGTCTCACTCAGCGACGCCCTCCCCGGGGCGCGGGACGACGAGCGGTACTGATGCTCTACCTCGATACCTCGGCGGCGCTCAAGCTTGTCGTCCGAGAAGGCGAGACAGCGGCCTTGGAGCTATGGGTCGCGGAACGTGCCGGAATCCCCCGGGTCTCATCCTGGCTCCTTCGGATCGAAATGCTGCGAAATGTACCCAGGTACGCACCAGACCGCATGACCCGGGCCAACGCCGTGCTGTCGGCGATCACGCTGATCAGCATCGATGACGTCGCCCCGACGGCCGAGTTCATCGGGGACCGCACGCTCCGCAGCCTCGACGCGATCCACCTTGCCACCGCCCACGAGTTGCGAACGGAGCTCACGGCGTTCGTCTGCTACGACAAGCGCCTCTGCGACCAAGCCCGGGCACTCGGGCTTCCCGTCTCAAGCCCGGCCTGAAGGCTAGGCCGACCTCAGCTGAGTTGCTCGGCGACCGTCACGACCGGGGGCGGGGCGAGGGCCAGGACGTCGCTCATGGTGTGCTGGCCGGCGGCCGAGCGGGCACCTAGCTCCTTGACCGGGGCGGCGATGTCATCCGCCTCGATGTCATAGACCGCAACGTAGACCGGGCCGTCGTCGCCTATTACCTTGTAGCGGCGGGCGCCAGTGAAGCCGGGGATGGCTAGGATCTCCGGGATGTGCACGCTGGAGTACCACTGGTTGTACTCGTCCTCGCGGTCGGCGGAAACCGGACGGGACTGCACGATCATGACGCCCTTGGGCATGGCACTGCCTCCTTGCGACGGACAACCTTCATGACACGATGACCTCGCGGACGGCGATCAGCCACGAGCTTGCGAACAGCCCGCCATCGGCGGGATCGGGGACGCTGGCGCGAAACCACTCCACCCGCGCCCGCAGGCCGTCAAGGTCGCTGACGTAGACCTCGTTGACGGCGTCATAGGCCCAGTCCCCGGGGACCGGGTGGTTCTGCACATAGGCGAGGCCGCGCGCCCGGGCCGGGATCACGGTCGTCCCCGCGGTTCCCGCGTGCGACCGCCACCGCCGGGAGAACTCCGCCCGCGTCAGCCCGGCGGCCCGGGTGGCGAGGGCCATGTGCTTAAGCACGTCCCCGCCGTCCCGCCAGCGCCCGGTCAGCCACTTCTCACCGCGCACGATGTGCTCGCTCGCAAGGAGAGGCACGGCGGCGGGGCGGCGCCGGGAAGCGTAATCGGGTGAGTCAGTGAAGTTTTCCAGGTGATGGGCGATTTCCAACTGACTGAAGTTATCTGAACGGCCAAAGCTGCCCAAGATGTCAGAGTTGGGTGAGGGGCTGAAGTTTTGGATGTTAGACGAGTTTGGTGAGTCACTGAAGCTGGGTGAGTCACTGAAGCTGGCCCCGGAGCCGAACCACTCGACGGTGATCTGCTCGTGCGGGCAGCGAGGGTCGCTGAGCTCAGGAATCACGGTGCAGGTCACGGCCCGCAGCGGAGGCCCCGCTGGCCACCGCGCGGGGGTCGGGCCGGGCGAGCGCGCCGGCCTGGCACCGAAGCTGAACCGCTTGATCACCTCCTGGCCCGCCACCGCTGGACGGCGGCCTCCTTGACGCTGGCGTACCCTCGGACGGACTGCACGGACGCTGCCAGCCGCACCAACTGGTCGTAGTCAGGATCGTCAGCGGCCAGGGACATCTCAATCAGCCGCTCGTACTCGCCGATGAGCGCCCGCTCGAGGCGGCGGTCCTTATCCCAGCCGAAGATGTCCAGCGGTGTGCCACGCAGCGTCTTCATCCTGGCGAGGACCCGGAAGCCGAGAGCGTAGGGCCAGCCGAGGGCCAGCTTGTGCTTCAGGCCGAGCCGGCGCAGGGCCGGCGGGTGCAGGTGGTAGATCAGCTTGTACCGGCCCTCGATACCGAGCCCGCGCGCGGCCGCGCCGTAGTCGGCGGCCAGGTGCAGCCGGGCGACCTCGTACTCGTCCTTGTAGGTCAGCAGCTTGTACCAGGACTCGGCGACGGCCCGGGTCAGCGCCCAGCCGCGGGCGGCCGCGTCGCGGGCCGCGACCCGGGCGACCAGGTCAAGGAACCGGGTCGCGCGGGCCGGGTCCTGATAGCCGATCGCCTGCGCGGCCCGCCGGGTAAGTAGCTGCCGAAGGTCACCCGGCAGGCTCGCGGGCAGGCCTGCCCGGGCGACGAGCCGCGCGGCCGCGTCGCTCGCATCGGGCGAGGGCTCGAACGGGCCGGCCGGCTGAGGCGATCGGTGGCCGCGCAGGGCCACCTCGACCGCGTCCGGATCATGAACGGCCCACCTCCCCCACTCGAATGCCTCCCGGTTGACCGTCGCTGACTCACCCTGGCGGCTCATTGCCAGCGAGACGTCGTCCAGCGAGCCTGGCAGGCCACCGAGCTGGTAGGCGGCTCCGACCAGGATCACGTTGGCCAGCAGGTGATCGCGGAAGACCGCCTCGGCAATCCGCCTGGCCGCGACGAACGCGACGCGAGCGGCCGGCGAGACGCGGGCGCGGATCGCCGCCTTCAGCTCGCCAGGGTCCGGTGGTGCGCCACCGCCCTGCAGCATCGCGGACGTGGGCGTCAGCTGCGGGTCGACGACGATCACCGACTGCCCGGCCCGGATGCGAGCCAGGTGCGGGGCCGAGGCTGCCTGCAGGATGTCCCCCGACAGGTATACGTCCGCGTCACCGCTGCCAACGGTCGGCGCGCCGAGGCCAGCCGCCGAACGGGCCAGCTGCAGGTGGGAGACGACCGCGCCCGCCTTCTGCGACAGCCCGGTCTGGTCCAGGCCACCGACGGCGAGGCCGGCCGCCGCGCCGATCGCGGCGATGATCCTGCTGGCCGTCACCACCCCGGTGCCGCCGATGCCGGTGAAGTAGACGCCGTGCCGGCGCGCGACGACGGGAGGCACTGGCACGGGCAACGCGCCCGCGGGCAGCGCCGGGGCAGCACGGGAAGACGGGCGCGCCGCCGACGGCCAGCGCCGCGGGGAGATCGTCACGAACGCCGGGCAGTCCCCTTCCAGGCAGGAGTAGTCGCGGTTGCATGACGGGTCGTGAACCTGGCGCTTGGTTCCGAACTCGGTGTCGACTGGCAGCACCGACAGGCAGTTGCTCTTGACGCCGCAGTCACCGCAGCCCTCGCATACCGCCTCGTTGATGACGACCCGGCGCGGCGGTGTGCCCAGCTCGCCGCGGTGGCGCAGCCGTCGGGCCTGCGCCGCGCACCGCTGGTCGTAGATGATCACGGTTACTCCGCGAACGGTCCGCAGCTGGTCCTGGACCCGGGGAAGGGCGTCCCGGCCCAGGACGCGAACGCCGGGGGCCCACCGGGCGCGCCGAGGGTAGCGGCGAGGGTCCTGCGCACACACGACGATCTCGGTGACGCCCTCGGCCTGCAGGGCCCGCGTCAGCGCGGGCACGTCCATCAGCCCGGTGACCTCCTGGCCGCCAGTCATCGCGACGGCCGCGTTGTAGAGGACCTTGAACGTGATGTCAGCCCCGGCCGCGACCGCGGCCCTGATGGCCAGGGTGCCCGAGTGTGACAGGGTGCCGTCACCGAGGTTCTGGATGAGGTGCGGCTCGGCGACGAATGGCTGCAGCCCGATCCAGGGGACGCCCTCGGCCCCCATCGGCGGCGGTGGCAGGTTCCTGCGCCCGGCGTTCCTGGCCTCGAAGTACATGATCCCGTGGCAGCCGACCCCGCCCCCGGCCAGCGCCCCGTCGGGCCGCACGGTGGAGCGGTTATGCGGGCAGCCGCTGCAGTAACCGGGCGAGCGGCCGGGCAGTGGCAGGACTGGCGTGAGGGGCAGGAGATGTGGATGGAACCGTTTCGCCGGAAGGCCGGGGAGGATCTTGGTGAGGACCGCGGCTATGGCATCGGCGTCCAGCTCGCCGGCCACGGAGGTGAGCGGCCTTCTCGACCGGTCGCGCTTTCCTTCGATCAAAACGGGCAGTCCCGCCTCTTGCACGATGGCCCTCAGCTGCGACTCGATGAAGGGCCGCTTTTCCTCGATGACCACGAGACGGCCGGCCAAGCCGGCCAGCTCAAGGACGGTCTCCTCCACCAGTGGCCAGGTCAGGGCGAGCCGCAGGACACGGATGCCGGCCTCGGCCGGGTCGCCGACCCCGAGGGAGTCGAGCGCATCGGTCACGTCGAAGTACGTCTTGCCCGCGCAGACAAGGCCGAGCCTGGCCCCGCGGCCCGCGCCGGTCACCCGGTCAAGGCCGTTGGCGCGAGCGTAGGCCCTGGCCGCGCGCAGCCGCCGGTCGGCGACGAGGACCTCCTGGTCGGGGACGGCGTGCGGGCCGACGGTCGGCAGCGGCCTGTGCTGCCAGGGCTGGCCGTCAATGACCAGGTCGCGCGGGTCGCGCGGGTGGTGGCGGCCAGGGTCAAGGTCGACGGCGCCGATGCCGTCGGCGACCGAGGTCACGATCTTCAGCCCGGTCCAGGCGCCGCTGTAGCGTGACAGGCGGAACGCGTGGATGCCCAGGTCGAGGACGTCCTGCTGATCGCCGGGATACAGCACCGGCATGCAAGCGTCCGCGAAGGTGTACTGGCTGTCGCAGGCAAGCGTGGAGGACTTGGCGCCCGGGTCGTCACCGCAGAAGACGACGGCGCCACCGTTCGGCCCGGCGCCCATCGAGTTGGCGTGCTTGAGCGCGTCACCTGACCGGTCCAGGCCAGGGCCCTTGCCGTACCAGGCCCCCGCCACGCCGTCCACCCCGTCGTAGTCGACGACCGCCCCCATCTGGCTGCCCCAGACGATCGCGGCGGCCAGTTCCTCGTTCAGGCCGGGCCGGTGGACGATGCGGTGGGCGGCCAGGGTGGCCGCGCCCAGGGCGTCCAGGGACAGGTCGAAGGTGCCGAGCGGCGAGCCGGGATAGCCGGAGACCATGGTCGCGGTGGTCAGGCCATCGCGCTGATCAAGGCGGTGACGCAGCGGCAGGAGCCGGGCCAGCGTGTCAGCACCGGACAGGAGCAGCGACTGCCGGGACGGGGAGTCACCGGGACCGACCGCCGGGCTCACGGGTACAGCTCCGGGTTGACGTAGGCGAACGCGCCGTCCTTGAGGACCGCGCGGCGCCTGGCCGGATCCTGCAGGACCGTGATGTCGGTCGCCGGGTCGCCGTCGACGACGAGCAGGTCGGCGAGGTAGCCCTCGGCGATGACGCCGGCTCGCAGGCCAGCCGCCTCGCCGATGTTCCTGGTGGCGGTGTGGATCGCCTCGACCGGGGTCAGGCCCACCTGGTCGACGTACCGCTGCAGCTCGGCGGCGTAGGTCCCGTGCCTGGTCCACTGGTGCCCGAAGTCGCCCCCGGCGACGAACTTGACCCCGGCATCCCGCAGCCGCCGCATGCCCTCGATCTGGCGGCGGTACTCCTCCCGGTAGCCGGAGGCGTCGATCTTCTCCTCGGTGATGCCGTAAGGGCCGGCCGCGCCGTGGGTCATCTGGTGCAGGTAGTGCAGCCCTGGGCACACCCAGGCATCGTCTTTCCGGCGTTCCAGCGCATCGACGGCCGCCTCGTCAAGGAAGCAGGCGTGGTGGATGATCCGCACCCCGGTGCGCGCGGCCATCGCGACGCTCAGCGAGCCCCGGGCGTGGGTGGTGAGGAAGGCCCCGTGCTTGCCCGCCTCGGCCGCGGCGGCCGTCAGCATCTCATCGTCCATGTAGACGTCCTGGCTCGGGAACTGCGGGACGACACCATCGCCGGAGATGAACAGCTTGAGGGCCGTCGCGCCCATGTCGCACTGCCTGCGCACGATCTCGGTGAGCTGCCCGGCGTCGGCGGCGACCTCCATCATCTCGCCGTCGCCGCCGAGGGCCGCGGCGGCGGCGATCATCGGGCCGCGCGGGATCACCCGCGGGCCAGGCAGCCAGCCCCGGTCGATGGCGGCCCTGATCCGCACGTCGTCCTCGGGCTGGGTCGTGCCCGCGCCGATGATCGTGGTGTAGCCGCTGGCCAGGAACGTCGCGGCGACGGCCGCGACGTCCAGCATGTGCCTGCCCTCCGGGGCGGCCGCGACGGCGGCGTGGTCGAACACGAAGTCAAGTGGCCAGCTGGCGTGCACGTGAGCGTCGCCCAGGCCAGGCAGGACCGTCGCCCCGCCGAGGTCCACGACCCGGATGGCCGCGGTGTCGGCCGCCACGCGCCCGTGGGTGACGTGGGCGATCTGGGTGCCGTCGATGAGGATGTCACCATCGAACGGCCGCTCGTTCGCGTCGCCGGTGCACGCGAGGACGCTCGCGTTGGCCAGGAGCATCATGGGTGCGGGCCTCCCGGAGACGTTAAGAGAATGATATTCTCCTAAGGCGGATATGTCACTACCGGCTGGCCGGGGTGAACCTGATCGGCACGCTGAGCGGTGACCTGGTCAGGCCGGCGTGATATCGGATCGCCTGCTCCGGGCAGCTGTCGTCGAGCCGGATGTCCTCCAGCCTGCGCAGCAGTTCCGCCAGGGCGATCCGCATGTTCATCCGGGCCAGGCTGGAGCCCACGCAGCGGTGCGGCCCCGCGCCGAAGGCCAGGTGCCGGTTGCGCTGGCGGCCAGGGTCGAACCTGTCCGGGTCAGGGAACTCGCCTGGGTCCCGGTTGGCCGAGGCCCAGTGGATGAGGATCTTGTCGCCGGCGGCGATGGCCTGGCCGGCCAGCTCGGCGTCCCTGACGGCGGTGCGGCCCACGCAGACGAAGGACGGGTCGATCCGCAGGCTCTCCTCGACCGCCCCGGGGATCAGGTCCGGGCTGGCCCGCAGGGCCTGCTGAAGCTCGCGGTCGCGGCACAGGCGCACCATCGCCAGGCCCAGGGCGCCAGCCGTCGTTTCCAGGCCACCCAGGATCAGGAGCTGGACAGTCCCAACGATCTCCTCCTCGGTGATCGGGCGGCCGCCAACGTCGGCCCTGATGAGGGCGTCGACCACATCGCCCCGCTGCGGCTGCTCGCGGCGCTGGCTGACGAAGTCCCGCACCCACTGGTGCAGCCCGAGCCAGCACTCACGCGCCCGTGGGTCCTGCGGGGTCGAGGACCGGGATGCCAGGTAGCTGACCCGGTCCAGGTGACCGGCCGGGGCGTTGATCGCGAGCTCGAAGAAGGCCCGGCTTGGCATCGGCCGGGCGAACGCGTCCATGAACTCGGCCCTGCCCTCGGTAGCGCTGCCCTCGGTTTCATCGCCGATGAGGCGGTCGATCAGCCCGTCCACCAGGTCGCGGGTCCGAGCCTCCAAGCGCGCGACAGCACTAGGGGTAAAGAACGGGCTGACCAGGCGCTTGTAGATGTACTGCTCGGGCGGGTCAGCCTCGACGGGAAGGTTGCGGATCAAGCCCGGATTGGCCGTGATCGACAGGCCATGCGCGGAGCTGTAGGTGGGCCAGTCCTGGGCAACGGCGAGGGCCGCGTCATAGCAGGACACGACCCAGAAGCCGCCGTGCTCCTCGCTGCGCGCGACCGGGCACAGCCGCCGCATCCGGGCCATCGTGTCCGGCATGACCTGCGCAAGCTCGGCGCTGAGGTGATCGAAATGGTGCAGGCACCACTCGTCGGGCGCCGCGCCGCCCGGCGGCCGCAGCCCGTCCTCTGCCATCATGCCGCGACTCTAACAAGGTGAGTGATCACTTTCTAGTGGTGGTCCCGGGCTAACGCTAGCGGAGTGAGCGATTACTGATTTAGACTCCGGCCATGGACAGGGATGCCCTGGAGCGGAGCCTGGCTCGGCGGCTGATTGACCACATCGAGAACCGCACGACGGACATGGCCGACGCCGTGCTTGAGGTACCCGCCGACGTGTACCTGGGCGGCCATCACGACCGGGAAGTCGAGGCCCTGTTCTTGCGGTACCCGCTGGTGCTCGCGCTGTCCGGTGCGCTGCCCGCGCCGGGGACGTACCGCACCGTGGACGTGGCAGGCACTCCGGTGCTGCTGGCGCGCGGTGGCGACGGCCGGGCCCGGTCATTCCTCAACGCGTGCCGTCACCGGGGCGTGCGCCTGGCTGACGGCGGTGGCGCGGTCAAGCGGTTCACCTGCCCGTTCCACGCCTGGACCTACGAGCTGGACGGCACCCTATTCCGGATGCCAGTCCCTGAGGGATTCGCTGGCCTGTGCCGGGCCGACAGGGGCCTGGTCGAGCTGCCGGTCACCGAGGGCTACGGGCTGATCGTCGGGCGGCTGCGGCCAGGAGAGCCAGTCGATATCGACGACTACCTCGGCCCCGAGCTGGCCGGCGAGCTGGCGCTGCTGGACTTCGCCGGCTGGACGGTGCACGGCGACCCGCACGTCCACCCGGTCGGGGCGAACTGGAAGGTCACCGTGGACACCTTCCGCGAGAACTACCACTTTGCCTTCCTGCACCGCAAGACGCTGGCCAGGTACGCCTACGGCGGAGCGCTCACCTTCGACGCGTTTGGCCCGCACCTGCGGAACGCCTCGGCGCTGCGGTCGATTGACGCGCTGCGGGGCGTGCCCGAGGCGGAGTGGGAGGACGTGGCCCAGCACGTCAGCTACCAGTACCAGCTGTTCCCGAACACCAGCCTGACGTTCGACGCGCGGCACATCGAGCTGTGGCAGATCCTGCCGGTTGCCCCCGACAAGTCCGAGGTGATCCATACCGCCTACCTCAGGCCGGGACTGTCGGAGCAGGAGCGCTCCAAGGCAGTGGACATGGCCCCGTGGATCTGCGAGACGGTCGTCGACGGCGAGGACTTCTGGGTGGCCGGGCGGACCGAGCCGGGCCTACGAACCGGCCTGCTCACCAGCGTAGTGTTCGGACGCAACGAGCCAGCCCCCCAGCACCTGCATCGTGGCTACCTGGCCGCGCTGGAAGCCCTGGACGGGCGCTGATGGACCTGCTGTTGCGGGACGCGCTGCTCATCGACGGCACCGGCTCGCCCGGGCGGCCTGCCGACGTGGCCGTGACCGGTGACCTGATCACCGCGATCGCCGGACCGGGGACGCTGGTCCCAGCGGCGGGCACCGAGATCGTCGACCTGACCGGGCTGGCGCTCGCGCCCGGGTTCATCGACATCCACACTCACTACGACGCCCAGATCCTGTGGGACGGCGACCTGACGCCATCGTCCTGGCACGGAGTTACCACCGTGGTCATGGGCAACTGCGGCTTCGGGGTGGCACCGACCCGGCCTGAGCACAGGGACATCATCGCGGCGACGCTGGAGAACGTCGAGGGCATGTCGGCCGACGCGCTGAACGCCGGCATCGACTGGTGCTTCGAGAGCTTCCCCGAGTACCTGGGGGCGCTGGAAGCCCGGCGCAAGCGGCTCAACGTGGCCGCCTTCCTCGGGCACACCCCGTTGCGGCTGTTCGTGCTCGGCGGCGAGGAGCGGGCCGCCTCCGGTGCCGAGGTCGCGGAGATGAGGCGACTGCTGCGCGCGGGCCTGGACGCCGGGGCGATCGGCTTTTCCACCTCCCGGCAGCCCGCCCATTCCGGCGCCTACGGCCGCCCGGTGCCGAGCCGGTTCGCCGCGGTCGATGAGGTCGACGCGCTCGCCGGGGTGCTGGGCGAGGCGGGCCACGGAGTCCTGGCGGTGTCGATCGGGCCAGGGCTGTTCATCAGCGAGTTCTCCGACATCGCGGTGCGTCACGGCATCCCGGTCACCTGGACGGCCCTGGTAACCCGGGCCGACAAGCCCGGCGCCGCGCTGCGTACCGTCGAGCGCGGCGGTGCGCTGCCGGGCGAGGTGTACCCGCAGGTCGCCTGCCGCCCGATCGTCATGCAGATGACGATGACCGACCCGACCCCGCTGGCCGCGATCGACGAGTGGAAGGAGGTGCTCGCGCTCCCCCGCGCGTCGCGAGCCAGCCTGTACTCCGATGCCTCGTGGCGCGACCGTGCCCGGCCCGCCAGCCTGGCGGCGTGGGCCCAGCGCTGGCCGAAGGTCTGCGTGGCCGAGACGATCGCCACGCCTGCCGCGGTCGGCATCCCGCTGGACTCGCTGGCGGCGGCCCACGGCACGACGCCGTTTGACCTCATGCTGGACATCGCCCTGGCCGACGGCACGCGACCCGGCGATCCGGCGACCCGGTTCCGCGTCGTGCTTGAAAACGACGCCGACGAGGAGATCGGCGCGCTGCTGGCCGACCGGCGCACGCTCCTGGGCCTGTCCGATGCCGGGGCCCACGCCAGCCAGCTGTGCGACGCCTGTTTCTCCACCGACCTGCTCGGCCGCTGGGTCCGCGAGCGCCAGGCGATCAGCCTGGAGGAAGGCGTCTGGCGGCTGACCGGTCACCCGGCGCGCGCGTTTCGGGTCACCGGGCGCGGCCTGGTGCGGGAAGGCTATCACGCCGACCTCGTGGCGTTCGATCCGGCCACGGTCGGGGCGTGCCCGCTCGAGCGCGTCCACGACCAGCCCGGCGGCGCGGACCGGCTGATAGCCCGCAGCTCCGGGGTCACCCACATCTGGGTCAACGGCACCGCCATTCGCCGCGACGGCGCGGACGTCGCCGGCGTCGCCGCAGGCCGGCTGGTACGCGGCGCAGCACCCTGACCACCGGCAGGCCCCGCCCGCGGATTATCGTGGTGAGCCATCGCACGATCATCCACAGGAGACAAAGGGCGTCATGGTCTCGGAACTGTTCGACCCGGAAAAGTGGAAGCAAGTCGAGGGCTTCGACTTTACCGACATCACCTATCACCGCGCGCTGGATCAAGGCACCGTGCGGATCGCCTTCAACCGGCCCGAGGTGCGGAACGCCTTCCGGCCGCACACGGTCGACGAGCTTTGCGATGCTCTCGATCACGCCCGCCAGTGGAGCGATGTCGGCTGCGTGCTGCTGACCGGCAACGGCCCGTCGCCCAAGGACGGCGGCTGGGCCTTCTGCTCAGGAGGCGACCAGCGGATCCGGGGCAAGGACGGCTACCAGTACGCCAGCGGCGAGACCACCGCGACGATCGACCCGGCCCGCTCCGGCCGGCTGCACATACTCGAGGCGCAGCGACTGATCCGCTTCATGGGCAAGGTGGTCATCGGCGTGGTGCCCGGATGGGCCGCGGGCGGCGGGCACAGCCTGCATGTGGTCTGCGACCTGACCATTGCCTCACGGGAGCACGCACGGTTCAAGCAAACCGACGCGGACGTCGCCAGCTTCGACGGCGGATTCGGCTCGGCCTACCTGGCTCGGCAGGTCGGCCAGAAGTTCGCGCGTGAGATCTTCTTCCTGGGCGACACCTATACCGCCGAGGACGCGCACCAGATGGGCATGGTCAACGCGGTCGTCCCGCACGCTGAGCTGGAGCGGACCGCGCTGGACTGGGCGCGCAAGGTCAACGGCAAGAGCCCGACGGCCCAGCGGATGCTCAAGTTCGCCTTCAACCTCATCGACGACGGGCTGGTCGGCCAGCAGGTGTTCGCCGGCGAGGCAACCCGCCTGGCCTACGGCACGGCCGAGGCCGCCGAGGGACGCGACGCCTTCCTGGGCAAGCGCGATCCCGACTGGTCGGGCGTTCCCTGGCACTACTGACCGTCAGTCCGTGCGTGCTTCTTGAACCGGGCCCCTTGACTATGACCGTGCGGCCTGTCAAAGATTTTCATGTTCGCAGTGTTTTGCGGAATTTAGTCACGGTACCCACGATCCCGCGCGGGTTGCGGACGGGAAGGGCAAGGGCACATGCGACGAATCCGGGCTTCTCAGGCCATGACCTGGCCACTGCTAGCGCTGCTCACGCTGGCCTGCACGCTGGCGGCGGGCGCGCCTGCGGCCTCCGCCTCGGCCGGGCGGCCGGGCACGGCCACCGCGGCCCCGGCCGACAGCGCCACCGTCTCGACCCCCCAGGCGGCGGTGATCAGGGCCTTCGCCGCCGCGCGTCAACTGCCCGCCTACGCGATCGGCGCCATCCGCCCCGGCTCATGGCACACGGGCCGCGCGGACGGCACCGAGTGGGCCATGGCCACGTTCACGCCGTCGGCCTCGGCGGGCCAGCTGGTGGCCGCGGGCTTCCAAGATGGCGCCGCGACCGGCGTCTTCCGTCGTACCGCCGCCGGCTGGCGGCTGGCGAGCAGCGGCCCGTACGGCTGTGGTGCCGGCCTGCCCGCCGAGCTGAAGACCGCCTGGCGGCTGGCCGAGCCGGCCAGCTGCTCGGCCACGCCGGCCAGCGAGCGCGCCGCGGCCCAGGCGGCCAGGGCGCAGGCCGGAGCGCAAGCCGCCCGGGCGCAGGCCGGCCCGAGCGACGCGCGGCTGGGTGAGACGATCGCCGCGGTCGCGCTGGGCCAGGTGGGGGTGGCTGATACTCCCGCTGTCACCAGCTTCGCCGGGACGGACTGCGACCCCTACAGCACGCTCGTGGCCGGATTCTCGGCGAACTCCGACGGCTGCGGCTACGACCCGGGATTCAACGTCGAGAACGAGAACGAGGCCTGGTGCTCGGACTTCAGCAAGTGGGTCTGGCAGCAGGCCGGGGTCACCGCGGACATGAACACCCTGAACGCCGGGTCCGTCTCCTTCTACGACTGGGCCCTCGGCCAGGGCCAGGCACCGGCGCCGGACAGCGGCACGCCGCAGGTGGGTGATGCCGTCGTTTTCTTCGGGCCAGGGACGATCACCGCGGACACGTATGCCGACCACGTTGGCGTGGTGACCGCGGTGACCGCGAACGGCACGATCTCCATGGTGAACGGCGACTTCCTCGGCGCGGCCAACGTGAGCGTGGAATACGACACGGACATCAGCCTGACGAGCTGGGCGGCGAGCGTGTGGGGGCCCGGGGAGCAGTGGGTGATCGTCACGCCGCCCTCGGCCGCGCAGCACCCGGCCCCCTCGGCCACGATCCGGGCGCCCCGGTCCGCCGTGACGGGAACGGCCCGGACGCTCAGCGCCACCGCCGCCGAGCCAGGCGGTGACATCAGCGGGTACTACTGGACCTTCGGTGACGGCCGGACGACCAATGCGACCGGCGCGACTGTCACCCACGTGTTCTCGCAGGCCGGGCGCTACACCGTCACGGTCACGGTGACCTCGGGCTTCGGCACCATCGTCACCAAGACCTGGAACGTTGACGTCCTCGCGGCCGCGACCACGGTCGCGGCGGTGCCGTCCAACGCCGTCTGGTTCGCCACCACCCCGGTCGACGAGTACCTGTTCACCCGGTCCGGCGGCGGGCTGACCGCCCAGGCCTGGGACGGCGCGAGCTGGCTCGACCTCCCGGTGCCCGGGCAGCCGTCGGCGGGCGGCGGGATCACCGCGCTCAGCTACCCCGATCCCGCGGCGGCCGACGCGATGACACCGCACGCCTACTTCCGCGCGGCCGCCGGCTCGCTCGCCCAGACCTACCTGGACGGCGCCACCTGGGTCACCGCCAGCCTGCCCGGCCAGCCGGGCGCTTCCAGCGCGCTCGCCGCGGTTACCACGGCGAGCGGTGACCCGGCCGTGTTCTTCTACGATGCGCGCGGGCGGCTCACCGAGTCGACGGGACAGCACGTCCAGACGCTGCCCGGGCCCGCGAGCACGGATCAGGGAACGCTCGCGCTGGCCGCCACGACGGCCGGCCCCGTGCTTGTCTCACCGGGCCAGGGGGGCATGCTCATCGTCAGGCAGGCGACAGGCGACGGCTGGCGCGTGTCGGTGATACCCGCCCTCAGCCGGCCCGGCTCGCCACTGGCCGCGGTGACCACGCCGTCCGGCCAGGTGCGCGTGCTCTTCACCAGCTCCGCCGGCGGCCTGGCCGCCGCGACGCTGAGCCGGTCCGGGTACTGGGCGGTGACCGGCCTGCCAGGGACGGGGGCCACGGCCCTGGCCGCGACCAACTACCTGCTCCCGGGCCAGGCCGAGGCTGCCCTCGGCGAGGAAGTCGTCTTCCTCACCGGGTCCGGGCAGCCGCAGGCCGACTATGACAGCGGTGCGGGCTGGCAGGCCACGGCGCTGCCCACGGCCGCGGGGCTGCCGGGCACGGCGCCGGTCCTGGCCGGGCTGATCGCGTACCCGGTGGCCGGACAGCCCACCCAGGTGTTCCTCGCCAGCGCGACCGGCTCCCTCACCGAGGATGCCGCCAGCGACCCGGCGGGAACGTGGACGCCGGCGGCGCTGCCCGCGACACAAGCCACCTTCGCGGACCGCGTGGTCCTGTACGCCGCGACCCCGGCGGACGGGCTAGCGGCTGTCAGCGCCGCCACGGCGGCAGGCCTTGCGGCCGGGCAGGTCACCCAGTCATACGCGACCGCGTGGGACGACGCCCTTAGCGGCAACTACCTGGTGATCTCGGTCGGCCTTGCCGCCACGGACGCGCTGTACTACAACGCCTGCGGCTGGGACAACCCGTCGGGCGACATCCCGGGGTCGACGCCGTTCTACATCGCCGCGGGCCCGCTCGACGAGCTGCCCGGCGCGGGCGCGTTCGAGGAAGGCGCGGCCTCAGTCGCCGCCCTTTCCCAGCAGCGTGCCACTGACCTGGCCTACTACGCGGTGCACGCGACACTGCCCGCCGGGGCGGGCCCAGTGCCCGCGGCGGCGGGACCGGCCGACGCCTGCGCTGGTTCCTCATCCTGACGGCGACCACGCGAGGAACTGGTCATGAGGACCCGGAGCTAGCGCGGCGTGCAGCTCGCGGCGCAGCGCCCGCACGCGCTCGGGCGCGCGGCCGAACTGGACCGAGTTCGTCAGCAGGACCACCCACGACCCGCTGGCGGACTCGAGCGCCAGGCTCGTGCCGGTGAAGCCGGTATGGGACACCGAGCCCGGCGGCCACGTGCCACGCAGGATGTCAAAGCGGTCCCCCTGGCCGACCCAGCCGAGGCCGCGGCAGCCGTCGAGCCCGGTGGTCTGGACCCGCTCCGCCGCACGGCGCAGCCGGGCAGGCACCACGCTGTCGCGGCCGCTCACCCACCACGCGGCGAACGTCGCCAGGTCCGCCGCCGGGGCGAACAGGCCCGCGTGCCCGGCGACGCCGCCCATTAGCCGGGCGTTCTCGTCATGCACCACCCCGGTCCACGCCGTGCCGTCGGGCCGCGGTTCCGTGGCGGCGAAGTCATGACCGTCGGCCGGCGGGCTGAATCCAGTTTCTGTCATCCCGAGCGGCTCGGTCACCAGGTGGCCGACCGCGGCCTCGAGCGGTTCACCCGTCACCACGGAAACGACCTGGCCAAGCAGCATAAAGCCCAGGTCGGAGTAGGTCACCCGGGTGCCAGGTGCCGCCTCGAGCGGGGTGGCGGCCAGGTCGCGCAGCAGTTCCTCGCGGCTGGCGCACCACTGGGAGAACTTCCGCGTGTCCGGCAGTCCGGCCGTATGGGTGAGCAGCTGCCTGATCGTCACCGCTCGCAACGCGCTGACGGCCGGCAGGTACCGCCCGGCGGTGTCGTCGAGCCCGATGCGACCGCCACCCGCCAGGGCGAGCGCGGCGGTAGCCGTCCCGACCACCTTGGTCAGTGACGCGAGGTCGAAGAGGGTGCCTGCCCGCATTGCCCGGGCGTGCCCGGCCGTCGCGTCGGCCTGGCCGACTGCCCAGGTCGCCAGCGTGGCCTGGCCCTTTCCCACGATCGCGACGGCACCGGGAACGCGCCGGTCGCGGACCGCGGACCGCAGGATCGCCGCCGCGGCCTCGAGCCTGCCATCCGGCTCGCGGGAAGAGCGGAAAGCCATGTTATTCATAAACGAAATCCTTCTCGATTGTGGCATATCGTAACAGCCATGACCGCCTTTCCTGAGGAGCCGCCCGCGGCCCCCGTGAGCTTGGACCCGGTTCTTGATCTTTCCGCCACGCCACCGACTGAGCAGCGCAATTCCCGCACCGACGACATCGACTTGCTGCCGACGGGAGCCATCCTGAACCTGCTGCACGCCGAGGACGCATCGGTGCCCGCGGCGGTACGCCCGGCACTCGGGGTGCTGGCCACCGTCGTGGACGCGGCGGCCGACCGGGTTCGCGCCGGCGGCCGGGTGCACTACTTCGGCGCGGGCTCCTCAGGGCGGATCGCGATGCTTGACGCGGCGGAGCTCTTGCCGACGTTCGGCCTGGCGCCGGGCGTGGTCGTCGCGCACCTCGCCGGCGGGGTGGAGGCGATGGTACGGGCGGCGGAGGGAGCCGAAGACGACGAGCAGGCCGGGGCGGCGGACGCCGCCGACGTGACCGCGGCGGACCTGGTCATCGGGCTGAGCGCGAGCGGCGGCACGCCCTACGTGGCCGGGGCACTGGCCGCCGCGGTCGGGCTGGGCGCGTTCACCGCCGTCGCCACCTGCAATCCCGGCTCGGCGCTGTGCTCGATCGCCCGGGTCGCCATCGTCGCGGAAACCGGCCCTGAAGCGCTCGCGGGCTCGACCAGGCTCAAGGCGACCTCGGCGCTGAAGCTCATCGTGAACAGCTTCTCCACCGCGCTGATGATCCGCCTCGGGAAGACGTACTCCAACCTCATGGTCGAGATGCGCCCCGCCAACGACAAGCTGCGCGGCCGCCAGGTGCGCATCTTGCGTGCGGCCACGGGCGAGCCCGGCGACACGTGCGCGGCCGCCCTGGCGCGGACCGACGGTGACCTGCGCGTCGCGCTGGTCGTGCTGGTCAGCGGCGCGAGCCCGGGCCGGGCCGCCAGCGTGCTCGCCGCCACCGGCGGTGGCGTCCGCGCGGCGCTCGCCGCCCTTGAGGTGCCCGACGAGCGATCCGCGCCCCCACGCTGACCTGCGCCTACGGCACCTTTACCGTTCCGTTATTGTAAAGAAATTCCATGATCACGAACAGCATCGTAATGTATTTACACAACGGCCCGGATTGGCGGACCGGGCACTTGGGGGGATCGAGGTGACCAGGAAGTACCGGTAGAGGAGTTGCATGCCAGTGAAGATGTCCAGGCTCATCCCAAGAACCAGAGCACTCCTCCTCGGCTTCCTGGCGCTCGCCGTCACGGCAGGCGGTGCGGTGGCGTGCTCGAGCAGCTCCGGCGGCAGCAGCGGATCATCCACCCTGAAGATCATCACCTGGGTGAACCCGCCCGCCGTCCAGGCGCTCAACACGATCGACGCCGAGTTCCACAAGAAGTACCCCAGCATCAACGTCAAGCTGCAGACGGCCGTGAACGTCAACGGCCCCTACGAGACGCTGCTGCAGCAGACGGTCACCTCGGGCAGCGCCGACATCGTCACCTCCGTGACGCAGCTGCAGCCCCTGCCACTGAACCCGTCACGGTCCAACGAGACCCCCTGGCAGTACTGGTCGGCCAACGGCGCGTTCGCACCGCTGAACGGGCAGGGCTTCCTGTCCGACTACACCGCCGCCGCCCAGTCGGCGGAGAGCTACCAGGGCAAGGTCTACGGCGTCGTCTCCGGTAACTACCAGGAGGGCGTCTTCTACAACAAGGCGATCTTTGCCCGGTACCACCTGACCGCGCCCACCACCTACAGCCAGTTCCTCGCCCTGTGCGCCGCGCTCAAGTCCCATGGCGTGCAGCCACTGTTCACCGCCCTCGGCAACGTCGGCCCGGTCTACCTGCAGTTCATGTACTACGAGGCGATGACCGACCTGTGGTACCCGAAGGCACCGGACGCCAACCTGGGCACTGCCCTCGAGAGCGGGTCGATGAAGTGGACCGACCCGGCCTTCATCCAGGGCATGAACGAGGAGAAGGCGGTCGCCCAGTACCTGGAGCCGAACTACACCGGCGTCCCCTGGGAATCCATGCCCGGCGACTTCGCCAAGGGCGACGCCGCGATGCTGCTCGACGGGTCCTGGGACCTTTCTTCAGTTCAGCAGGCCAACCCGGGCCTGCAGGCCGGGTACTTCCCGCTGCCGTTCAGTAACACCGCCGCCGACAACCAGGCCTACGCGCAGGACGACCTCACGTTCTCCGTGCTGAACTCCTCTCCCAACAAGGCCGCGGCCGAGAAGTGGCTGGCGTTCTTCTCCTCTCCGTCGGTCTACGCCCAGTACGTGAAGATCACCGGAATCTCACCGAGCCAGGCCACCGGGTCCTACAGCGGGTACGCGGCCCAGGTCATGGGGTCCTGGTTCGGCAAGGGCGTCAACCGCAGCGTGCTCTACCCGGTGCTGTCACCCAACAACGGCTACTACGACCAGCAGACCTACTGGCCGGACCTCCAGCTCTCCGTGATCCAGGGCAAGATGACCGCGCAGCAGGCGGCGGCCACCTACGCCAAGGACTGGACGGCCTCTTCGTGACCCAGGCCCTCCAGGCGGCCA
>Ga0335072_10003804_pt1 | contig 22609 bp, 20 predicted proteins | sample Lox_Sample_21_FD_206725 | JGI IMG/M metagenome (GOLD analysis project Ga0335072, IMG submission 206725) | Soil microbial communities from Loxahatchee National Wildlife Refuge, Florida, United States - Lox_Sample_2.1 | ecosystem: Environmental > Terrestrial > Soil > Wetlands | place: USA...
GTACCCACGTCGGCGGCAGGCCTTGATCGCCCTTCCCGGATGGGCGGGAGCCGTCATCGTGTTCCGTTGGGGGCTGCGCTTTTCGGTCGCAGGCGTCATCGTGCGCCGATGGGGGCGCTATACGACCCGAAAGGCCCACGCTGACCGCTATGTCCGTCCGGCTTGTTGCGCGTGGTGACTGTGAGGACGTTGACATCGATGCCCCGTCGCCGTCGGCCGTCTCCTCGACAGACGAGGACCGGCGTCCGAGTGGGCGATCGGCGGCCGCCCACCAGTCGGCTGCGGACCGGTGCCGTCGTACGTCGGCCCGGCCGACTGAGTGGGCGCCGCTGGTGCGCCCACCCGGTGAGGGGACGCTGCGCGGTAACACTGCGGCAGGCTCTAGTTGGGTTGCGAGCCCGGGACAGATGGCGGTCTTGCAGCCCGCTCTCCGAACTGTGCTGAGCAGCCACAGCGTTCCAGTGGCAGGCACCTTGAACGAGGCACTCTGAAGGTTCGCAGGGTTCACTCCTTCGACGAAGATAACCTCGGCGCCCACGTTGCGGCCACAATGCCCACAGTCGATCGGCAGGGTCGGAATCGGCATAAGGAAGCCTCCGATGATCTTGGGACCGCGCCGGGGGCGCGGAAGCCGTCGGAACGTGGCACCGGTCGTCCGTTCCTGACGTATCGCGTCGGCTGTGCCGCATCGCGGGTCCGGACCGCCTGCCCAGTAAAACGGCAGTATGCCGAACGGCTGATCAAGGCGCCCCCAGCAAGATTCGAACTTGCGCACCCGGCTCCGGAGGCCAACGAGCTGTACCGAGATGCTAGCATGCGAGAACCCTGGTGTGGCTGTAGGAACACTCGTCCGAGTTGCTGCGAAGCACACTGCTTAGCACAGCAGGAGCCGAGTGCTTACGACCGTCAAACCAAGGTCCGGACGGTGTTTATGCTGCGGGCTAGCGTGGATTGCTCCGGGTAGGCCCATGGTGGCTGCCAATGGGGCTCCCGCCCAGCCCTTGCACCGTTGTGCGATCCTGATCAAACAACCGGCATTTATCCGTCCCCGATGATGTCCTCCCACCATTTGCGATCCGGGTCGCTGCGGCCAGGCAGGTAGCTTGCCCTGTCGCGGATATTGACGAGGAGTCCGCGGAGTTCGCTCTGCGGTAGGTGCGTCGTGTCCGCGTAAGAGTGCAGGATGCCGAGGGTTCGCAGGGGCTCCTGGACCTGGAGTTCGGCACAGAGCTTTCTGGCCTTGCGGTCATCGGTTGCCAGTGGCATGGCGCGCTCGACGGCCACGGTGATCGTCGCTGCCTCGCCGTCGTCCACGATCCGCGCGAGTTCTATGTATCGGGGGTATTCTGCCGGAATCAGGCTGATGAGCTCTAGGGCGTCGCCATCGTAGCGGGTCAGATCGATCTGGGTGCTGATGATTTCCCCGTCAGTATTGTCGCGGAGGTATCCGACCTCGGCTGCCGCCTGCTGGACGAGGGTGAAGGTGAGGCCCAGTGCCTCTGCAACGTGGTGAAGCCGGTTCGTGGCCGCCAGGTTAATCGCTATGCAGGCGTCGAGTAGCAGCGAGGTGCGTGGCACGCGTCACCCCGCTGCTTCGGCGAGGTCGACAATCTGCGGCGATCCGTCATCAGCGACGTCGCCGGTCTCGGTGAGTTTCTGGTAGGCGTGGCGGGCGCCGACGATGTCAGTTCCCAGGTACCGGGCAAGCTGCGACTCGGTGATCTCTCCGTCGGCGTAGAGCTGGACAGCCAGGAGACGGTAATGCAGCGGAAGAGCTTCTGCGCTGCGCTCTGCGGATCCAAGGCCCAGGAGGCGCGCGGCGGCCCGCGGCTGGAAGTCATTATCCACCAGCCTGTCCCAGGTTCCTTGCCCGATGAGTCTGAGGTCCTCGAGCCTGAGGGTAAGTGCCTGGACGGAGACGCCATAGGCGTGGGCGAGTTGCACCAGCGTCGCTGGCGTGACTTTTTCCTCTTTGCTGCGCTTGAGCTCGTGGAACCTGCGAGACAGGCCGCTGCGGGGCATCAAGAAATTGGCTGCGAACGCGTCGGCGAATCTTTCGGTCTCAGGCGGCTGACGCCGGTGTGAAACGGGGGTGATCTCGGCCCTGTCCCTGGTCGCCAGGTAGTGAGCGTATTCATGTGCCATGGTCCAATGGCGCCGCTCGGACGGGTGGTTGATGTTCACCCCCATGCAGCCGCCCAACTCGTCAACGTAAACAAATAGGCCAGCGACCTGGCGGGGGAGCGTTAGCAGGAACACCCGGAGGCCGACTTCGATCTCAAGTACCTCGCGGAGCTGACGGATCGGACCGTCGCCAATCCCGAGGCGGTTGCGTTCCTCGGTCGCCAGATCCTCGCCAGCCTGCCAGGGGTCGAGGTGGCTGATGCTCCGGGTCGGCGGATAGCGCCCGGGAGCCTGGGTGGATGCCCTCTGCAGCAGGTCAATGTAGTTGTCAGCTTCCTGCTCCAGCTGACTCACGGCGCCTGACAGTTCCTTGGCATCCGTTCCGGACGCCAGGGCGGCCCGGAACCGCGCGCCGATGGCAACCGGCGGCGGAGCTGATCGCAGCAGTTCGCCGACCGGCTTGCCGTAGATCGTGGCCAGCCGGACGATCTCCTCCGGGCTCGGGTCCCGGGTCCCCTTCTCGATGGCGATCAGTAGCGGACGGCTAACCCCTAGCTCGGATGCCGCCTGCGCCTGGGTGAGCCCCTTGGACTCTCTCGCTGCCCGGAGGCGCACGGCTAGCACAGCGGCACTGTCATCGTTCTCAAGTCCTGCGGGATTCGTCATAAAGCGGCCGTCCTGCCGATCTGGGGCCGGAAGGCCTCCGGTAGGTCTTCCCATTCGTGCACGTATGAACGGTAAAGGCCGACAACCTCCGTCGGGGTCAGGGGGGTGGTATCGAGAACCTCGGGGAACTCCAGTATCAGCGCGTTCCAGGGGTCCGGCTGCCTCAGGCAGTCGGCCAGCCTGGTCTCCTGCCAGCGCATCGCCTGGAGCTGGAAGGATCTCTCCAGGGAGCTGACTCGGTATGCGACTCCAGCGTCAAGGTAGGCCTTGCTTGCGGCATGGAGTGCCTGTCGGCGCAAGATGCAGGACGTGCACGTGCCGCACGGCAAGTGGCGGGGTACTCGCGCTGAGAAGCCCGTGTCGCAGGAGACGGTGGCGGCAAGTGCCTGATCGGTCCCGGGTGGGGCTTTCCGGATGAGCTGGGCTTTGGTGGACGTCATCCCCGGGGCTTCGATGCGGAACGGGCGGCCGCTGACCGAAGAGGCCAGGCTCTGGGCCATGTGCAAGGTCCGCGGGTGCATCGCCTTGGCCGCCTGGGAACCGAGCTGCGAACGCACGTACGGCAGGTTAATCGCGCCGATGCCGTTCTCGAACACCTGCAGACGATCATGCCGCAGCGTCCAGGCAGTAGCGATACCAGCAGCAAGGAACAGCAGACCGCGGGACCGCTGAGAATTTTCTGCGGCGTGTTTCTGGCCCCGCGCACTGACTCGGTACCGCACAGGCACGCAGACATGCCCCGACACCGCGTCCAGCTCGCGTAGGACCTTCTGCTGGACATGCTGCATCCAGTTATTGGTATCCACGCTGACGGCGACCGCGTCTGCGTCCACCAGAAAGGTCGCCAGGCCGACGCCGGAATCCAGGCCTCCGGAGAACAGGACCGGGGCGGCACCGGCTGGAATGGTGTCGAACAGGAAGCCCTGGGACGTGTCCAGTGGGCCAAGCTTGCCGATCCGCGGGGTGAAGGTGAGCTCCCAGTTGTCATCGGTGAGCCAGGCGAGCAAGTCGGCAAGTCTGTCTGCATGCTCGTTCCAGACCTCTGGCAGGCGGACGGGCATCTCCACTTGCATTTCCCGGGCCCAGGTAGATCCGGTGTCCAGATCCCGCCGCCCTGGGCGTGGCACCTGCCGGTCCACGATGAAGACCGTGGCCGCAATCTCCATCAGATCGGCCGCGATGGGAGGCAGCTCCCGGGCAAGACGGTTGATCACGGCTCGGCCGTCGAGGACGGCATGGTAACCGAACTCGACAGGCTGAGGCGGCCCACCGGGCACGGAGAAGCGAGCCATCGTGCGCATCTGCGAATGGGCGGTGGCCATCACAGATCCGAGATCGGCATATGGATTATGTCCTCTAGTGGTCTCCGCGTCCGCCGCTGGCGATCCGGCGCGCGAAGGCCTTCCCCAGTGGGCCTCGCGACCAGGCGCTTGGCGAGCGTGGAGATCTGGTCGCTGGCGAGAATGTCACTGAACAGGTCCTGCAGCTCGCTGGTGCGGTAGACGCCCTCGGCCGCAAGAAGCGGCCCGATGCGGTCAAGACCATAGTGGTACGCCAGCCCTGCTACCACCCGCTTGGCCAGCATCAGCGCCGCCGTGCCCGGCGACACCAGCGCGAGTTCTGAGCGCATGGTCGCCGCGACCCCAGCAGCAGCCCGCTCCGCGACGTCAGTCGGGACGTGGCGCCGGGCGTCTTCGGACGCCGGAACCCGTGATCCGCCCACGGTCTCATTCGCGGCCACCTCCTGCATGCGCAGGGCAATATCGGGAAGCCCGGGCACGCCGTGCACGTCGCGGATCGTGGCGGCCAGCGCGGTCGTGACAGCATCCGCGGTCTCGTCTGCTGGCCGGCGGTTCCGGAGGCAGCGCAGAACCTTCTTCCACGGTCCAGTGAGCGTTTTGGGTATCCGGTCGTCGTCGGGCATCGCGACACCACCACTAGAGATGACAATGTAAACAGATAGAGCGTACTTCATTCATCGGCCATGTCAAATAGTAAACCTCGCTGCGGGGCCGGCGGCCGTGGCCGGCCAGTACGCCGTCCCCATCTGACGCTTCTGGGCGCCCGCTAAGCTCCTCGGTCGTGAGGCGTTCGCTGTCGATCCAGTGGGCGCGATCAGCAGGGTGGGGTGCACCGCCAGTCGACGCGGGATCGGCGTGCCGCAGGCGTGAGCGGCGTCGGGGGCGACTGTCTGACCGCTCGCGTAGCCGCCGTTACCTGCGCGGCATCGCGTAATTATCTTGCGTGTGGCAGAGTTCGACATAAACTCTGATCTGTATTCTGCGGGTTCGACATCGCTACGGTTTCGCCGTACGTGGAGCAATGTATCCTGACCCCAAAGTCAAGCGAGCGCGATGAGTTGAGTATAGGACGAGGGATGGTCAGATCGAATAAACACCAGCGGCCCGATCCGACAGCTGAGGACCTCATCAATTATCTGGCTGGGCTACCTCGTCAGCTCGGGGTCTGGCGTGCGGGTAGGCATGGTCTTTACCACTTGCTTCTCAGTTCCTCGCTGGAGCGGATGGCGGACCTCGGCTCTGCGCCGCTCGAGCCCTGGGAGGGTGCCGATGCTGCCGAGGGATGGCGGCACGCCACGTCGACGCTAATTGAATGGCATAGCGAGTGGGCTCAACGCGGCCGCACTGATGAGCCATCGGCCCAAGACGTCATCGCGGCGGTCCGGCGCGCAAGGCAGTGGCGCGTCCTGGAAACCGTTTTGCTCGGTCTTAGGACCGGAGACATGAACGTCGTGGAGACTGGCGGCTGGGATATTCGGATCGCAAACAAGCGTGACCATTCTGTCGAGGCCCTCGATATTATTCTTGAACAGGTGAGCATTCCTGCGGAAAGCACGCTGGTCGAAGTATCACTGGGTTCGGTTTATGGCTGGTTCGCTGATCACGCTGGCCGCCCAGCGGCTGCGCATACCTTGCCTAAATGGGCAAGTTCGGTTGTGTATCAATGGGCTCTTGCGAACCTGGTAAATCGCGGTCTGACGATGCCGGCCGATACCAAGCTCGGTGACTTGACACTGGCCGAGGCTAGAAAGTGCTATGCGCTTCTCATCGCCCGCACGGAACTCGCGAGCATGTGTACCAATATCCTAGGAAGCAGAGAAACCGCTGTTTGGTACTCGGAGCCTCATCGTCTCCGGGAATCACTGCGGGATCACGTGAGCGAGGAATCTTCGGAGGCGTTCATTCGCCTCTGTACGTTCGGGCCCGGACGTACTCCCGCCTCGGCGCCGCTGATACCCGACGCTTCCCTGATCGCCATACCAGCCGCGCTGGTTTCACCAGTTGGATTCGAGCGCACGCTGCTGCGGGCAGCGTCAGCCGATCCCGCACGTGGAGGTTCACTCGGGAACGCTCTCGGCCGCCGCGCCGCGCGGTGGGCCGACCGCTTGCGCGCCATACCAGGTACGCTGGTCGCCGAACGCCTGGCCGTCCGCCACAACGGCGGCCAGAAAGTCGGGGACCTTGACGTAGTGGCATTCGACCCGGGCAGCAACCTCATGATCATCATAGAAACCAAATGGCCGGTCGATGCTCATACCCTCCGAGAAACCCTCAAGATCGACAGGGCGATCGCGGACGGCTGCAAGCAGCTTTCTCGCATCAGGGCGGCCATTGAAGCCGGTGCCACCGTACAGTGGCCAGCAGGATGGGACGTCAGGGAGAATACTCACATTCTCTGGTGGGTCGGGACGGCTCAGCAACTCGCCAGCAGTCCTGAAGCATGTGCACAAGACATCCTCACAACATCGCTCCGCCTCTTGGAGCACATTTTGCCCGCTGCCGCGTCTCTTGCTGATCTGCGAGAACGGATAGAGCAACTTCCCTTCCCGCGTCTGGGAAGCGAATACGAGATAATCGACCAAGCGGTCCGTGTCGGCAAGTATCGCATCACCTTCCCTGCCATTGGAATGCTTGATAAGCCTCCAACGCCCTCTGAAGACCGCCGTACGAAGATGGGCTGGACCTAGCCATGCCGACGCGGACATGAAGCTCATCAGCGGAGCTCGACCCTAACCTATCGCAACGTAATTATCGAAGTTATGGCGCGGCGCTGGATCCGCTGAAAAGGTCGACCTCAGGATGCCTGGAATTAATTCTCAGAAACATGCAGAACAGGCGGATTTGTTGCGTAACGATGGGACCGGACCGTAGCGGACTTCGAATGCTGTTGCAAGCTCGCCCAATAGGAAGAGCATCCTTTCGGCTTCAGCAAAATCGCCTGCAGCGTGGTAAATCGGACTAGTGCCATAGCTGGAGCCCAGAACTGCCGCTTGATAGGTCGGCATGCCTTTCTCGCACAACAGATAGTGGGCGCCAGCATCACCCCGGGACCCAAAATTGTTTTCAAGCAGCAGCTGTATGTCAGGGTCGGAGAAGCTGTATCCCACAAATAGGCTAGTCTTAGTCAGCAATAGTGCCTGAAATACCTCCAGTGCGCGGGCCCCATCCAGGCGAATCGATGAATAATCCGATCGAGTCAAGATGAGCTTCTGCTGAGCATCGACTGATCCATGAATCTTAAGTAGTATTGGCGTTCCAGTCCGAATGTCGTACCCGACATCATCATCCTTGTAAGTCTTGACGCGATAGCCATTCTTCGACGCTCTTTCCAGTATCGAATCATAGTTCGTCGTAACGATGATGGAGGGGTTCAGCGCAAGCAGCGCATCATGAAATGATCTTGGCTGAAAGTAATGTCCCGAACGTCCATCAACTGCCTTGCTGATCAATTTAAAGAAATCGGCATGCTTGGATTTGCTAAAGGCCTGGCCCTTCAAGAGCTCGGCGGCGTCGAGGAACGCCGATCGATCAATTAGTTCCTTCGCCTCCTTGGCAGCCTGCCCAGATGCGAATTCACGAGTCAACTGGAGCAACAATTCCTTCCATGATGGGGCACTGCTACCCTCGTCGTTTACGCAGCCAATCGAAGCGCCAGCGCCAACCACTAGCACAAAGTCATGAGCCGCTATACGCTCAACAAGATCTCGAGGCCACCGCTTTGCAAGTACATCGTCGGATACCAATTAGACACCGTCCAATCCGAGATTTCGAGCGAGGCGCTCTCCAATCTCGTCCAGGCGTTCGACGTACCTAGCTTGCTGGCTAGTCTGGGCGCCCCGTACCCCATCGGACGGGGTGAGATCAGCTACCGGTGCATGCTTAGCTTGTGCCAAAGGGACCATTGAAAACATGTTGGGAACGACGCCGAGATCCAGTTCCGCGGCACTGGGGGAACGAAATGCAGCGAGGGTCATTGCACGCTCAGGGATCTGCTTCCTATACCGATCATAGGCGTTTACGGCACGCAGCTTCCCCCCGGTATTCTTAGTGACATATTGTTGTACCGTATAGCCTGAATATCCCGAAAGAATGGATGGTTCTCGAGGAACTGTTTGAGTCAAGCCAAGATCGTCATTAACGTCCTCCAGACTGTTTATAGCGCGGGTGTAGTCACGTGCCCACGCCTTCATCCACGTGCTGATATTGTCTAGAGCATAGAGGCTGAATAGGTCCGCCGCCATTGGTGTCACGAAGTTCGTGCTTCCCAACAAGACGGAGCGGTTCAATGCTCCGAGAGAAGGCCCCAGATCGAAAATGATTACGTCGTAATCTAGCCCGTTGCTTACTGTCAAGGCCCACATACTACGCCTTGCACCGCCGGGAGTGCCTTGTCGAAACTCTCCCCACGACAAGCTCAACGTATCCTCGAGAATTGAAAGATTTGGATGTCCTGCGAGTACATCGCATCCAAATCGCTCCGAGTGTTCGATATGCAAATCCAGATCTACCGCGGAGTCACCGGCGCGGATATGACGCAATGCTTTCAGTAGCGTTCGATTCGAAGATTCTCGTCGGTTTCCGTAAAGCTCCTCCCATACCTCATCCTTCAAAAGCAATTGCGTAGCATTGCATTGCGGATCGCAGTCGATCACCAGGACGCGCAAGCCTTTGGATTTAGCGAGGTATGCTGCCATATTGCACGAAAGGGTTGTCTTACCCACGCCCCCCTTGTTATTGAAGAAGGCAACCGATGGCAATTCGACACCTCGCAAGTCAGAGTTACTACTGGGATGAGAGCAAACCTAGCTAGATAGTAACCTACAGCATCCGCCGCTTGGGATTGAGAGGTTGCCTAGGAATCGCACTGATCGGCCACACGGCAGACGAGCCGTCTGCCTCATGGGTCTCGATCTCGTAACTTGGCCCACATAACGGGATGATCAGTGCATGGAAACTCACACTGCGGGAACGTCTGCGATGCGGCGCTGAGACGGCGATCTGCGCTGGGCTAGCTTTACCAATCAGTCACTTTCGTTATTGGGCGACATCCGCTGCCGGATCTTTCCAGCTATCGGGTGGGACGATTTTGGCTTCGATGCCGGTGTGCTCGCTGAGCAAGTAGAGCAGGTTAGCTCCGTCGATGAGTTCGATCGGCTTGTTCTGAGCGAAGTCGAAGCTGGCCTTGCCGTAACCGGAGGTGGTGACGAGGATCCCCTTGCTGGCGCCTTCGTTTTGCAGCGTTCCGAACAGGTCGCGCACTGCGGAAACGCCGACAGTGTTCTTGTAGCGCTTGGCCTGGATGACCACCTTGCCGCCGAAGATCGGCCTCGGATCATAGGCCACGCAGTCGACTCCTCCGTCGCGGGACGCACGGGTCTGCCTTGCCTCAAGTCCCATCTTTGTGAACAGGTTCTGGATCAGGGACTCGAACTCTGTTGGCGATAGGTCCATGAGGTTTGGGCGCTGATCCAACTCGGACAGGGCGTCGCTCTCGGCGACGAACCTGGGGTCGACCATGCTGAATTCCAGCACCGGCCGGACTGGAACAAGCTCCGAAGGGCTCTTCGACACCCCGGCGGACAAGTGCTTGAGGCAGGCCAAGGGCTCGACGTGCGCGAGGTCCAGCTCATTGAACGTGTCCCGGGTCGTCCGGACGGTCACCAGGCATGGGCGCGTACGTCGTCCGCTTCCGGGGTCGGTAGTGTCGACAATTCCATTGAAAACGACCGTGTCGACGTGTCCGCCCGCGTCGGCCTCCAGCAGTTCGTGCAGCGTGCGGATCGCAACCTGCGCGACCACGGAGGCGTACAGCGCCTTGACCTGCGTCTGCGGCCTGGGAGTTTCCGTGATCGTGTCGGAGGTCTTGACGTATTTGTACGCCTTAACCGCAGGGACGACAGCGACCGTCGGCAACTCGTATTCGACAACTACCTGCCGCGATTCAGGCACGTAGGCGAGTCTGAACTGCTGCGGGAAACTCTTGGGGTACCGCGACGCCTCCAAGACCATCGAGCAGTAAGCGGCAACGGCGTCCTGCACGCCACGCTTGTACTCGGACTCGAACGCGTCTACCTCCGCGTGCTGCCCGCGCGCTTCGGCGTTCGCCGCGTCGACTGCTGCCTGCCACGCCGCGCGGGCCGCTCGTAGTGCCGTAGTTCTCTGCCGTTCCCGTGCTGCGTGTTCCTGAACGGCTCTCTCGTATCTCACCCGTCCCTCTTCAAAAGCCTGCTCGTACTTGCTCTTGGCGAATACTTTCGACAAGCCGGTCGGCGCCGCCGGCCGGAATGCATCCGGCGTTGGGGGAGGCTCGGCCTTCTCTAGTTGCGCGCCTGTCCATGCTGGAACGGCAGCAGGCTTCTTCAACGAGGAAAAGCTGATTCGATCGTAGGCCTTCAAGGCGACTGCGAGGATGACTTGGAGGGCTGCGGCCTCGGCTTCAAGATCATCATTTTTCGCGGCCACCTCTGCGGCACGGCTTTCGGCGTAAAGGCGCTTGCGTTCCTTCTGGTCCGCCGCTGAGGCTCTCAGATACGCGGCCTGCGCCCGCTCGGCCTCGCGCCGCGCCGCGGCCTGCGCTCGCACTTGCGCGGTCTGAGCACGAGCCGCCTCCCGCTGCATCTGCGCGAACGCGGAAACGTATGAACGACGACGCGCCATACCGACCCCCTCAAACAACCCGAGAATGCTTGCCCGTGGCGAGACTACTCCAGTGCCGCCATGTGTCGTAGATCCGCGGGGCCTGCGGCCGTCTTGTATGGCACCAGAAGTTCATGACCCAGTACCTGGGGACGCGTTGCGGGCGCACGGGGTTTACTAATAGGAGATAACAATCTAGGCGAGGATCGATGACAGGCGGGCGCTGTGGACCAGGACTCCGCAACCCGCTAGCCTCGTTAGGCGGTAACTGTGCGCATCACCTCGATGGGTACAGATATCTAAACTTCGGCGCGGTATAGCAGTAATACAGCAGGATGCTCCACCAACGAGATGACCTGTCTTCAAGGTCGCGGGTCGAGTCCGGAGTGGCTCGCCTGCTGGTGCGGAGCGTGACGAGGTTCCAGGAGTGTTGGGTCGGCCTGCTGCCGGGAACTGCGGAGTTCGGATGCCCGGAGTCGCTCGGAAGTCCGCGATGATCTGTTCGGCTGCAAGCTGTTGTAGGGGGCGTCGCTGTCCCGCGCGGAATGGGTGTCGACGCTCGACGCGTTGGGCTGCTCGGTCTCTGCCAGGGCCCGCGCAGTCTGCATGGCTTGGGCGGCATGTCTGTGGGCGGCGAAGGCGGAATGCTCCGGGTCTGGGTAAGGTCCGAGGATTTGGCGGGGGTCATCGATTGCGACGCGTTGCTGATCTCGGTATGCGGCGATGATCTCGATCTGCTGGCGCCATATTTCGTTGCGTTCGGGGTCTTGGGGCGGTCTGCCTAGCGGCGTCGCCCAGCCAGGACGGTCACGGACTACCGCGTCGGCAAGTTGCTCGATTCGGGCATCGATCTCTGCGGCGGCCTCGATTAGGTACGTCGCGAGTCGATCGCTGGCCGCTTCTGGAGGTGACGGTACCCACGGCAGGATGCCCGCCGAGCTCGCGCCCGGGCTGAATCCGCGAGTAGCGGCGTACTGACGGGCACCGTGGACATACCGAGGAATCATGGTCGCCAGGGAGGCGGCGTCCTCTCGGGCGGTGGCGATGGCTTCGGTGGCCGAGAGCGCGGCGCTCTCGTTGGCGAGGATATTCTGCAGGATTTCGCGCGCCTCGTACCGGTGGGGGTCGTGGCGGGCCTCGTTGACGTGGGCGTCATCGTCGCCGCTGTCGACAGGCTCGTCATGGGTGGCGACGTAGAGCGTGGTGCGCTCGCGGGCGCGGCTGGCCAGTACGTACAGGGCCTCGCGGGTCATGTTCTCGGTGATGAGCGGGTGGGCGGTGTCAACGGTTGAGCCCTGGGCGCGGTGGGACGTGGTGGCGTACAGGAGTTGGACGTGCGCGGCGACGTAGTCGGCGGGCAGAGTGATCCGGCCGCCGTGGGTGATGTTTTTGACGGTGAGCGCGCCGTCGTGGTCGCGGCGCTCGACGGTCCAGGCGTCGCCGTTCTTGACCCAGTCCCGACTGCCTCGAGTCGCCAGTCGGCGGTCATTGCGGCGGGTCACGATCCAGTCGCCGCGCCCGGCGAGGTTGCCGTCATGCAATTGTGTTCCTTCCGGCTCGACTTGACCGGCGATGACGCGGTCGGCGCGTGCGCGGGCGGCTAGGGCGGTGACTTCGGTGCCGGCCAGGGCGGCCATAAGGGTGACCTTGCCGGCCAGCATGTCGGCCTTCCAGCCGTCATAGGCGGCCTGGGCCATGGCCTGACGGGAGCCGCCGCGGATGCGATCGCGCTCGTGGTACCAGTCGACCGCGTCCGGGTCGCCTGCGCGGAGCTGGAGGGTGGCGGCGGCCTCGGCGGGGTCGCGGAACCGGTAGAGGGTGGTCAGTTCCGGGGTGCTTGGTTCGGCGGCGACCAGGCGCAGCGCGCCTCCGGCGTCGACGGCGGGCAGCTGCCGGTCGTCGCCCAGCAGCCGGACGACCGCGCCCCGCTTCGCGGCGATGGCGGTGAGATCGTCGAGCGCGAACGTGCCGGCCATCCCGGCCTCGTCGACCAAGATCACATCGCCGGGGCCGAGCCTGAACATGCGCGCGGCGGCGGGGACTGGTCCCCCCGACTGGAGCCTGGCGGCGAACGGGCCGGCGGTCCACTCGTGGAGGAACTTGTGCAGGTTCTCCGCACAGACCCCGAGCTCCCGTCCGAGCACGTCGGCGGCAGCCGCCGAGGTGGCGAGCGGGACGAGGTTGCGGCCGCCGTGCCTGAGCACGTGCGCGAGGGCGCGCATCGCGGTCGTCTTCCCCGCCCCGGCCGGGCCGATGCCCGCGAGCAGTAGCCGGGAGTCGGCCGCGAACACGGTCACCAGGTGGCGCTGGCCTGGGTCCAGCGCCGTGCCCACCCGGGCCTCGAACCCGTCGAGCGCTGCGGCCACCGCAGGGCCCGACAGGCCCGCCGCGGTAAGGGTTCTGGCTGCCGCGATGAGCCGGGTTTCGGCGTCAAGAACCGCTTGACAGGTGTACCGGGCCGCGGCGTGCTGGGTGAAGACGGACTCCCCGCCGGGACGGCGCAGCTCGCTGGGCTCGTCCTGCTGCGGAGGCGGCTCGACGCACACCGACCGCGCAAGGACGGCCTCGATAATCGCGCCAACGGTCTCCCGATGTCGGCCCGGCGTCAGAGCTGGGACCGTCTTACGGAGCTGCCGCTCGACTTCGGCGCGGACGTTCCAGACGGTCCAGGTGGAACGGCGCGTGGACACGGCCGCCATGATTCGGTCGGCTAGGTCCTCGCAGTCGGCCTCCGCGAGAGTGTCTTCGGCGGCGGTCGCGGCGCTGTCCGGGATGACGTTCATCAGCCGGTGGACAGCGTCAGTCCCGAACCTGCTAGCGAGTTCCTTGCGCCAGGCGGCGCGCTTGTCCGCGAGGGATACCGGCGGCCTTTTGCCTTCGCGTGTTTCCAGGTTGGCTTGCCGGGCGAGGCGGCGCGCCGAGCCCGCGTCCGGCTCACGGCCGTGCTCGTCGCGGTAGGCGCGCTCCAGTTCGGCGTAGCGGGCCTCGATCGCGGCGCGGCGGCGAGAGAAATGCTCGACCATCGCGGGCGGCACGCCGGTGATCTCCCGGACCGGCTCCCGGCCGTCCGGTGTGCCGGGGCGGGCGGTGAAGGTGACGCCGAGCCGCGCGGTCAGCTCCGCCTCGAATACGGTGTTGTAGGTCTCCGAGATCGCCACTGCCGCGCTGTGCAGCGGTCGGCCGTCCAGCGCCCGCCAGATCCCGTCGATCCCCATGACCTTGGAGGAGACGGCGACGTGGGTGTGCAGGTTGGGGTCTCCCGCTCGGGAATCCCAGTGCTCGAACTCGGCCGCAATGAGCCCTCTCGTCGCGATCTGCGCCACCCCGTCCGTACCGGTCCTGGTGAACGCGGCGTGCTCCTCCAGCACTGCGAGCGCGGCGTCCTTCGCCGCCGCGTGCGCCGCCGCGATCCCCTCCTGCACACGGGGGCGCGGGTCCACCGCCCACAGCAGGGCGGCCGACTTGACCGGGGAAAACACCAGGTCGTAACCGGCGACCGCATCCCTCTGCCGGCGCGCTTCCCGTGCCCTCACCCGACCGGCCTCGGCCTCGGTCGGCTCGCGGCCCGCTTCGCCCCGGATCGCGTCCAGCCGGGCTGCGACGCGGTCGCCGAATGGGTCCAGCTGCCGGTACCGGGGGAACTGGCGGCCCAGGGTGGCGCTCCGGATCGCCTCGCCGACGAGCCGATCCCAGCGCTCGCCGGTCATCCACGGGCGCCAGCGCTCGTCGATGTGGGCATCGACAATCGCGTCCATATCCGGGTGCGCGCCAAGGCCGAACAGGCCGCGCATCTGCCCCTCCGCGACCGTGCGTCCGGCCAGGCCGAGCAGAGGCGCGCCCCGCCCGGTCCAGCGTCCCGGCGGGTTCCCCTGAGCCGAGTAGTACGCCGCCGCGTCACGTTCGCCGGTCGGCTCGGCGTCGCCGAGGGCGGTATGCCGGATCAGGTACAGGTAGCCCGTCCCCGCAGATATCTTCGCGAACGTCATCACCGCTGCCGCCCCCTTTCCCAGCCTTGTGCGTGCCGCGCGCCTGATTCGTGCGACCGCGGCGACCGAGCTGCTTGAGATGCAACGGGTGTCTCGCTCATTACTACTTGTCGAGTTCCGAGGTGCTCTCGCCGTCTGCGGTGATTCGGATCTCGCCGCGCGGCTCTGATCTCAAGGTCAGTCGCCTGGCTTGGGCTCCTCCGGTCGGCGGCGCCGCTTTAGCCCTGGCGCCGCCCGTCTTGTTGACTTTCGCGACGGTCCCGGGCTTTGATGATGCCGATCAGTCAGTTGCTCCCCCGCAGCCGTTCGCACGGCTGCCCACCGTCCGCCACAGGGCCACGCCCGGTGACGGCGAGAGGGAGCACAGGCATGCCAGGACATCAGCGTCGGCCCGCCGCACGATCATCGTGGGTGTCGCAGGCGGATCGGGCTCAATGGCAGCAGCAGGCATCGGCCGAGCTGGCCGCGATCCTCGCGGCCCACCAGGACCTCCCGGCGATCACCTGGACGATAACACCGGGCGGCGGCCTCACGGGGCAGGCGCTCGTGCCGGGTGACCCGCGCGGCAGCCGGGAACTGTTCACTGCCTGGCGGGAGGCACTCGGGCTGCAGGACGTCCAGGAGACGACGATGGGCGATGGCACGGGCTATGTCCGTGTCCACGCCTCGCGCGGGTCGCTCCGCGTCTCGCTGACCGCGGTCGTCGCGAATGTGGACGCCACGGATAGGCCCGACTGTCGCGGTCCCCGGCCCGCTCGGGCGGCCGACGCCAATGGGCCCGCCGTCAACGTCGCGCCTGCACCACCCTGGGCGCGGCCGACGCCGCCGCCGGACCTGGCGGGGCCGTCCCCGGCCTGACCAGACCTGTCCGCGCGGCACGGGTTGCCGCAGGCGGCTACATTCACATCGGTTGATGAATAGGGCACCTCATGTAATATCAGTTCCGCAACAGGCGCCACGAGCCTGACAGCCGGACGAATGCTCCCCCCGTCCCTTGCGATGAGGAGCATTGCCATGACGTCCAACTTCCGCCTCTGCGTGCAAGCCCCCAGGGACGCGGCATGACGCCCGAGCAACGGCGTCTGCGCGCGCAGAACGCCGCCCACGCTCGCTGGTCCAGGCACATGGCCCGCGAGGACCAGGCGTACATCGCGCGCCAGGCGATCTGGGACCGGCTCAGCCGCGAGGTCGACCCCGAGCGCAAGCTCACGCCGCAAGAGCGCGCCGTTCTCATCCAGAGCGCCGCGAAGCGCCTGTCCGCCCGGCTCAACGCGGCCAAGGCACGCAAGCGGTCAAAGCGCACGGCATGACCCGACGAGTGACCCCCGCCGTGAGCTCCACGTACATAAAACGTTGATGCTCCGATGCTGGGCCCACGTGCGGGCAGTGTGGGCCATGATCTTGGCCCAGGGTCTTCCGTTGGTCTGCTCGATCTCGTTCCACATGCGGACGTTGGCGCGGACGAAGATGTCCATGTGGGCGGGGTCGGCGGCGGCGTAGGCGGGGAGGCGGGCGGCGTGTGCTTCTGCTTCGGCCGGGGTGTGGCCGCGTGCCATGATGCGGAGCAGCCAGCTCGCCGGGTCGATCCAGGCGGCGGCCAACGTGGGCCAAGCCCAGTCGACTAGCCAGGCCCGACCCTCGGCGATCAGAACGTTGTCGGGCATCCAGTCGGTGTGGGCCAGTGACCCGCCGGCCAGGGTGAGCGCGTCGGCGTGGTCGTCGGTGTAGGTCTTCCAGCGGTCCTCGGCGCGCTTGAGCGGGCCGGGGTCGGCGGGAACCTGGACGCGGCTGAGCGTTTCCATGAGGGAGACGACCAGATCGAGGTCGGGTGAGCCGGGGCTGTAGTCGGCAGCCCGGCCGGGGATGTGCTCGAAGCCGAGGACGTTCCATCCTGCCTCGTCGAAGTGCCACAGCAAGGCCGGGGAGAGGCGGGACACGAGCGGGGCTGCGGCTGCCTCGCGTTCCTGGGTGATGACGCGGGGGTGATCGGCGGGCAGTCCCTTGACGAACACCCTGCCGTCGCGGGTGTCGATGACTGCGGCCAGGGGCGAGTTCTGGCCGGCGGTGACCGCGTGCCCGGCGGTGATTGGTCCTGTGCGCTTCTCGATTGCCGCTTTCAGGGGGCGGGGGAGGTCGGCCCACTGGATGCGCTTTTCCACGGTCGTGGTTCCTCGCGTGATGGCGCGGACGGCCCGTGGGGGCCGTCTGCGCGGTCGGGGTCGTCAGTAGGGATTGTCGCTGGATGCGGCGCACGAGCACATCGTCATCAACTTATCGGTGTCGGCGACGAGCGTGATGGCGTCGGGGTCCGGCGCGTCCTGCGGTGCGGGCGGGGACGGGAGCAGTTCCACGGCAACGGCGGTCATTGGCGGTTCACCTCCTTTCCCGGTGTTGGCAGTAGGTTTCGAGCGGGGCCTCGGCCTGCCGGTAGAGGCTGGCCAGCGGCATGCACGTCCCGCATGTCTTCTGGAGGGTGCAGCCGGCGCAGCCGCCGTGGCGGGTGAGGAGCGAGTCCGCGACGGCTGCCAGGCGGCGGAGCCCTTCGGGGCCTTCGGTGATCAGGTCGATCTGCGGGTCGCGGCCGACTTTGCAGATCGAGGCTCGGCCGTGGGGGTCGGCGTGGAAGTGGGTGGTCCCGGCGTTGCACCCGGTGTAGGGGGCTCGCTTGCGGAGCATTTCGCGGGCCTGGCTGGGCAGGACCTGGGCTCCCCCGTGGATCGTGGGGGAGATGTTGGCGTACTCGTAGGCGTCGATGCCGTAGCGGTCGGCTATGGCTCTCATCTGGTCCAGCTCGTGGGCGTTGCGGTTGGAGACGACGATGTTCATCCGCATGGGCAGCCCGGCCTCGTGGGCGGCGTGCAGTCCGCGCATGAACCGCTTGAACGATCCCTTGCGGCGGGTCATCCCGTCGTAGGAGGCCTCGGTGGCCCCGTAGATGCTCAGCGTCAGCCGGTAGGGCCTCCGGGCGGTGAGGAGCTCGAGCATGCGGGGCTGGTCCAGCCGAGACCCGTTGGATGAGATCTGGATCATCATCCCCAGGTCGTAGGCGCGGGCGTGGGTCTCGGGAAACAGCGGGTCGATCAGCGGCTCGCCCCCGGTGATCTGGAGCCAGAGGACCCCGGCCGCTGCCATCACGTTCAGCAGGCGCTCGCGTCCGGGCCAGTCCATGCCCGCGAACTGCTTGTCGCCCAGGTAGCAGTGCTCGCAGTCGTAGTTGCAGCCGAGGTTCACCTCGTAGGAAGCGCGGGCGTACCCGTACTCGGTCTCCGGGCGGACCATGATCGTGTTCCCGGTGACCTGGCTGGCCAGGTCCAGCCCCCACGCGGCCCGGGCGGCGGCTGCGAGCCAGTCAGGGACGGGCGCGGTAGGCGTCGCGTCACGCAGTTCGGCGTACCGGCTGGCCCCGATGCGGATGCCTCCTTCGCGGCCGGGGCTTACGACCAGGTGCCCATCGGGGTAGGGGCTGGCGATGAGCTGGTACTTCATCGGGGTACCTCCGTAACTCGGGTGCCTGCGACTGCCGGGCGCTGTTAGCTGGTGGGGGCGATTAGGGTTGCGTGGACGACTTTCCCGCCGCTTCGTGGGGTGGGCCACCATCCCCAGTTGCTGTGCGTGAGCGCGTCGATGATGATGAGGCCGCGCCCGGTTTCGGCGCTGGGGCCTGCGTCTGCGGGGGCCGGGTGGCCGGGGCCGACGTCCCAGACAGAGATGCGCAGTCCGGGCGGGACGGCGTGAAGAGCAACGATGATCTCCAGTCCGCTGGTGCCGGGCGACACGGCATTCACAGCGTTTGCCGCGAGTTCGGAGACGACCGCTACCGCATCCTCGGTAAGCGCTTCCATGCCCCACAGAGGCAGGCGGGCGCGGGTGAATCTGCGGGCCTCGGCTGCAGCGGCGGGGTCGGAGGCAAGTTCCGTGCTGGCGTAATGGCCGCATTCTCGCGAGTCGCGCCCATGGTCGGACAGTTCAGACATGACTGCAAGGTCGGCTTGTGTCCCCATGTCCGCCTCCTGGGTGCTGCATCGAGAGGACTCCTAGAAACGACCAAATGATTCTGAGCCTCGGCGGATGCGACCCGCCGGGCCCGTCTGAGGGATCGTCTGCGGATGACTGATATTGACGTGATGTGGAACTACTTTAAAACATTTCGCGTAAAGCGTCAAGGACGAGAAGAGGGCATGTCAAGCGGGCATACGAACAGCTGGCATACGAACAGCGGGCCTGCGAGGAAGGGAACGTGGATTTCGGGCGGACAGAGACCGCCTCGGATTAGGTCGCTGACTGCCTGTAGAGCAGCTCGTAGAGGTGGCCACCCTTGATCAGCACCGAAGCCTCGACCGGCCGATCATCGTCACTGTAGATGACTCGGAACTGCCGGATCACTGGCACGTTCGGCAGGTCGAGAAGACCGATTTCCTCGGTCGTGGGCATGCGTACAGACACCCGGTCGGTGAAGTGGCGCTCCGGGTACCCGAGGTCTGCGAGAGCTCTCGGCGCTCCGCCTCGGATCCGGCCGGGATCGGCCAGTTCGGTCCCCGCGGCGATTTCCGACGGGTAGTACGACACGTCAAGCTCGACTGGCTCGCCTTTGTGACGCATCAGGCGGCGGCGGATCACGGCGGTGTCTGACGCGGACAGGCGCATCGCATCGGCGGCCTCTCGCGGCGGATGCACCTCGGCCACTTCGAGGAGATCGTATGAGTAGCCATCGGGTGACGGCATGAAGAATGGCGCTACCTCGACGAGGAACGGCTGCCGGTTCCGGACGTACACGCCCTTGCCCTGCTGGCTGAACAGGAAGCCCTCATCCTTAAGCGTGCGGAGCGCCTTCTGAATTGTCGGGTTCGCAGCACTGTATTGCTCGACGAGGCGATGGGTGGACGGGAGAGGAGTGCCAGGAGAGAACTCACCAGCCATGATCTGCTCTCGCAGGTCCGCGGCGATCTGCTCGTGACGGGGCCGCTCGTCGTTTCTCTGTGCCACCTGTCTCAGCCAGCTGACAGCGGATAGCGGAGGTGGCGGCCCTCGGGAACCATGACCATGACCGTCGCCTCGAACGGGACATCGCTCTTGGAAACAGCCGTCCTGAACACGACGATCACGGGCGCGCCGGCCGGCAGGCCGAGCAGCTCAGCCTCCGGTTCCGTGGCACCCCGGACCGAGATGTCGTCGAGGGCCTCGCGCACCACGTAACCCATGTCGGCAAGAAGGGTCACGGCTCCGCCTTTGATCTTCTTGGGCTGGGCCAGGGGGGTAGCGCCCGCAATGGATGCCGGATACCAGGAGTCGACGAGCTCGATCGGCTTACCGTCAAGGACTACCGTGCGGCGGCGCACGACTGCCGGCGCCCCTGCCGGAAGCTGCAGCGCGTTCGCCACGTCCGGTGGCGGGACCGTCTCGGCCACCTCGCGGATCAGCTGTGTCCCCGTTCGCCCCGCGCGGGTTGCCGCCTCCGTCCAGGCGTCAGTCTCGCCCGGTGCGCGTGGGGATAGGTATGGGGCTGATGGTTCATCCCACATGGTTTCGTTCCCCTCCTGGCACTGCCCAGTGACACCTAACCACTTTAACCGCAAGGTGATATGGCCGAATCCTCGGACGGTGACCGCCGATGATCCACCTGGGTGGGCACGAGACGACCATCCTGCGGCCCTTAGCGGGGTACAGACATGTGGGTGCCGGGTGCTAGCGCGCTCGGGGCTGTTGCTACGGAGTGCTTTGCTGGTCGACCGCGTCCAGCAGTTCGAGCAGGGGGCGGTTGTCCGGTTGGAGGTGCAGGTCCCAGTCAGCGATCATCTCATCCAGCTTGGTTGCGTAGAAGCGGATGGCGGCGGTGATCGCGGCCTGGGTGTAAGGGGCGGGCGCCTCGCCCAGGTGTGACGCCCAGGCGTCCCAGCGGCTGCCGCCGTAACGGTGATGGGCGGTCCCGGCGTCGCGGTCGCGGAGCAGCATCGCGATGACGAGGATGTGCCTGGCGAGTTGCAGGGTCAGGTGGGCGCCGATGAGGACGTCGTGGCGAGCCGCCTTGACCGCAGCCAGGACCGCCTCGAACTGGAAGGCGCCGATCAGTTCGGCGACCCGCTCCGATGGGGACTGGTTCTGCGCTGCGGCTGACGGGCTCTGCTTGGCACCGGCCGGGGCGGTCGCGGTGATGTCGATCCTGCGCAGGTCGCTCAGCACTAGCCGGACGGTGTAGGCGGAGGGATCCCCGCTGCGGTCGGCGGCGTACACCGGCGACAGGTGGTGGCCGACCTCGCGGGCTAGGTCCTCCGCCGCCGTGGACGGCTCCGCTGCGGTGAATAGGACATCAAGGTCGGACCAGCGGTCAATCGTGGCTCCGGTGCCGCTGGCCGAACCGTGAACCCGGAAGTCACTGATGCGGGCATCCTGGGCGGCTATCTGGGCCAGCGCCGGGAGGCTGCGCTGCTGCCAGCCGTCGCCGGGCTGCCCTGTGAATGTCCCGTTCGCAGTCATGGCATTCAGGGTGGCATGGGGTTGCCGCGGTCGCGCAGGGGTTTTCCTGCGCGTCCTCGGCCACCCCGTTCACGTCTGATCACAGTCAATTCAGTACATCTCACCGCGCCGCCGCTTGGCCTCGATGGCGCGCTGAACCTGGAGGTCGGCCCCGTACCGGTCCAGCATTGCCCGGTCCTGCCAGCCCATGAGTCGCATCAAGTCCCCTTCCGCGCCGCCCCCGGCCAGCCAGTCGTGCGCGAAGGTGTGGCGGAACATATGCGGGTACACCGACGGCTCGTACCCGGCCTGCTCAGTTCGTCGCTTGACCATCCGCCACACGCCGTTCCCGGTCACCGGCCCGCGGTTCCTAGTCCCCAGCCACAGCGCCGGCGAGGTCTGAGCCTGCCCGTGCGACTGCCGCGCCCGCAGGTACGTCACGATCGCCTTGGAAGTCGCCAGCGTCAGCGGCACGATGCGCCCTTCGTCGGCCGCCCGCGCGCCCTTGAGCGGGACGACCCGGATGTAGGGCCGGGCGATCAGGTCGGCCGGAAGGTCGTCCAGACGGATCTGGACCAGCTCGGCCCGCCGGACGCCCTCGGTCAGCACCCGGATCATCGCGTGATCGCGGGCGTCCTCGAACGCACGAGCCCGCCCGTCCCCGGTGACCGAGAGTAGATCCTTGATGAAGTCGGCGGCCAGCGTGGACGGCCGGACCTTGACTGGCGCGTATCGCACGAGGCCGTCGGTGTACGGGTGCGGATGACCGTAATCGACCGCGAGCCACGAGAACAGGTGCCGAAGGTTTCGCTGCTTGGTGTTCGTCCCGCCCTGGCTGTGCGAGGCGAGATAGGCGCGGAAGAACCGGTTCAGCGACGCCGTGTCGCAGCCCGTGAAGTCCGCCTCCAGCCCAGTCGACGTCATCCACGAGCTCAGCGCGACCGCCGCGTCCCGGTAGGCCGAGATCGTCTCGGCCTGGAACGGCCGCCCGTGTCGGTTGGTCTGCGTCCGCAGCCACTCGCCGTACTCGCTGATCATCACCTCCCGCCGCTGCGCGGGGGACAGGTCAGCGCGCCGGAACTCAACGTCCGCGCGGGTATCAGGCGCCCGCGAGGACCCGGCGGAAACCACGGGCACCGGGTCAGTTGCCAGCCGCAGCGGGCTCTTGCGCGGACCGCCGCCGCCCGATCGGTTCACATGAGACAAGGAAGACATGGCTGTAGCCCCTTCGTCCTGGGGGAGCTAAGCACTCTTCTAAGCCGCGAAGCTAAGTGCCCAGCGCCGGGATGCTCGACCACAGCACGCCGACCGAAGGAGCCAGACTGCGCATGACCGCAGGTCTGGACCGAAATGAGCGCCCCCAGCAAGATTCGAACTTGCGCACCCGGCTCCGGAGGCCGATGCTCTATCCCCTGAGCTATGGGGGCTCACTAACGCAGAAATGCT
>Ga0335072_10003805_pt1 | contig 22603 bp, 16 predicted proteins | sample Lox_Sample_21_FD_206725 | JGI IMG/M metagenome (GOLD analysis project Ga0335072, IMG submission 206725) | Soil microbial communities from Loxahatchee National Wildlife Refuge, Florida, United States - Lox_Sample_2.1 | ecosystem: Environmental > Terrestrial > Soil > Wetlands | place: USA...
CTGACGACTCCGGAACAGGCACGGCACTACGTGGAGGAGACCGGCGTCGACATTCTTGCGCCAGCAGTGGGCAACCGGCATGGCATGTCGCCCAGCATGGTGCGCGGCGAAACGAAGCAGCACCTGGACATCCCGCGGATCGCCGCGATCCGGAAGGCGGCCGACGTACCCCTGACGCTGCACGGCGGTTCGGGCACCGACGATGAGGATTTTCGCAGAGCAATCGCGGCGGGCATCAGCATTATCCATATCAATACGGAGCTGCGCGTGGCGTGGCGGCAGAGCCTCGAAGCGAGTCTCGCGAGCCAGCCGAACGAGGTGGTTCCCTACAAGATCTTCCCGCCGGTGGTGGAGGCGGTGCGAGGGGTGGTTGAGTCCCGGCTGCGGCTCTTCAGCGGTGCGGGAGCGGCGGTGGAGACGCGCAAGGCGTCGTGAACTCGGACGCGGAAGATGAAGGCGCCGCAGGTCGTTACGTCTTTGATGTGGCCGATATACTCCTCGAATGAATACGGCACAGTCTGGCATCTTCGCTCTCGGAACCTCCTCGCATGTCTACCTGGAGTTCGACGTGGTGGACAGGAAGCGGTCCAGAGACTTCGCGGCCGCCGTCACTGCGATCCGCGAGCCACGGACGACCACAGGCGGAGTCAATTTCGTCATCGGATTTCGGCCTGAGTTGTGGCAGGAGATGCAGCCGGACGACGCTCCGACCGATGTTGAAGGATTCAACAATAACATCGAAGGTAACGAAGGCTTTGTAATGCCCGCGACACAACACGATGCTCTGGTGTGGATGTCGGGCAGCGCCTACGACATGGTGTTCGACATGGCTAAGACCGTGATTCGGGACCTTGCCGGAAAGGCCACGCTGCAGGATGAGACATCCAGCTGGTCCTATCACCACGACCGTGACCTCACGGGCTTCATCGACGGATCCGAGAATCCGACGCTGCTGGATGCGCCCGCCGATGCGCTATTGCCTGACGGCGTACCCGGGGCCGCGGGATCGGTGCTGCTGCTTCAGAAATGGAAGCACAACACTCCGGAGTGGGAGGCGCTCCCGGTAGAAAAACAGGAACGGGTGATGGGCCGGACGAAGGCAGAAAGTATCGAGCTGGAGAACAAACCTGAGGACTCGCACGTTGCGCGAACCGACCAGGACAAGTTCGGAAGCATCTTTCGCCGCAACATGCCGTACGGAAGCGTTGATAACCACGGCACCGTGTTCGTTGGATTCAGTGCCGAACAGCAGCGGCTGACGAAGATGCTCAGGAGTATGGCGGGAGCGCTGGACGGCGCGCGTGATGCGCTGACGCGCTACACGCAGCCGCTAACAGGCGCATATTACTTTGTTCCCTCCGTGGAAAGCCTCAGAAAGCTACGGTGAGTCAGGCCCATTACCTACGTACCGTCCACCCCACCGATTTCCCCTTGATCAGCTCTGCAACTGACCCTACCCTAAAGAAGGAAAGCTCTGTCCGTCTGGCCTCCCGGCCATCCCGTTCAGAGCTTTTTCCATTGGTACCGGACCGGCCCAGGCCGGAACCCCGACGATCTTTGACAACGCAGACAGGACGGCAGGCCTAAAAAGCTCCTCCACAGTCAACCGCTTCAGAATCTGATGACGACGCGCAACCCCTGCAGAATCAAATGCCTGGAAGGAATTAATGTTGTCAAATTTGTCAACATTCACAACTAGCCGGGAATGAAATACTTACAAGCCGAGGCCCCAAAAAACTGACAACTTTTTCCGCCGGAGCCTCAGCTATCACCACAAGGCGCGGCGGGAGACCCAAGGACGGCCTGCGGGCAGCAACGAAGCGCGCTTTGCACGCGCCTTTTTCCACGGGCTTTCAAAGGCTGTTACGAAACTCCTGGGTGGGCGGTGCCTGATGGTTCGTCTGGGTGGAAGTTGGTGAGAGCGTCAGGCCAGCGCGGCACGCAGTTGCACTCCGCCGAGCACGCCGATCATGCGCTTCAGGTTGTAAGCCATGGTGGCCAGGCTGATTTCGGTTCGTCCTCCGGCCAGGCCGCGCAGCAGGAAGCGCGGGTGTCCGAAGATGAGGTACTTCAGGGTGGCGAAGGGATGCTCCACGGTCGATCGGCGCAGCCGCATGGCCTCGGGTGTGGCCCGCTGCTGCATGCGCTCCAGCGCCCCGTCGTACAGATGACGATGGACCACACGTTGCTTTGCATTCGTGCAGCGAGCCCGCAGAGCACAGGCGCCGCAGACCTCAGGTGTGCCTGCGTAGACCACTCGGTTCTTCTCTCTCTTCAACTGCTTCCGCTGCAGTCTCTGATCCGCCGGACAACGGAACGTGTCGGTCTTCTCGTCGTAAATAAATTCGCTGCGGTTAAAAAGTGTTCCGTCGCCCTGGCTGTTGGCGGCGCGGTTGGCCGGCACATGCGGCAGCATGCCCTGCGCTTCGCAGGCCTGGGCCTGTTCTCCGTTCGAGTAGCCGGCATCGGCCAGGATGTGAATGGGCTCGCCGGGGGCCCCGACCGCGGCCTGCGCGGCTTCGGCCATGGGCTGCAGGCTGCGGTTGTCGGTGGCTTCGGTGGTGACCTGCTGTGCCACGATCAGCGCGTGCTCGGCATCCACTGCGGTCTGCACGTTGTAGGCCGGCATGTACCCGCCGGGGCTGCGCATAAAACGCGCCTCCGGTTCCGGATGAGACTCGAGCTTGTTCTGCGCTGCTGCCACCGCTTCCTGCTCTGCCGGAACTTCGTCCTGCCGGTCGCCAGCTTCCACCGCATCGAGCCAGCGCTCCAGCGCCACCCGCGCTCCCACGCTGTTGGCGCTGCTGGCCGCCCGGAATTTCGACCCGTCGACAGCCACCCACTCTCCGCCGATCAGACCCGCTTCGCGCGCGCAGCGAACCAGTTCCGCTCCGGCCTGCGCGATGGCTTCCCGATGCAGGCGCCGGAACTCGGCGATCGACTTATGATCCGGCTCGAGACGGCCCAGCAGCCACATCAGCTCGATGTTGCGTCGACACTCGGCTTCCAGCCGCCGCGACGACCGCATCTGCTGCAGATATCCGTACAGGTAAAGCTTCAGCAGGTCGCGTGGGTCGTATCCTGGTCGCCCTGTCTGTTCCGGTTCAGCGCGCACGAATCCCAGCTCACCCATCGCCAGACCATCAACGAACGCGTCGATGGCCCGGCAGGCATGATCCGCCGAAATCATGTCGTCGAGAATCACCGGAAACAGCGTGCCCTGCCTGCGGCCTTCTCCCCGAATGAAACCCATGCTCTCAACCTCGCTTCCCGCGAGGGCATTTTGCCACGATCTGCTCCTCCCACCCAGGAGTTTCGTAACAGCCTCTGAAGCCCGTGGCTTTTACCGTCGTCTTCCTGCGGAGAACTGGATGAGGGGACTGGGAGTCGGATCTAACTGGGCCCCGGATAGGCGGCGAGAAGCGCGTTTACCGGGACTGACGTTTCGAGGAGTGAAGTGGGGGCATTCTCGCCTCAACTAGTGAGCAAGCTACAGTTCAGAAGGTACGAGCGAGCTTTCACAGAATCTGTACAAGCGACGGCTTGGTAACGAACTTGTGAGCTATCACGTACGTACACGCGGCCAACTGAGCTCAAGACAAAGGGCTTCAGGTCGGCGAAAACCTCATTAACATGCCATCGATGGGAAAGGTCGCAGGCGTGAGGCGCGGTGCAGAGAGGCAGGTCCGGGCTTATCTCACCGCTCACGTAGTCGCCCTCCACGCATCCATCAGGAAGAAGGTCTGCCCCATCGCACACCGCTCTGATACCGAAGTCAATAATGCGTGCTGCTAGTTTCGTGTCTTGCGAGATGTATATGACTTTCGCATTCACGCGATAGCGACCATCGGCGATGGGAGTTGCACTCCTCGTGCTCCGCAGAACGCACAAGCGGTGCGTCAGACCAGAAGCTGACCGCAACCCAGTCAAATTCCTCGCCGACATGCAACTCTGGCTCACCATCGTCGATGACCCATCTTGCATAGTGCAGGTTCCAATCGCGCTCCATCGTTCAATTCTACCGATGTAGCCGAGCCTGGAACATCGTACGAATTGATTACTCCTCAGAAGTCGGCTTATGTTGACCGATACCTTCGTAAGTCGCTGCTCAGTACACGTCTCTTAGATACCGCTTCTGCTTCTTCATCTCCGCCAGAAACTCGTTCGCGTACTCAGGCCCGCGGCCGGAGTGCGTCGCGACGGCTTCGAGTAAGGCCGCTTCGACGTCGGGGGCCATGCGCTTCGAGTCTCCGCACACGTAGAAGTAAGCGCCTTCGCTGAGCCAGCGGTATAACTCTGCTGAGTTCTCGCGGATGCGGGTCTGGACGTAGATCTTTTCTTTCTGGTCGCGCGAAAAGGCCGTGTCGAGGCGGTTGAGTGTGCCGTCCTGGACCCAGCTCTCGAAGTCTTCCTTGTAAAGAAAGTCCTGGGAGGCGCGCTGGTCGCCGAAGAAGAGCCACATGGGCCAGCGGCCCTGTCCTGCCTGCTTGTGCTGGAGGAAGGCGCGGAAGGGCGCGACGCCGGTGCCGGGACCGACCATGATCACGCGCACATCGGGATCGGCAGGCAGTCGAAAGAGCTGGTTGGAGTGGATGAAGATGGGGAGCTTGCCGCCTTTGGGGGTGCGCTCGCCGACGTGGGTGGAGCAGACGCCCCAGCGGTCGCGGCCGTAGGTGTTGTATTTGACGACGCGGATGGAGAGATCGATCTGGGCGCCCTGGAGCGCCTGGCTGGACGCGATGGAGTAAAGGCGCGGGGCGAGGCGCGGGAGGATTTTGAACAGCTGCTGGGGGTCGTCGACTTTGCCGGGGGCGTGTTCGAGCAGGTCGAGGAACTCGCGACCCCAGATGTAGGCGTCGAGCTTCTCGCGGTTGGCGGCGATCTCGGAGAGCTCGGGGTTGCCGGTGTGTTTGGCCCAGGCTTTCAGCGTTGAACCGGAGATCTTGCCGATCATCAGCCAGGAGCTGAGGGCCTGGCGGAGGTCCAGCGGCTTGCCATAGAAGTCGGTGACGGGCTCCTGGCCGGTGAGCTGCAGGCGCTCGAGGATGAGGTCGACGGCGTCGCAGGCGTTGACGGGGAGGATGCCGGCCGAGTCGCCGGGGAGGTAAGTGATGCCGGAGTCGGCGAGGTCGAGCTCGATGTGACGCGTTTCTTTTTCCGAGTCGGAGCCGGTGAGGAGGCGATTCTCGAGGACCGAGGCGGAGTAGGGGTTGTTGCGGGACCAGGTGGTGTTGTGGCCGGCTTCCACTGCTGCGACTTGTTCGGACGGCATGCTCTAAACAGGCCCTCAGTTACAGGGTACAGGGTGCAGAGTACAGGGTACAGAAGAACTGACGGGGGCGGGAGAAGTTGGGTTGCCGGCCGGTTTATGGGTTGGGGGCGAGGCCGCCGCACTCGCGCGGGAGCTGGCGGGGTCCGTACTCGCGGATGACGCCCTCGTCCATGCAGGTGGCCATGATGTTGGACTGCTGGAGACCCCAGAGGGTGCTGCTCATGCCGGCGCCGGGACCGCTGGAAGGCGGGGGCGGAAGCGTCACGGGGGCGAGCTTTTTGGCCAGCATGGCCTGGGGAATGCGATAGCTGGAGAAGACGGCCTGGGCGATGGGAGCTTCCTGAGCGGCGTTGGCCGCGGGAGCCTGGGCGACGAGGAGGAAGTTCTTCGAGAAGCCGTTGGAGTCGTTCGGGAAAGAGCAGAAGATGCCCATGATTTTTGCGGGGTCGCCGCCGCCGTTGAGGCTGGCGACGAAGCGGCCGCACTGGCCGAGGATCGCGGGGACCTGGAGCGGGGTCGCGGAGGTGAAGGCGATCTGTGGGAGAGGCTTGCCGGCGAGGGCGTATCCCTGCTGGTAGATCATGATGAGCTTCTGGCCAAGGGGGGCGTTGTAGGGCATGGCGAGGTCGGCGGGACCACCGGGCTTTTGTCCGGCCTGGAAGGCGGCGTTGCGGGCGATGTAGACGCGGCCGAGGATGATGGATTCGTTTTGAGGACCGGTGAGGGTGATGGTGGTCTGAGAGCCCTCGGCCTTCCACCCGGAGGGAACGCCGGCGGAGGCGGTCTGGTCGGGGGTGGTGTATGGGGTGAGCTGGACCGCGGGGGCGGGCTGGGTTGGCGTTTGGGCCGAGGCGGCCTGGGTGAGCGCGGCGGTCAGAACAAGGAGCAGAGCCAGAAGTGAAGTGAGGGGCCGGGGACGGAGAAAAGCTTGCATTGTCGGTTCCCTTCGTCGTCGGGATTGTGAATGCCGCACCGGAGTGTCGCGGACTGGGAGCATGCGCAGCGGTGATGTAGAGAGAACGGTAACAAGGGACGCGGCGGCCGTGCCAGAGCCATTCGGGGGCAAATCGGGGTGCAGGGACCTATCTTTGGGGTAGGTCTGTGGGTTTGGGAAGAGTGTTCTTCAAAACGGTCGAGAAAAATGGTTTGATTGTCACGCGGCGGAGGAGTTCGGCTACCGGTAGTACCAGACGAATGCTGTGGGGTTTATCCCTGCCGGCTGGCTGCGCCGTAAGGCTCTTTCGGAACGGAACGGATGGGTGCCTTCGGGTGAAAATGGAGCTCAGTTTTGTTGATTCTCAGGTCGCGAAAGCCGAGGTTTCTTGCTGTGGGGTGAACGGGACGTCCGACTGCCGGGGTGAGGCTTTTCCGGAACCGGGAATGGAAGAGTACCTTAGGGCGAAAGCAGAGAATGTTCTTGTTGATTGTTGGGTTGCGAGAGCCGAGGCTTCTTGCTGTGGGGTGAACCTGGCCTCGGGACTGCCGGGGTCAGGCTTTTCCGGAACTGGGAATGGAAGAATACTTTCGGGCGAAGCAGAGAATGTTTTTGTTGATCGTTGGGTTGCAAGAGCCGAGGCTTCTTGCTGTGGGGTGAACCTGGCCTCGGGACTGCCGGGGTCAGGCTTTTCCGGAACTGGAAATGGAAGAGTACTTTCGGGCGAAGCAGAGAATGTTTTTGTTGATCGTTGGGTTGCGAAAGCCGAGCCTTCTTGCTGTGGGGTGAACCTGGCCACCCTCCCCAAAATGGCGAGTTTTCGGGACTTGCAAAGGAAGGGCGGACCGATCGGTCCGCCCTTCCTTTGCTTTGCGCTGTCGCGCTGAAGATGGCCTCTTACGCGAGCTTGATTTTGAAGCTGGATGCGCTAATGCTCGGTGTTCACCAGGTGGTGCGCGATCGCGAACATGGCCAGTTCGAGTCGGGTGGAGACGCCGGTCTTGTCGAAGATGTTGGACAGATGGCGCTTCACGGTCTCTTCGCTGAGGCCGAACTGCTTGGCAATGTCGCGATTCGAACAGCCTTCGACGATGCAGCCCACGACTTCCATCTCGCGCGGGGTGAGGCCGAAGGTCTTGCGGTCGGGAACGGCGGCCTGCTGCATGAGGTCGTGGAGGGCGCCGACGAGGTTGACGACGCGCTTGCCGCCGATCCAGTAGTCGCCTCCGGCAACAGCGCGGATGGCGGCGGTGATGTGCTCTGCGACGACGTCTTTGATGACGATGCCGCGGGCGCCGATCTGGAGAGCCTCGATGATCTGCTGCGTGCTGATGGTGCTGGTGAGCAGAATGATCTTGACCGAGGGCGAGCCGTTCATGATGGCGCGCATGGCCTCGATGCCGGGGAGTCGTGGCATGTAGACGTCTAGGAGGAGAATGTCTGGAAGCAGCTCGAGGGTCTGGGTGATGGCCTCATCGCCATCGGAGCACTCGCCGACAACATCGAGGCCGCCCTCGGCCTGGAGCATATTGCGAACACCGATGCGGATGACCGGATGGTCGTCAGCGATGAGAATGCGAATCGGCGGTGAGGCGGTTTTAGCGGGTCGCGCGGGAGGGGCGGGGCGAGCGGATTTCGTAGGCGAATTCATGCATTAAGCCTCTGTTTCAGGATAATTGCGGCGAAACGACAATGAGCTTCCATCTCGTCGAGTTTGCGCCGCCGATCATCAGGATCGTCAATACCCGATTCAAGAACGGCAGCGGCGCGGGAGATCTGCAGAGCGCCGACCATCGAGGCACCCCCTTTAATAGTGTGCGCCTCTTTTTTGATGGTCACCGGATCGGCGTTGCGCATGGCGGCGATGCGCTGATTGGTGTCGTTGAGAAAGACGGTGAAGACCTCCTCGAGGCCCTCCGGGGTGATGGCGCGTCGAAGGCGCTCGAAGATATCGGCGTCGAGGACAGCGTCTTCTTTGGGAGGCTTTGGGGCGTGGGGCGCCGGGACGGGGCGGCGGGCCAGGGCGGTGCGGAGGCTCTCCGGAGTGAGTGGCTTTTTCAGGATGGCATCGTAGCCGTCGAGCCGCGGCGGGGGGCTGGCACTCATAGCCAGGAGCAGCGCCTGAGGCGCCGCTTTGCGCAGGGAGCGGGCGAGGTCGGGGCCGTTGAGGCCGGGCATGCGGAGGTCGGCAAGAATGCAGTCGGGGGGATCGGACCGGGCCAGATCGATGGCCCTGGCCCCACTTTCCGCCTGGAGAACCACACAGCCTTCGGCCTCCAGCAGGACCGCCGTAACCGCAAGACTGACGGGATCGTCGTCCACGGCAAGGATGCGGCGGGGAGTGGGGGAAGGCCCGGAATCCATGTCGGTGACGATTTTACACACGGATTGCTACAGATTCATCGGGCATTTGCAAAGTATTCACCTGCTTTTTGCGGCGAAACCTTAGTTTCGACGGCATGAATGCAAAATATCGATTTTTTGGGGCAATCCTCTTTCTGGCAGGCCTGTTCTTTATCGGTTCCGGATATGCACACGCTCAATATGAGAACGGCAGCCTTGTGGGAACGATCCACGACTCCAGCGGAGCGGTCGTTTCCGGAGCGGCGGTCAGCGCCAGCAACACGGCCACGGGAATCACGGAAAAGACGACATCGAACGAGGCGGGTGACTACGAGTTCCCTTCCCTGCGCACCGGGGTCTACACGATTAACGCAACGGCAAAAGGGTTCGCACAGGCAGTTGCGCAGAACATCACCATCTCAGTGGGCAGCCGGCAACGCATCGATCTGAAGCTGGAGCCCGGACAAACCGAGACAACGGTGGAAGTGAGCGATGTAGCGCTGCAGATTGAGACCGACTCCAGCCAGCGCGCGCAGACGATTACGAATTACCAGAGCGAGGCACTGCCGCTGGTGAGCCGGAACTACTCCGACCTGATGGGACTGGTGACGGGGGCTCGGCAGGCGCCGACAGCGGCGACGACCAGCTCGATTTCGAGTCTGGTGCGTGCGGGCGCGTACAACGTGAATGGCCAGCGGAGCATGTTCAACAATTTTCTGCTCGACGGCATGGACAACAACGCATACGGGGAGAGCAACCAGGGATTCGACAACCAGATCATCGCGGTTCCGCCGGACTCGGTGGCGCAGTTCGCGGTGGTGACGAACAACGAGAGCGCCGAGTACGGACGCGGATCGGGCGCGACGGTGAACGTGGCCTCGGCAAGCGGAACAAACCGGTATCACTTCACGCTGTATGAATTCCTGCGCAATACGGATCTGAATGCGGCGGGCTTCTTTAAGCCGAATATCGTCAGCAACACCGGCAAGGTGACGCCGTTCCACGAGCCGGCTTTTAACCGCAACCAGTTCGGGATCAACTTCGGTGGCCCGATCATGCGGGACAAGCTGTTTTACTTCCTGGATTACGAGGGCTTCCGCCAGACGCTGACGCCGCTGAGCGTCCTGACACTGCCCACGCAGAATGAGCTGAACGGCGTGCTGGTGGTGCCGGTGCGCAATCCGCTGACCGGCACAACGTATGCGGCGGGGACAACGATCCCGTCGACGGCGTTCGATCCGCTCAATGCGCAGGTGGTGAATTACTTCAAGAAGATTCCTCTGCCGCAGTCGGGTTTGGCGAGCACGGGACTGAACTCGAACGACTACTCGGTGGAAGCGCCGTTTACGGACAACTCAGACAAGGGCGACCTGCGGCTGGATTACCAGCAGAATGCAAACAGCTCGTGGTTCCTGCGCATCAGCGATCGCAAGGAGACCGGCGTTAATAACGTGACGATCCCACTGCCGCTGGATGGACAGACGAATGGAACGATTCGCATTCTGGACCAGCAGGTGGCGCTTGGTTACAACCACCTCTTTGGCGCAAACAAGATTCTGGATGCCAGACTGGGCTTGTCGCGGACCAAGGCGGGCAAGTTCAATCTGTCGATCGGGGACAATGCGTTCACGATTCCTGGGCTGCCGTCGAATCCGATCGTGGCGGGCGGATTGCCTTCAGAGGGCATCACGGGTTTCACGGGTTTTGGACGCCAAAGCACGAATCCGCAATGGCAGGATCCGGCGTTGCTGGATCCAAAGGTGAACTTCACGTGGGTAAAAGGCAATCACTCGCTGAAGTTTGGGTATGAATTCGAGTACGTCTGGATGGCGGTGAACGACAACAACCCGCTGTACGGCTCGTGGACGTACGGCGGCGGATACAGCCTGTGCGACGCCGCGATTTCTGCCAACTGCGCCACGACGGCCAGCGGATCGGCCGCGCCGACGGCGCCGGTTTCCGACACCTACTGGGCGGATTTCCTGTTCGGCGCGACCAGCAGCTATCAGCTGGCGAACTACTTTGTGGTCCACCTGCGGCAGAGCCTGGACAGCGCGTACGCCCAGGACGACTGGAGAGTGACGCCGAAGCTGACACTGAATCTGGGGCTGCGGTGGGAGTACGGCTCGCCGTATTCGGAGTGGAAGAACTACGTGTCCAACTGGGATCCTGCTTCGCAAACGGTGTTAACGATCTCGCCCGGTGCGGTCGCGGGAAATGGCATCACACCGGTGAGTCCGGGAGGGGTGTATGGCAGCACGCTGGTGAATCCGGACCTGACCGACTTTATGCCGAGGATCGGCTTCGCATATTCACCGTGGGGGAAGACGGCGATTCGCGGCGGGTTCGGGACCGGGTACGTGCACTACACACGAGCAGGGTCGGGCGACATTCTTCCGATCAACGCACCGCAGGCGCAGTTTGCCGTGGTGACGCAGCCTAATCCTTATACAACCCCGCACTGCACAACGCCGCTGCCGGCGCAGATTATTCCGACCAACAGCACCACGCCGAGCTGCTATGCCGCGGCCAGCCAGGGTTATCCTTCGGGGCTGGTAACGTCATTCAACAAGGCGACCGATAACATCACGTGGATTCCGAAGGACCGGCCCGACAGCTACGTGGAAAGCTACTTCCTGAGCTGGCAACAGCAACTGGCGAAGAACTCGCTGGTAGATATCGCCTACGTCGGTAATCACGGGCTGCATCTGGAAGGATTCATGAACGGCAACCAGAAGAATCCTGCCAACGGGTTCGCGCGGCCGTTTGCCAACTGGCCGAGCGACATCACCGAGGCCTACAACGAGTTCTTCTCCAACTACAACGCGCTCGAAGTGCGATACGAGCAGCGCGCGGTGGCGGGACTGACGCTGCTGAACTCGTTTACGTGGGAGCACTCGCTGGATAACGCATCGGCGTCACTGGAAGGCAACACGCCGTCGCCGCAGAATGCGTACAACATCCGCGGCGACTACGGTCAGTCGGACTACAACCTGCCGGTGGCGGACACGCTGAGCCTTGTGTACGACACGCCGTTCGGACGCGGGCGGCAGATTCTGTCGAACATCAACGGCGCAGAAGACGCGCTGCTGGGCGGCTGGCAGATCAGCGCCATCAACACCATGCAGGCGGGAACACCGTTTAACCTGACGTACACGCCAAATACGGCGCAGCAGGTGTCGCAACAGATTTCGGCGACCTACCGCGGCGCCAATGAGTACCGGCCGGACTTTGTGCCTGGAGCGAAACCAACGCAGGGAACCAGGTCGCGCGCAGCGAATACCGGATACGTGAACTACATCAACTATTCGGCTTTCGTGCTGCCGCCGGTGAAGGATGCGGCGGGCAATGCGCTGAGCCCGTTCGGCAATGCTTCGCGCAATCCGGGACGGACGCCGTCGTTCTACGAGACGGATCTGGACATCAACAAGAAATTCAACACGCCGCTGGAGTCGCTGAAGATCGAGTTCCGGGCCGAGGCGTACAACGTGTTCAACCACACGAACTTCTATCTGCCAAACACGATCAGCGGAACGCAGGGCACGACGACGTCGACACTGGGCGTCGGCGCGACACCGGGACTCTCGGCGATCACTGGCGGCGCTCCATCGAGCGGCGGACAGATTTCGAGCACGTTCGAGCCGAGAATCCTGCAGTTTGGTCTGAAGATTCTGTATTAAGCCACGAGTAACTTGCTGTTGGGAGCCGCTGACGCGGCTCCTTTCTTTTTTTGCACGGTGCCGGGCAGACGATCCGAACCAATGGTGTGATGGAATCGCTTCGGCGCGAAGTGTAAAGTGGGCGGCAATGGATTCGCCGGAGAAGAGAGAACTGGAGGCGCAGATTGCGGCGCTGCGCGGGCGCGTGTGGCGACTGGAAGAGACCCTGAAGGAACGCGGCATTTCGCTGCGGGAGGAAGCGGAGACGGCTCCTCCGATGGTCGAGGAAGCGACGGTTTCTGCGCCGAGTGAGACGCCGGCTGTGGAAGAAGCCGGGAGGCCCATCGCACAGTTTGTCTCTGTTGAGCCAGTCGTCGCGCATAAGGATCAGTCTCTGGAGAGCCGCATCGGGTCGCAGTGGTTCAACCGTATTGGGATTTTGGCGGTGCTGATTGCGGCGGCGTGGTTCCTGAAGCTGGCGATCGACAACCACTGGATCGGGCCCGCGGGCCGAGTGCTGATTGGGCTGGTCGCGGGTGCTGGGCTGATCGCGTGGTCGGAGCGCTTCAGGATGCGCGGATATGCGGCTTTTTCGTATTCGCTGAAGGCAATTGGCGGCGGCGTCCTTTACTTATCGCTGTGGGCGGCGTTTTCGCTCTATCACCTGGTGGATTCGGGCGTGGCGTTCGCGGCCATGATCGCGGTCACGTTCTTCAACGGATTTTTGTCGTGGGTGCAGGACGCGGAGCTGCTGGCGCTATACGCGATTGTCGGCGGCTTCTCGACGCCGCTGCTGCTATCGACGGGCGTGAACCACGATGTCGCGCTGTTCACGTATTTGCTGTTGCTGGATGCGGTGGTTTTGCTGCTGGTGGCGTTGAAGCCCTGGTCGCGGCTGTTGTGCGCGGCGTTTGCGGGGACGGTATTTTTCTTTGTGAGCTGGTCGCTTGAGTATTACGCGACGGATGAGTTTGCGACAACGGCGCTTTTTCTGGCGGTGTTCTTCTTGATTTTCGCGTGGGCGCCGCGGCTGGTGAGACTCCGGGTCGAGGACGGCGGGTCGCATGCAGCGTGGGACAATCTGGCGCTGGTCGTGGTGCCGCTGGTAAACGCAGGGCTGGGCTTTGTGGGCTACTATTTGATGCTCGATAACGCGGGCAGCAAGGCGGCGCCATGGGTGGCCGTGGCGTTCGCGGCATTTTACCTGTTGCTGTTGCGGTTGCCGGCGCGGGGGGCGATTCATGGAAACGCGGCGGCGACGTCAGCGTTGCATCTGACCATCGCGGTGGTATTCCTGACCATTGCGATTCCGCTGAAGACGCACGGTCGATGGATGACGATCGGGTGGCTGGCCGAGGGCGCGGCTCTGGCGTGGCTGGCGCGGCGGATCGCGTCGACGCTGCTGATCGCGCTGGCGCTGTTGTGCCTGGCGATGGGACTGATCGCGCTGGTGATGGTGAATCCGGCGGCGTCGCTGACACCGGTGTTCAACGAACGGTTCGGCACTTATTTGTTTGGGATTGCGGTGTGCGGATTTGTGACGTGGCTGGCGGTGCAGGCAGCGAAGGAGCCGCGGCCGGCATCGGGCTTTTCATGGAAGGAGCTGGCGGGTGGGGCGGGGCTGGCGGTGAGTGCGCTGATTCTTCTTGCTGTGGGCTGGGAGATTCATGCGTACTGGTGGTACGTGGAATGGCGGGGCGACTGGACGCTGATGCACGACTACCGCATGTACGCGCAGTTCACCTACTCGGCGTTCTTTATGGTGTTCGGTGCGGTGCTGCTGACGCTGGGATTCTGGCGGAGGGTGGCGTTCCTGCGGTGGCAGGCACTGGTGCTGCTGGCGGCGGCGATCGGCAAGGTGTTTACGGTGGATGTGAGCGCTCTGAGCCAGGGGTACCGGATTCTGAGCTTCCTGGGCCTGGGCGCATTGCTGTTGGCGGTGAGCTTTGCGTATCAGAAAGACTGGCTGAATCTGCGAAAAGCGGCGCAATGAGAGCGAGGGCCCGGTACTGATGGGATGGCGGGGAGTTGGGTGGTTGCTGTTGCTCGCGGCGGCGGCGCCCGAGGTCCGGTATTTCCGGTACGAGCGCGGAATCGATGTACCGGCACCTGCGAAGGTGGGGCAGACGTGCGTTGCGCTGGACTCGAGAATCTACGCACATGCGGCGCCGGGGCTGGGAGATCTGCGCTTGTATCGGGACGGAAAGGAGACAGCGTACGCCATCCGCGAAGCGGCTCCGGCAGGGCAACAGCAAGGAGAGATTGCGCCCCTGAATCTGGGACATCAAGGTGCGCACACTACGTTTGCGGCGGAGATGCCCGAGGGGCGGTACAGCGATGTCGATCTGGACATCACGGCGAAGGACTTTATTGCAACCGTCGCTGTTACAGGTGCGCAGACGAACAGCGGCCGCGAGGGGACCGAGCTGGGGTTGTTTACGATATTCGATCTGACCGGCCAGAAACTGGGACGGAGCACGGTGCTGCATCTGCCGGAGTCGGATTTGAAGTACCTGTATTTCAGGATCGATGGGCCGGTAAAGCCGGGGGACGTGCACGGGTTGTCGGTGGAGCGGACGCCCGCGAAGCGGCAATACGTCACCATGGCGGATACAAATCAGGTAACGCAGAAGGGGAAAGAGACAGTCGCGACGTTCCAGGTGCCGGCGCATGTGCCGGTGGAGCGCGTGGAGTTTGCAGTGGGCGGCGAGCCGGAGAATTTTAGCCGTGCTGTGACGGTGAAGGTAGCGCCTGTTTCGGCGGGAAAACCGAATCCGGACGAGCAGCTGCGGCCGGTGGAATCGTCGGGAACGCTGTTACGGCTGCATACCACGCGAGAGGGGCACACGATCGACGAGGAGGATCTGGCGGTCGCTGCGCCGCGGACGACTTTCAACGATGAAGGATCGACGTGGACGGTGACGGTGGACAATGGCGACGACGTTCCGTTGGCAATCACAGAGGTGAAACTGGAGATGGGGGAGCATCGGCTGTGCTTCAATGCGGCGACGGGAGCACAGTACGCGCTGATGTATGGTGATGCCGCGCTGGCGGGTCCGAGGTATGACTATGCAACCTTGTTTGTGCCGGACGCGCATGCGGCGGTTGCAACGCTGGGGCCGGAGAAAGAGAATCCGGAATATCGGGCGCGGCCGGATGAACGGGCGTTCACGGAGCGGCATCCGGGATTGTTGTGGGTGGCGCTGGTGGGCGTGGTGCTGGTGCTGGGGGTGGTGGCGGTAAGGACGGCGAAGGGAACGAAGGCGTGACCGTTCAGAAGAAGAGATTGAGATCATGCGTTTCGTGATCATCTTGTTGGTAGTGGTCGCGTTTGCGGTGTTCTTTATAGCCTCATGCTGGTTGACTCCGCTCAGTATGCGATTGTGGCTTCAATTCTTCTCGAGCCGTAGGCGCGCACGCGATCCCAGATCTCCTCGTAAGTTTGACGATTCCGATCCGGATCCGAGATTTCGCTGAAACACTTCTTGCAATGATCGCAGCAGTGAACCCGATCAGCGGATCACAGCAATAAGGATGACCGCGACCAGCACAAGAATAATGATGAGCAGGGTCTGGTTGCTGATGGAGCCGGCGGCGAAATCGTGTTGCGCCCGAGTGGCGCGCTGCGAGAGCGAGGCGAGTTCCTGGTCGGAGAGCGTCGGGATTGCCGTTTTCACCTGCGTGGGATCGATTTTTGAGTCGCGCATCGCTTTCTCGGCGGTTGACGTCGAGAGGAAGTGCGTCAGGTTGTCGATATTTGCCTGGCGCGCAGCGGATGCGGTCTGAGCCTGCTGCTGCAGTTGAGCGGAAGTGACGAGGTGATCGTCAGAGGAGGTCTGCTGGGCGCACAGTGCGGGGGCGGCAGCGACTACAGCAAAGAGCGATGTGGCGATCAGCGTGCGAAAAGCAAAAGTGAAGGTCCGTCTGGACAGCATGGCGGCTCCATGAGGGAATTTAGGCCCGAAACATCCGTTGGGATGCTCATAATTTAGCAGCAGTTGCAGGGCAAAGCCCACCACAGAGAGCACCGAGGGCACAGAGGGAGCGATCGGGAAATCAAGGTACCCATTTGAATCGGCGCGTCCCAAATCGGCCCAACGGGGTACCTTCGGTGAAAGCACGGCATCGATGTTCTGGACAACCCCGTTGCGGAATCCGAGGCTTCTTGCTGTGGGGTGAACCGGGCCATCGCGCAAAGCGGCCGACGGTTCTTAAAAGCGGGCTTTGCCGCCGCCCGCAGTTATCGCAGCGTAGTTTCAACCTCGTTGAGCCAGTCCGGCGGTTTGAGGATCTCGCGCGGTTTGGAGCCTTCGGCTGGGCCGACGATGCCGTCGCGTTCCATCAGGTCGATCAAGTGAGCGGCGCGGCCATAGCCGATGCGCAGACGGCGCTGCAGCAGCGACGTCGAGGCCTTGCCGAATTCCAGCACGAGGCGGACAGCATCTTCGAAGAGATCGTCGCTGGCGTCGTCGCCATCTTCTCCTTCGAAACTGGTCTCGTTGTTGCCCGCATCCTTCGGCGCATCGAGGAAGCCCTGCGCGTATTCGGCTGCTCCCTGCTTCTTCCAGAAATCTGTAACAGCGGCGATTTCTTTTTCCGTGACAAAAGGCGCGTGAACGCGGTGGAGACGCGAGGTTCCTGGCGGAAGGAACAGCATGTCGCCGCGGCCGAGAAGGGCTTCGGCGCCGTTGGAGTCGAGGATGGTGCGCGAGTCGACCTTGGTGGCGAGGCGGAAGGAGATGCGGGTGGGAACGTTGGCTTTGATGAGGCCGGTGATGACGTCGACCGAGGGGCGCTGCGTGGCGAGGACGAGATGGATGCCGACGGCGCGGGCCATCTGGGCGAGGCGCGTGACGGACTCTTCGACGTTCGCCTTGTCGAGCATCATGAGGTCGGCGAGCTCGTCGATGATGATGACGATGTAAGGAAGAGGCTTCTCTTCCTGCTCGGACTGGTCGAAGAGCGAGGGCGTGGCGCCGTCAAACAGGCGATTGTACTGCTCGAGGTTGCGAACCGAGCGCGAGGCGAGGAGCTTAAGGCGGCGCTCCATTTCCTTGACGGCGTTGCGCAGGGCGTTGGCAGCCTGCTTTGGCTCGGCAATGATGGGCGTGAAGAGGTGCGGGATGCCCTCGTACATGCCGAGCTCGACGCGCTTGGGATCGACGAGAATGAGGCGGACCTGATCGGGCGTCGACTTGTAGAGCACGGACATAATGAAGGCGTTGATGGCCACGGATTTGCCGCTGCCGGTGGAGCCGGCGATGAGCACGTGAGGCATGGTGGCGAGGTCGGCGGTGACGATGCGGCCGTTGATGTCCTTGCCCATGGAGATGGTGAGTTTGGAGCGTGAGGTGGCGAAGTTCTCCGACTCGATGACGTCGCGGAGCCAGATGGTTTCGCGCTCGTGGTTCGGCACCTGGATGCCGACGGTGCTTTTGCCGGCCATGCGCTCGATGAGGATGGACTCCGCTTTGGTGGCGAGGCAGAGGTCTTCGGCGAGGCCGGTGACGCGGCTGTATTTGATGCCGGCATCGGGGCGGAATTCGAAGGTGGTGACGACGGGGCCGGGGTTGATCTGCACGACCTGGCCGGTGACGTCGAACTCGGCGCATTTTTCGACGAGCACCTGGGCGCGAGCGCGGAGTTCGTCTTCCTGCACGGGGGAAGGATCGTCGCTGCGATGGAGCAGCGTACTCGGTGGCAGGCGATAGCCACTGACGTTCTTCGGGGCGACAGTGACGGTGCTGAGTTCGGTGTCGGCGCGCTCGCCGATCGACGGTGCTGGTGGACTGGCCGTTCTGGCAACCGCGCTTCGCGCGTCAGACTTCAGAGATTCGGGCGACGCGGCAGCTGGTGCCAGTTCGGATGCGCGCGGTACAGCAGGTTCCTGTGCGACTTCCTTCGCCACAGTGCGCGGCATGCTGTCCCAGGTGCTGGCGGTCTTTGCAGCGGGCGCAGCCGTAGTGGGCGACAGGGTCTCGGCGAAGCCGTGCTGGCGATGCGGAAGATCGCTGCGGTTGTCGGCAACCACAACGGGAGTCGCGGGCTTTTCGGCCCTCGCGGCTTTCTCGGCGGCTTTGCGCGCCTGTTTCAATTCTTTCTCGCGAAGCTTGTCGGCACGGAGGGCGGCCTTGAGTTCGCGTCTGCGCGCACGGTTGCGACGCCAGTTCGCGATGCGGTCGCGCCAGGCGAGAAGGAAGGCGAGCTTGATGCCGAGCCATTCGCGCGCGGTGTTGAAGCTGAAGGTGGTGGAAAGATAGACCGCGGCAGCGACGAGAGTGATGGTCACGATCCATGCGCCCGGGTAGTTCAGGAAGCGAACGAGGAGATCGGCGACCAGGCGGCCGGTAAGACCTGCGACGGGCAGTCCGTAGAGAAAGGTCGAGTGGCTCGGGATGAGGGCGAAGAGCGCCGGGGCGAAGAGGAAGATGAGGACGATGCCGATGGCTTTGAAGCCAGCCGAGCCGGCGGGGCGGGAGAGCATCCACGTCCAGCCGAGGGCCCCGAGCAGGACGGGCAGGATGAAGGCAGAGAGGCCTTCGATCTGCAGCACGATGTCGCTGAGGTAGGAGCCGGCGGGACCGATCCAGTTGCGCGCGGGGCCGGAGCCGACCGTGTTCAGAGAAGGATCAGCGGGGTGATAGGAAACCAGGGAGAGAAAAAGGAGGACAGCAGAGGCGAGAACCAGCAGTCCGATCAGCTCATTGAGCCGGCGGCTGCGAGTGGGCGTAAGCACCAGACGGGCGGGTTTCATGGGCAGACAGGTCGGGGGGATTCGCCGCGTCCGTGAGGGCGAGGCGAAAACGTGCTGAACTGCCAGAGCAGAATCATTATCCCAGATATGGAGAGGGAGGGGGGAGAAAAGGGAGTGGGGGAATCGGAGTGATTTACGACCCGGCCAGGAGGTGGCCGCCAAAGACGAAGAGCGCGGCTCCCAGCACGAGTCGGTAAACAGCGAACAGCACAAAACCGTGGCTGCGAACCCACTGCAGGAACCACTCGACCACACCGAGCGCAACGAAGAATGAGACGAGAAAACCGACGATCAGGACCGCCCAGCCGTGTTCGGTCATGGTGACGGGGGCGAGCGCGGCGTGACCTGCCGCGGCGCCTGAGCTGTGCCGGTGCAGGAGATGGAATCCGGGCAGGAGAGCCTTCACGAGATCGTAGAGGGTGGCGGCGAACATCGTGGGGATCGAGACGAGAAAGCTGAACTCGAGAGCGGCGGGGCGCGTCATGCCGGCGAGCTGGCCGGCAGCGATGGTGGACATGGAGCGCGAGGTTCCTGGGAACACGGCTGACGTGACCTGGCAGAGGCCGATCCAGATGGCTTGCAGCAGCGTCATCTGGTCGACGTCGGAGATAGCAGCGTCGCGTCGAACGCTCCAGGCATCGACGGCCCACATGACAACACCGCCGATGACGAGGGCCAGGGCGATGGCGCGGAGGCTCTCAAGGTGCACAGCGATGATGGGCATGAGCGCGAGCGACGGGATCGCGGTGCAGATGAAGGCGACGAGAGTGAGCGTGAGCGGGTGGTTGCGCGCCGTGTGTTTGCCGTCTTCGCCCTGAGGAAAGGTGCGCATGAACTCGAGGATGCGGCCGGCGAAGAGAAGCGTGAGTGCCAGGATGGCGCCGAGCTGGATGACGATGGTGTACATCTTCCAGTACGGATCGTCCAGGCTGATGTCGAAGAGCGCTTCGCCGATGCGGAGATGGGCGGTGGAACTGACAGGGAGAAATTCGGTGAGGCCCTCGATGATCCCAAGCAGGACAGAGATCACGTAGTCGTTCAATCTTGCTCCGACCTGGGGGAGAAATCAGGAATTTGAACAATGCTTCAGCGACGGCTCTGCAATGCACTCTGTATAGCAGAGTTGCAACGAGGGGAGCGGCTGAATGGAGCAGAAATTCACGTCGGCAGTTGGCGCTCTGGATACGGGAGGTGCGCCAGGTGTCCGAGAACGAGACAGTGAGGTTATTCGCGGCTGGAGCCGTAGACCGGAACGCCCTGATCGATTTTGTAGACGAGGCTGGCGGCGCGCGCGGTGAAGGCCGACTGCGGATACTTCTGCTGCATGCGGTCGAGGATGGCTTTGGCATGGCCGCGATCCTCGTCGGCGCGCTTGCCGTTGCCGTCGGCGGCCCACATATCGCCGGCAGAAGCCTGACGCCAAAGCGCGTTGTAGAGTGCCTGGGCGGCGTTGGGGGAGTCAGGATGTTCGTCGACGTACTTGAGGTAGTAGTTCGTCTCCTGCTCGGGACACTTCTCTGAGCCCTGCCAGTCGCCGCAGAGTTTGTTGTCGATCAGATCGAAGGCCGCGAGATCAGCCCACTTCGTGCCCGGGAAATACTTGATGACCTTGCGCATCTCGTCTTCATCCATCTGCTCGCGCAGGTAGTTTTCCTTTTCGTGCGCGGAGGGGAGCGAGGCGGCGTCGGATTTCTGAATCTGCCAGCGAATGTCGGCGGCACGGTACATGGCTTCGGGGGTCCATGGCGAGTCCGGATACATGGTGACGATGCGGCGGTAGAGGAGGCGCGCTTCCTCGGCAACGTGCGGCGGTGGGTTGGAGACGGCGGCCTGCTGCTCAAGGTCGTCGGCTGTGCCAAAGAGAATGCTGTCGCCGTGAGACGTGTTGATGTCGACGATGCCCTTGTTGAGCATCCAGCCGGAGATGGGCTGCGCCTGGCCTTCGGTGCCGAAGACGGGGACATCGGCCTGGCGGGTGTCGGGTGCGTCGGTGTTGGCGAAGACGCGGAGCCACTTGCCATTTTTCTCAGCGACGACCAGCTCGCGACCGGGAAGGATGGAAGAGATGGGGCCGCCGGAGTCGTCCGGGTTGGCGTAGAGGTTGGCTTCGCGGACGAGCGTAGCGAGCGTGCCGTTGCGCGGCATTTGCTGGCGGGGCAGCGGCTTTTGAGCGAGAGATGGAAGGGTTGCGAGGACGAGGGCGAGAGAGAGGCGCGCGCGGGTCACGGAGATAGGACGAAAAAAGCTTGTGGTTCGTCTCAGGGGGGGAGCAGTTCCCTTCTCCATCACTGGGCGTCTTTCTCGGCGAGAACGGATTGGAGGACCTGGGGTTCGACGTTGCCGCCGCTCATGACGACCACGATTTTGCGGAACGGTAGAAGCTGCTCGCGATGGAACAGGACGCCGGCGGCGGAGCAGGCTCCGCTGGGCTCGGCGGTGAGTCGCGCGGAGAAGAGCAGGGTGCGCATGGCGGAGCGGATTTCGGCTTCGGTGACGGTGACGATGTCGTCGACCCAGGTGCGGATGTGTTCGAAGTTGCGCTCGCCGAGGGATTGGGTGCGAAGGCCATCGCAGATGGTTCGCGTAGTCCGGTCAGCGGGCCAGGTGACGACGTGGCCGGCGCGGAAGCTCTCCTGAGCGTCAGCGGCCAGTTCCGGTTCGACCCCGATGACGCGGGTCTGGATCGGTCGCTGGGGGTTCGAAAGCTTGATCGCCGCAGCGATGCCGCTGAGCAGTCCGCCGCCGGAGACGGGCGAGAGGACCAGATCGACGTCGGGCAGGTCTTCGAGGATTTCGAGGCCGCAGGTGCCCTGGCCGGCGATGATCTGGTCGTCGTCATAGGGCGGGATCATAACGTAGCCGTGCGCGGCCTGGAGCTCTTCGGCTTTGCGCAGGCGGTCGGAGCTGGCGGGACCGACTTCGACGATCTCTGCGCCGAGCTCGGCAGTGGCGCGCTTTTTGACTTCGGGCGCGTTTGAAGGCATGACGATGACGGCCTTTGCGCCGACGACGCGGGCCGCGTAGGCCACTCCCTGAGCGTGATTGCCGGAGGAATATGTGATGACGCCCTGAGAGCGTTCGGCCGGCGTGAGCTGGGCGATCTTGTTATACGCGCCGCGGATTTTGAAGGCGCCGATGGGCTGCAGGCCTTCGGCTTTAACGTAGACTTCAGCGGGCTCGACGCCGGGGATGGGGAGACGGACGAGAGGCGTATGCACGGCGACGCCCTGGATGCGGGCCTGAGCTTCGGTGAACGCGGAGAGGGTGAGCAGGGCTGGGGCTGCTGCAGTGGCCATAACTTTATTGTGTCCTGGACGGGAAGGATTTGTCCGGGCTCGTCAGCGATGCCAGGAGGAACTTTCCGACGGCGGAGTAACGGTGGCCCAGCGCTCGGCAATCTTGTCGCCTTCAAAGCGCCAGAGAACGAAGCCCTGAAAGGACATCTTTTTGCCGGAGGCCGGGTCGGTCCAGCGCCAGATGTTGCGGCAAACGACCTGATCGCCCTCGGCGATCATGTCGTCGATGGTGAGGTGCAGATCGGGCATACGCTCGTACATCGCGAGCATCATCTTCTCGTCGCCTTCGACGCCGGTGGGCTGGCCACCGGGGCCGTCATGATCCTGGAAGTCCGGCGTCATGTT
>Ga0335072_10003808_pt1 | contig 22590 bp, 22 predicted proteins | sample Lox_Sample_21_FD_206725 | JGI IMG/M metagenome (GOLD analysis project Ga0335072, IMG submission 206725) | Soil microbial communities from Loxahatchee National Wildlife Refuge, Florida, United States - Lox_Sample_2.1 | ecosystem: Environmental > Terrestrial > Soil > Wetlands | place: USA...
TGACGGATACGCCCCAAACTTCACTGGCGATGAGACGCGTGACGAAATAGCTGGAGAAGAGGCCGAGGGCGATGCCGGCGAGGATCAGACGCACTCCTTTCTCCAAAACCAAACCGACGACTTGTACCGGCTGCGCCCCGAGGGCCATACGAATACCGATTTCGCGAGTCTGCAGCGCCACGTTGTAGGAGATGACGCTGAAAATTCCCGCCGCAACCAAGAGAAGAGCGACGGTTGCGAACGCGCAAAACGTGGTCAGGAGAAATCGCGGGCGAGCAAAATAATCCTGTTCGAGCAACGTTGCGATGGTGCCGGTTTCGCCCACGGCAATATCTGGGTCCAACTGCGAGAAAGTGGTGCGGATTTGTTGAAGGATGGTTGGAAAGTAAGCCTTCGTACGAACCATGAGGTTGTGATCACCCGCGCCTGTGAGTGTAGCGGGGAGATAGACTTCGGGATTCGGAGAGTTTTGCAAGCCGGTGTTTTGTGCGTCGGCGACTACACCGATAATTTCAAAGTAAGGTTCACGGGGCCAATCCTTGAGGGTTTCAAAATCGCTGAAACGTACTTGACGTCCGACGGGATTCGCTTGGCCGAAGTGGGCTCTGGCGAAAGTTGCGTTGACCACGACCACGTGGGCAACGGAGTCGATATCCCGCTGTGTGAAAAGCCTTCCCTTAAGAAGCGGCCGGTCGAGCGTCTGGAAATATCCGTCGCTGCAGAAGATTGACGAGGTGTTTCTATTCGGGGGGCGCTGTTGTCCAGCGATGACGACGGTGGTCCAGCCCCAGGTATGAGGCGGGTAAGAGGAGGTTTCTGTGGCAGCAAGTACTTCCGGTAACTGCCTAAGGTGGTCGATCGCTTTGCGAAGAAGAACGCTTTTCTCAGGCGCAAGGTCGTATCGACCTTCCGGCCAAGTAAGTCGCGCGAAAGTAACCTTCGAGGGGTTGAACCCGATGTTCACGTTTTGCAGCGCGAAAAGGCTGCGCAGCACCAGCCCCGAACAAATCGTCAAAATGATGGCGAGGGCGACCTCAGCCACGACGAGCGTGGAACGAAGTCCTGCGTGACGAGACTCCACGCCGATACCTTTGCCGGTACTGGAGAGCGCGACTTGCGCGTCGGTGCGCACCGCATGGACCGCGGGCGCCAGGCCGCAGGCGACGGTAACGAAGACCGTGGCAACGATGGAGAACAACAAAGCAAAAGGGCTGAGCGTTACGTCCGCTTCCAGAGGGATGGTTCCCGAAGGAATAAGCGCAAGCATGGCTTTCAGTCCGAGAAGAGCAAACAGGCAACCGAGAGCGCAACTGGCGAGCGCTAAGGCAAAGCTTTCCACCAACAATTGACCGATGATGCGGGCGCGCGTGGCGCCCAGGGCACTGCGAATGCCAAATTCCTTTTCACGAGTGGTGGCGCGGGCAAGAAGCAGATTTGCGACATTGCTACAGGCGATCAGCAGCAAAATCACGACCGCGCCCATCAGCGCGAAGAGGCCTAGTTTGAAGTCGTCGCCAACGGAATCACTGTTCAGCGTGACGACCACCATTCGGAAATGGGGAGGGAAGTAGATGGGGTCGTCGGCTTGGAATGGGGATGCGATAACTTGAAGGTCGGCGGCGGCGCGCTCCGGAGTGATGCCGGGCTTCAGGTGGCCCACTGTCCAGATTTCGTTGGATTGGATTCCTGCACCCGGCACATAGGTATCTCTGGTTATGTCTATAGGAAGCCAGAGGTCAAATCCTCCGATTCTGAAGCGCGATGGCATGATTCCGACAAGAGTCGTGGGTACACCGTTAAGAGTGTAGGTCTTGCCGAGGACCTTAGGATCTCGGTTGAAGAGTTTGGTCCAGAGGCTGTGACTCACTATGAACACGGGAGGGGCGTCGGGCCGGAAATCCGTGGGAATCAGGGCGCGACCCAATAGGGCCGGAATGCCAAGAGATTCAAAAGTTCCCGGAGTGACGGAGGCGCCGAGCAACTCCTCTGTTGTACCGGCTGTGGTGAAACGCATTTTGCGATATACGAGTCCGAACATGTCCTCGAAGGTATGGTTATGTTCCTTGAATTCGACGAAGGCTCTCGCTGGGAAACGCCAGGCGCGAAACTGGTCAGCGGAGAAGCACCGAATGGTCGCCAAGCTGTCGGCATTTTTGTAGGGATACGGATGGAGCAGCGTTCCGTCGATCGCGCTGAAAATCGCAGTGCTGGAGCCGATGCCTAGAGCGAGTGTGAGAACGGCGACTGCAGTAAAGGCTGGCGATTTGCGGATTTGGCGTCGCACGAAGCGGCAATTCCCGAGGAGTAAGTGGAAGCACTCGATGATGCGCAGCTCTCGAAACATCGCGCCATTTTAGTCCCAAATTGCGAAATAGCTGCGAGGAAGTGTATCGAAGCGGGCGGTAGCCCAGTTCTACAGTCAGTTGGCAATCCACGGAACACGAAATAGCGCGGAAGTTTGGGTCAGGGATTTAAGGCAGCAGGCCGAACTCTTTCCCGAGTTGCACCGCTTGGGTCCGCCGCTTGGCGCCTAACTTGCCAAAAACACGGCTGGAATGAGTCTTCACAGTGTTCTCGCTCACGTAAAGCTTTTCGGCGATCTCGCGGTTACTCATGCCCTTGGCGATCAGTTCGAGGATGTCTAATTCCCGCGGAGTGATGCCAAGATCTCCGGCCTTTTTCTTGTCGCGGGTAACCGATGGCCCCGCCGGAACCGACGGCTGATTCACCACCGATGCGTCCAGCTTGTTGGAGAGCTTCTGGCCCAACCAGATTCCGAGAACGGCAAAGGTCGCCGCGATCAGGCCGCCGTAGATTTCAACGGAGTGCTCGACCACCAGGAATCGATACTCGGCCCACTTCAACCCGGCAATCAGAAGGCCAGCGGCGAGCCCATAGATCAGTACGTGGCGCTTCATGGCTTTCAGGGCACCCACTATACACCAGGAACGTCGCCACCAAGTGCATCCGTCGCGTGGAAGCAACCTAAGATAAGGGGCGGATGGCCATACCGGCTTCGGTCAGACTGCGGTGGATGCACGCGGCGATTTGGCGTGCGCCGGGAGTGTCCCCGTGGAGGCAGAGGGTGTCAGCGTGGAGCGGGATGCACGTGCTGTCTGCAGCGATCACGGTAGAGTCTTGCACGATGCGGAGGGCCTGGGCGGCGGCGTGTTCGGGATCGCAGAGCAACGCATCGGCGAATTTGCGGGAACGCAAGGTGCCATCGGGCTCGTAGCGGCGGTCGGCGAACGCTTCGGCGGCGGCCGAAAAACCGGCGGCCCGAAATTCGTCGAGCATCACGGAGCCGGCGAGGCCGACAAGGATGGCATTAGGAGAAGCGCGGCGAACGCCTTCGGCGATGGCGCGGGCGATTTGCCGATCGCGCGCGGCCTGGTTGTACAACGCGCCATGCGCTTTCACATGATGGAGGAATGCTCCGCACTCTGCGGCGATGCTCTGTAGCGCTTGAATCTGGCGTTCGACCGACGCAGCGATTTCTTGCAATGACAGCTGCAATTCGACGCGCCCGAAATTCGTAGGGTCTTCGTAGCCGGGATGGGCGCCAATGCTGAGTTTATGGCGCAGCGCCTGCTCGATGGTGGCGCGCATCATTTGAGCATTGCCCGCATGGCCGCCGCAGGCGATGTTCACAGAAGTGATGTAGGGCATGAGCGCTTCCTGGGAACCGTCCGCGATGGCTCCTGGCATTTCACCTACATCGCAATTGATGTCGATGAATTTCATGCGAATAGTTGCCACGGGTGGTTCAGCAGGCGTTCCTGTTCAATCCAAAGAGAGCGCGCCACGGTGAGTGAAATGCGTTCGAAGCGAACGTCGGTGCGCGGACGAAGTTGGCCGAGACGGTGCAGGTCGACCCCAATCACGTTGGCGATTTTCGGATAGCCGCCGGTGGTTTGCTGTTCCACAAATAAAATGATGGGCTGGCCCGAGGGAGTGATCTGAATCGCGCCGAGCGGAACGCCTTCTGTGATCATTTCCGCGCGCGAATTACAAGCGATGGCGGGGCCGTCGAGACGCAGCCCGGTGCGGTCTGCTTGTTCGGTCACGCGAAACTTGCTGTGAAAAAAAGTATTGCGGGCTTCTTCGGAGAAAGCATCGATCTGCGCGCCTTCCGTGACCCGCAAAATCCTTCTGGGTCTCAAACTGTGCAAGCTCGCGGAAGGAATCCGTTGGGGAACGCGATCGTCGTTTGGCACACCCAGCGCGAGTATGTCTCCTCTACGCAGCGCGCGGCCCTTAAATCCGCCTAAACCGCTGAGGAGATGCGTGGAAGCGCTGCCGAGGAAAAGCGGAACGCGGACGCCGCCCGCGATGGCCAAATAGCAGCGCGCAAAATCCTTGGTCGGCCCGAATACGATTTTGGTCCCTGCGGAAACCTTGTGCACCCGCCATAACTCGACGGCACAGCCGTTGATCGTGGGCGCAAAATCGGCGCCGGTGACCGCGATGTGCGCGGGATCGGAGAAAACGAAGCTGCCGCCGAGTAGCGTCATTTCGAGCGCCGCAGTGTTGGAGGCATTGCCAACGAGCAAGTTCGCAAGACGAAAAGCTACGGGATCCGCGGCACCAGAAGGAGAGACGCCGAGCGCGCCATAACCGCTACGTCCGAAGTCCTGGACGGTGGTCAGCAGTCCGGGGGCATCGACTAACAGCGAGGCCATGCCGCTTCCATTTTTCGAAATTCTTCCGCGGAGATGGGGCGGAATTTGACTTGATCGCCGATAGAAATGAGCTGCATGGGCTTGCGATTGGGACGAAATACCGCCACGGGTGTGCGCCCGATGAGCACCCAGCCTCCGGGAGTGGCGAAGGGGTAGACGGCAGTTTGTTTTCCGGCGATGCCGACGCTGCCAGCGGGTACGACCCTGCGGGGAGCTTGCAGGCGCGGAACAGCGATTTTTTCGGGAACGTCCCCGAGATACGCGAAGCCGGGGGCAAATCCCAAGAAGTAGGCGTGATAGGTGCGCGAGGAGTGCAGTTGGATGAATTGGGTGGGCTTCATGCGGATTGCACGGGCGATGTCCTCGAGGTCGGGGCCGAACTCGCCTCCATAGCAAACCGGGATTTGCACGATGCGTGGTTTGTGGGGACGCGCCGGTTTTTGTTGATCGTCAAAGCGGCGCAAAGCGGTTTCGACTCCGGCGTGGTCGACGACACATGGATCGAAGGTGACCATAAGCGAAGTGTAGGCGGGTTGCAGATTGCGTAGCCACGCGGGAGGATGCCGCTGGAGCCGGCGAAGCAGTTGCAAGACACGCTCGTGGGCAGGCACGCTGATGTGCTCGCCGAGGTAGACGAGCATGCACTGGTCGCTGGCGGGGCAGAATCGCACGCGCTGTACCTTACTGGACGAAACCGATGTTGGCTCCCGGGACGTTTTCCGGACCCTCTTTGATCGCGCCATACAGCGATTCGAACCGCGAGATATTTTCTCCCAGGGCTCGCCAGATGCGTTTGGCGTGACCGGGACTCACAATCATACTGCTGAGTAGTTTGCCTTGGGTGGCGTTCGGAAACACGTAGACAAAGTTGAGGGTGAACTCTTCGGCGTGATGCTGGATCATCACCAGGTTGCTGTACATCCCCTGCAATTCCTTCTCGTCGGCTTTGATTTGTACTTGTCCGGGCGCGGCTGGCTGTTGGGATGGCTGCTTTTCGTCCATGAGATTCTCCTGGGAATTCCCCTCCAAGGTATCACAGTCAAAAACCGGAGCTTGGTTCGAAAGGCGAGCAAGCGAGAATGGCACGTTGCTATCCGCTGTGCACTATGGCGGACAGGCGCTCCTCAGAATTCAGAATGGACTGGTTATTTGGTTTCTGCGGCGCGATCCTTGGCGGCGTCTGCCATGATTTTCTCGATTTCGTCGGGGGAACGCGGCAGGCGCGCGCTTAGCAATTCGTAGCCAGAGTCCGTGATGAGCACGTCGTCTTCAATGCGTACGCCGATGTGTTCGTCGGGAATGTAGATACCGGGCTCAACGGTGACGACCATCCCAGGAGCGAAGGGCCGGCAGAGATTTCCGGGATCGTGGACATTGAGGCCGATGCTGTGACCCAATCCATGGATGAAATACTGGCCGAGCGGCTTTCCGTTGAGATCCTTGCCGTGGGTATTGATGTAATCGTAGGCGATCTTGTACACGCTTTTGTCGCCCTTGCCACACATATCCATACCCGGTTTGAGCGCGTGGATGGCGGCTTCCTGCGCACCCAAAACAATTTCGTAGATTTCGCGTTGGCGCGGGGTGTACTTGCCGTTGGCCGGAATGGTGCGGGTGATGTCGGCGGCATAGCCGGCATATTGCGCAGCCACGTCCATCACGACAATGTCGCCGTCTTCAATTTTGCGCGAAAGCTTGTCGTAATGGAGCACCGTGGAATTGGGGCCGGCCCCGACGATCGGAGCATACGCTTCGGCCTCCGATCCACCCATGGCGTGAACTTCCATCATTTTGGCAGCGACCTGATACTCCCACAAACCCGGCCGCATCATTTTGAAGGCAGCGAACTGTGCGTCCAATGAAAGGTCGATGGCTTGGCGGAGCAGCGTAAGTTCCGTGGGCGACTTGATCAGGCGAAGATCCCAGATGTTTTGGCGAATGTCCTTAACGGTCACTTGTGGCGCGGCCTGCTTCAGCCAATCGACGGTCTCTTTATCGTGGGGATAACCGCCCATTTCCTTCTGGTAGGGAAGAATGGTGTAGAAAGTGGGATAAATGCGCGCGAGCTGTTCGACGGTGGCGCGCAATTCGGGCATAGGCTTGATCACGGAAAAGCCCGTGCGCATCTGGATATCCGGATCACTGGGAGACATGCGCGGGCCATTCCACTTTTCCTTGCGCGCATCCTTGGGAGGAAGAAAGAACAGTTCGCGCGCGGGGAACTCGTCGTTGCTGGCTTTGCGGTCTCCGGAAGGAAGCAGAATCAGCGCGGACTCCTCTTCGTTGTGGCCCGTCAGATAGTAGAAATTTTCTTCCTGGGCAAAGATGTAAGTTTCCGATTCCTCTTCGCGGCCAGTGTACCCCAGGAGAACGATCGGGCCATCGATGTTGGAGCCGAGCTTGGCGCGGCGGGCAGCGTAAGCCGAGTTAGGCTCGCGTTCCCGGCGCTGTTGTGCGGCGGCGGGAGAACCTGCGCAGGCGAGAAGGGCGAAGATGGCCAGCAGATAAAGGGCAAAAACGATACCAGCCGGACGCACCACGCACCAACCATCTGATTTTCCAAGACCACTCATGCCGTCACCTCTAGCAGGATGCTGAAAAATAGGAGCGAGATGTCTTGCTTTTGCGAAAGTGGCTCTGCTCTGGAAGCGGTAAAGCGGAAAACCATGCTCCAACTTCCTGAAGCGAGATCAGCAGCCTGCTCGAGCGCTCCTCCCACCAGAGGAGCAAACGCGAAATTGTAGCGCAGGAGGAGAAGCAAGCGCCACTCGGCACGAATTTCCCCTGGGCCTGTCAAAGACTGCCCTCTACACTGCCGGGCGATTTGTGTACCGGCCCAACCTTGGGCGGGCTGTGGATGACCCTTAGTAATGTAGGAGTTAATAGCGGCGAACAAGCCACGACAATGGAAAATCCGCTGGACGGCAAGCCTCAGCCTTACGATAGGAGGAAAAGCCAGCCACCACCTTGGAGGGCCCATGGCACAGGAAAGGCGCCGCACACCCAGGTACCTTTTTATCGCGAGCGCGGAGTTGTATGAGCAGCAGTCCGAAGTGCGCGTAGCTTCCCGCGTCAACGAATTGAGCAAGTATGGTTGCTACCTGGACATGATGAACCCGTTTCCGACGGGCACCCTGGTGCTGGTGAAGATTTTCGCGGACGAGCTCACCTTTCAATCGAAAGCCCGAATCGTCTACGCAACCCCCAATGTCGGCGCTGGTGTCACCTTCCTGGACGTGGAGCCCAAGTATCAATACATATTGGACCGCTGGCTGGAAGAAGCGGCGAAGCACTGAGTTACCGTTATTTCAATTCGATCTCGACAATCTGACCTTCGCTGGTGCCCTCATTGGTCAGGGAGTGCGTGACTTTGGTGTCCACCCAGTGGAAATCGCCAGACTGCACTTGGTGGGCAAAAGACTGACCGTCAGGCGCGGTCATTTTCAACAGCACGGGCGTGGCAGCGATGATCAGATAAGGGCGGGTGTGTGTGTGCATGGGTGAGGTTGCGCCGGGTGCCAGCACCCACTTATAGATGCGCGCGCTGGGATTCTCCACTGCCACGGGAGCCCCAGCCTCGCTTGACGGATTCTGCGGGCGCTCCAGAAATTCCACGTCCAAAACCTCGAAGGTCCCGGGGCCAAGATTGTGGACCCGATGAATGGTAGGCGCCGCACCGAGAGTGGGCACAGAGACGTCACCCGGCTTGGTGGCGGTCGCGGGACCTTCGGGCTCATGCAGGTTTTGCTGGGAAATCCTGGAAATGGTCAGGTCAACGGCAGCGCGGTCATGCGCGTGGATGTGATAGAAAGTGCTGGCTCCTTCCGGAATCACAACATGCATGACAATCACGGAATCGTTTTTGAGCACAACAGCGTGATGGGGCTCCTGTTCAACGGGCATGGGTGCTGCTTCCTTGGAATTGTTTTGCGCCGTCAGAAGCGAAACACAAACCAGCAACAGTGTCGCGAGAAGGAGAGACTTCATGATGGCTCCGCAGGTAATTTCGTGACCCTCAATCCTACAATGTCCCGCTGCCCGGTGGAATGGAGCAGCACCAAAGCCCGCAGACGCAAGGCCATCAATCCATACTGGACCGCCGGTCCTATTCAGCAGCTAGGGAAACGGTCCAGTACTGTAAATAACAGAAACGCAAACCCTTCCATTTTCATCTTAATAAGTGGGACAGACTGGCCCGTACGTGGCGGTGCAGTGCGCAAGTTCAGGAGGTCGACGACATGAACAGTCGCGGCGGAATTCCCGCGGGTTCTTCACGGATGCAGTGGTGCAAGAGAAGCTTGGTGTTCTTGCTGTCGGTCGGGTTGCTGTTTGTGACCCTGCCGCTGGGCAGCGTTGGCGCGCAGGATCAGCAGGCGCCGCCACCGGCGCAGACACCGCAGGGACCGCCTTATACGACACAGTCGCCCGAACAGTTGCAGCAGTTAGTGGCGCCGATCGCATTGTACCCAGACTCGCTGGTGGCGCAGATATTGGCCGCTTCGACCTTCCCGGAACAAGTGGTGGAGGCCGACCGGTGGGTACAGGCGCATCCGGATATAAAGGGCGAGGCGCTAGGGCAGGCGGTCAACAACATGCCTTGGGACGCCAGCGTGAAGGCGTTGTGCGCGTTTCCCAACGTGCTGGGCAACATGGATAAGAATCTTTCGTGGACCTCGTCGCTCGGCGATGCTTATTACAACCAGCCACAAGACGTAATGGACGCGGTGCAGGTAATGCGGCAAAAGGCGGAAGCCGCGGGGAATTTAAAGAGCACGCCGCAGCAAACAGTGACTACCCAAGGCTCGACCATCATCATTCAGCCCGCGCAGCCCGATGTGGTGTACGTGCCGGCGTATAACCCCTGGATTGTGTATGGGCCACCCATTGTGGCGTGGCCGGGATGGTATCCGTATCCGGGAATCTGGTTCGGCGGACCTTTCCTGTCGTTCGGGATTGGCTTTGGCATCGGGTGGTTCGGCGGCTTTGGTTGGGGCTGGGGCCATTGGGGATTCGATTGGCACAATCACTGGGTCGTCTACAACCACAATCGCTACTACTCCCGCAGCACGACCTTTTATAACCGCAATGTCTATTACCGTGGCGGACATGGAGGGCCGGGGGCGCCTGCCTATGCACGTGGAGGCGCACCGGGACGCGGATTCGGAGGAGAGCGCGGAAATGTGTACAACCGGCCGGGGGCATCGCCTAGGCCATTCGAGGGAGATCGCAACGCGGCACGAGGCTACGCACCGGCGGCTCATGGGAATGCGCCGTACAGCGAACCAAGCATGCACTCCGGTGCCTTCAGCGGGTATGACCATGGCGGCGAGTCCAGAAGCTATTCAGCACGCGGCAGTTCAAGCTTCCACGGCGGTTTTTCCGGAGGCGGCGGTTTCCATGGTGGCGGAGGTGGTCACGGCGGCGGAGGCGGAGGCCACCACTGAGAGCTAGCGTGGTTTGCGGAGAAATCGGAAGAGGGAAAAGGAGGAATTCCGTATGGCGCGCGTGAAGTGGAACTTCCACCAATCTAGCGGGAGCATTCTGGCCGCAATTGTGTTGCTTGTCGGGTTGTTTGCTGGGCCGGCCGCCAAAGCGCAACAGCAAGGGCAAAAGACATTTTCCTCGCCCGAGGAAGCGTGCCGGGCATTGTATGCAGCTACCAAGGCGAATGACGAAAACGCCTTGATGGAATTGCTCGGGCCGGAGGGAAAAGACGTGGTGACCTCGGGCGATCCTGCCGAGGACATCCGGCATCGCGAGAATTTCGTAAAGCGCTATGAAGAAATGAGCCGTCTGGTAAAAGAGCCCAACGGCACCGTCACCATTTATATCGGCGCTCGCAACTGGCCCTATCCCATTCCTATCGTGAACAAAGGCAATGTGTGGTTCTTCGACACCGCGGCGGGAAAGCAAGAGATTCTCTACCGCCGCGTCGGGTTCAACGAAGCTTCGGCGATCCGTATTTGCCAGGAGTTGGCGGCCGCGCAGAAGGAATACTACGCGAAAGAAAACAACGTGTACGCGTCGAAGATCTACAGCGATGCTGGCAAGCAAGATGGCTTGTATTGGAAAGCGGAGAATGGCCAGCCGGAAAGCCCCATTGGGCCGCTCGTGGCGCAAGCCGTGGTAGACAATCCCAGCGGAAACGCGATCCCCTATCGCGGCTATTATTTCCATATCCTGACCAAACAGGGAAAGAACGCGCCGGGTGGGGCAAAGGACTATTTGACGGATGGGAAAATGACAGGTTTCGCGTTCGTGGCTTTCCCGGCGCAGTACCGCGTCTCTGGTATCATGACGTTCGTTGTGGGCGAAGATGGCGTGGTGTACGAGAAGGATCTGGGCAAGGACACCGACAAAATCGCAAAGGATATGAAGGAATACAATCCCGATGCGCACTGGGCCAAGGCACAAGGCGACGAAGAGCAGACCACCGCGGGCGCGGCCACGAAGTAGCGCCGCGATGGCATCGCCGCGGGCCCGTATCCCTAACTTTGCACCTTCACGCCCGGATATGCAGCACCGCACGAAGAATCGCGCAGTAATGGCAGGCGCTTCCGGCTAGAACAAACAGGTGCCACACTGCGTGACTATACGGCAAGCGCCTCCAAGCATAGAAAACGACACCACATGTGTAGAACAAACCGCCGGCGAGCAGCCAGAGCAGCGTCGGTGTGGGCACGTGTGCCAGAACCGGCTTGGCGGCAATAATGACCAACCACCCCATAGCTAAATAAATGGCCGTGGACACGTATTCGAAGTGGCCCACAAACCAAAACTTGAAAACAATTCCCGCGAAAGCCAGACCCCACACCACACCGAACAAAGACCAGCCCCAGGGCCCACGCAAGTACAGCAACAGAAACGGCGTGTACGTGCCTGCGATCAGCAAATAGATAGCCGAGTGATCAAAGATGCGCAACGCGCGCTTCAGCCGCGGCGAAACCACGGCGTGATACAGCGTCGACGCAGAGTACAGTGCGATCAGCGTCGCGCCGTAAATCGAACACGCCACGATATGGCTGGTGCCCCCGCGAAGAATGGCGAAAACTAGCAAAACGACAAACCCCGCGATGCTCAGAACCAGGCCAATGCCGTGCGTGATGCTGTTGGCAATTTCCTCTAGCGAGAGACGCGGCCGAGAAATATCAGAGTCCTGCACATGTATATTGTTTCGCGCCGCTCCGTCTTATGCAATAGAACTCATAGAAATGACTAGTGTTTCTATCCCGCGGCAATATGAACAACTGTTCATCGAAGCCCGCCCAGCCGCGAAGAATGATAGAAGCGATCCGGCAGGGCCGTTATACTCTTGTGGATTTCCAGGTGAGCTGAGTGAAGCGATCGGGCGACTTTTCGAAGTTCCGCGCAAAACTATTTTGGTTGACGTTCTGCGCTGGCACAATTTTTTTTGCTCCGATTCGTGGAGCCGCGCAATCGCCGGAGCATGCTGCTGGCGTAAAACGCGTAGTTCTCGACTGGGCAGAGGGCGGAAAGGGATCGAACGCGGTGCGCGACCGCTTGGCGGAAAAGCTGAAGGCTTTGGGAAAAGTGGAAATCGTACAGGATCGCGCGAAGGTCGACGCGGTGCTTCACGGATCGGCGGTGCTGTGGACCACGGGCTACGTCGCGATGAGTCCGCGCTCGCGAGCGGCCGAGGAGCCCATTTATCAGGGATACGCGACCGCGGAATTGACGGCACTCGACGGCAAAACACTGTGGTCCTATCTGGCCACTCCGCGGCACCAGGGCTGGAAGAGCATCACCGACGACTTGGCCGACCAACTGGCGAGCGCGCTGTCAGAAGCGCTGGCACAAAAGGAACCCCGAGAACGTACGCCCGAAGCCACTACTGGACCAGCCACAGCGTCTATTGTCGTGAAGTTGCACGGAGCGGGAGGAACTTTCCCGGCTCCGATTTATCAGCGTTGGTTCCAAAGCTTCGAGCAGGCACGCCCGGGAATCACCGTAGAATACGACGCCGTTGGCTCCGCCCAAGGAATCGCGCGCGTGCAAGCAGGCCAGGTGGATTTCGGAGCCTCGGACATGCCGCTACCGGAGACCCAGTTGCAAAATGAAAAGTTGCTGCAGATTGCCACCGTGCTCGGCGCAGTGGTGCCGATTTACAACGTGCAGGGCGCGCCGGATGGTTTGAACTTGAGTGGCGAGGTGCTAGCCGGAATTTTTGAGGGGAAAATCCGGACCTGGGACGCACCGGAGATCCACGCACTCAATCGCCATGTGCGGTTACCAAACGAAAACATTGTCGTCGTGCACCGGTCGGATGGAAGCGGCACCACGTATACGTGGACGGATTATTTGTCGAAAGTGAGCCACGATTGGAAGACCAGCGTTGGCATAGGACCCACGGTGGCTTGGCCAACCGGCTTGGGAGCGCGGGGCAATCAAGGTGTGGCGGACACGGTGTTCAAAACGCCCAACTCCATTGGCTATGTGGAGTTCATTTATGCGCTGCAACATGAGCTCAGTTTTGCCGCGGTGCGCAATGCTTCCGGCGATTACGTGAAAGCGGATTTGGATAGTGTCGCGGCCGCGGCGCGGGGCGTCAGTATGGCCGCCGGAAAGGAATTCCAAACCTCGCTGACCAACGCAGGCGGTAAGCATACGTATCCCATTGCGACGTTTACGTGGATCTTGCTTCCCACGAGCGGCCAGAATGCGAAGACGCTAGAGGCACTGCAAGAATTAGTGCGCTGGATGCTGACGAACGGGCAAAAGCAGTGTCAGGCGCTTGGCTACGTGCCGTTGCCCGCGGATTTGGCCGCGCGGGAACTGCAGCGGTTAAACGGTAAGTAGCGACCTCGAAACAAACCATGCCAAGCGAACTACTCCATCCTTGTCATCCTGAGGCCCGGGTTTGGCCGAACGATCTCAAGCATAGTTCTCACGCACACTCTAGAAGCCAGGGGCTCCAGACGACGCGGGGCGCATTTCGGGGGCGTTGACGCCAAAGCGCAGATGCGCGAACCAGGATTGGCTCAACGACATAAAGCCGGTGTAGAGGTAGCCCCACACAAACAAAAGCAAGAATGGCGCCGTGGCATAGTTTTCGTTGCTGATGGAGTAGATCACCGCAAGCGCAAAATACAGCCCAAGCGCAATTTCGAAATACGGCATCCACCCCGATTTGTTTTTGTATTTCTTGGCGGCGAAGGTGCCGGACTTGCCTTCGATTTTGAACTTAGGCGTGCGTGCAAACTCGGATTGTTTGCCGAAAATGGCTTCGAGCACCGCCTGCGCATTGCGCACGCTTAATCCAATGCCCGTGGCCATTACGAATGGTAAATAAAGAAATGTCGTGTGCCACGTTTTGGGACGCAGCTCTTTTTGCGCAGCCAGATAAAAGCTGGAAATCGAGCACGTGGAAGCGAGAAACAGAGGCAAGTCTATCACCAGCATCTGAAACCAGCCCTGATAGAAACGCACAATCATCGCCGGCAGCAGCATTGTCGACAGCAGCACCATCAGCGGATACGAAATGTTCGCCGTCAGATGGAAGAACGCTTCGCCCTTTACGTGCCAGGGCACATCCGCGCGAAACACTTTGGGCAAAATCTTCTTGGCGGTTTGCATCAAGCCCTTCGCCCAGCGCGCTTGCTGTGCCTTGAAGCCGTTCATATCGACCGGCAGCTCCGAGGGGCACTCGATCTCCGGAAGATACAGGAATTTCCAGCCCTTGAGCTGCGCGCGGTAAGACAGATCGGTATCCTCAGTCAGCGTGTCATGCTCCCAGCCCCCGGCGGCTTCAATCGCCGCGCGACGCCATACCCCAGCGGTGCCATTAAAGTTGAAAAACGTCCCGCGCCGCGAACGCCCACCATGTTCGATCACGAAGTGGCCGTCGAGCAGAATGGTTTCCACGCGCGTGAGCAAGGAATAATCCCCGTTGAGATAGGTCCAACGGGTTTGCACCATGCCAATTTTGTCGCCACCATTCGGATCAAGAAAATACGGAATCGTGCGCCGCAGAAAATCAGAAGGAGGTATGAAGTCGGCGTCGAAGATCGTGACGAATTCGCCCTGGGCGGTGTGCAAGCCATTTTCCAACGCCCCGGCCTTGTAGCCCTCGCGATTTGTCCGGTGAATATAGGTGATGGGCAAGCCCTGCGCGGCATGTCGTTCCACGCAGGCGCTGGCGACGTCACGCGTTTCGTCGGTAGAATCGTCGAGCACCTGAATGTCCATCAGTTCGCGCGGATAATCGAATTGCGAAACTGCGTCGACCAGCCGCTCGATCACGTAACGCTCGTTAAAGATGGGAAGCTGTATGGTAACCTTTGGCCATTGTGTCACCGGCGGCGGCGTGGCCGGAACATTCTTTCGGAAGAAGAAGTAATCGTAGAGGAGTTTGTAGCGATGCATCCCGTACATGGCCAGGATGAACAGCACCAGGAAATACGGAATCATCATGGCCAGATCGAATGCGTTGGCATGATAAACGCCGCTGAACGTGCGGTCGGTGAGCCGATGCCAGTATTGGCCCAACGGGCCGTGATGGGCCGCGAGCAGGAATGAAGCCAGGTTCAACAAGTCCGCAGTTTCTCCGCACGCCTTCCGAACAAAATCGAAAACAGTGGAGCCCTTATTGGCTGCTGCCGGCAGGCGTGGCCTTGGAAGCAGCCTTTCTGCGCATGCACTGCCTCTATTACTTGAAAAACCATGCGATCGGTTTTATCGAGCTGGGATTGGCCGCAGGCATAGTTTACCTGATTGCGTTGTACGGATTCACACGAACGCCGGCCACACGCACCACCACTATTTTACTCATTTTGGTCGCAATTGTATTCCGCGCCACGCTCTGGCCCATGCTGCCCACGCTGTCCGACGATTTGCAGCGGTACCGCTGGGAAGGAAAGGTTCAGGCGGAGGGCTGGAACCCTTACGGAATTGCGCCGAACGATCCGCGGCTGAAGAAGTTGCGCGATTACAACTACGAAATCATGCCGGGTCGCGAATTGCCGGCCATCTATCCTCCGGCAACGGAATTGTTGTTTCGCGCAACCTGGAAATGGTTTCCCGGCCCCACCCAATTTAAGACGCCCTTCGCGGCCGCGGACGTGCTGGTGTTGTTGTTGCTGGCCTCGATCTTCCGTCGGGCGGAGGACCGCGATTTTCGCCTGGCCGTTTATGCTTGGAACCCGCTGGTGATTGTGGAATTTGCCGGCAGTGGGCACAACGATGTGTTGGCCGTGCTGGGAATTGTGTGCGGGTTAGCACTGGTGAAGAAGTGGCCGGCAATCGCCTGTGTACCGGTCTCGCTGGCAGCAATGGCCAAAGTGTTTCCGGCAGTGTTGCTTCCGGCGTGGATTCGGCGCGCAGGCTGGCCGGGGAAGAGAGGATGGTGGGCAGCGGCGCTGGCAGCACTGGCGGCGCTCGCCGTGCTTGCCCCGTACTGGAATGCGTTGGGGATGTTCCGCACGAACCTCAGCTATTACGAAGCGACCTGGAAAAATTATCATGCGAGTTTGTATACGCTGATCGACTGGATCACCGGTGGAAAAACGAAAATCCCGGCGCTGGTGGGGGTGCTGGCCAGTTGGGGCCTGGCGTTCTGGCTGGCCTGGAAGAAAGCGCAGCCGGCTTGGGCGGCCTACCTGTTGATTGGCACAATTCTGGCTTTCGGACCGAATGGCTATTCCTGGTATTTCACTTGGATTGTGCCGCTGCTCTGCTTTTTCCCGAATCCCGCGTGGCTGATGCTCACGGTCCTGCAATTTTTGTCGTACAACGTTTTAATCGGCTACGGGATCTTGGGCGTTTTTCACTTTGACCCGCTGATGCAGTGGCTGGTGTACGCGCCGTTTTACGCGCTGCTGCTCGGCTGGTGGTGGTACGCACGGAAAAATCCGGCGGTGCTAGAGAAACTCTACGTTGCTGAAGCCGAGCGAGCGTAAAAGAGCAGTCAGCGTTGTGCGCGCATTATCGTCGGCGGTTTTCAGGATATTGTCTTGCAGCGCGGCCCCCTGAAGTTCGCGTTCGGCTTCTTGGCGGACTTCACTTTCCAGATTGGGATCGGGCGAGGAAAACAGGCCGGTGTCGCGCGAGTAGACTCGCGTCTTGGAATTGTCGATGCGCGTAACTAGGATTTGCGATTTCGGAAGGCGCAGAGAAATCGAATGGTCGTGGATGGAAACATCCTGCGGTTGAAGCTGGCTCAGATCGACGCCCGCGATCACGTCGCCATGGACGACCAGGAGCAGCCGGTCTCCGGCAAGGAACTTCGGAAGGTAGGGATTGTCATGCTCGCCGGAAATGATTTTGTCCATCGAAAAGCGCACCGTTTCCAAGCGCTGCAATTGCTGAATTTGTCGCACGACCGTGGGCTGATCGATGTGGATGATCGAGCCGTGCGCGTAAGAACGCAGCAAATGTAGCAGCCCGGTCCCGGTGACGACCCAGACGACAAGACCAATGCCGAGCACCGTGAAGAGGATGCCGACGAGGACGCCTTTGACCCAGGAAGCGGAGGCCAGGGCAGGTTTTGGCTCGAGCACGGTAGTCATAGGACAACTCTAGAGTAAGAAAAAAATGCCGCGCTGTCATGTGTGGCGTACACGACTAAGGTAGAAACCGTAGAACAGACTTTTTGGGAGAGCGGATGCAAGAGACAGCCGTCGAGCAGAGCAGGCCAGCGGGATTAGGCGAAATCGCCAAGGAATTTCTGCGCCTGGGCTTCGTGGCCTTCGGTGGGCCTCCGGTGCATTTCGCGATGATGGAAGAGCGCTTCGTGCGCCAGAAAAAATGGCTCAGCCACGAACGCTTCCTGGATTTGATAGGCGCGGTCAATCTGCTGCCGGGGCCAAGTTCGACGGAACTGACGATTTATCTAGGCGAAGTGCGCGCGGGATTGCCGGGGCTGTTGGTGGCTGGGCTGTGTTTCATTTTGCCTTCGGCAATGATGGTGGCGGGTTTAGCGTGGGCCTATGAGCAATTTGGGAAGCTGCCGCAGGTGCAAGGATTACTCTTTGGCATTAAGCCGGTCGTGGTCGCGCTGATTCTTCCGGCGTTATGGAATTTGGGAAAGGTGGCGCTGAAGAATACCGGATTGGTTTTCGTGGCCGTCGCTGTGATCGTCCTGGCGATTTTGGGGATGAACGTAATCACCCTGCTGATCTGTGCCGGATTGTTTTGGGTGCTGGTGACCGGGGCCCCCCAGGAATCGAAGCTGGACGCGATGGCAGGATCGGGATTCGGGATGTTCACGGCCGCCGGCGCGGTTGGGCTCCTGCCCGTATTTCTATACTTTTTGAAGATAGGCGCAGTGGTTTTCGGTAGTGGTTATGTTTTGCTGGCGGTGCTGCGTGCCGACCTGGTGTCCCGGCTCCACTGGTTGACCGACGCGCAACTGTTGGATGCGATCGCCGTAAGCCAGGCAACGCCCGGGCCATATTTCACGGTGTCGACGTTCATCGGCTATTTGCTGGGCGGATGGAAGGGTGCGGGGCTGGCGACGCTGGGCATGTTTCTGCCGGCCTTTGTATTTGTCGCGCTCACCGCGAAATTCCTTCCAAGAATTCGCAAATCGCCGATCGCAGGGGCGTTTCTCGACGGAGTGAACGCGGCAGCTGTGGCGCTGATGGCAGAAATAAGTTTCCAGTTTGCGCGAGCGGCGCTGGTGAATGTACCGGCGGTGGTGCTGGGGCTAGTGAGTTTGCTTCTGGTGATCCGCTTTCGAGTGAACTCCGCCTGGCTGGTTCTGGGCGGGGCCGCAGCCGGGATTGTGCTGCAGTTGTTTCGCGGGTGAGCCGAGAACGCACGCAGTTCTTCGCACCGCCAGATACGTTGCCCGTCTGGCGTCTAGGCTGAGGTTACACCCTCCGCTTCCTCTGTGGACCTCCGTGGTCTCTGCGGTGAAAATCTTAAGCTTCCACAGAGATAGGAGACTTGCTGCGCAGTTTCTCTGCTACGGCACCAGCACGATTTTGCCGAAGGCTCCCGGCGCCAAAACTTCCTGATGAGCGCGCGCAGCGTCCTTCAGGGGAATTTCCTTCCCCACGATCGGTCGCAGCGTGCCATTTTCCAACCCTGCGGCAATCGCCGCGTGGATTTCGGCGGCTTCGGTTTCCGTCGTGGCCCACAGATTGAATCCACAGACGGAGGCGCGCCGCATCATCAGTTCGCGAGGGTTAATCGTGATCTCTCCGCGATTGCCAATAACCACGGTGCGCCCATTGATCGCCAACAACTTCAGGTCGGTGGCAAGATTCACGTTGGCGAGCATTTCCAGGATCACGTCAACGCCGCGCCCACCCGTGAATTTCAAAATTTCCTCGCCGTGCTCCGGCTTGGAGTGATCGAATGCCTGATGCGCTCCTTCTTTCTTGATCAACTCCGTGCCACGCGCCGAACTGGCCGTGCCAAGCACAGTCATCCCCATAGCCCGGGCAAACTGGATCGCTGCCGTGCCTACGCCACCACTCGCGCCGTGAATCAGCAATGTTTCCGCGGGCCGCGCGTGCCCGTGGTGGTGAAGCGCGGTATAGGCGGTGCCGTAGGGAACCCACAAACCTGCACCTTGTGCAAACGAGATTTTCTCGGGCAAAGGATAGGCCTGGGTCTCATCGATAAGCGTGTATTCGGCATACGCCCCGGTCAGCGTTTTCGCCGTGTAAACACGCTCGCCCGGCTTCACTTTCTTCACGCCAGTACCCACCGCCTCCACCACACCAGCGGCGTCCGAACCCGGCGTGTACGGAAGTTCCGGTTTGATCGCGTACGTGCCGGCGCGCATGTACGTGTCGTAGGGATTGACACCCGCGCCATGCACACGCACCAGAATCTGGCCGGGCCCAGGCTTCGGGGTGGGAACTTCGTGAAGTTCCAGAACCTCCGGGCCTCCGAATTTGTGAACCTGAATAGCTTTCATCTGTGCTCTCCGTAGGATGGTGTGCCAGAAAAAGATTGGATGCACGCTGCGCGCAATTGTCGCAGGGGAAATTTGCTACCGCAAGGGTCGAGGCATCGGGAAAGGTCACGGATTCCGCAAACAAGTTTTCTCGCGCCGCGCCCGCGAGTTCATGCTTCAGAAGTGATCGTCGGGCACCAGGGAAACCGTCTCTTGCTTAATCGCGCCTGATACTTGCCCCCAAGCAGTGGTCTGCCAATTGTCTTTGCTCTTGTGATCCGGAATCCAGGGTGGAACCGTCTGGTTGAGGTGACGTGCCAGCGCGCAGACATATGGCTCGTACATTCGACGGAGTTCGAGCAACTTCTGGTCCACCTCGGCAGTGGATGCGAGAGCGGCCCCATGTTCCGCGAGTTTGTGGCGCAGCTTTTGCAAAATTTCCGGAGGCAAGCGATCGTCTTGCGGCGCGCGCGGCGGGGCCCCAAATACCTGGCATAAATCCACCACCGCATGACGGGCAATTGCAAAGGTCAGCTCCGCCTGTTTGGCACAAATGCCCTCCACGCTGGAAATGGCCAGCGCGCAAGTATCCAGGATCGCGGTCAGCGCGCCGATCCAAGACTGATTGTCGTGCTGTGACCGGAAGTACGCGAGCACGGGGTAAGAAAGGTGCGACTCGAGCAGTTCGGCGCTCCAAATTTCCCAGGCCTTCAGAAGATCACGTAACGTGTCTTTGCCGCCGGGATAGCTGTGGCGTCGCAGCAGTTCCCCGGCCGTGGGCGGCGTGCCCGCGCGCGCGTCGAGCAGTGAAATATTGATTTCGCGGCGGCCAAACGCTCCATAGATGAACGGCAGATAGCCGATGACCGCGGCGAGGAAACCGAACCCGAATCCCGCCTCGGTGACCACCAGGAAGCGCGCCACGCTGGATCGAGGCACCACGTCGCCGAGACCCAGCGTGAAAAACGTCGTGCCGCTTAAGTACATGTCCGTGGCCAGGCCGGAATGGGCTCCCTGTCCGGTGATGTTTACGGCGGAGCCCGCGCCGTATTGCATCATCCCGAACGCCACCACCAAGCCGACGGCCCACACCCCAATCAGCACAAGCAGCGAGATGGGGCCATAATAGGCTAAGAACGTCTCACGCGTTTTGCGATGAGGGATCAAGCGCGCATACAATTTCCAGCTTTTCCAGGTGAACAGATAATAGAGTCGGGCCAGCCGGAACTTGCGCGTCACGCGCCGCGGCAGAATGATGGCTTCGAAGGCGTCCCACAGAACCACCAAGAAGACGACAACACCGGCAATGAAGACGCCTGGAGCGAGGATCATCGGAGCATTTTACCCGGATCGAATTAAGCCGACTTAGACGTCACCAGCTGAGAGCTCACCGAGGTCTCCGCCTTGAAAAGTCGGGACACCGGGCAGCCGGTTTCCGCGGCTTTCACAGCAGCGTCGAACTTGGCTTTATCCGCATTGGGCACATGGGCGATCAGATCGAGATGGCTCTTGGTGATCGAGAAGCCTTCGCCGACCTTTTCCAGCGAAATCGTGCAAGTGGTTTCGAGTTTCGTCGCCACCAGCCCGGCATTTCCCAGTTGCGCGGAAAGTGCCATCGTGAAGCAGCCCGCGTGAGCTGCGGCGAGTAGCTCTTCCGGGTTGGTGCCGACTCCGTTCTCAAACCGCGTGCTGAAGGAATACTGCGTGTTTTTCAGCGTCCCGCTATCCGTCGAGATGTTTCCTTTGCCGGACTTCAGATCGCCTTGCCAAACTGCCGAAGCTTTGCGTTGCATGGATAAGTTCTCCTTCGGTTCTCATGTTGCCCTATAGGCCAAACATGGGATTGGATTCGCCTGGGGAAGGGCGGGATACGTAGGCGAGCCAAGATTCTACCACCTTCGGACAGACCAGGCGGCTACGTGGGGATCGTCAGATCAACTGGAGGAACTCGTCTGGAGAAATGCCCGCTTGGCGCAGAATTGCTCGTAACGTGCCCGTGTCTAGCTCAGAGTGATCAGGCACTACGACCTGGGCAAATGGGGAATCCCGGCGCAGGATGATGTGGCTACCATGCTGCCGCTTAACGACAAAACCGACTCTCGTTAATGCAGAAACGCACTCACGTCCTGAGACCCGAGGCAGTCTGGTCATACCGCGAGCAGCACGGCCTCAAGCGAGTCTGGGGGAACGGGCAGGCCATCTTCGCGGAGAGCCAGAATGTAACCTTCGATCGCTTCCCGGATGTTCTGGATGGCCTCTTCGCGCGTTTTTCCTTGGCTAATGCAGCCCGGTAACGAAGGACATTCGGCTACCCAATAGCCACTTTCTCCCGGATGAAGGAAAACCTGCCTCATGCGGCCTCCAACGCGTGCATGTTAGCACGGAGCTACGCGTTCAGACTGAGGGAAACCAGGCCCGGCGGCGTGGCCGGCACCGCGGGTGGAAACTTGCTGCGGTCGATCGGATTGTACAAGGTATCGCGTTCCACCGGAATGCGGCCCGCGGCGCGAATCAGACGCTCCAGTTCAGCCCGCGGCGTAAACTCTGCCGTCGTCGCTCCTGCGTCGTGATAAATCTTTTCTTCCACCACCGTCCCATCCATATCGTTGGCGCCAAAGCGCAGCGCGATCTGCGCGATGCTCGGCGTCAGCATGATCCAGTAAGCCTTGATGTGATCGAAGTTATCCAGCAGCAAGCGAGACACGGCGATAGTTCGCAGATCGTCATACCCCGTGGGCTTCGGAATATGCGCCAGCGGCGTATTGTCGGGATGAAATGCCAACGGAATAAACGCGACAAACCCGTGCGTCTCATCCTGCGCTTCCCGCAACAACACCAGATGGTCCACGCGCTCGTCCACTGTTTCCACGTGCCCGTAAAGCATCGTGGCATTCGAACGCAGCCCGATGCGATGTGCTTTCTTGGCCATGCTGAGCCACATCCGCCCGCTGACTTTGTGATCGCAAATGATCCGCCGTACCCGCGGATGGAAAATTTCGGCGCCGCCGCCGGGACAGGAATCTACGCCCGCTTCCTTCATTT
>Ga0335072_10003809_pt1 | contig 22581 bp, 20 predicted proteins | sample Lox_Sample_21_FD_206725 | JGI IMG/M metagenome (GOLD analysis project Ga0335072, IMG submission 206725) | Soil microbial communities from Loxahatchee National Wildlife Refuge, Florida, United States - Lox_Sample_2.1 | ecosystem: Environmental > Terrestrial > Soil > Wetlands | place: USA...
CCACGCCTCGGCGACCACGTGCGACCCGTACGGGTGGCGGGCGTAGAGCCGGGCGCCGGCGATCCGCAGCGGCGGCACCTCCACGACGGTCACCGGGACGGCGACCTCCTGGCCGGCGGTGGTGGACCGCTTTCGGTAATCGACGATGAACGCGTGGGTCATGCCGACCTTGTAGCCGGCGAACCCCTCGATCGACGGCTGCGGGGCGCCGGGGGCCCACGAGCGGATCCGGGGGACGGGGCGGACGGAGCGGGACCGGGGAGAATAGGCGAGGGAGCCTCGCCGCGGACGATGGCGTGCCATGGGTCGATAGGGGGTCCTGCCTCCGGTGGGGACGGGGGAGAAGGGTACCCTATATAACCGCTTCCGGGAATTTTCGCCGGTCACCTCGAAAAACGGGCGACGGACCGTGCGCCGCGGTCGCGCGCTCGAACGCGCGCGCGAAGAGGGCGCGGACGAGGTCGGCACCGCACAGGATTAAGCCGAACGCATCGTGCCGGGCCCCCACGATGCCGGCGCCCGAGGGTCTCATCCCGATCGCGGAGATCGAAGCGGCCGCGACGGCGCTGCGCGGGCGGGTCGTCCGCACCCCGCTCGTGCGCGCGCCCGCCTTCCCCGGTCTCCCCGACGTCCCGCTCTACCTGAAGCTCGAGAATCTGCAGCGGACCGGGTCGTTCAAGCTGCGCGGCGCCACGAACCGGATCGCGCAGCTGACCGCCGCAGAGGCGGCGCGGGGCGTGATCACCGCCTCCGCCGGGAACCATGCCCAGGGCGTCGCCTGGGCGGCCCGGGAGCGCGGGATCCCGGCGACGATCGTGATGCCGGAGGCGGCGTCCCCGCTCAAGGTCCACGCGACCCGGTCGATGGGCGCCCGGGTGGTGCTCCACGGCGCCGACTACGAGGAGGCGCACGAGCAGTCGGTGCGGCTCGCGGCCGAGCAGCAGCTCACGTACGTGCACCCGTTCGACGACCCGCACGTGATCGCCGGGCAGGGGACGGTCGGCCTCGAGATCCTGGACGACCTTCCCGACGTGCGACGGATCGTCGCGGGCGTCGGCGGCGGAGGGCTGCTCTCGGGCCTCGCGAGCGCGGTCCGCGGCCGGGGCTCGTCGGCGGAGATCGTCGGGGTCCAGCCGGCCGGCGCGGACACGCTCCGGGCGTCGCTCGAGCAGGGCCGGGTCGTGGTCGGTCGCCGGCCGGCGACGTTCGCGGACGGGCTCGCGACGCGCTTCGTGGGGGACCTCGACCTGCAGGTGCTCAAGGCCGCGGGGGTTCGGGCCGTGACCGCCGACGACCGAACGATCGCCCGGGCGGTGTTCCTCCTCCTCGAGCAGGCGAAGGTCCTCGCCGAGGGGGCCGGCGCGACCCCCCTCGCCGGGCTGCTCGAGCACCCCGAGCTCGCCCGCGACGGCCCGACCGTGCTGGTGGTGAGCGGCGGCAACCTCGACCCGTTCCTGCTCGACCGGATCCTCTTCATCGGCCTCGCGGCCGAAGGCCGCCTGCTCCGGCTGCGGGCCCCGCTGCGCGACGCGCCGGGGCGGCTCGAGGAGTTCCTCGCGATCGCGGCGTCCCGGGCGGCGAACGTCCGGCACATCGTGCACAACCGCGAGTCGCCGGACCGTCCGCCCGGCGAGGTGACGGTCGAGATCGAGCTCGAGGTGCGCGACGCGGCCCACGGCGAGGAGGTGCTGGCCGCGTACCGCGCGAAGGGGTGGGCGGTCGAACCGCTCGCGCTCGGCCCGCCGTGAGCCGGCGCGGTTACCTTGCTCCCATCGTGTCGGTATATAGAGTGCCGGCCTCCGGAGCTTAGGAGCCATGGACCGCACCGCTCGATCCCAGGACGACACCCCGGTCGTGCCCCCTCGGCTGTGGACGATCGCCGAGGCGAACGCCCGCGTGGCCGAGCTCGCGGAGCTGCTGCCCCGGCTCGCCGGCTGGGTCGCGCGCCTCGGGGAGGTGCACCGCGAGCTCCACCGCCTGGGCGAGTTCTGGGGCGCGGAGGTCGACTCGGAGGACCACGTCGACCACGAGATCAAGGCCCGGCTCGACGCGGAGTGGCGGAACCTCTCGCTCCGGCTCGAGGAGGCGATGGCGTCGCTCCGGGCCGAGGGGATCGAGGTGAAGAGCCTCGAGAACGGCCTCGTCGACTTCTACGGGCTCGTCGACGGGGAGGTCGTCTTCCTCTGCTGGCAGCGGGGCGAGCTCGAGATCGGCTTCTACCACACGCTCACGGGGGGGTTCGCGCACCGCCGCCCGCTCCCGGCCCCCCGCGCCCGGGCGTCGTCCGGGCGCGCGCGCGGCTCCGCGTGAGCCGCTAGTCCCGGTCCACCGGGGGCGTGCGCTGGCCGAGCTCGGCCGCCCGCGCCGCGAGCGCGAACGCGCCGAACGCCGCGGCGATCCCGGTGCCCGCGATCACGATCGGGAACGGGGCGTCGAGCTCGAGCAGCAGGAGGGCGAGCGGCGCGAGGAGGCCGGCCCCGCCCCCCACGACCCCCACCGCCGGCCGGTCCGTGCGCCACGTGATCCACGCGGCGACGACGCAGACCGCCCCGGCGAAGGCGAGGAGCACGACCCCCGCGCCGATCGCGGCGACGAACGACTCGAGGTCCGGGAAGGCGGAGAGCGCCATCGTGGTGCCGTTCCCCGGGCCGCCCGCGGTCAGGACGACCGCCACGCCCGACGCGCCGACCGAGTAGATCGGGGAGACGAACGCCTCGACCGCGACGGGGGCGTAGCCGCTGAGCGAGACGTTGAGGGTGACCCCGCCGGTCGGGACCCCCGAGAACAGGTACTGGCCGGACGGTCCCACGACGAGCGCGGAGGTCGCTCCCTGCTCGTTGGTGAGCAGCACCCGGGCGCCGACCGCCGGGGCCGTGCCGCCGCCGGAGAGCGAGGTGGCGACGCTCCCGCTGACCGAGAACGCCCCCGCCTGGGGCGCCGCGTACGCGTACACGACGAGCAGCCCGGCGAAGGCGATCAGGAGGACCGCGGCGACGAGCAGCGCGGTCCCCGCGGCCCGGCGGGGGTTCCAGCGCGGGGGGCGGGGGCGGGGCAGCGGAGGGTAAAGCCCGGGCAGCACTTCCCACGAGTACAGGGGGGGTAGGTCGCGGGGCGCAACGACCGGGACCGGCGTCCGGCAGTTCGGGCACGGAAACCACTGCGTCGCCGGTCCGGGCGCGAGCCCGATGCGGAGGTCCGCCCCGCAGTGCGGGCACCGCATCGCGATCGGGGGCGCGGACATCCCACCGCCGCGACCGCGGCCGGCGGTTTAGCGTTGCGCCGGGCGCTCGCGAAGCGCCATCCGCGCGTCGTGGCGGTCGACGACGGCGCCTTCCGCCGCACGGCCCGCACGGCGCCGATCGCCGCGGTGGTCGTCGTCCTCCCGGAGCAGGTCGCGTCGGTCCGGCTGGGGCGGGTCACCGTCGACGGCCGCGACGCCACCGAGCGGGCGATCGCGCTCGTCCGGGCGACCGGGCCGGTCGCGGGGCTGCGCGCGCTGCTCGTCGACGGGGCGGTGGTCGGGGGGTTCAACGTCCTCGACCTCGACCGGCTCCGGGCGGGGCTCGGCCTGCCGGTGATCGCGGTGACGCGCCGCCGGCCGGACTGGGCGCGGATCCGCGCCGCGCTCCGGCGGTGGTTCCCCCGGGACGGCGAGCGGCGCTGGCGTCGCCTCCGGCGCCACGCCCTCTTCTCGGTGCCGACCGGCGGCGCCCCGATCTTCGCGTCCGCGGTCGGCTGCCGTCGGGCCGACGCGATCGCCCTCGTCCGCCGCAGCGCCGTGCGCGGGTTCTGGCCGGAACCGCTGCGGCTCGCCCACCTGATCGCGTCGGCCGGGGCCGCACCGGGGCGAGCCAAGGATTAAGGGACCGGGTCGCCGTGAGGCCGCCGGGCCTGTAGCTTAGCTTGGATGAAGCACTGGCCTTCTAAGCCAGAGCACTCGGGTTCAAAGGCCCGGGGCGGAGCCCGCCCCGGGCGGAGACTCCCGACAGGCCCGTCCCCGGGCTACGTCGCGCTGACCTGCGCGGAGCAGTTCGCGCAGAGGATCGTCGTCGGTCCGCCGGCCGGGAGCGGGGCGCCGCAGAGCGGGCAGGTGGCCCGGGCGTCCGCCGCGGCGAGCAGCTCCTGGACGCTCGTGCGGAGCGCCGGGTCGGCGCCCGGCGCCGGCGGCGCGCGGGCCGCCGGGGTCGCCCCCCCGGGTGGAAGGAACTCCTCGACGTGGATCCGGTAGACCCCCGTCCGGCGGTCGAAGACGACGAGCCGCCGGGCGACGAGGCCCTGCAGCGCGGAGTCGACGAGCTCGCGGACGCCGCCGAAGACGTGGGCGAGCTCGACGGAGGTGAGCCCGTTCGACTCCGCCAGCACCTCGAGGCAGCGGCCGGCGAGCATCGGGAGGTCGGGCCGGGCGACGACCCGGTCGAGGTTCCAGGCGAACCGCGACGTGCGCCGGACCCGGCGCGCGATCGGCAGGCGCCCCGCCCGGGGGTCCGGGAGCAGCACCGTCCGCACGAGGTCGAGCTCGTAGTGGAGCCGTTCCTCGGGCAGGTACAGCATCAGCGCGACCGAGAACGGCAACAGGCCCTGGACCCGGCACGTCGCGAGCCCGTCGGCGAGCGTCGAGCGGAATCCGGCGATCTGGACGCGGCCGCCGCCCGCGGCGCCCCGGGCCTCCTCGGGCCGGGTCCGGACGAGGTAGTGCTCGCGCAGCAGCACGCGCGCGATCGCCCGCGTCGGGGGACCGAGCGCGATCGGATGGAGGTCGGCCGCGCCGTCCTCGTGGACGACGATCCGGGAGAACGGCAGCAGGAACTCCCAGGCCGGTCCCGGGGGCGGCGGAGGGTCGAGCCGGAGCTCGGCGGTGGAGCCGCCCACGGTCGGGTCGGCGAGCACCGCGTAGAGGTTCGGGAAGTCGCGCCCGTCGACCGACAGGGCGAACGGCGAGAGGGGGGTCCGCCGCCGGGCGAGGAACTCGTCGTACGCCCGGGCGAGCGCGCGCTCCGAGTAGTCGTCGTACCGGTCCGGCGCGAGCGCCTTCGCGAGCGCGTCGAGCTCAGAGCGCGGGACGTCCGTCACGGAAACTCCGTTCCCGGACAACTAGCCCGTAGAGAGAGATAAAGCGACGGGCCATCGTTTCCAGGGACGCCGTCGTCCGGACCGACTCCGCCGCGGCGGCGCCGACCCGGCGCCGGTCGGCGGGCCGATCGAGGAGGTCGACGATCGCCCGGCCCAGCGCGCCGGGGTCGAGCATCGGGACCCGGCGGCCGGTCCGCCCGTCCTCCACGACCTCCGCGGCCCCGCCCGTCGCCGGCGCGACCACCATCGTGCCGCACGCCATCGCCTCGAGCAGCGCGACGCTCGACGTGTCGCTCGTCGACGGGAGCACGAACAGGTCCGACTCGGCGAGCAGCGCGGGCTTCTCCTCCTCGGTCACCGGTCCCACGTAGCGGACCCGGCCCGTGAGCCGGGGGTCCTCGGCGATCCGCCGCCGCACCGCGCCCTCCTCGGGTCCGGTCCCGCCGACGATCGCGACCAGATCGGTCCGCGCCTGCGCCTCGGCGACGGCGTCGAGGAAGCGGTGGACGCCCTTGTCGAGCGTGAGCCGACCGAGGTACGTCACGAGCGGCGCGTCGGCGAGCCCGCAGCGGAGCCGCCAGTCCGGGACCGAGAGGCCGGGGCGGAACCGCGCGACGTCGATGCCGTTCGGGATCACCTCGACCGGGTGCCGGAACGGTTTCCGGGCGCTGCTCGTGAGCGCGTCCCGGGCGGCCTCGGAGGGGGTGGTCGTCACGTCGCACCGCCAGTACGTGCCGAGGTTGTACCACCAGGCGACCCGGAAGAAGAACGGCACGAGGAACTTCGACGGGACCGCCGACCGCATCTCGCGGATGTTGGTGTGGAACGTGCCGACCAGCGGGCGGTGGTAGCGGCGGGAGGCGAGGAACCCCATGCTGCCGATCGGTCCGGGCGAGTGCAGGTGGATCACGTCCGCGCGACGGCCCCCGTGGATCTCCCGGATCAGCCCGAACGGGAAGACGGACCACCGGTACTGCCCGTACAGCGGGACCGGCACCGACCGCACCTGCGTCACGGGGATGCCGTCGATCTCGGTCTGGGTCGTCGGCGCCCCCGTGACCGGGTTCGGCGTGTAGACCCGGACCCCGTGGCCGAGGTTCGTCAGCTCGCGCGCGAGACCGCTCGTGACGGCCGCGACCCCGTCCCGGGTCGGCAGGTACGAGTCCGTGTAGAAGGCGATCTCCATCGGGCGCCCGCGGGCTCTAGGGGCCGGGCGGGGTTCCTTAGCTTATGGGTCGAGCCGCGATGGGTCCCCGTGCCGTCGGGAACGCTCGACCGGGCCGAGCGCCGCGACGTGGCGCGCTGGACCCGCCGGATCGCGCGGCGCGACCGCATCCCGGGCGGCGCGCTCGGCCTCCTCCGGGGCGGCCGGGCCGTCTACGCGGAGGGGTTCGGCTACCGCGACCGGGACCACCGGCGACCGGCCAGCCCCCGGACGATGTTCGGGCTCGCGTCGATCACGAAGTCGTTCACCGCGCTCGCCGTGCTTCGGCTCGCGGAGCACGGGGCGCTCTCGCTCGACGATCCGGTCCGCCGGCACCTGCCCGAGTTCCGCCCGCCCGGCCCGGGCGGCGGCCGACGGATCGCCCTCCGCCACCTGCTCTCGCACTCCTCGGGGCTGCCGCCGCTGCCCTCGATCTACTACACCTCCGCCCGCAGCTTCGGCGACGCGCCGCCCTACGACCCCCGCGTCGCGCGTCGCGTCGGCCTCGATCCGGACCATCCGCCGATCGACACCTACGACGGGATCCTCGCGTACCTCGCGAGCGCCCGGTACCGGCTGCTGGCGCCGCCCGGGGCGCAGTTCAGCTACTCCAACGAGGGGTTCGGCCTCCTCGGCGCGGTGATCGAGCGCGCGAGCGGCCGGTCGTACGAGAGCTTCGTCGAGGAGGAGATCCTCCGCCCGGCGGGCATGGCGAGCTCGACCTTCGACACCGGCATCCTCTACCGACGGCCGGAGGTGACGGTGCTCTACTCGCCGGATCCGCGGCGCCCGCGCGCGGGGCTCGTTCCGTCGGAGCGGTGGTGGGAGGACACGTGCCTGCGCGCCGCCGGGGCGCTCCGGTCGAACGTCGAGGACATGGTCCGGTACCTCGAGCTCTTCCTGCGCGGCGGCCGGGTCGGCGCGGAGCGCGTGGTCGCCGCGGCGTCCGTGCGGGCGATGCTGCACCCCGAGGTCGAGATCCGGCCGGGGGTCTTCTACGGGCTCGGCGTCGCCGTCCAGCCGGAGTACCGCGGCACGCTGCTCGGCCACCACTCGGGCGGCTTGAAGGGCATCTCGAGCGAGTTCGCGGTCCTCCCCCGGCGCGGGATCGCGGGGATCGCGCTCACCAACGCCGAGCAGGTCGACGCCGGGGCGCTCGCCGACGGGGCCGTGCGCCGGATCGCCGGCTGGCCGATGCGCCCGCCGTTCATGCCGGTGCCGCCGAAGGAGGCTCCGCCCGCCTCCCTGCGCGAGTACGCCGGGTGGTACGGCTCGGGCGAGGGGATCTGGGTGCGGATCCGGGCCCGGCGGGACCGCCTGATCGCCGACTTCGTCGGCATCGAGTTCACCCCGCGGGGGGTCCCGCTCGTGCCGATCGGCCGCGACCGCTTCTCGGTCCGGGTGCGGGGCCAGGAGTCGTTCGTGCCGTTCCTGCGGGACCGCGCCGGACATCTCGTCGCCGCGCACATCGGCTGGCGCGTGGTGCGCCGCCGCACCGCCGCCGAGCGGCGCGCGGCGCCGCGCGGCCGGATCGTCTGGTGACGCCGGCCCGCTAGACGACGAGCGAGAACGACCGCTCGAGGCGGCTCGTCCCCTGCACGTCGAGCGAACGCCGGTCGAACGAGACGACGAGCGCGGAGCCGGTCTCGGCGACGCGGCTCACGAGCCACGTGACGAACCGCAGGGTCGTCTCGAGCGAGTGCTCGGTCACGAGGAACTCGAGGGCGTCGAGGTAGACGAGCGCCCCGCCGGGGGCCTCGAGCGGGGCCCGGAGCTGGCCGCCGATCTCGCCGGGGGAGCGGAGGCCGCCCAACGCCGAGCCGCCGAGGTCGAGCTCGAGGCGCCGGTCCGACGGCACCTCGGGGAACGGCGGGGGGCGCAACGAGACGACGACGAGGCGGGGGAACTGCGGAGCGTAGGCGCGCACCGCGTCGACGGCCCGCTGCGGCCGCTCCTCCCGGACGAGCACGCTGCGCCCGGGCGCGAGCGCGAACCCCGGCGCGAGGGCGCCGAGCACCGTGGGCGGCCCGCGCGCCGGGGCGGGGGGGCGCAGGAGGGAGGTCCACGCGGGCCGGCGCGGCGGGCCGAGCAGGCTGTGGCGCTTCAGCTCGGCCTCCTCGCCGAGCCGGGCGAGCCGGCTCTCGGCGAGGATCCGGAGCTCCTGGGCGGTGTGGCCGCGGGCCGTGTGCTGCAGGATCTCCCGCAGCGCGCTGCGGACCCCCTCCTCGTAGCCCGCCGCGTACGCCCGCGCGTACTCCTCGTCGGCGGGGGGCTCCTCGTCGCCCGACCCTGCGTCGGGCCGGTCGGGGTCGCTCACGCCGACGCGCGGTCCCGGGCCGCCGCCTCGGTCGGACGGGTCGTCTCGCTCGGGCCCCGCGGCGCGGGCGCGGCGGCCGGCTCCCGCACCGGGGTGAACTTGTACCCGTAGTGGATCACGCCGGCCTTCCCCTCCTCGCGGAGCTTGCGGAACGTCGCCCGCACCTTGAGGCCGATCGAGACGTCCGCCGGTTCCACGTCGACGATCTGCCCGGTGAGGATCGGTCCCTCCACCGTGCGGACGAGGGCCAGGACGTACGGCACCTGCATCTCGAACCCCTCGGCCGCGTCGTGGACGACGGTGAACGAGACGACCTCGCCGTCGCCGGAGAGCTGGAACGGCCCCATCTTCTCGATCGTCGCCCGGTGCTGCGGGCAGCGCGGGCAGACGAGCCGGGGCGGAAAGTAGACGGTCCCGCAGTTGCCGCACTTCGAGCCGCCGAGATTGTACCGTCGCGGGGTCTCGCGCCAGAATCGAGCGATCGACATCGTTCTCCTCCCTCAGCCGGCGCGCTCCAGGAGCGTCACCACGGAGGTGGCTCCGGTGCCGCCGACGTTCTGGGCGAGCCCGAGCGTGGCGCCGGCGACCTGCCGTTCGCCCGCCTCGCCGCGGAGCTGGCGGACCAGCTCCACGACCTGGGCGACCCCGACCGCTCCGAACGGCTGGCCCTGGGCCTTGAGACCGCCCGACGGGTTCACGGTCGGCATCCCGCCGGCGGCGAACCGTCCGCCCGCGAAGGCGGGCCCGGCCTCGCCCTTCTCGACGAACCCCAGGTCCTCGAGCGCGAGCAGGCCGGCGATGGAGTAGCTGTCGTGGACCTCGGCGACCTGCACGTCCTTCGGGGCCCGGCGCGCGCGCTCGAAGGCCCGTCGCCCGGCCTGGACGGTGGAGGCGAGGGTCGTGAGATCGTCCCGGTGCTGCAGCGCGAGCGTGTCGCAGGCGACCTCGCTGGCGGCGACCTTGATCGGGGTGTCGGTGTGCTGCCGGGCGACCTCGAGCGGTCCCAGCACCACCGCGGCCGCTCCGTCGGAGAGCGGGGCGCAGTCGAACACGCCGAGCGGTTCGGCGACCGGCCCGGCGTTGAGGACCTGCTCCACGGAGATCTTGTTGCGGTAGTGGGCGTTCGGGTTCTTCGCCGCCATCGCGTGCGCCTGGACGGCGACCGCCGCGAGCTGCTCCCGGGTCGTGCCGTAGAGGTGCATGTGGCGCTGGGCGACCAGGGCCCAGAGCGCCGGAAGGGTGGCGCCGAAGACGACCTCCCACTCGTGGTCCGCGGCCGCGCTCGTGATCTGCGCCGCGGTCACGTCCGGGACGTCCGTCAGCTTCTCGGCGCCCCCGACGACCACGTAGTCGTAGAGGCCGCTCGCGACGGCGAGATACCCCTGGTGGAAGGCGAGGGCCCCCGAGGCCCCGCCGCCCTCGACCCGCACCGCGGGCAGATGGCGGCCGGCGAGGCCGGCGTAGTCGAGGATGAGCGGCGCGATGTGCTCCTGGTCGATCAGCGAGCCGCTCGCCATGTTGCCGAGGAAGAGGCCTCCGAGGTCGGCGCTCTTCAGCTTCGCGTCCACGAGCGCCTGGAGGCCGGCCTCGATGCCGATCTCGCGGAACGAGCGGTCCCAGAGCTCGCCGAACTTCGTCTGGCCGACCCCGAGCACGGCGACGTCGCGCATCGACTACGCCCCTCCCATGTGGATCTTGCCGCGGTACTTCGCGTAGACCGCGTAGGAGATCTCCACGCCCCGATCGAGGTGTTCCTGGACGGGCCGGCCCCAGGAGCGGTCGAAGCGGGCGAGCTCCTCGGTGGTCTCGAGGTCGAACGCGTCGGAACCGGCGCCGGAGCCGTAGCCGACCATCAGGATCCGCTCGCCCGGTCCGGCGTGGTCGAGGACGTTGGCGAGCCCGATCAGGGCCGCCCCGGAGTACGTGTTGCCGATGAACGGGGTCACGAGGCCGTAGCGCATCTGCTCGTCCGAGAAGCCGAGCTGCTTGCCCACGCGCTGCGGGAACTTCCCGTTCGGCTGGTGGAACACCACGTGCCGGTAGTCCTGGGGGCCGGTCCCGACCGCCTCCATCATGTTCCGGGCGCACTCGGTCACGTGGCGGAAGTAGGCGGGCTCCCCGGTGAACCGCCCCGAGTGGCTGGGGTACTTCTGGCCCTCGCGGCGCCAGAAGTCGGGCGTGTCGGTGGTGTAGGAGAGCGTGCGGTTCACCGCGCAGATGATGCGCTCCCGCCCGATCACGAAGGCGGCGCCGCCCGCGCTGGCGGAGTACTCGAGCGCGTCGCCGGGCGCCCCCTGGGAGGTGTCGGTGCCGATCGCGACGCCGTACCGGATCATCTCCGCGCCGACGAGCCCGAGGCACGTCTGGATCGCGGCGGTGCCGGCCTTGCAGGCGAACTCGAAGTCGGCCGCGGTCATGTTCGGGGTCGCGCCCACGGCCTGGGCGACGACCGTCGCGGTCGGCTTGACGGCGTACGGGTGGGACTCCGAGCCGACGTAGAGGGCGCCGATCTGCTGGGGATCGATGGCGCCGCGCACGAGCGCGGTGCGCAGGGACTCGGTGGAGATGGTGATCGTGTCCTCGTCGGGGGCCGGGACGCTCTTCCGGAGGACGTTCAGGCTCTGGCCCATCCCTTCCCCGTCGACGCCCCAGACCCGGCCGATCTCCGCCGGCGAGATCCGGTACCTCGGTACGTACGCCCCGTAGCTCACGATGCCTGCCTTCATGGATTCGTCCGTGTCAGAGCTCCTCCAACCGTTCGAGGACGGCCGGCGCGTTGAGCGCCGTGGTGAGGAGCGGGATGTTCTCGACCTCGGAGAGGCGGACGGCGAGCGCGTCGACCCGCCCCGGGTTCGCGAAGACGACGGCGGCGGGCTTCAGCGGGTGGGCCCGGATCGCGACCATCGGCGAGCGGCCGTACTTGACGTTCGAGAAGATCAGCGCCCGCTGCGTCGTCCAGCCGTACACCTCCACGAACCGGGACGCGTCGATCGACAGGATCGCGCGCGGCGCGTCGAGGACGGTGAAGCCGTGGATGTCGCGGTGGAGGTCGACGCGGCTCACGGGCCGGGCGTCCAGCCGGTCGGCGAGCGTCTTCAACGGGATCGCGACCGTGAACTCCCGCATCCCGAGGATCCCCTCCGAGTGCGGGCGCAGCCCCAGGCCCTGGCCGACCGGCGCGCCGTGCTCGGCGTCGAGCGCGATCAGCGCGTCGACGTACCGTCGGATGAAGCCGGCGCCCGGGCTCACCCGGCGCTCCGACTCGTAGTCGCTGATGACGCTCGGCACGGTGGTGAGCTGCTTCGCGAGGTCGCGCTGCGAGATGCCGAAGTCCTCCCGCCACTTCCGCAGCGTGCGCCCCGGATGAGGGGAGAGGACGACCTCTCCCGCGATCTTCTCGCGGATCTCCGCGTCCACGCCGCCCGCGAGCGCTGGTGCATTATAAAGCCCTGCCTTCCTGTCGGTGCTCCTGCTCGACAGGTGCCGATATCGTCTCGTCCGGGGGAGTGGACCGGGCGAGAGTCTCCGGCCCGGACCCGAGGGGTCCGGTCCCTTTGAACTCGCGACCTCTACCTTGCCAAGGTAGCGATCTTCCGCTGATCTACCGGCCCACCGCGACGTCCCACGCCGGGGGCACGATAAACCCTTCGCGGCGCGGCGGTGGGGCGCGCGCGCGGGGGCGCCGTCGGGGCGCGCGCGGGGGTTCCCGGGCCAAACCCTTATGGCGGGCCTTCGGCATCGGCGCCCGATGGCCGAGGGCCCGTCGTCCGGAGAGCCGATCGATCTCATCCTGCAGAGCACGCGGGACCTGCTCCGTCCGGAGGAGCTCGTCCGCGAAGCGACCCGGGACATCGTGAAGGACGAGATCCGGCGCCACCTCGAGAAGACGCTCAAGGAGAACCCGTCCCTCGAGGAGGACCTTCGGAACGCCGTCCACGACCTGCTCACCGCCCGGGCGATGGAGTACGCGGCGCTCCTGCGCGTCGGCACCGCGACCGCGCGCCTCGGCGTCTCCGCGCTCCCGCCCGACGTCCGCCGCGAGCTCACGAAGGAGATCGTCGACATGGTGTCGAAGGAGCTCGGCCAGATCGTCGAGCGGTCGCTCTGACCCATGCCGATGGCGCCGGACCAGGTGAAGATCTACGAGATCAAGCGGGTGGATGTCGAGGGCGCGATCGTCATCGACGGGTTCCCGTCCGTCGGGCTCGTGAGCTCGATCGTCGCCAACTACCTCATCGACACGCTCGAGATGGAGCAGATCGGCATCGTCGAGTCGCCGGCGTTCCCGACCGTCTCGCTGGTCCGCAACGGCAACCCGCAGCACCCGGTCCGGATCTACGCCGGGCGCCCGCCCGCCGACCGCGCCGGGCGCGGCGCGGACAAGATCGTGGCGTTCGTCTCGGAGTTCCACCCGGCCCCCACGATCATCCACCCGCTCGCGACCTCGATCCTCGACTGGGTCCAGGAGCAGCGCTGCTCCCTGCTGGTCTCGCCGGAGGGTCTCGTCGTCGAGGCGGCGCCGCATCCGGGCCGCGCGGCCCGGCCGCCGCGGCTCAGCGACGTGAAGGTGTACGGCGTCGCGAGCACGCGGAAGGCCCGCGAGCTGTACATCGAGCCGAACATGATCCCGTTCGCCGAAGGGGTCATCACCGGGATCGCGGGCGTCCTCCTCAACGAGGGCCGGCGCCGCGGCTTCGACGTGCTCACCTTCCTCGCCGAGGCGCAGTCGGACTATCCGGACGCGCGGGCGGCGGCGAAGGTGATCGAGACGATCAACCGGATCCTGCTGCGGACCCCGCTCGACCCCGACCCGCTCTACCACGAGGCGGAGCGGATCGAGCAGCAGCTCCTCTCGATCCAGCGGACGGCCGCCGACCGGACGCGCGGCGAGGCCGCGACGCAGCCGTCCCCGCCGATGTACCGCTGACGCCGCCGGGGACCCGGGCGAGGAGCTCCCGCACGCCGTCGACCAGCGCGTCCGCGTCGTGGGCGTCGTTGTAGAAGTAGAACGAGGCGCGCACCGTCCCCGCGAGCCCGTGCCGGTCGTACCAGGAGTGGACGCAGTTCATCCCGGAGCGGACCATCACGCCGTGCCCCTCGTCGAGGAACAGCGCGGCGTCGTGGCAGTCGATGCCGTCGAGGCAGAACGCGTAGATGCTGGGGCGCTCCGCGGCGTCCGCCTGGCCGATCACCCGGACGCGCCGCTCGTCGGCGAGCGCTCTGGTGACGCGGCGGTTGAGCGCGAGCTGCTGGGCCCGGACCTCGTCGAGCCCGACCCGGGTCAGGAAGTCGAGGGCGGCGTGGGCGCCGATCGCCCCGGCGTAGTTCTGGAGGCCGGCCTCGAACCGGTGCGGGGGCGGTCGGAGCTCGTGGCCCGTGAGCGTCGAGCGCTCCACGGTCTCGCCGCCCAGGAGGAGCGGACGCAGGCCGGCGAGCGGCGCGAAGGAGGCGGCGAGCACCCCCGTCCCGGTCGGTCCGAGCATCTTGTGGGCGGAGATCGCGTAGAAGTCGACCCCGTTGCGGTCGAGCTCGGGCGCCTCGTGGGGCGCGGCCTGGCAGCCGTCGAACAGCACGAGGGCCCCCGCGTCGTGGGCGCGCTCGGCGATCGCCCGCACCGGCAGCGAACGGCCGTCCAGGTTGGACGTGTGGAACAGACTGACGAGCCGGACGCCCCGCTCGAGGGCGGGGACGATCGCGTCGACGTCGAACGGTCCCTCGTCGGGGATCGGCACGATCTCGATCCGGATCCCCCGCTCCGCCGCGAGGCGCTGCCAGATGATCAGGTTCGAGTTGTGCTCGCGATCGGAGATCAGCACGCGGTCGCCGCGCCGCCAGTCGATCCCCTGGGCGACCAGATTGATCGCCTCGGTGGCGTTCCGGACGAAGACCACCCCGCGGGGGTCGCGGCGGCCGAGGTACCGGGCGAAGCCGGCGCGCGACGCCTCGAAGCGCCGGGTGACCTCCTCGGCGAACCGGTGCAGGCTTCGGCCCGCGCAGCCGGGGTAGTCGCGGTAGTACTCCTCCATCGCCGCGAGCACCGGGCGCGGCACGAGGGACATGCACGCCGAGTCGAGGTAGATCGGCGGGGCGCGGTCGGGACGGGGCGCCAGCGCCGGGAACTCCGCGCGCAGGGCCGCGACGTTCACAGGCCCCCCCGCTGGAGACCTTCCACCGCCGCGCAGAGCGTCGCCGCCCCGTAGACGAGGCTGCGTTCGTCCGGGGCGAACGTCGCGCTGTGCAGGCTCGCCGGAACCCCGGGGAGGCCGACCCCGAGCCGCAGGAAGGTACCCGGAACCCGCTCGAGGTACCGGGCGAAATCCTCCGCGCCCATGATCGGGTGTTCGACCTCGACCACGTGGTCGCGCCCCAGCTCCTCCGCCACGGCGCGGGCGACGCGGTGCGTCGCCTCCGGGGGGTTGACGAGCGCGGGATAGCCGTGGACGTACTCGATGCGTACCCGGGCGCCGAGGCTCGACGCGAGCGCGCGCACCCGGCGCTTCAGCGCGCGCTCCATCGCCTCGCGCGTCGCGCTGCGGACCGTGCGAACGGTGCCTTCGAGCATCACCTCGGACGGCAGGATGTTGTTGCGGGTCCCTCCGTGGATCTGCCCGACGCTCACGACCACGGGATCGAGCGGGTCCCGGACCCGGCTCACGAGCGCCTGGAGCCCGACCACGATCTCGCTCGCGATCAGGATCGCGTCCGGGCCCTGGTGCGGGGTCGCGGCGTGCCCGCCGCGCCCCTTGACGGTGATGAGGAACCGGTCCGCGGCGGCCATGAACGGACCGGCCCGCCAGCCGACCACGCCGAGCGGGAGCGCCGGCAGGACGTGCTGGCCCACGACGTAGTCGACCTTCGGTCGCTCGAGCGCGCCGCGCTCGATCAACGGGAGCGCTCCGCCGACGGTCCCTTCCTCCTCGGCCGGTTGGAACAGGAGCTTCACGGGTCCGGCGATCGCCCGCGGGTTGCGATGCAGGATCGACGCCGCGCCGAGCGCGCTCGCCATGTGGACGTCGTGGCCGCAGGCGTGCATCCGGCCCGGATAGCGCGAGGCGAACGGCAGTCCGGTCGCCTCGGTGACGGGGAGGCCGTCCATCTCGGCCCGGATCGCCACCACCGGCCCCGAGCGACCTTCGCCGATCAGACCGACGACCCCGGGAAAATCGTCGAACGTGCGGTGCGGAATCCCGAGCTCCCCGAGCGCCGCCACGATCTTGTCGCGGGTCCGCTGCTCCTCGCCCGAGAGCTCGGGCTCCTGGTGGAGGGCCGTGCGCCACGCGCGCATCGCGGGGAGCGCCCGACGCGCGAGCGCGGTCCAGGACTCTCGCCCGGCCGCCATGGCCGCCGGCACGCCGAGCGCGTTATAATGGGCTTTGCGCGGCCCACCGGTCACGGGTCGCCGCGCAGCAACTGCTCCGCTCGCGCCCGGGAGCGATAGGAGTCGAGCTCCGGGACCGGCAGCGGCTCGGGCCGTGCGGCGCCGAAGCGGTTGAACCAGATCGCCCGGACGCCGGCGGCGCGGGCCCCCCGCACGTCGTTCGGCCAGGAGTCCCCGACCATGACGGTCTCCGACGCCCGCACCCCGAGCCGGGCCAGTGCGATCTCGTAGATCCGCGGGTCCGGCTTCGCCACCCCGACGGCCTCGGAGACGACGAGCGCGTCGATCCACGAGGAGAAGCCGAGGAAGGCGAGCTTCTCGACCTGTTCCTGCTGGGCGTTGTTCGAGACGACGCCGATCGCCGTGCGCCCGTGGAGGCCCTCGAGGAGGCGGCGCACCCCGGGCACCGGACGGCGGAGCGCCTGGTACTGGCTCCGGTACTCCCGGGAGAGCCCCGCCGCCTCTGAGGCGTCGATCGAAGTGCCGGCGAGGCTCGCGAGCTGTCGGAATCGTTCGATGCGGGCGTCGTCCACCGTGCGGCGCCCGGCGAGGACGTCCGCCTGGACCGCCTCGAGCAGCCGGCCGTACTCGCGCGCGAGGACGTCCAAGGGAAGCGTGCGCAGGTACGGGTGACGCGCGCGGACGTGCCCGAGCGCGGCCCGGGCCGTGAGGGAGTGATCGAACAGCGTGTCGTCGAGATCGAAGAGCACCGCGGGAGGCAGCGGGCTCCCGGAGCCGGACATGCGCGCCGGGGTCACGGCGGCACCTTTGTGGGAGTGGACCGCGCCGGCGTCATGTGGGCGCGGTCCGAGCAGCGAGCCTGGTGACCCGGCGCCCACGCCCCGGTTGGCTGGGGCGGGCGGTCTTCCCCGAAGGCGACTGGGCCCGGGCTCTCGAACCGACTCGGCCGGGGCGAGGAAGGAGGCTGCCGAGCCCCGTTATGCCGCGGCGGAGCGTTTCGCTCGCGCTCGAGCCGCTCGGGGGCGCCGACCCGGTCGGGCCGGTACGGGGGAGGCGAGCGGGTCATTGACCCCCGGTGGGACGCGGCTCGCCCATATGGCCGTGGCGCGCACGGTCGTCCCCCCAAGGGACGAGACGCCTCCGCGACCGGGGCCGGGGGACGCCTCTCGAGCGGGGTTCTCGGCGGGGGCCGAGTGATGCCTTTTTATATGAGTGCTGGGTTACTAAATTCGTAACTGCGCCCTTCCGCCCTCGGCGGAACGGCGAGGCACCACCATGACGAAGATCATCGGAATCGACCTGGGAACCAGCAACTCGGCGGCCGCCGTCCTCGAGGGCGGGCGACCCGTCATCATCCCGAGCGCGGAAGGCACGACCGTCGGCGGCGGCAAGGCGTTTCCGTCGTACGTGGCGTTCACGAAGGACGGCCAGCTGATCGTCGGCGAGCCCGCTCGCCGGCAGGCGATCTCGAATCCGGAGGGCACCGTCACCGCCTTCAAGCGGAAGATGGGCACCGATTTCCACTACTCGATCTACGGGAAGCCGTACACCCCGCAGCAGCTCTCCGCCTACCTGCTCCAGAAGATCAAGCGCGACGCGGAGTCGTTCCTCGGCGAGAAGGTCGAGAAGGCCGTCATCACGGTCCCGGCCTACTTCAACGACAACCAGCGCCAGGCGACGAAGGACGCCGGCGCGATCGCCGGCCTCGAGGTCGTCCGGATCATCAATGAACCGACCGCGGCCTCGCTCGCGTACGGGCTCGACAAGGCCGGGAAGAACCAGAAGGTCCTCGTTTTCGACCTTGGCGGCGGCACCCTCGACGTCACGATCATGGACTTCGGCGACGGCGTCTTCGAGGTCCTCTCCACGAGCGGCGACACGCAGCTCGGCGGCACCGACATGGACAACGCCATCACGGAGTGGATCGCCGCGGAGTTCCAGAAGGAGTCGGGCGTCGACGTCCGGAAGGACAAGATGGCGATGCAGCGGGTCCGCGACGCCGCGGAGAAGGCGAAGATCGAGCTCTCCTCCACCCTCGAGACCCAGATCAATCTCCCGTTCCTGACGGCGACCGCCGAAGGGCCGAAGCACCTCGCCCTGCCGCTCAGCCGGGCGAAGGTCGAGGAGCTCGTCCGACCGATCGTCGACCGCTGCAAGGCGCCGCTGGACCAGGCGATCGCCGACGCGAAGCTCACGAAGGATCAGATCGGCCGCATCGTCCTCGTGGGGGGTCCGACGCGGATGCCGATCATCCAGAAGTTCCTCGAGGCCCAGATCGGGCGCCCCATCGAGCGGGGCGTCGACCCGATGGAGTGCGTCGCCGCGGGCGCGGCGATCCAGGCCGGCGTGCTCGCGGGCGAGGTGAAGGACGTCCTGCTCCTCGACGTGACGCCGCTCTCCCTCGGCGTCGAGACGATGGGCGGGGTCTTCACCCACCTCATCGACCGGAACACGACGATCCCGACCCGCAAGAGCCAGATCTTCACCACGGCCGCCGACAATCAGTCGACCGTGGAGATCAAGGTCTTCCAGGGCGAGCGGCCGATGGCCACCGACAACGTGGCCCTGGGGAGCTTCCTCCTCACCGGCATCCCCCCCGCGCCCCGCGGCGTGCCCCAGGTCGAGGTCTCGTTCGACATCGACGCGAACGGCATCCTGAACGTCTCGGCGAAGGACATGGCGTCGGGCCGGAAGCAGGGGATCACGATCGCCGCGTCGAACAAGCTCTCCAAGGAAGAGGTCGACCGGATGGTGAAGCAGGCCGAGGAGTTCGCCGAGAAGGACCGCGAGCGGGCCGAGCTCGTCACGGCGAAGAACCAGGCCGAGTCGCTCGCCTACGAGGCGGAGCGGCTCCTCGCCGATTCCAAGGACAAGATCGCCGGCGCCGAGCAGGAGACGCTCCAGTCGAAGGTCGCGTCGCTCCGGAGCGTCCTCGGCAAGAAGGACGCGACCGTGGGCGAGGTGCGGAGCGCCACGGACGACTTGACACGCTCGCTCCACGCGATCGCGCAGAAGCTCTACCAGTCGGGCGCGGCTCCGCCTCCGACGGGCGGCGGGACCGCCGCGCCCCCGGCCGACGAGCCGAGCGCGCCGGGGTCCGCGACGGGCCCGGTCGACGCCGACTTCAAGGTCGTCGACGACAAGGCCCCGGACGACGAGAAGGGCTCATCGTGAGATAGTCAACGAGAGTCATAGGCCGCCCATCTTGCCGCGTGCGGGCCGACCCTCTTTCTGACTGACTAGCAGGCGATCCCCAGACTCGTGCGGTCGGCGTCGCCGCGGCGCGACGGCTATCGGGTTGTCTAGCTCTCGCAAGCCACTCCGCCCGCAGTGGAGCCTCGGTTGTCACTGCTCTGCAGACTGACGCGCCGCGCCGCAACGGCGACTCTCCAAAGGGCAAACAACCCCAAATAGCCGGAAAGCATGCCGGGGACGCCAATGCGGGGAAACCGGGGCTTCGCACCGACAGGAGGGCCCGCGTGGCTCTCGATTCTACGGTCCCGGCACGTTCCGGCGCAACCCTAGCCGAACCTTCCGGTCCGGCACTTCCCCCCAGTCCAAGAGTCGCTAAGCACCGAGCAGGGTTTCCGTGGCGGTGGCTTACTGTCGCGCTCGCCATCGCCTGCGTGGTCCTCCTGCTCGTCGAGTCGAGCGTTCCCGACCCCTCCCGACTGGGGCCGGTGACGCTACAGACCGACTCCTCCTCGAGTTCGGGCACCACTCCACTCGACTACCCGTACGCGGTGTCGCCGTCGCTCTATCCTCCCCTTCCAACCTCACTTCCACGTCGCCCACCTCGCTCGTTCAACTCGTGACCCTTCCCTCCTCGACCACGTCGTACGGCATGCTGAATGCCTCCGGTAACAGCTCTAGCCGGCTCTGGTTCTCGGTCGGGACCTACTCTCCCACCTTCGCGGAAGCGATCGAACGCGACTGGTCCTGCGTTCAGAGTAGTCTGGATCAAACCGGCGGCACTGGCACGTGTATCCCGACCCCCACGGTGCCGATCGCGTGGGCCACCGCTTCGATCGCGAGTTTCTCTTCCCCGGTCACGGCCGACGCCCTCGCGTCCCAGTGGCCGGCCCTGTACGCCGCGGCGACCGTGTCGGGCACTACCCATCTGTACCTCTCGAGCAACGGCGGGGCGACCTGGAGCTCCTTCGCCGCCTCCCTCTCCGGGACCGTCGTCGGGATGGTCGCCACGCCGGTCTCCGAGACGATCCTGACCCAATCCGGCACGCATCTCACGTCCTCAGTCTTTGACACCTCGGGAGGCGAGATCGGGGCGACCGCCCTTTCCCCCTCCGCCTCTTCGATCACGGGGGTCAGCCTCGCGGTCGCGGCGGAGGGCGCCTCCTGGCGGTACGTCGTGGCCGTCGGCGCCGAAGATCCCAACGAGATCGAGGTCGCGAGCTCCGCCGACGGCGTGCACTACTCCTCGTTCACGGACGTGGCATCGGTCAACGTCACGGTGCCGAACGCGGCCCTCTCCTCTATCGGCGATACCCGACTGTATCCGCCGGGCGGGACTCCGGGGCAGGTCGCGGTCACCGCCGACTCCGTGGTGGGAAGAGCTGGGCCCCTGGCTCTGGGACCCCCTCTCGGGAGTGTGGACCGCTGGGGAACACCTACTCTCCGTCGCCTGGGACGAGACTGAGGCCGCCGCAGCCTATCTGGCGGATGCTGCAGTCGCTCTCGCCAGCCGCCTGGGCATCACGGCGCTCGTAAGCCAGACCGCGAGTGCGTTGAAGTCCGTCGGAAGCGCGATGTGGGCCGCGCTAGAAGGCCTTCTGGAATTTGTATGGGGTCTGATCAACCAAGCGATTACCCTCGCCATTCGTCCGCTCGCTAGCGCCTTTTCTTCCGCCCTCAAGAGTTGGGCATCTAGCCTCTTCGCCGCGAGTAACTCCACCCTTGCGGTTTACGAGGGTAGTTCGGAGGCGGGGCCGACTGCAATCGCCGGACTCGATTCAGCGCTCCTAGTCCCGTTGCTGATCGCCAGCGCTGTTGGAATCGCCATTGACATTGTTCTCGGATTGGCGGCTCCGTTGGACCTTGGCGTCGCCTGAGTCATGGGTTTCGTGGTGCCCATCATCATCACTCTCTTCGAGTCCCATCTCACGTCGATTGTGCCATCGGGCTGGATGGCACTATTGAACCCGCGCCTCACGAATTCTTATCTAGGGTCATTTGACTTGGCGGGCAGTCTCTCCCAGTGGCTCTTCAACCAGACCCATAACGTCAGCTCCGTCACAGCAGGGTCGTGGGTCGGCACGCCCGGGGATTACTGGTCACTCGTCGCCACTATCGCCGGCTCTGGAGCCTTCGTCGCTGAGCTCGTTGCCGTGTACGTACTATCGCTCGAGGATAGCTCGTCCGACGCAACCGGGTTGGCCGCATTGGCACTGATTTTCGGGGTCATCTCACTCCTCCTAGACCTTGCCGAGTATCTGGTTTCAACACTTTCGACGAGCTATGTGGCCCACGTAGCAGAGTTTGAGCTCGCAGTAGTTGCAGCGATTTTCGGAGTCCTTGGAGTCGGGGCAGGAGTTTTGGGGCTAAAGTCGGGTGGCCCAAGGTTTAATCTCGCAACATTTGCTGGGGCGGCCGGTATTGTCCTTGGCGCCGCTGGGCTTTGGGCTGGGTACAACGACGTAACGAGCCTATACTCGGAGACTTAATGCAGTCGGTTCAGCCGCCGGCCAACGCTCCTAATCCAAGCCAATCCGAAGTGGGAGAGATAGTGATTCAAACAGGCGGCTGGACGTGGGGGGATGCCATGGTGCAAGTTACGTGCGTAGCCTTGTATCCAGTAGGAGTTCTCTTTATCGTCTTTCTCTCGGGACCGCAACCGCCAACGAATGTGCTCCCTCAACTTGTCGGGATCGCCCTGTTCGTGGCCGGAGTTGATTTGTTCGTCGAAGCGCTCGTCTCAGTCCGGCGCGTCAGATTGGACGCACGAGGGGTCAGCTTTCGGTATCTCTTTCACACCGAGCGCAGAGAGTGGACTGACTTGGAACCCAGTAAGCTCACTCCACAACACGGCGGTTGGGGAGTGATCAGTCGGTACCGAGGGGGTCACAGAGCAATGCAACGAGCCTATGCGCTTACGCTCGAACAAGCGAGGGCGATCGTTGGCCATCCGAACTGCCCGAGATGGGAGCTGCCGGAGGCCGTTCGCAAGGGCCTGAATCTGCCTCCCGTGGTCACTTAGAGCCCCGAGACCACTTTCAGGATCGGGGTTTACACATTTCCGCGGCCGTTGCAGCCGGGGCAGAGAGCTCGGACTTCTTCTTCGTAACAGCCGCAACTGCGCTCAGAAGCGCAAAGCTGTCCGGCTCGACGCAGGGAGGGCAGCTCGGACTTCGACGGCACTAGCGTAACGCGCGGACCGCACCGCGGTGCGACTCCTTCGCTTCGATGCAGGCAAAATGACGATAGGTCGTCAAGCCGTTAAGGGCAGCCGTCCGTCGGCGCGCGCAGAGGGGCGTTGCCATTGGCCCTCGCGAGTTCTACTCCGAGATCCCGTCCACCCCCGACCGGGCGATTGAGCTCGCTCGCGTCGGCTCGGAGGAGGGCACGCGCGCGGCCACGCGAACCCAAAGCGCGGGCCGGGGCCGTCTCGACCATTCGTGGGTGCCGCCGACGGGC
>Ga0335072_10003810_pt1 | contig 22580 bp, 17 predicted proteins | sample Lox_Sample_21_FD_206725 | JGI IMG/M metagenome (GOLD analysis project Ga0335072, IMG submission 206725) | Soil microbial communities from Loxahatchee National Wildlife Refuge, Florida, United States - Lox_Sample_2.1 | ecosystem: Environmental > Terrestrial > Soil > Wetlands | place: USA...
GACTCTGTTCGCCCGAGGGACCGAAGGACTGGCTGAAGACCGCGCCCTTGCCTTCCGCCGAGGCCTGAAAGGCGGGGATCAGCGAGGCGTATGCGGCCTGCGGGGTCGAGTAGGCGACGAGTCCGACGTTCTTGCTGCCGCCGCTCGAGGACGAGCCGCAGGCGGCGAGGGTCGCCGGCAGGGCGAGGAGCAGGACGAGTGGAGCGAATGAGCGCTTGCGCATGGTCACTTTCTGCATCGGGGACGTGAGCGTGAGTTCCCCACTAATACCAGAAAGCAGGTCAGGATTGGGGTAATGGTGAGGATTGCCGCGGCCTCGCTCGTCGGGCGGCGGCGATGCATTCGCCGCCCGCGCCCCGCGAAGATCGTCCAACCGCATCCGCGGTTGCGGCGGCGCTCGCGACGGTCAGGCTTGGGCGACGCCGGCGGCGTGCGCCGCTCCGACCGACGCCAGCACGGCGGCGATGCACGCCTCCTGCACGCGGTGCGGGTCGATCGCGAAGGGCTCCGGCAGCGCGCCGGCACCGACGCGCACGCCGGTGCCGATGCGCGCCAGCTGCATCGTTCCGAGCGTCTGCGCGTACAGGTGATTGGCCGTGAAGTCCGGATCGTCCACCGCGAAGGCACCCTGCTGGGCACCCGCGGCGAGGATCGCGGAGAGCTTGCCCAGACAGCTCGCCATGCTCATCCCCAGGCGCATCCAGACCGAGTCCGAGATGCTCTCGCGCAGCACGTCCGCCGGCAGGTGTAGCAGCGCCAACCCCGCTCCAGACGCGCCGCCGCGTCGGCCGTCTCCGGGGTCCGCTCCAAGCGCTCGGAGAGCTCCGCGAGATAGCTGGTGACGGTCAGCACGTAGAGCTCCTCCTTGGAGGAGAAGTGCCGGTAGATCAGCGCCTTGTTGATCCCGACCGCACGCGCGATGTCCTCGATCGGGGCGTCCTGGAGTCCGCGTTCGTCGAACAGCGACCGCGTCGCCGCCACGATCTCGCGCTCGCGCGCGCGACGCGCCGAGGCGCGGTGGTTGGCGATCGGAGTACCCGACATCCCAACTACTATACTCTGAGGGTGCAAAACGTGTTCAACCTGAAGATTGACTTACGTTTACACCTTCGGTAAGGTGCATACTTACTACGCATGGCTCGCTCGCGGCTGCGTGTCGCGAGCGCGGCGCCCCCCGATCGCCGTCCGCCGGCCCGAACCCCTTCATCAGAAAAAGGAGCTCCTTCGATGTCAGCCACCTCAGTAGTCGACTCCACCGAGGCCGCCGAGGCCGCAGTCGAGGCGATCACCAGCGCGGCCAGCAAGGAGGCCAGCTTCTCGCTCGAGCTCACACAGGATCAGAAGGACGTCCGCGACTGGGTGCACGGCTTCGCCGCCGACGTGATCCGCCCCGCCGCCCACGAGTGGGACGAGAAGGAGAGCACCCCCTGGCCGATCATCCAGGAGGCCGCCAAGATCGGTCTCTACGGTTTCGAAGGTCTCGCGCAGTTCTTCGCCGATCCCACCGGTCTGAGCCTGCCGATCGTCAACGAAGAGCTCTTCTGGGGCGACGCCGGCATCGGCATGGCGATCATGGGCACCGCGCTCGCCGTCGCCGCGATCTTCGGCCAGGGCACCGGCGAGCAGATCGGCGAGTGGATCCCGCGCTGCTTCGGCACCCCCGACGACGTCAAAGTCGCCGCGTTCTGCTCCTCCGAGCCCAACGCCGGGTCGGACGTCAGCGCGGTGCGCACCAGCGCCAAGTTCGACGAGGCCACCGGCGAGTGGATCCTCAACGGCCAGAAGGCCTGGGCGACCAACGGCGGCATCTCCGACGTGCACGTCGTGATCGCCACCGTCGACCGCGAGCTCGGCTCCAAAGGCCACGCCGCGTTCGTCGTGCCGATGAGCGAAGCCAAGGGCATCTCCCAGGGCGCCAAGGTCTCCAAGCACGGCCTGCGCGCCTCGCACACCGCCGACGTCTACCTCGACGACTGCCGCGTCCCCGCCGGCCACGTCCTCGGCGGCAAGGAGAAGCTCGACGAACGCCTCGCCCGCGCCCGGGAGGGCACGAAAAACAAGTCCAACGCCTCGATGGCGACCTTCGAGGCGTCCCGGCCGACCGTCGGCGCCCAGGCTCTGGGCATCGCTCGCGCCGCCTACGAGTACGCCCTGGACTACGCCAAGGAGCGCGAGCAGTTCGGCAAGAAGATCGTCGAGAACCAGGCCATCGCCTTCACCCTGGCCCGCATGAAGATGGAGATCGACGCCGCCCGCCTGCTCGTCTGGCGGGCCTCCTGGATGGGCCGCAACCAGGTGCCCTTCGAAAACGCCGAGGGCTCGATGTCCAAGCTCAAGTCCGGCGAGGTCGCGGTCTGGGTCACCGAGCGCGCCATCCAGATCCTCGGCGGCAACGGCTATACCCGCGAGTTCCCCGTCGAGCGCTGGCACCGCGACGCCAAGATCTACGACATCTTCGAGGGCACCGCGGAGATCCAGCAGCTCGTGATCTCGCGGGCGATCTCGGGGATGCAGATTCGGTAGGCGCTCGGTGCCCGCCCTTGATTAAGCGCAGCCGTGCCAGCGCCTCGCTGATCTCCTGGAGCGTTGGACGCCCAGCGCCAGCGCCTAACAAGCATCCCGGTATGATACGGGTGTGCTTGCTAAGCCGCAGCAGCTGATCGATCGCGACCTCGAATGGGCGGCGCTCGGACGCTTCGTCGAGCGCCGCCAGCGCCTGGCAGTCGTCTACGGCCCGCGGCGGATCGGCAAGTCGTTCATGCTCGACGCGCTCTGCGCGGCTGTCGGGGGACGCCGCTACCAGGCGATCACCGGCGTCGCCGCCACACAGCTTGCCGACTTCGGGCGTGAGCTGGGGTCGTGGCTGGGGGCCGGAACGCTGCGCCTGGAGGGCTGGGCGGACGCGTTCGAGCGCCTATCTCGTTTGCAGGCGCCGCTTGTCGCGATCGACGAGCTGCCCTACCTGACCGAGTGCAGTCCCGAGTTGAGCGGCATCCTCCAGCGCTACGTCGACGACGGCGCCGGGCCGCCGTTGATCGTGGCCGGCAGCGCGATGTCGGCGATGGGAGAGCTGATCGCCTCGCGGGCACCGCTGTACGGGCGGGCCGGCACGGTTGTGGTCCCCGCCCCGTTCGCCGGTGTGCACCTCGCCGCTCTATGGGACGCCGGCAACACGCTCGACGCGCTGTGGATCGACGCCGCGCTGGGCGGGCGACCCGGATACCGGCCGCTGGTGGCGGCCCCCGGCGGGGACCTGGACTCCTGGATGATCGAGGAGCTGCTGGCTGCAGGCTCGCCGCTGCTGGACGCAGCCGAGGCCGACCTGGCCGAGATTTCCGACCCGGCGCCGTTGCGCGGCACCTACCGCGCCATCCTCGGCGCGATCGCCGCCGGTGAGCACACCTTCAGCTCGATCTCGCGGGTAGCCGGGCTGCCCTCGGGCGCGCTCAGCAGGCCCCTCGCCGCACTCCAGCGAGCGGGGCTCATCGAGCGCGTTCCCGACCCACTGCGTGCGCGCCGCGACCGCTACGAGCTTGCCGATCCGCACCTTCGTCTCTGGCTTTCGATCATCGCGCCCAACCGCTCGCTGCTGCAGGCCGGTCGCGCCGGGCAGATCTGGGATCGCGTGCGCGAGACGACCTGGCGCTCGCAGGTGCTCGGACCACGCTGGGAGACGGTGGTCCGAGCACACGTCCTCGACGGCGCCGTCGAGGACGTGGGGGTCGTCGACGAGGTCGGGGTCAGCACGGTGTCCGACCGGGCCCTCAAACGCACCCACGAGATCGACATCGTGGGGCTCAGGGACGGCCGGATCGTCGCGCTTGGCGAGGCGAAGCTGCGCGCGCTCGGCGAGCCCGACCTCGCGCGGCTGCTGCGCATCAGGGAGCTGCTCCACGTGCCCGCCGCGACGCTGCTGCTCGCCTCGGCGGACGCTGTGCACGTGCCACCCGACGCCCCATCCGAGCTCGTAGCCATCGAACCCGCCGATATCTACGGGTAGCGGTGGGGAGGGTCCCAGTCGAGGGACGTTCGTCGTTATCGCTGCCGCCGTGCTCCGTCCGCGCGTCAGTTTGCGCCAGTCGTGGACCGCTGCTCGACGCGCCGATTGCGACCCCTGCTGCTCGCCTCGGCGACTCAAGCAGGGGTATGGCGTCGGTTTGTGCCAACGCATAGGATCGGGGGGATGCCGCTCGGCGAGGTGAAAACCGAGGTGTTTCGCGGTCGAGGGGACAGGTCGGCGTGAGCGGCGGACTGGACCCGGACGCGCAGGCGCTGCTCGACGTCGTGGAGGCGATGGGGCTGCCTCCCCTGCAGACCCTCTCGGTCGACGCGGCGCGCGAGCGCATGCGCGCCGCGTTCGTCGACCGCGGGCCGCCCATCGAGCTGACGAACGTGGAGGACGTCGCGCTGCCAAGTCCCGACGGGGCTCTGCGCTGTCGCCTGTATCGCCCCTCCCCGGGCGAGTTGCCGGTGGCCCTGTTCCTGCATGGAGGCGGCTGGACGGTCAACGACCTCGACACCCACGACGGCCTGTGCCGGCGGATCGCCGCCCGCTCGGGCTGGCTGGTGGCCTCGCTCGACTACCGGCGGGCGCCCGAGCACAAGTACCCCGCGGCGCTCCTGGACGCATACCTCGCCTATCGCTGGCTGCTCGACAACGCCGCGACGATCGGCGGCGACGCCGCCCACCGCGCGCTGATCGGCGAGAGCTCGGGTGCGAACATCGTGGCCGCGCTGACGCTGCTGCTGCGGGACCTGCGCTGCCCGATGCCGACATATCAGGTGCTTGCCTATCCGGTGACCGACCGCTTCGACCGCCACCCCTCCTATCGCGAGCACGGCGTCGGCTACGCCCTGGATCGCGAGCTCATGCGTTGGTACCTAGACCACTATCTGCCGCCGGCGCACGACGAGAACGATCCCTACCTGTTTCCGCTCGCCGCGACCAGCCTCGCCGGCCTGCCTCCCGCGCTGGTGATGACGGCCGAGTTCGATCCGCTGCGCGACGAGGGTTTGGCGTACGCCGGGCGGCTCGCGGCCGAGGGCGTGGCGGTGGAGCACGTCCACGCCGGGGATCAGATGCACGGCTTCCTGATGATGCACCGCGCGGTGCGCACGGCGGGCGATCTGATCGATCAGCTCGCGGCGGCGCTCGCGCGGCGGGGTCCGCGGCCCGCGGCCGCACCCAGCTGAGCTTCCAGTCGCCGCGCGTCCTGCCTCGGAGGCGGCCCCTAGCGGGTTCCCGGTCACACGCCGGACTCGGTCCGCCAACCATCCCCGGAGGGCGAGGCCGCGTCACCTGCCCTGCGCCGATGCTGGCACCGGTGAGCCACGGCGATCGGCCCATCGAGCGAGCTGCGGCAGAGGTCCCTGCGGCAGAGGTCCCTGCGGCAGAGGTCCCTGAGGCAGAGGTCCCTGAGGCAGAGGTCCCTGAGGCCAAGCGCTCGGCTGGCGCCGGGCCGGCGGCGAGCGGGCGGGTGGCCGCCGCCGGCGGCGGGATGCTGCTCCCACTCGTCCTCACCCAGTTCGTGGCGAGCTTCGCCGGCTCGGCGATGAACGTCTCCATCAGCAGCATCGGCAAGGACCTCGGCACCACCGTCCATGGGGTGCAGACCGCGATCACGCTGTTCCTGCTCTGCATGGCCGCCCTGATGATCCCCGGCAGCAAGCTCACCGACATCCTCGGACGCAAGCGCTGCCTGATCCTCGGTCTCGGCGTGTACGGCACGGGCGCCGTGATCGCCGCCCTGGCCCCGGTGCTGGGGGTGCTGATCGTCGGCTACTCGGCCTTCGAGGGCGTCGGCTCGGCGCTGATGATCCCCCCGATCTACATCCTCGCCACGATCTTCTACCCCGACGTCCAGTCGCGCGCCCGCGCCTTCGGGGCGATCAGCGGCGCCGGCGGGATCGGCGCCGCCGCGGGGCCGTTGATCGGCGGTCTCATCACCAGCGGAATCAGCTGGCGCGTCACCTTCCTCCTGCAGGCGGCGATCGTCGCGGCGGTCGCCCTGCTGAGCCGTCGGCTCGTCGATCCGCTGCCGGCCGACCGCGGCCGGCGCTTCGACCGGCTCGGCGCCGCCCTCTCGGCCGCCGGGATGTTCTTCGTCGTCACCGCCATCCTGCAGATCGGCGTCAACGGGCTGCTCGTCGTGATCCTGGCGGCGCTCGGCGTGGGCTTCCTCGGCTGGTTTCTCCTGCACATCCGTGCCCTGGAGCGCCGGCACCTGGAGCCGCTGCTGTCGACGGGGCTGCTGCGCAACCGCACCTCGAACCTGGCGATGGTCACCCAGAACATGCAGTGGCTGCTGCTCATGGGCACCTCCTTCGTGGTCTCCGTCTACCTCCAGGTCGTGCGCGGCTACAGCGCGATCGAGACCGGGCTCGTCTTCACCGCCGCCACCGCCGGCGTCCTGGTCTCCTCGCTCGCCGCCCCCCGCCTCGCCCGGCGCCACGCTCAGAGCACCCTGATCCGCGCCGGCTTCGTCATCGCGCTGGCCGGCATCGGCCTGCTGGTGGCGCTCGTGCGCGAAACCTCCGGGGTCTGGACCTTCGTGCCCGGGCTGCTGCTGATGGGCCTCGGCGTCGGCGCGATGCTGACCCCCTCCGTCAACGTCGTGCAGTCGAGCTTCCCCGACGAGCGCCAGGGCGAGATCTCGGGGCTCTCCCGCTCGATCTCCAACCTCGGCTCCTCGCTGGGCACCGCTATCGCCGGCACCATTCTCGTCTCGGCCTCCAGCGCCGGCAACCACGCCTACGGCTACGCCCTGCTCGCGGTCGCCGTCGCCGGCGTGATCGGGCTGGCGATGGCGCTGCTGATGCCGCGTGACGCCGGGCTCGAGCCGGCGCCCGAGGAGGCGCCTGCCTGAGGCCGCGTCGGGGTGGCGCGCCTACCAGGCCTGGGCGGCGCCGCAGTGGGGGCAGGCCACGGTCGTCGTCACCGGCGCCTCGAAGAGCAGGCCGCACCCGCAGGCGTAGGAGGCCCGGTCGTGCGAGCTCACCGCGGCGGCGTGGTTGCGGCGAGTGGCCCGGCCGCGCTCCGGGGCCGTCGCGGAGGGCGGCCGGCGCGGCGCGTGCGCCCGGCGCGCCCGCCGCCGCTCGCCCAGTGGATTCTTGACCGCTGCCCTCATCGACTGTCGCCCATACGCTCTGTACATAGAGACCCCACGCGCCTCCAAAGGTTTCGGCGCGCCCCGCTCGATTCCTGGCTGGCCGGCCGATTCCTGGCCGATCGGCTGGCTTGCGGCCCGTGCAGCGCTCCCCGGCGGCCTGCGATCACGGCCCACCGGCGTTTGCGGGAAGGGCATTTGAGATACTTGGTCACCGATGAACCCCGCCCGCAAGCGCACCGTGCGGCTCGTCGTCGCGCTCGGCGCGGCCGTCATCCTGGCCAGCGCCCTGATCTACACGAGCTTCAGCGCCGCCAGCCCGGCGCTGACGCCCAGCCAGTTCCTGCGCGAGGAGCAGCCCGGGCGCAGCTACCAGGTGACCGGCGACGTCGTCAATGGCTCGGTCCGCCACGAAGACGGGGTGCTGCACTTCGCCGTCGCCGACCGCGCCGGCGGGGGCTCGGCGATCCCGGTGTCCTACACCGGGGTCGTCCCCGACGCCTTCCACGAAGGGCGCGAGATCATCGTCACCGTCGAGCGTCAGGGCAGCCGGTACGTCGGCGAACGCGAATCGCTGATCACGAAGTGCCCCTCCAAGTACAAGGTCGCGCCGCCCTCCGAGAAGCAGAACGCCTAGATGAGCGTCTCGCGAGCACCCCGGCACGGCGGCCGGCGAGAGCGCTGAGATGGCGAGCCTCGGACGCCTCTGCCTGCTGCTGTCGCTGGCGATCTGCGTCTACGGCGTCGGGGCCTGCATCTACGGCGTCCGCGCCGGCCGCGAGGAATGGACGCGCGCCGGGCGGCGCTCTGTCTACGCCCTCGCCGGTGTCCTGACGTTCTGCTTCGCCCTGCTGGAGATCGCCTTCCTGCACAGCGACTTCGCGCTGAACACGGTCGCGGACACCTCCAGCCGCACCACGCCCGCCTTCTACAAGGCCGCGGCGATGTGGTCCTCCCAGGAAGGCTCGCTGCTGCTCTGGGCGTGGCTGCTGTCGCTGTGGTCGAGCCTGGCGCTGTTCCTGACACGCAACCGCCTGCGCGAGGTCACGGCCTACGCCACCGCCATCCTGCTCGGCTTCGGCGGGTTCTTCGTCGCCCTGATGGTCTTCTACGCCAACCCCTTCTCGACGACGACGCCGGCCCCGCCGGAAGGCGTCGGCCTGGACCCGCTGCTGCGGTTCCCGACGATGATGATCCACCCCCCGATGCTCTACTCGGGGTACACCCTGGCGACGGTGCCCTTCGCCTTCGCCGCGGGGGCGCTCATCACCCGGCAGGTCGGGGGGGAGTGGATCGCCGTGGTGCGCCGCTTCGCGATGGCCTCCTGGCTGTTCCTCGGCGTCGGCATCCTGCTCGGCGCGAGCTGGTCCTTCTCCGAGCTCGGCTGGGGCGGCTACTGGGCGTGGGACGCCGTCGAGAACGCCGCCCTGCTGCCCTGGCTGACGGGCACGGCGTTCCTGCACTCGCTGATGATCCAGGAGCGCCGCGGGATGCTGAAGGTCTGGAACATCTCGCTGCCGCTGGCCACGGGGACCCTGGCGATCATGGGGACCTTCATGGTGCGCAGCGGGATCCTCGACTCGATCCACGCCTTCGGCGGCGCCACGCTGGGCACGCCCTTCCTGATCCTGATCGCCGCGATGCTGTGCGGCTCTATCTACCTCGTCATCTCGCGGCGGGGCCAGCTGACGAGCGCCCATCGCCTGGACTCGCTGCTCTCGCGCGAGGCGATCTTCCTGTTCAACAACCTCGTCCTCGTCGGACTCGCCTTCGTGATCTTCTGGGGAACCTGGTTCCCGAAGATCTCCGAAGCCCTGACCGGCCAGACGGCCTCTGTCGGGGCGCCGTGGTTCGACCGCTACACGGTGCCGCTGGCGTTGATTCTCGTCCTGCTCTCCGGGATCGGCCCCGTCGTCGCCTGGCGGCGCTCGACGTTCGCGGGCATACGGCGCAACCTCGCGCTGCCGGCCGGCGCCGGGCTGCTGACGCTCGCCGGGCTGCTGCTCGCCGGCGTCGGCCACACGCTGGCGATCGTCATGTTCAGCTGCGCCGCCTTCGTCCTGGGCGCCGTCGCCCAGGAGCTCTGGCGCGGCACCCGGGTGCGCCGCGCCGCCTCGGGCGAGATCGTGCCGATCGCGCTCGTTCGGCTCGTCGCCCGCAACCGCCGCCGCTACGGCGGCTACATCGTGCACATCGGCATCGCCGCCCTGTTCGTCGGGGTCGCCGGCTCGTCGTCCTTCCAGCACGTCGACCAGGTCGGGCTCTCGCCCGGGCAGTCGACGCGCGTCGGCGCCTACACCGTGAAGTACGTCAGGCCCACGGCCAGCGTCAGCGCCGCCAACGACACCGTCCACACCGGCTCCACGGCGAACTTCGGCGCCGTGCTGCGCGTCACCAGGGAAGGCCGCTACGTCACCACCCTGCGCCCCAGCGAGGGCTTCTACGAATCCGACGAAATCGCCGAGGGCTCCGTCGGGCGCCTGATCGGGGGGCAGCCGGTCAGCCACGTCAGCATCCAGGCCAGCCTAACCCGCGACCTGTGGAGCGCGATCGCGCCGGAACTGGAAGCGCCGTGGCTGAAGCGGATCGTCCAGATCGGCAACAAGACGATCCCCATGAGCCGGCCCGACGAGGGCATGATCGCGATCGCCGTCCTCGCCCGCGAATATCTCAAGCATCCGCCGCCGGCTCAGTTCCGGCTGGAGGTCTCGCCGCTGATCATGTGGATCTGGCTCGGCGGGCTGATCGTCTTCGGCGGCGGCCTGCTCGCGCTGCTGCCAGCGCCCGCCGTCCTGCGCAGGGGCGCCCGTGTGGCTGTCCGTCAGGGCGCCTCGGCGCTCGGCGGACGCCCGGCGACAGGCACCACCGCGATCGCAGGCGAGGCGGCGCTGGAGCTCGCCGACCTCCGCGCGGCGCGCGAGGTCAAGTACCGGGAGCTGCGCGAGCTGGAGCTCGACTACGGCACCGGCAAGCTCTCACGCGAGGACTACGAGCTCACAGGCGCATCCCTGCGCGGCGAGGCGCTGGCGATCCTCGACCGCATCGAGGCCCTCGAGGGCGGCGAGGCCCAGGCGGACGGCGGCGAGACGACCGTCGTCGAGCCCGAGGTCCCGGCCGGCGTCTGAGCCCCGTGGTCTGAGCCGAGGGGTCGGCGCGGCCGCGCCGAGCCGGTCGCCGTCTAAGCCCAGGGCTTCTTGAGCAGCACGATCGTGTTCACGACGAACAGGATCGCGAAGAAGATGGTCCAGCGGTTCAGGTTGCGCTCGACCATCGAGCCGCCGCCGAGCGGGCCCGTGCCGCTGCCGACGCCGAAGGCCCCGGACAGGCCGGAGTCCTTGCCCGAGTGCATCAGCACCAGGCCGATCATGACGACCGCGATGATGATCTGCAGGATCGAGAGGATCGCTTCCACGACGCCCAGCTTACACGCTCGGCGCCCTGATTTGGCCCGCACGGCAGGTGGCCCGGCGCGCGCCGCGAAGATGGTTCTCGGCACCGCCACCCCCGCCACCGTGCAAGGAATCGTGCGCAAAATCCGCAATCCGGCCATGCTCGACGGCTCCGCCTCGGCTGACTGTAGATTGCAGCCGCTTTGGCCGATATGGCGGATCTCACTATGAGCAGCCCCTTCCGCGGCCACGGCATTACAAATCCTTTACCAACGTCTGCTTCGCTGCCGATAGACATGGGGACTGCGTCTGGGGTGCGTCGGCGATGCCTGCTTGCCGTGTACCCTCGCCCCCGGCCCCGACGAATGCCATGCGACCTCTGAGGACACCCGCACCAGGCCCCGATCCCCGCGCGCTGCCCGCCACCGGTCACGGGAGCCGCCGATGAGCGCCGCGCGCCGGTGGGCGCGCCGCGCCGCCCTCTCGATCGTCGCCGGTGGGGCCAGCATCGCGGGCCCCTTCTCGCACGGCGCGCTGGGCGCCGAAGCCCCGACCTCGACGACCGCCGCGGGCGAAGGCAGCGGGGCGTCGGTCACCGAGACCGCGCCGCAGGCGCCGGCGCCGGAAACCGGCGCCACCGGCCAGCAGGGCGCGACGAGCACCCAGCCGACGACGACAACCACGACCTCTACGACGACGACTCCGGCGAGCACGACCACGCCGGCCCCGGCTAGCCCCCCACCCAGCAGCGCGCCAGCCCCAGCGGCGGCGCCCGCCACCCAGCCCGGTGAAACGCAGGCGCCGACGGTCGTCGTGCAGCGCAGCCAGAAAACGACCGGCGCACCCCGCCGGTCGGGCAAGAGCGAATCCAGCACCGAATCTCAGGGTACGGCTGGCGGCGAAACCGGGGAAGGCGCGGCCGCGAAGCAGCCCGGCGAACCGGCGACGACGGCTCCCGGCACGCCCAACGGCGTCGCGCCCGCGCCGCAGACGGTCGGCGGCGAAGTCGGCTCGCTGGCCTCGCTGCTCGCCGAATCGGCGGTCTCTAAGCAGGCGCTCGCCTTCTACCGCATCCCGATCTTCCTGCTGCCGATCTATCAGGCGGCTGCGATCCAGTACGACGTCCCCTGGCAGATCCTCGCCGCGATCAACGAAGTCGAGACCGACTACGGCAGCGACCAGTCGGTCTCCAGCGCCGGCGCGGTGGGCTGGATGCAGTTCATGCCCCAGACCTGGCTGCTCTACGGCGTCGACGCAACCGACGCCGGCTACGCCGACCCCTACAACCCCGTCGACGCGATCTTCGCCGCCGCCCGCTACCTGCACGCCGCCGGCGCCGCCAAGCACCCGCGGGAGGCGATCTTCGCCTACAACCACTCCCAGGCATACGTCGAATCGGTGATGCTCCGCGCCCGCCTCATCGCCGCCTACCCGAGCAGCGCCATCGACGCCCTCACGGGCCTCGTCGACGGCCGGCTGCCGACGTTCGCCGCGAAGGTCGCTCCCGGCGCCGTCTACCAGGCGGGCCGGGCCGGCTCCGAAGCGTCCCAGGCGGGCGCCGGCGCGGCGGGCTCGAGCTCGGCGACCGCCGGCGCGCTCCCCGTCAGCCCGCTCGCGGCGGGCGCCGCGGCGACACAGGCGAACGCCTCGGCGAGGAATGCTCCGACGACCGACGCTCCGACGACCGACGCCAAAGCCGCCGATGCCACCTCCGGTCATTCCGGGAGCGCGCTTCCGGGGTCCACGCCGCCGCCCCCGCCGGAGGTGCTCGCCGCCCGTGCGGCGGCGCGGGCGCGGGCCGCCGCCAACGCCCCGGCCAAACCGGCGCAGCTGCTCGAGCTCGCCGGCAGGCCCGGGGCGCCGGTGCTCGCCGTGCAGGGCGGCCGGGTGATGCACGTCGGCGATGACGCCGCGCTCGGCCGCTACATCGTGCTGCGCGACATCTACGGCGACGTCTTCACCTACGCCGGCCTAGGCAGCGTCGAGCCGCGCTACCCCCGGCCCAAGCCGCCGGCCCGGCCGCTCGACGTGGCCCAGCCGGCGCCCACGCCGACGCAGGCCGCCAGCGCCGGGCACCAGGCGCCGCAGACGTTGCGGGTGAAGGCTCACGCCTCGCACGGGCACGGCGCGGCCGGCGCGACGCCGGAAGCTCCCGAAGAAAGCGAAACGGCTCCCGCGGGGCTCGGCAAGGTGCGTCTCTACGCGCACCCCGGCAATCCGCTGGCCCGCAGCGCGGAGGCCCACGCCGCGCGCGGCCACCTCACGGGACGCTGGCTGCCGTTGAGGCGCGGCGCGGTCGTGGCCGAGGGCACCGTGCTCGGCCATCTCGCCGGCGCGCCGGGGCCGGACGCCGGACTGCTGCGTTTCGCGGTGCGGCCCGCCGGCGACAGCGACACGATCGATCCCGCCCCGCTGCTGGAGAGCTGGCGGGAGCTCTCCGCGGCCCTGCATCCCGCCGGCTCGAGGGCGACCGACGCGCTGCTCGGGGCGACCGCCGACGCGGTGTTCGCGATGTCCAAGAGCGAGCTGCAGAGCTCCGTCCTGTCCGATCCCGCCGTTCGCCTCGACGTCTGTGCCCGCCGCGACATCGCCGCCGGGGCGGTCGATCGACGGGTGCTGGCGGTGCTCGAGTTCCTCTCGCGCAACGAGCTGGCGCCGACCGTCGGCGCCCTGCGCTGCGCGCCCGAGCGCCGGACGGCCGCGGGTGCCGTGTTCGAGCACTTCTCCGGCGACGCGGTCGAGATCACCGCGATCAATGGCACCCCGGTTGCGGGCCACCAGGGCCCGCGCACCCTGACAGACGCCACGATTCGTACGCTGCTGAAGCTGCCGCGCACACTCGCGCCACGCCAGATCGTGAGCCTCATGCACTATCCGCAGGCTCCGAGCACGATGGCTCGCAGCAGCGCCTGGGATCACATCCGCATCGACTTCGCGCCCCTCGCCGGCAGGGGACGCGCGGCGCGCGCCAGCCGCGCCCACTCGCACCGGCCGCCGGCGGCCGCCGGCGACGGGGGCAGCCTCAGCGCGAGCGAGTGGAACCAGCTGATCGGACGCATCGCCGCGCTGCCCCAGCCGAAGGTCGCCGTCAAGCCGAGCGGAGCCGCGGTCCGCGACCCCCGCTCCGGCGCGGCCGGCGGTGGGCTCGACGCCCAGCCCTGAGGCCGGCGCCGAGCCGCCGGGGCGCCGCCGTGAGGCTGGCGCCCATACCTTCTCGGGTCAGCGGGCGGCGGATGTCCCGGCCGCGCCGCGCCTGGCTCGCAGTCCGGCGAGCAGGGTGCTCCGGCACGTCCGCTCGGCCTCCCTGAACGTCGGGCTCGCGGTGTCGACGCCTTTGGTGTCGAAGATCGGGCCTTTGCCGCTGGTGTTGGCGGGCGGCAGCTTGACGCCGTGTTCGCGCAGGCAGTCGCCGAATTTGGCCAGTGCCGTGCGGAACGCCGGACTGGCGAGGCCGCTCCGGCCGCGGAAGGATCCCGATCCGTGTGGAAAGACGTGGGCTCCGCATTTCTCCAGCGCCGCCCGGTACTGGGCGGAGGTCATGCCCTTGGGCGTCTGCCCGCCGCCGAGGAAGCTCGGTCCGCCGCCCGACGCGCCCGGTCGGGGAAGGGTGACGCCGTCTTTTTGGAGGCATCCTCGGATCGCGGCGAAGCGACCCGCGCCCGGCCCTGTGGCGCCATGGGGCGGGAACGCCCCGGCGGGGCCGCTCGGGCCGCTGGTGCCGGATGGCGGAGCGCCCGTCGCCGGTGCCGTCGGAGCGCTCGTGGCGGGAGCCGTCGCGGTGCCGGCCGCCGCGTGAGTCGTGCTCGCCGAAGCCGAGGTGGACGTGGTGGTCGGGGACGAGCCGCCGCAGGCGGCGAGCCCGCCACAGGCGAGCAGCATCAGCGGCAGTGTCGCCAGGGCCGCCGGACGGCCCTTGAGTCTGAGATGAGGCATCGCGCTCCTTTGTGCGGATAGGTGCTTCGTTTTCGCATAACTCTGCTCGATCGACCTAAATGTTTCCCCAAGGGCCCCGAGTCGCTCCCCCGGAGCTCGACGGCGTCCTTTCCACGACGGCGTGAGCGGCGATCGGTGGCGCGCCGACGATCAGTTGCCGAAGAGGCTCACGCCGCCGCCCTTGCCGCCACCGCCGGGTTCGCCGCCGCCGGCGCCGCCACCGCTGCCGGCCGCGCCGCCCGCCCCGCCGCCGCCTGCGCCGCTCGCGCCGCCACCGCCGCCGAACAGCGCGCCGAGCCCGCCGCCCACGCCGCCGCCCACCCCGCCGACGCTGATCGATTCGGCGCTGATCTGACCGTTCGCGCCCTTGCTGCCCCGGACGACGACGGTTTCGCCGGGGTGGATGCCCTGGACGTCGGCTTTGACGGTCTTCGTCACCTGAGACGCCGAGGAGGTCGTGACCTTGACGGTGTTGCCTTCGGAGTCGGTCACGTAGAGCGTGCCCCCCTTGGCGTAGGTCACTTCGCCGACGGTGGCGCCGCCGGCCGCGCCGAAGAAGCGCCCCAGGCCTCCGCTGCCCGTTGACGCCGCGCCGCTTGCGCCGCTTGTCGAGGCGCCCGTGCCCGAGGCTCCGGTGCTCGAGGCGCCGCTCGAGCCGGCGCCGCGCAGCGCCGCGAACCGCGAGGCCAGGGCCGATGCGGCGCCGCCGGTGGACGGTGTGGAGGTCTGGCCCTTCTCGACGAGCACCCCGCCGATGAAGCCGCAGGCGATCAGCAGCACGCCGAGCAGCGCGAGGGCGATGGGGTTGGCGCCGCTGCCCAGCAGTCGCCGGCGCGGGCGCGGGGGCAGCTCGTCGTAGTCGTCCGCCCAGCCCTCCTCCAGCGGGGCTCGCCCCGGAGTCTCGACGGGCTCGACGAGCTCGTGGCGCTCGGTGGCGTGCGCGGACGCCGGCTCCGCCGAGGTCTCCCCGGCGGGCGCGGTGGGCTCGGTCTGCTCGATTGACATCACAGGCTCCTTGGGGTCGTGCGGAACGTTCTCACTCAAAGCGCAGCGCCTCGATCGGTCGCATGCGCGCGGCGCGGCTGGCGGGGTAGGTGCCGAAGAACAGGCCCGTGAGCACCGCCGCGCCGAAGGCCAGGAAGATCGAATACGTGGCGATCACGGGCTGGACGCCGGCGATTTCGAACTGGCTGCCGACGACGCCGACCAGGACGCCGAGCAGGCCGCCCAGCAGCGAGACCATGACGGCCTCCGTCAGGAACTGGGTGAGGATGTCGCTGCGCCGCGCGCCGATGGCCTTGCGGATGCCGATCTCGCGGGTGCGTTCGGTGACGCTGACGAGCATGATGTTCATGACGCCGATCCCGCCGACCAGCAGGGAGATCGCGGCGACCTCGCCCAGCAGCGTCGTGAAGACGCTGCTGGTCGAGCTAGAGGTTTCCAGCAGCGAGCCCTGGTTGATGACCTGGAAGCCGGGTTCGGCGCTGTCTTTGACCTTGAGCTCCCGGTCGAGGATCTGCGTGACCTGCGCTTCGGCGTCGCCCAGCGCGGACTGCGAGGTGGCCTGCACCGTGATCGAGTCGATCGAGCCGTAGCCGGTGAGGGTGTCTTCCACCGCCGTGATCGGGGCGATCACGATTTCGTCGAGGTTCGAGGTGCCGTTGGAGCCCTTCGCGGCGAGGACGCCGACGATTTCGAAGCCGACGCCGTTGGCTCGCATCGTCTGCCCCACGGGGTCGACGCCGGGGAAGAGCTCTTCGACGATCGTCGGCCCGACCACGGCGACGCGCCGATGGTGGGCGACGTCTTCGCTTGTGATCCCGGCGCCCTGGGCGATGCTGTAGTCGTGGGCGCCGGCGTAGGCGGGGGTCGTGCCGACGAAGGTCCCGGGCTCGTAGCTCGTGCCGTTGTAGACCAGCGTCACGCCCGTGGCGTTGACGACCGGCGCGACGCTCTTGACGGCCGGAGCTTCGGGGCTGCGCAGCGCAGCGGCGTCCTGCTTGGTCAGCGACACGGCGCTGGTCGAGCCGAAGCGCGACCCGCCGCGCAGGCCGCCGGCCTCGACGAGCAGGACGTTGGTCCCGAGGCTCTCGATCCGCTGCTGCACGGTCTGGGAGGAGCCGTTGCCGACCGCGATGAGCACGATCACGGAGGCCACGCCGATCGTCATGCCGAGGATGGTCAGGCCCGAGCGCAGCTTGTTCGCGGCGATCCCGCCCCAGGCGATGCGGATGGTCTCGGCGCCGATCATCGCCCGCCGACCTCGACGGCGGGGCGGGGGTGCGCGGACTTCTGGCGTCGCACGGCCGGCGGCGGCTCGTGCACGCCGTGGGCGCGTTCGTCGGCGACGATCTGGCCGTCGCTGAGCCGCACGACCCGCTTTGCCTGGGCGGCGACGTCGGGCTCGTGCGTGATCAGCACCACGGTGCGGCCTTCGACGTTCAGCTCCGCGAAGATCGCGAGGACGTCCTCGGTGGAGTGCGAGTCGAGGTTGCCGGTCGGCTCGTCGGCGAGGATCAGCGCGGGGTTGGTCACCAGCGAGCGCGCCACCGCGACGCGCTGCTGCTGGCCGCCGGAGAGCTCGGAGGGGAGGTGGCGCAGGCGGTGCGACATGCCCACCGAGCGCAGCGCCCGCTCGGCGCGGCGGCGGCGCTCGCCGCGGTCCAGGCGGGCGTAGGCCAGCGGCAGTTCGACGTTGGCGATCGCGCTCGTGCGCGGCACGAGGTTGAAGCTCTGAAAGACGAAGCCGATCTTGCGGTTGCGCAGGTCGGCGAGGTCGTCTCCGTCGAGCCGGCTGGCGTCCATGCCGTCGATCAGGTAGCGCCCCGTGGTCGGCACGTCGAGGCAGCCGAGGATGTTCATCAGGGTGCTCTTGCCGCTGCCCGAGCTGCCCATGATCGCGACGAAGTCCCCGCGCTCGATCCGCAGCGTGATCCCGCGCAGCGCCGGCACGCGGATCTCGCCGAGGGTGTAGGTCTTGCTGACGTCGCGGACGTCGATCACCGGGTGGCGCCGCCGCGCGGCAGGCACCTGCGCCCGCCGCGCGGCGAGCGCCTGCGCCGGGGATGGGCGCGCGACGATCGCGGACGGTCGCGAGCGGGGCATCAGCCGCCCCGGAAGGCTCCGGCGCCGCCGAAGAAGGCGCCGGCACCGCCGCCGGCGCCGCCGAGGCCGCCGCCGAGACCGCCGCCGCCGAGGCGACTGCCCAGCCGCGAGCTCAGGCTGCTGGTCGCGCTGGTGCTGGCGCTGGCCACGGGCAGCGCGATCTGTTCTCCGGCGCGCAGTCCACTGAGGACGATCGTCGAGCTGTTCCCGGCCAGACCCGTCACGACCCGCTGGCGGACCTGCTTGCCGTTGCGCACCACGGTCACCGAGCCGCCCGAGATGGCGCTCGTGGGCACGTTGACGCCTTCGGCCTGGTCGACCACGATTTCGGCGGTCGCGCTCATCCCCGGCTTGAGGCCGGGGTCGGTCTGTTCGAGCTGGAAGGTCACGTCGTAGCTGACGACGCCGCTGTCGCTCGTCGAGAGCACGGCCACGCTCGCGACCTGGGCCGCGAATTTGCGGTCTTCGAGGGCTTCGACCGTCACCGTCGCGAGCTGACCCGCGTGGACCCGGCCGATTTCCGACTCGCTCATCGGCACGACGACCTGAAAGCCCTGGAGGTCGGTCAGTTCGATGAAGGCATCGCCGCTCGTGCCGCTGCTGCCGGTGCTGGTGGCGCTGCCGGCTGCGCTGCTCGCGCCGCTGGCAGCGGTGGCGCTGCCTGCGCCGGTGTCGGCGATCGAGATCGTGTGGGCGCCGCCTTCGTAGACGATGCTGCTCGCGCCTGCCGCGTCGCCGCCGGCCTGCCCGCCGGCGGTGCCGGCGCCCGCTCCGGCGGCGCCGGTGCTGCCCGTGGAGTCGCTGCCCGCGCCCCGGGCTCCCGTGTCGCCGCCGCCGGCGCTGTCGCTTCCGGCTGCGCCGCTCGCACCCGTGCCGTTGGTGCCGCTGGCGCCCGCGCCGCTGGTGTCGCTGCCGCTCGTGTCGCCGCCGCTGGTGGCGACTCCGCTGCTCGCGGCGCCGCCGGTGCCCGCAGCCGCGCTCCCACCGGTCGTGCCGCCGGCGTTGGCACCTGTGCCGCTTGTGCTCGCGCTTGTGCCGCTGCTGCCGCTTGTGCCGCTGCTGCCGCTCGTGCCGCTGCTGCCGCTCGTGTCGCTGCCCGCGCCGCTGGCGGCACTGCTCGACGAGCCTCCCGTGCCTGAGACGGACTCGCCGACGGTTGCGCCGATCGAGGCGACGACGCCGCCGGTGGGCGCGTAGAGCTTGGTCTCGGTGAGCTCCTGGCGGGCGCTTTCGAGCTCGAGCTGGGCGCTCTGGACGCTGGTCTTGTCGTCGATGACGGTTGCTTCGGTCGGCGGCGCAGCCTTCACGGCGTTGGCGGCCAGGGTCGACTGCAGCGACTGCTGCGCCGTGGTGACCTCGGCGCGGGCCTGGGCGATCGTCTGTTCGTCCCTGAGCCTGGTCGCGGCGAGGCTCTGCCTGTCGTTGGCGACGGCGTTGGTCGCGCTGGTGATCGACTGCTGGCCCTTGAGGACGGAGGCCGCCTGGGTGTTCTGGGCGTCGGTGATGGTGTTTTCGTCCTCGGTGACCTTTGCCTGGGCGGATTTGAGGCTGGCTTCGGCTGAGCTGACCTTCGCTTCGGCGGAGCTGATCTTGGACTCGTTGGGGGGGGCGGCGCCCTTTTCGGCGGCGAGGGCGCTCCTGGCTTCTTCGAGCTGGGTCTGGGCTTCTTTTGCGGCCTGCTGGTCGGAGTTGCGTTGGCTGACGGCCTGGTCGAGCGCGTCCCGCTGGCTGGCGGCTTCCAGCTTGACCGCCTGCTTGGTCTGGGCGAGGCTGACTTCCGCCTGGGAGACCGTGGCGCGCGCGGCGGCTTCGTCGGACTTCGCGGTCTCTTTGTCCTCCTGCAGCGAGCGCTGGGCGGAGCTGACAGACGCGCGGCCCTGGGCCTCGCCGATTTCGTTCTCGCGGACCTCCTCGGGGGTGAGCCCTTCGAGCGCCTCGCGGTATCGCGCCTGGGCGGCGGTGAAGTTGATTTCGGCGGAGCGCAGGTTGGAGTAGGCGCTGGTGGGTTCGATTTCGGCGAGCAGCTGTCCGGCTTTGACGTGCTGGCCGACGCTGACGAACACGCCCTTCAGCGTTCCGCTCGTGGCGAAGTCGACGCCGACCTGGGCTGCGGGCTGCAGGGTGCCGCTGCCCGAGACCGTGGACTGCACGACGCCGCGCTGGACGGTCACCAGGCGATCCTGGGTGACGGTCGACTTCGCTTCGGGGCCGACGACGAGGACGGCGGCGACGATGGCGGCGATGCAGAGGGCTCCCAGAGCGAAACTGGGCCAGGGGTGTCCGGAACGCATAGGCGCCATGATGGTCAGATCATCGGCGGGAGCCGTAAGAGGTGGCGAAGAAAGGCTTAAGGACGGCTAAAGACGCCTGCCGGCGCCGCTGAAGACCCCCTGCCGGCGCCGGTGTGGGCGGGCAGGCGGGGTGCTCGGGGCGCTCGTCAGGCGGTGCCGCCCGCCGCGTGCACTAACGTATCGGATGCGGTGCCCGAGCCTGTGATGCACCTTTCGACGGTCCTGCGTGGCCCCCTGCTCGATCGCACAGGGGAGCGACTCGGCCGGGTCGAGGACCTGATCGTGCGTCTCGCCGACGGCGGCTACCCGCCGGTGACGGGCCTGAAGGCGCGGATCGGCGGCCGCGAGCTGTTCGTGCCGGTCGACAAGATCGCCAAGCTGGAGCCCGCCGGCGCCCGGCTGTCGGGTCAGAAGCTGAGCCTGGGGCGCTTCGAGCGTCGCGAGGGTGAGGTGCTGCTGCGCCAGGACGTGCTGGGGCGCAAGCTGGTCAACGTCGAGGCCGACCCGCCGAGCCTGGTGACGGCGCACGAGATCGAGCTGGCCTGCGTCGAGGGCTGGTGGCGGGTCGTCGGCGTGGACCCCAGCGTTCGCGCCCAGCTGCGCCGCGCGCTGCCGCGTCCCCTCAAGCGGCTGATCTCAGATCGCCCGTTTCTGGACTGGACCGACATGGAGCCCTTCGTCGGGCACGTCCCGACGGCGCGGCTGCGCTTCTCGCACCGCAAGCTGGCCAACCTGCACCCGGCGGAGATCGCGGATCTCGTGGAGGCCGCCTCGCACGAGGAGGGGGAGGAGCTGATCAAGGCCATCGGCCAGGACCGGGAGCTGGAGGCCGATGTCTTCGAGGAGCTCGACGAGCACCACCAGCTGGAGTTCATCCGGGAGCGCCCCGACGAGCAGGTCGCGGCGGTGCTCGCCCGGATGGCTCCCGACGACGCGGTGGACCTGCTGGCCGAGCTCGACCAGGAGCGCCGGGCGCGGGTGCTGGCGCTGCTGCCACCGGCGGGACGGCGGCGAATCGAGGCGCTGCTGGAGTACAACCCGGCGACGGCCGGGGGGATGATGAGCCCCGACTTTCTCGCGCTGGACGCGGGGGCGGCCGTCGAGGAGGCGCTCGCCCGGGTGCGCGCCAGTGAGATCGCGGCGTCGACCTTCACGACTGTCTTTCTGCTGGACGGCGCCGGTGCGCTGTGCGGCTCGGTGGCGATCGTGACCCTGCTGCGCGCCGAACCCGAGGCGCGTTTGGAGGACGTCGCCGAGCACGAGCCGGAGTCGGTGGGGACCGACGCCGACCTGCCGGAGGTGGCGCGGACGATGACGGATTACAACCTGGTGATGCTGCCGGTCGTCGACGACGAGCGCCGCGTGGTGGGGGTGGTGACGGTCGACGACGTGCTCGAGCAGACGCTGCCCGCCGGCTGGCGGCGGCGCTTCGGGCTCGTGCGCGACTGAGCGCGCGAGCCGCCATGCGCGCGACACGGCGTGCGTGGAGGTGGACATTCAAAATTGCGTTTTGAGATCGGCGCGATCGCGCGGATCGAAAATCGCGATTTTGCGATTGCCCGCTCGGCCGGCCCGATCGCCTGCGGCGCTGCTAGTCTGGCAGTCACGAACCCCTGAAACGACGCCACGAAGGGAGGCCGGCATGGATCGAGAACAGCCGCGAAGTACCCAGCCGACCGCGCGCCCGTCGGGTTCGTCTGCGCTAGCCGTGTAGCTGCGAGCTTCGCCACACCAGCCACTCTTCGACTGCGCCCGCCCCGCGCGCCCCCCGCCCGTCTGGGCACCGATGTTCGACGTGCGCTTGGCAGCGACGTTTTCCAAAGCAGCCGGCAGGAAAGGAGGTGAAGAAGATGGCAGAGAACCCGAGCACCCTCGCCGAGTCCGAGGCTCGGGCGGCCGCGGACGATCCGGGGCGTGCACCCACGGACGATCCGGGGCGGGCACCCGGGGACGGCCCGGGGCGGGCGCCGGCGGACGGCGAGCAACGGGCGGCCAGGCAGACCCCTGCCGGCGTGCCGCCGGTCCTCGACGAGGCGCACATCGGCGACATCCGCGGGGCGCTGGGGACGATCCGGATGGACGACACGGCGGCGCGCCACGATTGGCGCTCGCGGGCGATGGCGCTGCTGGCGATCATGGGCCCGGGGCTGATCGTGATGGTCGGCGACAACGACGCCGGCGGTGTCTCGACCTACGCGCAGGCGGGCCAGAACTACGGGACGACGCTGTTGTGGACGCTGATCCTGCTGATCCCGGTGCTGATCGTCAACCAGGAGATGGTGATCCGGCTGGGGGCGGTCACGGGGGTGGGGCATGCGCGTCTGATCAACGAGCGCTTCGGGCGCTTCTGGGGCTGGTTCTCGGTGGGCGACCTGTTCATCCTGAACTTCCTGACGATCGTGACGGAGTTCATCGGGGTGAGCCTGGCGCTGGGCTACTTCGGCGTGAGCAGGTACGTCGCGGTCCCGCTGGCGGCGGCGGCGCTGGTGGGGATCACGTCGACGGGCAGCTTTCGCAGCTGGGAGCGCTTCATGTACGTGTTCGTGGTTGCGAACTTCCTGGTGATCCCGCTGCTGTTCATGGTCCATCCGCACTTCGGGACGATCGCCCACGACACGGTCGCGCCGTCGATTGCGGGCGGGGCGAGCTCGACGGCGGTGCTGCTGATCATCGCGATCGTCGGCACGACGGTGGCGCCGTGGCAGCTGTTCTTCCAGCAGTCGAACATCATCGACAAGCGGATCACGCCGCGGTGG
>Ga0335072_10003811_pt1 | contig 22574 bp, 21 predicted proteins | sample Lox_Sample_21_FD_206725 | JGI IMG/M metagenome (GOLD analysis project Ga0335072, IMG submission 206725) | Soil microbial communities from Loxahatchee National Wildlife Refuge, Florida, United States - Lox_Sample_2.1 | ecosystem: Environmental > Terrestrial > Soil > Wetlands | place: USA...
CAGTTCAAGCCCGAGTTCCTGAAGCTCAACCCCAATCACCGCATGCCGGCGATGGTGGACCACGAGCCGAAGGGCGGCGGGGCGCCGATCGCGATCTTCGAGTCGGGCGCCATCATGATGTATATCGCCGAGAAGGCCGGCAAATTCTGGCCGCAGGACATGCGCGGCAAGTACGAGGTGACCGAGTGGGTGATGTGGCAGATGGCGAACCAGGGCCCGAAGCTCGGCGAGGCCGGCCATTTCCGCCGCACCACCGACAAGGGCGATCTCAGCTATGGCGTGCGGCGCTTCACCGACGAGGCGAACCGGCTCTACGGCGTCATGAATTATCGCCTCTATGACCGCCGCTATCTCGCCGGCGACGAGTACACGATCGCCGACATGATCTCGTACCCCTGGACGCTCGGGGCGAAGGCGCAGGGACAGGACATCGACGAGTTCAAGCACTTCAAGCGGTGGCAGGCAGAGCTCGCGGCGCGGCCCGCGGTGCAGCGCGGCATGGCGGCCGGCGCCGACCTGCAGCAGGACCCGACCAAGCTGCCGAAGGAGGAACAAGAGCGGCGGGCCAAGATCCTTTACAACCAGCGCGCGATCCCCGCGCCCGGCTGAACGGGGGCGTATGGCCTCTAAAGTCGCAAAGTTTGCTGTGAAATAGCGCCATTTGACAGCAAATTTCTGTCTGTTAAACTGAACCACAGCAAGTTCTGTGGAGCGCGCATTTTATGGCGCAATCGGGCGTTCATAGGCTCGTCACGGCGAACCGGCTGCGCGATGGCGCGCCGGTCTATCGCGCCGATGACGGACAATGGGTGACCTCGATCGACGCGGCGGCGCTCGTGCCGGAGTCCGAGGGCGACCGGCTGCTTGAAGAGGCGCAATCGGGGCCATTGCCGCTGCCGGTGGTGGCACCTTACCTGATCGAGGCCGTCCGCGAGGAAGGCAAGATCGAGCCTGTGACCCTGCGCGAGCAGATTCGCGCGGCGGGTCCCACCATCTGAAGCGGGCACGCATGTATCGGTACGATGATTTCGATCGGCGCTTCATCGAAGAGCGCGTCGAGCAATATCGCGATCAGGTGCGTCGGCGCCTCGCGGGATTGTTGACGGAGGACGAGTTCAAGCCGCTGCGGCTGATGAACGGCCTCTATCTGCAGCTTCATGCCTACATGCTGCGGATCGCCATTCCCTATGGCACCCTGAGCTCGCGGCAGCTCCGCATGCTGGCCCATGTCGCGCGGCGCTACGACCGCGGCTTCGGCCATTTCACCACCCGCCAGAACATCCAGTTCCACTGGATCAAGCTCGACGAAACGCCGGACATCCTCGCCGACCTCGCCAGCGTCGAGATGCATGGCATCCAAACGAGCGGCAACTCGTTCCGCAACACGACCACCGATCCGTTCGCGGGCGCCGCGGCCGACGAGATCGAAGACCCGCGGCCATTCTGCGAGCTCATCCGTCAATGGTCGACGCTCCATCCGGAATTCTCGTTCCTGCCGCGCAAGTTCAAGATCGCCGTGTCGGGCGCCCCCGAGGATCGCGCGGCGGTGCGCGTCCACGATATCGGCCTCTATATGCGGCGAGACGAGGCGGGAGAGGTGGGGTTCGAAGTCATGGTGGGCGGCGGGCTTGGCCGTACGCCGATCCTCGCCGAGACGGTGAGCCGCTTCGTCCCCAAGCGGCATATCCTCTCCTACCTCGAAGCGATCCTGCGCATCTACAATCAGTACGGACGGCGCGACAATCTCTACAAGTCGCGGATCAAGATCCTGGTGCAAAGCCTCGGCATCGAGCGCGTGCGCGCGGAGGTGGAAGCGGAATGGGCCGCCATGGACCGCGACCAGCTCACCCTTTCCGACGAAGCGATCGAGGCGATGGCGCGCTTCTTCCCGCCGCCCGACCCCAATCCTGCGCCCGCGGACGATGAGGCGTTCCGCCACGCGCTCGCTAACGAGCCCGCGTTCGCGCGCTGGGTCGAATACAACGTCGCGCCGCACAAGGTTCCGGGCTACGCGATCGTCACGGTCTCGCTCAAGGAGCCCGGACGCACGCCCGGCGACATCACGGCCGAACAGATGGAGCTGGTGGCCGACCTCGCCGACCAAATGGGTCAGGGCGAGATCCGCGTCACGCACGAACAGAACCTGGTGCTGCCGCAGATCCGCCGGGTGGATCTCGTGACGCTGTGGCGGACGCTCGTTGCCGCCGGGCTGGGTACCGGCAATGTCGGGCTTGCAAGCTCGATCATCTCGTGCCCCGGCATGGATTATTGCAGCCTCGCGACCGCGCGCTCGATCCCGGTGGCGCAGCGCCTGTCGCTTGCCTTGGCGCCGCGCGAGCGCGAGATCGGCGATTTCAAGATCAAGATCTCGGGCTGCATCAATGCGTGCGGCCATCACCATGTCGGCCATATCGGCCTTTTGGGCCTCGATAAGAACGGCGAGGAAGCGTACCAGATCACGATCGGCGGCAGCGCCGACGAGAACGCCGCCTTGGGCGCGATCGTCGGACCTTCCGTGAAGAGCGAGGAAGTGGTGCGCGCGGTCGACACGCTCGTCGATGTCTATCTCGGTCTGCGCGCCGAGGGCGAGACGTTTCCCGACACCTATCGCCGCGTCGGCATGAAGCCATTCAAGGAGGCTCTTTATGCCCCTCATTAAGGGCGGCCGTTTCGTCGATGATCCCTGGCGCGTCGTGGGCGATGACGAGCCGGTGCCGGACGCCAACCATCTCGTCGTTTCGCACGCGCGCTGGCTGAAAGAGCGCGACGCTCTCGCCGCGCTGCCGGTCGAGCTGGGCTTGCGGCTCCCCAACACCGTGCACCCGTCGACTCTGGGCGCCGATCTCGACCGCTTGGCGCTCATCGCGCTCAACTTCCCGCGCTTCACGGACGGACGGGCCTATTCGCAGGCTCGGCTCTTGCGCGGGCGCTTCGGGTTTCGCGGCGAGATCAGGGCCGAAGGTGACGTGCTGCGCGACCAGCTTCTGTTCATGAAGCGCTGCGGCATCGACGCCTTCTCGGTCGGCGAGCGCGCGATCGCCGAAGGCTGGCTTCGGGCATTTCGCGATTTCGATGTGTTCTACCAACCGGCCGAGGATGGTGCCATCTCGGTGCTGCAGCGCCGCCTCGTCGCGCGCACCCGCGCGCCCGCCGATTTTACGGTTACTTAAATCGGGGCTGATAGGGTCTCCCTTGTCGTACGACGGCCGGGCGGTTGTTAGACCGGCATTTATGTGTTGTTAGCATAAGTCTCGCGCGCGAAAGATCGCGGTCGGTGTCGGTCCCCCCTCAACCGCGCCGGCCGCGATCACTCGCGTTTCGCATGCTTCGATCTCCCTTGAACCAACCTCACGGCCGCGGCGCGCTTTGCGTTGGCGCGCTTGCTTCGTTAGCATGGCGCGAAGAGATAAGGGCGGTGGCGCCAAGGAGGAGGGATGTCGAGCGACCGGTCGAACGACGAGGCTCAGATACGCGGCGTGCGGCAGCGCTGGGCCTTTGCCCGCGATCACGGCGAATGGGATGCGATGCGCGCCTGCTTCCATCCGGACGCGACCGTCTGCGTGTCCTGGTTCTCCGGACCCGCGACGGACTTCCTCGAGCGCACCGTGGCGCTCTCGGCCAATCGGCGGCCCGAAGAGCGCAGCAAGCACTGGTTCGGCAATTCGCGCGTCTGGCAGTCGGGCGATCGCGCCATTCTCGAGATCGACACGCAGGTGCTGGGCCGCAACTGGTTCGAGGGCCATCTCATCGATTTCATCTGGTATATGCGGATGTACGACCGCATCGAGCGGCGCCAGGGCGAATGGCGCATCCTGCGCATGACCGCGATCTATGACAAGGATCGGATCGATCCGGTGGTGCCGGGCTCGCTGCCGGCCTCGTTCTTCGCCGGGCTCAAGCTCGAAGGGCCCGAGTCCGGGATCGCCATGATGCGCTTCATGAACGAGAAGCGCGGCCGTCCGATTCCGCGCGACATCGTCATCGGCGGCGCCGACAGCGAGCGCAAGCTGCGCGCCGACGCACAGTCCTGGCTCGCGGCGGGATGAGGCCGCGGCTCACCGCAGCTGGTAGTCGGCCTGGTCCTCGTAGATGGCGCCGGACTTGGTGAGATAGCTCGCGATCAGGCTGAACTCTTCGACCGCGAAAGGCTCCGCGCGGAAAAGAGCGTGCTCGGCCAGGAATCCGTGGAGCCGCGCCTCGGCGACGCCTTTGAGGCGCGCCAACGTCACGTGCGGGGCATAGCGGCGCCCCTCTGGCGGAAGGCCCAGGCGCACGATCGCGCTTTCCACCTTCTCCTGAAGATGGATCAGGGCCGGGTTGCGTTCGACGCCCACCCACAGCATGCGTGTGCCGAAATGCCCGACGCCGGCGAGCGTCAGCGCGAAGCGGGGCGCCCGGATCTGCTGCAACGCCTCGTCGATGTCGGCGGCCGCGCCCTCGTCGACCTCGCCGATGAAGCGCAAGGTCACGTGCAGATTGCCGGCATCAACCCACCGTGCGCCGGGCACGCCGCCGCACAGGGTCGAGAGGCGGAGCCGCAATTCGGGGCTGAGCCCGATGCCGACGAAGAGGCGTAGCATGGCGGGTCAGCCCTGGCCGGCAGCGCTGCTTTTGAGGAGCGCTTCGACCGCCGGCGCGAGCTTCTCGACGATCACCGCGACGCCCGCGACATTGGGGTGAAGCCCGTCTCCCTGGTTGAGCTTCGGGTCGAGCGCCACCCCGTCGAGAATGAAGGGATAAAGCGGCACGTGATACTTCGCCGCGAGATCGGGATAGATCGCATCGAATTTCTGCGCGTAAGCGTGGCCCCAATTGCCGGGTGCCATCATGCCGATCAGCAGAACCTTCACGTGTTCCGCGGCGAGGCGGGCCAGGATCTTGTCGAGATTGTCGCGCGCCTCGCTCGGGTCGAGCCCGCGCAGCGCGTCATTGGCGCCCAGCTCGACGAGCACGAAAGGCGGATGGTCCGCCATCACCCAGTCGAGCCGCGCGAGCCCGCCCGCCGTGGTATCGCCCGACACGCCGGCATTGATGATCGTCGCATCGAAGCCGTCGGCCTTGAGCCGCTCTTCGAGCTTTGCCGGCAGCGACTCGTCGGGCGGCAGCCCAAGGCCCGCGGTGATGCTGTCGCCGAGCGCGAGGATCGATACCGGCGCCGCACCGGCCGGCGCCGCGGTCGCAATCACGCCGGTCAAGAGGACGCAGTTGACAAGACGGCCGAAGCGGCCATATCCGCTCAGCTGGCGTCCGAAAAGAAAGAGCATGCCCCGCGCCTCGTCCGATCCGCTCGTCCAAATCGAGGACGTGGTGCTTACACTGGGGAGCGCGGCCGGTCCCGTCAACGTCCTGCGCGGCGTTTCGCTCGATATCGCGGCCGGCGAGTCGGTCGGGCTTGTCGGCCCTTCGGGCTCCGGCAAGACCACGTTGATGATGGTGCTGGGCGGGCTCGAGAAGCCGAATTCGGGCCGGGTGCGTGTCGCCGGGGTCGATCTCACGACGCTTGGCGAGGACGCTCTGGCGCGCTTCCGGCGCGACACGATCGGCATCGTCTTTCAATCTTTTCATCTGGTGCCGACCATGTCCGCGCTCGAGAATGTCGCGATCCCGCTCGAGTTGGCCAGGCGGCGCGACGCGTTCGAGGCGGCCCGAGCGGGGCTCGATGCCGTGGGGCTTTCGGGCCGCGTGCTGCATTATCCCTCGCAGCTTTCGGGCGGCGAGCAGCAGCGCGTCGCCATCGCGCGCGCCTTTGCCGCCTCGCCCCGCCTGTTGCTCGCCGACGAGCCGACCGGCAATCTCGACGGCGCCACGGGGCGCGCCGTGATGGACGTGATGTTCGGCCTGAGCGCCGAGCGCGGCACCGCTCTTCTTCTCATCACGCATGATCACGATCTCGCGCGACGCTGCGACCGGATCGTCGGGTTCGCCGATGGCCGCATCGCGGCGGATGCGACGGCTGCCGCGGCGCTTGCACCGCTTGGCGGCAGCTAAGGTTCATGCCGATGCTGGCGCTTGCCGCGCGCTTTGCCTGGCGCGAATTGAGGGGCGGGCTCGCGGGCTTCCGCGTCTTCATCCTGTGCCTCGCGTTGGGCGTCGCGATCATTGCCGGGGTCGGCTCGCTTGGCGCCGCGATCGAGGCGGGCCTCACGGCCGATTCCCGCGCGCTCCTCGGTGGCGATGTCGAATTCTCCCTGGTGCATCGCACGGCCGATTCGAGCGAGGCGGCGTTTCTTGCCGCGGCCGGACAGGTTTCGCACATCGCACAGATGCGCGGCATGGCCCGCACCGAGGATGGCGCTCGCCGCAGCCTGGTCGAGATCAAGGCGATCGATGCGGCCTATCCGCTCTATGGAGAGGTCGCGCTTGCCCCGGCGGAGTCCCTTGACCCGGCGCTGGCGCACCGGGACGGCGTTTGGGGCGCCGTTGTGGCGCCGGCGCTCATGGATCGGCTTGGGATCAAGGCTGGGGACAAGATCCAGATCGGCGATGCGACGCTCGCCGTGCGCGCCGCATTGGCACATGAGCCGGACGGGATCAGCGGCCTCATCGAGATCGGGCCGCGCGTGATCATGGCGGAGGATGCGCTTGCCGCGACCGGGCTGCTCGCGCCGGGCGTGCTCATCAATCACACCTATCGCGTGAAGCTCGATCCCGGCGTCACGGTGGGCGCGGTCGAAGCGGCGGCGAAGGCGCGCTTTCCCGATGCCGGCTGGCGCATCCGGGATTTCGACAATGCGGCGCCAAGCCTCACCGAGCTGTTGAACCGCCTCACTGTATTCATGACCCTGGTTGGGCTGACGGCGCTGGTGGTGGGCGGCGTGGGCGTCGGAAATGCGGTCGCCACGTATCTCGGCGGCAGGACCGAGACCATCGCGACGCTCAAATGCGTGGGCGCGCCGGTCCGCCTCATCTTTGCGATGTATCTTGGCGAGATTCTGGCGCTTGCCGTCGTCGGTATCGCGTTGGGCCTGGTGGTGGGCGCCGCGGCGCCCTATCTCGCCGTGCCGCTGCTGCCGGCGCAGCTCCCGGTCGCGGCGCGCGTCGCGATCTATCCGGAGCCGCTGGCGCTTGCGGCGTGCTTTGGCGTGTTGACGGCGCTCACGTTCGCGCTTTGGCCGGTGGGCGCGGCGGCAGCGGTGGCGCCCGCGAGCCTCTTCCGCGCCAAGGTCGAGCCGATCCTGGGTCGCCCGCCGGCGCTCACCATGGCGGCGACCGCCATCGCGGCTCTGATGCTCGCGGCGCTCGCCGTGCTCACCGCGTCCGATCGCACGACCGCCGCTTGGGCGGTGCTGGGCACGGGTGCTGCACTGGCGCTCTTCCGGCTGCTGTCGGCGTTTCTGGTGTGGGCCTCGCGGCGGGTCGGGCGGCCGGCCGATCCAAGCCTGCGGCTCGCGCTCGCCAATCTCCATCGGCCTGGCGCGCCGACCGCCGGCGTGGTCGCTTCGCTGGGGCTAGGCCTCGCGGTGCTGGTTGCGATCGCGCTGGTCGAAGGCAATGTCGCGCAAGAGATCGATATGCGCCTGCCTGAGCGGGCGCCGTCCTTCTTCTTCATCGACATTCAGCCCGATCAGGTCGCGCCGTTCGATGCGCTGTTGCGCACGATGCCCGGCGTGACCGAAGAGGCACGGGTCCCGAGCCTGCGCGGCCGCATCATGCGCATCAACGGCGTGCCGGTCGAAAAAGCGCGCGTGTCGCCCGAGGCGCGCTGGGCGCTCGATGGCGAGCGCGGCCTGACCTATGCCGCGACGGTGCCGAAAGGCTCGCGTGTCGTTGCCGGAGAATGGTGGCCCGCGGATTACCACGGAGCCCCGCTGCTGTCGTTCGATGCCGATGTCGCGCATGGGATGGGGCTGGTGCTTGGCGACACGTTGACGGTCAATGTGCTGGGGCGCGAGCTGACGGCGAAGATCGCCAATTTGCGCCGCATCGACTGGACCTCGCTCGGCATCAATTTCGCGATCGTGTTGTCGCCGGGGGCGCTCGACGGCGCGCCGCAAACGGAAATCGCGACCGCCCGCACCGATCCCGCCAACGAGGCGGCGCTCGAGCGGGCGGTGACGGACCGGTTCCCGAACGTCTCCGCGATCTCGGTCAGGGATGCGCTCCAAACGCTCGCCGGCATCGTGTCGGCGATCGGCGGCGCGGTGTCGGCCGTGGCCGCGGTCGCGCTGGCCGCCGGTGCGCTGGTGCTGGCGGGCGCGATCGCGGCAGGACATCGGCGGCGCGTCTACGACGCCGTCGTGCTGAAGGTCCTGGGCGCCACCCGGGCCGACGTGACCCGGTCCTTTCTGGTCGAATATGGACTCATGGGGTGCGCCGCCGCGGTGCTGGCCGGCGGGATCGGAACCCTGGCCGCTTGGCTGCTTCTGACCCGGGTCATGGACGCGCCCTGGAGCTTCCTGCCGGGCGCGGTTTTTGGCACGATTGTGGCGGCGACGCTGTTCACGCTCGCCGCCGGCTTTCTCGGGACCTGGCGGGCCTTGGGCGCGAAGCCGGCGCCCTATCTCCGGAACGAATAAGGATCGCGGCGGACGTTGAATTGCCCGCTCAATGTGCCAATATTGACTCGCAAGGCCCCCCTTCGGGGCTCGTGAGGACGGACCACCATGGCATTTGATTCGGGCAACCGCTGGACAGCGCGCGCGACGATGCCGCAGGTCGGCATCGATGTCGGCCTGCGCGACTACATGCTGCGCGTCTACAACTACATGGGCGGAGGCCTGGCGCTAACCGGTCTCGTCGCCTACTTCGCCGCCTCGACCGGCCTTTATGCGCAGCTGGCGCACACGCCCTTGTTCTGGGTCGTGATCCTGGCGCCGTTCGCGCTCGTGCTGCTGCTGAGCTTCCGCATCCGGTCGATGAGCCTCGGCGCGGCGCAGCTCACCTTCTGGGCCTATGCGGGGCTGATGGGCCTGTCGCTCGCGGGGATCTTCCTCGTCTATACCGGCGAAAGCATCGCGCGCGTGTTCTTCATCACCGCCGCGACGTTCCTCGCCATGAGCCTTTACGGCTACACCACGCGCAGCGATCTGGCGCGCTTTGGCGCCTTCCTGTTCATGGGCCTCATCGGCATCGTCATTGCGAGCCTCGTCAATCTGTTCCTGCACTCTTCGGGAATCCAGTTCGCGGTTTCCGTGATCGGCGTCGTCGTGTTCACCGGCCTCACCGCCTGGGATACGCAGCGCATCAAGGAGATGTACTGGGAAGGCGATGTCGGCGAGGTCGCCGGCAAGAAGGCGATCATGGGCGCGCTCACGCTCTATCTCGACTTCATCAACCTTTTCATCATGCTGATGCAGCTCATGGGGAACCGGCGCGACTGACCGCCCCTGATCGGATAAAGTGCCTAACGGACCCGCGGGAGGCGACTCCCGCGGGTTTCAAGTGACTGCGACAGCCCGAAAACAGAGGAGCCTGTTGATCTCATGAGCGACACCGTCACGGTGCTCGGCATGTCCGGGAGCCTTCGCAAAGGCTCAACCAATACCGCCGCCTTGCGCGCCTGCGCCGACTTGCTGCCCGAGGGCATGACGCTCGAGATCATCGGGCTCGGCAACCTGCCGCTTTACGACGACGACGTGCGCCTCAAAGCCTATCCGCCCGAAGTGCAGCATTTCCGCGACCGCATCAAGGCGGCCGACGCGATCCTGTTCGCCACGCCCGAATACAACTATTCGATCTCGGGCGTGCTCAAGAACGCGATCGATTGGGCGTCACGGCCGCCCGACCAGCCGTTCAACTGGAAGCCCTGTGCGATCATCAGCGCGTCGGGCAGCCTTTTGGGCGGCGTGCGCGGTCAGTACCACCTGCGCCACATATGCGTGTCGCTCAACTGCTTTCCGATCAACGCGCCGCAGGTCTACATCACCGAAGCGCCGAAGAAGATCAATGCCGAAGGGCACCTCACCGATCAGGCCACGCGCGACGTGATCCGGCAGCTTTTGAGCGAGCTCAAGACCTTCGCGTTGCGGCTCCGGCAAAACGCAGGCTGAGCGTTTTCATGGCACGAGCACGGCGGCGCCGGTGACGCGGCCATCACGCAGCCGGGCGAGCGCCTCGTTCGCTTCGGCGAGCGGAAACGCTTCGGTCGACGTGCGCACCGGCACGCGCGGGGCAAGCGCCAGGAACTCGTCGCCGTCGGCGCGGGTCAGGTTGGCGACCGAGCGGACCTGACGCTCCTCCCACAGGATGCGATAGGGAAAGCTCGGGATGTCGCTCATATGGATGCCGGCGCACACGACGATGCCGCCTTTTGCCGTCGCCTCGAGCGCCGCCGGCACCAGGGCACCGACCGGCGCGAAGATGAGCGCCGCGTCGAGCGGCTCGGGCGGGCGCTCGTCCGATCCGCCCGCCCACGAGGCGCCGAGCGAGCGCGCGAATTCCTGGCCCTCGCGATCGCCCGCCCGGGTAAAGGCGAAGACGTGCTGACCGCGATGGCGCGCCACTTGCGCGGCGATGTGCGCTGCGGCCCCGAAGCCGTAAAGCCCCAGCCGTTCCGCCGCGCCGGCGAGCTTCAGCGCGCGATAGCCGATGAGCCCGGCGCACAGAAGCGGCGCTGCCGCGACGGCGTCGTAAGCCGCCGGTATCTTGAAGCAGAACCGCGCATCGGCGACGGCGAGTCCGGCATAGCCGCCGTCGATCTGATACCCGGTGAAGCGGGCCTCGTTGCACAGGTTTTCGCGTCCGCTGCGGCAATAGGCGCAATGACCGCACACCCAACCGAGCCAGGGCACGCCGACGCGTTCACCCGGCGCAAAGCCCGTGACCGCGGCACCGCAGGACACGACCGAGCCAACGATCTCGTGTCCCGGGATCAGTGGCAGCTTCGGCGCGTCGAGCTCGCCATCGACAATGTGCAGATCGGTGCGACACACGCCGCACGCCTCGACCCGTATCAGGACTTGATGCGCCGACGGCACAGGCTCTGGTGCGTTCGTCGCATAACGGAGCGTGCGTTGGCCGGCGTCGAGGATCATGGCCTGCATGTCTGACCTGCTCTTTCCGGGTGCGCTTATGCACCATTAAGCGGGCCGGCCGCATGAACCAAGCGCGCGCGGCAGTCGCGCGCCGAAAAAGCCCGAAATTGCGGCACAATGCCGCGGAAAGTCTGAGATGTCCGCATCGAACGCGCAATCCCCACATCCCATCGACCATCATGTCGGCGCGCGCCTGCGCCGCCGCCGCGTCGAGATGCGCTGGAGCCAAACGGCGCTCGCCCGCCGGCTCGGCGTCACCTTCCAGGCGGTGCAGAAATACGAGACCGGCACGGTGCGCCTTTCCGCGAGCCGCCTCTTCGAAGTGTCGAAAGCGCTTGGCGTGACACCGGGCTATTTCTTCGAGGGCTACGGCGAGGACGCGACGCCTCACGGCGTGGCGCCGGCCGATCTCCGCGCCGAAGCGACGCTGCTGCGCGGCTATTACGGCATCCGCGACAGCGAGCTTCAGGCCGATCTGCGGCGCCTTGTCGCGCGGCTCGGCGGCGCGCCCGACTAGCGCGCGGATTTGACGCATCCGTCAGGCTGCATATGATGCGGCTCCATGCCGGGAAAACGCAATCCGCTCAATCTCAATCCTTTGCAGCTGAAGACGCTGACCTTGCTGCAGGCGCTGGCGGCGCTGCCGGAGCATGCACGGCCCGAAGGCGATGACGGCGCGGTGCTGGTCACCGACCTGCCGCACCCGCACGGGGATCATTTCCATCTAGGCGATGCCGTCGTCGCATCGCGCGATGCGACCGGGCTCGGCAATCCGTCCGCTTGGCTCGCACTCGAGCGCAAAGGGCTCATCCTGTCGCGCTATCCCTACGAGGCGGTGCTGACCAAAGCGGGCCTTGCCTATGACACGGGGCTTGCCGACACGATCCTGCACCACGCCGATCACTGATCGGCGCTGGCGCCGCTACCAGCGGAAACCGGCGGCGACCGCGAGCGGCGCTTCGCCGGCTTCGGCAAGCGCCGTTTCGAGCGCGTCTTCTCCAGGCAGCGTCCCCGACCGAAGCCCGAATTCCTCGGCATGGATGCCGCCGACGATCCACACCGCGTCGATCCCGGCGGCGCGCGCGCCGGCGATGTCGGTGCGCAAGCTGTCACCTACCGCGAGGACGCGGCGCCGCCGCGGCGTGCCGAGCAGCGCGAAGGCGCGCTCATAGACCGAGGCATAGGGCTTGCCGTGCCAGCGCACTGTGCCGCCCAGAGCTTCATAGCGCTGCGCCAACGCACCGGCGCAGATGACGCGCCGTCCGCGATGGATCACCACAAGGTCGGCATTGGCACAGATCATGGGCATGCGCTTTGCGACGCCGTCGCGCAGCACCGCTTCATAACCCTCCACCGTCTCATCCCAGCCCCAAGGGCCGGTGTTGAGAATGAAGTCGGCGTCGGCGACGGTCTTCGCCTGAGTGATGGGCAACCCCTCGATCATGCCGAAATCGCGCTCGGGCCCAAGCAGATAGCAGCGCGGGCCCAGCGCCGCGTAGAACGGGTCGCCGCGTTGGTCGAGATGCTGCCATACCTCTTCGCCCGACGAATGGATCGCGCGATACGAGGCATCGGGGATGCCGATCTCGGTCAGCCGCGCGGCGATCGGCGTCACGCGGCGCGGCGCGTTCGACAGCAGCACCACGGGCTTTCCCGCTGCCTTGAGCCGTTCGAGCGCGTCGATCACGCCGGGATAGGGCGCGTTGCCGTCATGCACGACGCCCCACAAATCGAGAATAACCGAATCATAGTCGGCGATGATCTCGCCGACGCCGCCGATGACGTGGACGCTCATGCCGGCAGGGAATGCGCCGCGGCGCCCACCGCCGCCGAGATGCTCGGCAAGCCGTCCCGCGCCAGATACTCGGCAAGCTCGCTGCGAATGCGCTGCACGAGGCCCGGCCCGTGATAAACGAGCGCCGTGTAGAGCTGAACGAGGCTCGCGCCGGCGCGGATCTTGGCATAGGCGTCGGCGCCCGACGCGATGCCGCCCGTGCCGATGAGCGGCACCTTGCCGTCGGTCAGCCGGTACATCTCGCTGAGGAGCGCGGTCGACGGCTTGAACAGCACCGGCCCGGTAAGCCCGCCGGGCTCCGGCGCGTGACGGCTCTTGAGCGACGCGGGCCGCGCCACGGTCGCATTCGCGACGATGAGCCCGTCGATGCCCGAATTAAGCGCCACCAGGGCGATATCGGCGCGCTCTTCCGGCGTCAGGTCGGGGGCGATCTTCAGCAATAGCGGCGGCGGGTCGCGCGAGACCGAGGCCTGCCGTGCCGCCATCACGCGCTCGACAAGGCGCGCGAGCGCGCTTTTGCGCTGAAGGTTCCTGAGGCCCGGCGTGTTGGGCGAGGAAACATTGATGGTGAGATAGTCGGCAAGCGGGGCCAGCATCGCCACGCCCTGAACATAGTCGCCGATATCGTCCTGCGTGTCGCGGTTCTTGCCGATATTGGCGCCGACGATACCGCCTCTGCCGCGCCGTGCGCGAAGACGCGCCGCCACCGCGGGCAATCCTTCGCTGTTGAAGCCGAACCGGTTGATCAGCGCGTGATCCTCGACCAGGCGGAAGAGACGCGGCCGCGGATTGCCGGGCTGCGGGCGCGGCGTCACGGTGCCGGTCTCGACAAAGCCGAAGCCGAAGCCCAGCATGGCGTCCGGCACCTCCGCATGCTTGTCGAAGCCCGCGGCGAGGCCGATGGGATTGGGAAAATCGCGCCGCCACAGCCGCACGCCGAGGCTCGGCGGATCCTCGCCCGGATCGCGCGGCGCAAGCCCCGCGGCGAGCGCCTTCACGGTCATGCGATGCGCCGTCTCCGGCGGAAGCGCGCGCAGGAGCGGCAATGCGAGATCGAACAGGGCGGTCATGTCCAAAACGCTACCCCTCGGCGATGCGGCGGGCAAGACCGTCGCTTTGGAAAGCAACATGCAAAAAGGGAATCCGTTAACGCGTTGTCCGAAACGTGACACGCTGACAGGCGCGAGCAACTGCCAATGCACGAAAAAGTGGCGGCGCAAGCGAATTGCCGTTTCCCGGGCGCACCCTCTATACCCAACAGGCCATGCATCCGGCCGATATCGTGCCTCGTGAGATTGCGGTGCCCGCGGTGCCGACGCTCGTCGCGGGCGCGGGCGCGGCAGTGTGGCTTTCGCCTGACGGAGAGATCGCGCATTTGCGCTTCGAAGAGGCGGCGCGCCGCGCGCGGGCCGAGGCGCCGCTTCTGTGCCATGCGCGCGCAACCGCGCGGCGCCTCGGCGTGCTGCCGTTTCCCTCGCTCGACATCCTCGAGCTTCATGCCTTTGTGCGGCCGGCCCGGTTCTGCCTGCCGACGCCGCGCGGGCTCGCGCGGGCGCTGGGGATCGAGGTGCCATCGGGCGATCTTGCCTCTCATGCGGCGAGCCTGCGCGAGGCGGCGCGGCTGCTTCTCCTGGAGCTTGCGGAAGGCGAGCCCGATCCCGACGCCGCGGCGATCGTGCAGGCGATGGCGCGTGGCGGGTGGAGCTGGGCCGGCGCGGTGCAGGCGGCGCTCCCGCGCTGCGAGACGACGACCGCTCCGGCCGGGCTCGCGCAATGGCGCCGTCTTGGGGAATGGGCCGAGTTCGCGCCCGAGCCATCGCCCGGCAACATCCCGGTTGAGGCGGACGAGGCGCGCGCCCGTCTTGCGGCGTTGCTGGGCCAAGGCGCCGAGGCGCGCCCGCAACAAGCCGATTACGCGGCGGCGGTGAGCGCCGCCTTTCTGCCGCGCGAGCGCCCGGGCGAGCCAAACATGGTGCTGGCCGAGGCCGGGACCGGCGTCGGCAAGACGCTCGGCTACATCGCGCCCGCGAGCCTATGGGCCGAGAAGAATGAAGGCGCGGTGTGGGTGTCGACCTTCACGCGCAATCTTCAGCATCAGATCACGGGCGAGCTCGACCGGCTTTATCCCGAGCCCGCGGTGAAGGAACGCCGCGTCGTGTTGCGCAAGGGGCGCGAGAATTATCTCTGCCTCCTCAATTTCGAGGACGCGGTGGCGGGCCTTCCGATGCGGCCCTATGACGCCGCGCCGTTGGGTCTGATGGCGCGCTGGATCGGTGCCACGCGCGACGGCGACATGGTCGGCGGCGACATGCCCGGCTGGTTTCCGGATGTGGTCGGCCGCGCGCCGTCCTTGGGGCTTGCCGACCGACGCGGCGAATGCATCCACAGCGCGTGCCCGCATTATCATCGCTGCTTCATCGAGAAGAGCGTGCGCCGCGCCCGCCGCGCCCGCATCGTCGTCGCGAACCACGCGCTCGTGATGGTCCAGGCTGCGCTGGGCGGGCTCGACGACAGCACGCTTCCGGCCCGCTATGTGTTCGACGAAGGCCATCACGTGTTCGACGCCGCCGACGGCGCCTTCTCGCTCGAGCTGTCGGGCCGCGAGGCGGCGGAGCTTCGGCGCTGGCTCGTGGGATCGGAAGAGCGGGGCCGCTCGCGCGCGCGGGGCCTCCGGCGCCGGCTCGAGGATCTGGTGCTGGGCGATGAAGCGGCCGAACGGGCGCTTGCCGCCGTGTCGCTCGCCGCGCGCGTGCTCCCGGGCGAGGGATTTCTGCGCCGCATCGTCGATGATCGGCCGGAAGGCGAATGCGAGATTTTCCTCGCCCTCGTGCGCCGGCAGGTCCTGGCGCGCGGCTCGGACCGCACGCAAGGCTACAGCCTCGAGACCGAATTGAGGCCGGCGCTGCCGGAGCTCGCCGCAAGCGCGCACGCGCTCGCCCAGCGCCTTGGCGCGATCACCGCGCCGATGCGGCAATTGGCGGAGCTGTTGGCGAAGCGCCTCGACGACGAAGCGGCGGCGCTCGAGACGCCCGAGCGCGTGCGGATCGAGGCGGCGGTGCGCAGCCTTGTCCGCCGCGGCAAGGTGGAGCTTGGCGGCTGGCGGCGCGCGCTCCTGGAAGTCGACAAGGAAGCGGCGCCCGAGTTCGTGGACTGGCTGACGCTCGAGCGCGTCGATGGGCATGAGATCAATGTCGGTCTGCGTCGGCATTGGGTCGATCCGATGCGCCCCTTTGCCGACATGGTGGCAAAGCCGGCGCACGGCGTGCTCGTCACCTCGGCCACGCTCACCGACGGCAGCGGCGATCCGCTCGCCGACTGGCAGGCGGCCGAGGCGCGCACCGGCGCGCGGCATCTGGCCCGCCCGGCGCTCCGGGCGCGCGTGCCGTCGCCCTTCGACTATGCGGCGCAAACGCGCGTCTTCATCGTCACCGACGTGCGGCGCGAGGATATGGGCCAGGTGGCGGCCGCTTTCCGCGAATTGATCTTGGCGTCGGGCGGCGGCGCGCTCGGCCTCTTCACCGCGATCCAGCGTCGAGGCGGCGGGCCTTCCGCTTCTGGCGCAGCATGTCGACGGGATGGATACGGCGACGCTGGTCGACATCTTCCGCGCCGAGGAGGATTCATCGCTCCTTGGCACCGATGCCGTGCGCGACGGGGTCGACGTGCCCGGCCGCTCGCTGCGCCTCATCGTGTTCGATCGCGTGCCGTGGCCGCGGCCCGACATCTTGCACAAGGCGCGGCGCCAGGAATTCGGGCTTCAGCGCTATGACGACGGGTTGACGCGGCTGAGGCTGCGCCAAGCGTTCGGGCGGCTGGTCCGTAGGGCGGATGATTGCGGCGTGTTCGTCCTTTTGGATCGGGCGATGCCGTCGCGTCTCCTCGGCGCCTTTCCCGAGGGCGTGCCGATCGAGCGGCTGGGGCTCAAGGATACGATCGCCGCAACCGCTTCGTTCCTGCGGCGGGGTCGGTCCGGGCCGCTGCCTTTTTCCTAGGCTGCCCTGTCAATGATTAGGCAGTTGGTCGAGATGGCCGAAGCCTTCCTCGATCTGCTGCTCGAACGCCGCCTGGGGCGCGAGCGAGGGCCTTTGTATCGCGTGAGTGCGCGATAGACCGGCCATCAGCCCCACCGCCATCATCATTGCGACGACAAAGGTCCTGCTCATCATTTCCCCATTGGGTGGCATTTGCCGCATACCTCTGCATGGGCCGTGCCAAGTGAGCGCCGGCCGTTCGGGCGCCTCACGCCGGGGAAACAATGCGCAGCATCGCCGCGAAGTTCCGGGCAAAGCGCGGGGCGTCGCACAATGGCGAGCGTGCCATTTGCCCGCGCAAGGATCGTCGCAACTGCGATAGCGCCGCGCGATCGGCCGCTAGTCCTGCGGCGATGCGGACATAATCGGCTTCGTCTTTCGCCACGAGCTGCGGCAGCCCCACCGCCATGAGATGGGTGAGCGAATGCCGGCCGGCGAAGGTGCGGCCCGGCAAGGTCACCACCGGCACCCCCATCCACAGCGCCTCGCAAGTCGTGAGGCCGCCGCTATAGGGGCGCGAATCGAGCGCGACGTCGATATCGCCATAGCGCTGGAGCATGGCGATATGCGCGCTCGTCCCTTCGATCACGATTCGGTCAGGCGATACGCCAGCGGCGGCAAAGGCGTCGCCGATGCGTGTGCTTGCCAACGGATCATCGAGCCGGCGATAGCGCAGCACGAGGCGCGAGTCCGGTACCGCGCGCAACACGGCGCTCCATAAATCGATCGAGAGCGTGCCGATCTTGGCGACGTTGTGGAAGCCGCCAAACGTCACGCGGCCCGTCCGCTCGGCGGGAAGCGGCGCGACCTCGGGCGCGTAGTCGGGCGGCGTGTAACAGACATAATCGTCGGGAAGGCGCACGACTCGTTCGCTATAGAAAGCGTCGGCACCTTCCGGTACCTGAAACCGGTCCGCGATCAGATAGTCGATCGCCGCGACACCCGTCGTGCCGGCATAGCCGGCCCAGGTCATCTGCACCCGCGCAAGCCGTTGCGCCACGGCCGGCAGCCGGTTGTCCTTGTTGTGCCCGGTCAGATCCACCAGCACGTCGAGGCCGTCGCCACGCACGCGCTGAGCGAAGGCGGCGGTGTCGAGCCCGCGCGTCTCGACCCACCGGCCCGCCGCGCGCGCCAGGCGCTGCGTCATGTCGTCGGCGCGCGCCGTGTCGGAGTAGACGATGGTGGTGATCGACCGGTCGAGCGATTCGAGCAACCCGATGAGGAAATATCCCACCGGCGAGCGGCTCAATTCGGGCGAGGCGAACCCGACCCACAGCTCGGTGCCGGCACGGCGGGGGGGCCTGGGCGGCGTCTGGGCCGGCGCGTAGCGCGCATTCCACTCCCGCGCGAGCGCGAGGAAACCCTCGGGTGTCACGCCGACACGATACTGCTCGCACCGGATGCGGTTGCTGAAGGTCTCGGCATAGGTTGCGTCGCGTGCCGCGGCGGCATCGTAATAAGCGATGGCGGCCTCGGGATCGCCGCGCTCCAAAAGAACCACGCCCACATTGTTCCAGCCGGTGGCGTCCTCGGGCCGCAAGGCCGTGACGCGGCGGAAGCATCGCTCGGCTTCCTCGAGCCGATCGAGCTCATAGGCGCACAGGCCCAGATGCATGAGCGCAGGGACATGGTCCGGATCGCGCGACAGCTCGGCGCGGAGGTGGCCCGCGGCCGTCGCATAGTCGCGCGCCTCGATCCGGCAGCGGCCGAGATGGAACTGCGCGTCCCGCCGCTTCGGATCGAGGGAGAGCGCGCGGGTAAGTGCCGCCTCCGCTTCGGGAAAACGCCGGAGGCTCATCAGCACGATGGCAAGGCTGTGCTGCAGATCGGCGCGGGTCGGATCGCGCGCCGCCGCCCGCGCGATCGGATCGAGCGCGCCTGCCGCATCGCCGCGGCGATGGGCGATGATCCCCAGAAGATGCAGCGCGTCCGGGTGGTCCGGAACCGTGCCGAGGACAAGCCGGCACAGCGCCGCCGCGTCGTCCAGGCGGCCGGCGGCCTGATGCGCGTTCGCTTGGCCGAGCGCTTCGGCGACGGTGGTCATGGCGCGCGCCAGTATGCCTCCCGCCACGACAGGGGCGGTAACGGTTTGCTAACCCTATCCATGCCATGATTAGGTGTCGGGCTCGGAGGAGCCGCCATGCAAGGAAATGCCGGCCCGATCACTGTCGGCACCGCCACCGAGACGGATGTGCCCGGCCTGATCGCGCTGATCAACGCTCTCGCGGCCGAACAGGGGCTGTTGTTCATTTCGCCAATCGACGCGGCGACCGGCGGCGCCACGCTCGTCGCGCATCTCGCCATGATCGCCAAAAGCGGCAACGAGACGGTGATCCTCGCACGCGCCGAAACGCGGCCCGTCGGGCTCGTCACCGGCTTGCGCGGCGTTCACCCCGCCCGCCGCGGCGTCGTCGAGATGGGGATCGGCGTGCTCGTGCCGTGGCGCGGCCGCGGGATCGGCGCGGCGCTGCTCAAAGCCGTCGAGGCCTGGGCGCGGGCCAAAGGGTGCCATCGCATGCAGTTTCCCGTCGTCGCCACCAACGCGCCGGCGATCGCGCTCTATCGCAAGCTCGGCTATCAGGTCGAAGGCCATCTGACCGCTAGCGCCGAGCATCGCGGCGCCAAGGTCGACGAGCTCTTGATGGCGAAGCTGCTGGGGTAGCCTACGCCGCGAAGTCGCGCAGGATTTCCGGCTTGAAGGCAAGGCCGTGGCCGGGACGCGAGGGCGGCTTTATGACCCCCGCCGTCACCGGCACCGGATCGATCCAAAGATCCTCGGTCAAGCCCATATCCTCGATCCAAAGCCCGTTCGGGATCGAAGCGAGGAGATGGGAATTGAGCTCGGGGAACAGGTGCGGCGCGATCGTCATGCCCCAGGTATCGGCGACGGCGGCGATCTTGCGCAGCTCGGTGAAGCCGCCGCGCATCGGATCGGGCTGCAGGATCGGCAGCCGCGGGTTCTCGAAGAAAGGCTTGAGGTCGAACCGGGTGAAATGGGTCTCGCCGCCGACGATCCTCAGATCGAGCGCTCCGGCGATCCGCAGATATCCCGAGAAATCGTCGGGCGCCACCGGCTCTTCGAGCCAGTAGACGTCATAGTCCTGGAACTTGCGGCCCATATTGATCGCGATGTCGGCGGTCCAGCCCATATTGACGTCGATCATGATGTCGGTGTCGGCGCCGACCGCCTCGCGCATGCGCCGCACATTGTCGAGATCGGCGGCAAGGCTGACCCCGTGCGCCACCTGCATCTTGATGGCCTTGTAGCCGCGCGATTTGTAGTGGAGCGCCTTCGCTATCATGCCGTCGCCGCCGCTGCCGCGGAAGCAGCAGCTGCCATAGACCGGCAGCTCGGTGCGGAAGCTGCCCCACAAGCGATGGAGCGGCAGCGCCGCGCGCTTGCCGACCGCGTCCCAAAGCGCGATGTCGAGCGCCGACATCGCCATCGCCGCGACGCCGCCGCGCCCGAACGTCGCGGTCCACCGCCAGAGATCGAGCCAGATCGCTTCGACATCGGTCGCATCCTTGCCGATGACGCGCGACACGATCGCTTCCTCGACGCAGGCGGCGAGCGTCTTGAGGATCGGGCGGAACACCAGCAGGTATCCCATGCCGACGATCCCGCCCGCCGTCTCGACCTCCAGCACCAGGATGTTGCGCCGATCGCCGAAGGCATGGCCTTTGAGCCAAGGCGAGTCCGGCCACGGGACGCGCAGCGATGTCGTGCGCACCGCCTTGATGGTCATGTCGGTCATGGCGGGCGGTTTCGCTATTCGGCGGCCCAACGCGGTGCCGCGCTGCCGTAAAGCCGCATCTGCTCGGCATAGGCGTCGCGGAACGGCAGGCCGTTGGGCGCGATGAAATTGCCGGCGCGGTGGCCGCGATAGATGTGCGGATCGTCGACGCCCGGAAGCGCCATCGCCTTGTCCTGCGCGAAGGCCTCGAGGAGGCGCAGGAATTTGTGCCGCATGCGCGCGATCATCGCGTCGGTGGGCGTCAGGGTCTCGCGCGTGCGGTCGCTGATCGGGCCCAGCATGCCGCCCACCGCGTTGTCCTGGACGCTCAGGCCGAAGATGCCGCTGAACACGCCGCCGTGGCGCTGCGCCGCGCGGTCGATGAGCCAGTCGTTGCCGGCATTGTTCTTGAGACGCCAGCGCCCGAACCAGTCGGTCGTGTTGGGCAGATAGTCGATGCCGCTGTCGGGCGAGGTGCCGAGGCCGGGGATCGGCTCGCCCGATTTGAGGCTCGCGCGCATCCCGCGGATCATCTTGCGGCTGATCGTGATGACGAGCGTGTGGGTGTCATCCATCGGGATGTAGCCCTTCATCATGATCTGATCGCGCAGCATCGCCGCGGGCGGGATCACCCAGAACGGATAGATGAACTGCGCCAGCCGCCAATGGGTGTTGGCGGCATCGGCCGGGCGATAGGCGCCGTACATAAGGCCGAGCGGCGTGTCCTCGATGTGGAATTGCGGCGAACGGTCGGTCGCGAGATAGGTCATCGTGTCGCCCGGGACCATCGCCGCGGGATCGACGCCGCCCAGATGCAGGAACCCGAAATGCGAGGTGTCGAGGTCGTTCTCGAGTCCCTGCAGCCAGTTATATTCCTCTTGGATGATGCGGAGCGAGACCTCGTCGGGCTTGAGATCGTTGAGCTCGAAATCGGGGAAGGGCGGCGGCTCGGCGCGCTCGCCCATGTAAAGCCAGATCACGCCATACCGCTCCACGGTGCGATAGGCCTTGGCCTTGACCTTCTCCTTGAAGTCCTGGTGCGGCGGCACGTTGGGCATGTCGAGGCAGTTGCCGTCGACGTCGAACTTCCAGCCATGATAGATGCAGCGGATGCCATTCTCTTCGTTGCGGCCGAAAAACAGCGAGGCGCAGCGATGGGCGCAACGGTGGTCGAGCACGCCAAGCCGCCCCGACGTGTCGCGAAACGCGACGAGCGGCTCGCCGAGCGCCATGAGGCGCAAGGGGTCGCCATCCGCCGCCACCTCGTCCGATTGCGCGACCGGCACCCAGTATTCGCGCATCAGCGCGCCCATCGGCGTCCCCGGCCCAACCCGGGTCAGCATCTCGTTCTCCCGTGCCGTCGTCATCGCCCGTCCTCCCGGTCCGGTGGCCACTTGGCGCCAACTATAGCGCCCAAAGGATCGTCATGCGCGGGCTTGTCCCGCGCATCCATGGGTCGCTTATGCGCTGCTTCAGAGACGTGGATGGCCGGAACAAGTCCGGCCATGACGGTGGAGGGCGCGCTGCCCATGCGCGACATTGCGCGGGAAAGAAAAGGGCCGCGGGGGAGTGCCCCGCGGCCCTGGTAGAGGGACTGTTCTTCCCGATCAGAAATCCATGCCGCCCATGCCGCCGCCGTGGTCATGCGGCATCGCGGGGGCCTTCTTCTCGGGCTTTTCGGCGACCATCGCCTCGGTGGTGACGAGGAGCCCCGCGACCGACGCGCCGTCCTGGAGCGCCAGGCGCACGACCTTGGTCGGGTCGACGATGCCGGACTTCACCATGTCGACATAATCGCCGGTCTGCGCGTCGAAGCCCCAATTGTGCTCGCCCTTGTCGAGCAGCTTGCCGACCACGATCGAGCCGTCGACGCCGGCATTCTCGGCGATCTGCCGCACCGGCGACTGGAGCGCGCGGCGGACGATGTCGATGCCGACCTTCTGGTCGTCGTTGGCGGGCTTCAGCCGGGCGAGCGCCTTGCTCGAATAGAGAAGGGCCGAGCCGCCGCCGGCGACGATGCCTTCCTCGACCGCGGCGCGGG
>Ga0335072_10003812_pt1 | contig 22571 bp, 23 predicted proteins | sample Lox_Sample_21_FD_206725 | JGI IMG/M metagenome (GOLD analysis project Ga0335072, IMG submission 206725) | Soil microbial communities from Loxahatchee National Wildlife Refuge, Florida, United States - Lox_Sample_2.1 | ecosystem: Environmental > Terrestrial > Soil > Wetlands | place: USA...
AGCCCGCAAGCTTGCGGCGAAGAAGAAAGACGCGTAAACATCCGCTCTGACGGCACCGCCGGAAACTCAGGGAAGGTGGGTCCAATATCAGGAAATCGGGTGGGTCCAAAACGGGAAATCGCGCACCAGGAACGTAGCAGCGAAATTCGGCCTTGCTTGGTCCGCATACGGCGCAATCACAGGGGCGAGACGCTGTTGCGCGGTCTTAATTGCGGCCTCGGCGGCCTGCAAGCCCTTCGATACGGAGATGACCTTCGCAAATACGGGCGCATATTCCGCATGCAAGTCATATACGTCCATCATGGCCGCGTAGAGTTGCTGCCTCAAATTCGAGAACTCCGTAGCCCTGGAGTTGGAAAAGGCTAAATGCGCAGCCTTCACCTCTTCAGGCATGTCGGCTGTAATGGCACGGATCGCACCTATGAGGACGAAGAGGTATGCCGAAATCTGATTTAGCAGGCGAATCGCACGCGAAAACCTCGCGTGGATCGCTTTGGATGCTTCGAGTCTGAGTTCAAGCTCTTTCTGTTGACTCCAGGTCGCTGACGCCGTCCAGAATGCAATGGCGAAGCCGAGCATCGTCAGAAGTCCGCCCGCGACCCCCAACTTGACTTCGTAAGGTTGCTGTGCGAACCAGTCTAGCAGCTGGGATGGGGTGAATGGCTGTGCTGCGCCGTGTCGCAGCAGATACCAGTAAGCAAGCAGGGCTAGCAGGAGGCCCCCCCATGCCGACCCGATGAGCCAGCGAAACGCCCCGGCAATCCACATAAGTGGAATCAGTATCCCTGCGAGAATCCATTCAGACGTCCACGTGATCTGCACCTGCCTATTCCGACTAGGTTTGGTGGCTTGCTCTCTCAATTGAATCCCCTTTCCGTATTCATTTCGGCGGTTGACCTTTGCCTCCGGGGTTTTTATAGCGACCGAAGGCTCCGCACTGGCAGCCCCTTGGCGCCGAGAATGCGCTCGCATTCGGCCACGCACTCTGTGGCAAGTTCTCGCGCCGTGCGGTGCTGGCCCGCGACTTCAATGATGCATTCGACAGCGGATATCAGTCCCGCCGTCGCGAGGCTCAGGTGTGAGTATGAAGCGCCCGCGCGCGACTCGTGCAGCTCCAGGTGCTTTGTGCCGTCGGCCATGTCGTTGGCGATGGCGAGGACGGGTGAATTCTCGACAGCCGCCTTGAACCGGGCTTTCGCATCGTCTTCGATCTCCGGATCGTGTCTGATCCAGTCCTTCAGATGCCAGCAGTTCTGAAAGAACGACCATACGTCGTCCTGATAATCGACTATGTGGCGCTGGTTCTGCCCACCTTCCCCGGCGAGCCCTCGATCCAAGTACCGCAGTACCCGGTCCAATTGATCCCGGTAGCCAGTGGCACCGGTACGGATATGAAGTCCCCTACTCATCCCCGCAACCTCTTCATCTGGGCGTGGAATGTATCAAGTGGCACAAAGAGTAAGTCGCCGTCGGGACCAAAGTGTTACGTTCGAGAGCGCCGCCCGGCGCCACGAGTTCCCCTTACGAGCTGCTGGTCGGCGCAAGTTGCGAACGGGGTGGCAGCGAAGGGCCTGCGCGGTAGTCTAGCGCCCTGTGCTGTGGCCTCCCAAGCCTTCAGCGATCCGCGTGAACTTCCCGGCCAGCTCGTCATACGTTCTCGCGGAACCCTCGAAAATCGTCCGGCAGGACTGGAATTGCGGGTCGGCCGCCTGCCGCTCAGCTCGGCGGGCCTCGGCTCGGAGCGCACTCGCGGCGTAGACAAGTTCCTGAGCTGGAGGCGGGGGTCAGGCATGCGGCGAACTCTAGCGCCGGGGGGGGCGGCCACCAGCAAGCGCACCGAGAGCAGGCTGTACACCTGCGCCATAGGAGGGTAGTCCCACGGCCTTGGAAGAACTTGTTGCCCAGGCCCACGAGCACCGACCCGACGGGCCACCCCGGCGCTCTCTGGCGTAGACGACGGCCTACGAAAGCTCCTGAGAACCGTTGTTTTCGGCTTCAACTATGACCCCGGGGTGCATAGCGGACCAGGCGTTGTCTGCTGAGCGCTCCCGGCCATAATTGCCGAGGACTTGCAGCAACGGCATTGAAGCGACGGGCCTTGCGCCCGGGGTTTTCGTTTCTGCTGTCCCTGCGGTATCCTGAAGAAGGATAGCAAACAAAAAAAGTGAAATCCCCCATGCGGCGCGATGTTGACCTGCAACGGAAAATCCTCTTTTTTCTTGAGGACCATCTACCTCCAGCGTCCATCCTCAGCGAGCCCATCCGGATAGAGGGCTATGACTACGCTACCGTCCTGGCGCATACTGAACTTCTGATAGAAGATGGCCTCGTCGACGGCAAGATGCTGTACGCGGCCCTAGGTCCGCTACAAGCCAGTGTCAACAAGCTAACGTCCCGCGGTCACGATGCCATCGCCGCCGTGAGAAACGATACCGTCTGGGGAAACGCTAAGAAATACGCGGCAGAGCACGGTGTCGCCTTTACCATGAATATCTTGGTGCAGGTCGCTACCTCTCTCACGAAAGGACTTTTGCATCTACCGCCTGGCTGATTACCCAGGAGATTCTTCGACTGCTTCCGCGATCGCCTTTGCGGCTTTGACCGCGGCCTCGGCTCTGGTCTGGATCTGGTCCTTCCCGGGAGTGTTTAGCACGGGGTTAGGCAACATACCCGCGTAGATCTGTGCGGCCATCAACTGGAGAAGTTCGGAACGTGACATGAGAGCTCCCTCGTTGGGTTAGATTAGTTGATGACGTAGCGTATTTTGCGCAAATTCGAGGCGGTGGCCTCGATCTGGTCAAATGGAAGTTACCACACAGCCACGACCAGACCATGAATGAGGCCACCACCGATGAACGACGATACACCGGCAGCGCTGGGAGCGCTGCGCGTTGATGAAGGGAAGCTGAGGAATCATGTAGATGAGGTCGTCCGCTCGAGCGTCGAGGAGACGCTGAACGGGCTGCTGGATGCCGAGGCGGATCATATCTGCCGGGCCCAGCGGTACGAGCGATCGGCGGAGCGGGCGGATAGCCGAGCCGGACATTACGAGCGCAAGCTCGAGACCAAGGCCGGCGAGGTGACGCTGAGGGTGCCGAAGCTGCGGAAGCTGCCCTTTGAAACGGCGATCATCGAGCGGTACAAGAGGCGGGAATCCTCAGTCGAGGAAGCATTGGTCGAGATGTACCTGGCGGGAGTTTCCGTGCGGCGAGTCGAAGACATCACTGAAGCGCTCTGGGGCACCCGGGTGAGTTCTGGGGCGGTGTCGCGGCTGAACCAGAAGATTTACAAGCACATCGAGGCCTGGCGCAACCGGGAGATCACCGGAGAGTTTCCGTACGTCTACCTCGATGGCGTGATCCTCAAGAGGAGTTGGGCCGGGGAGGTGCGCAACATCTCCGTGCTCATCGCAATCGGCGTGGCGAGCGACTGCTTCCGGCAAATCCTCGGCGTCGCAGAGGGGGAAAAGGAAGACCTGGAGGGCTGGAGAGGCTTTCTGCGACACCTCAAGGGTCGGGGGCTCAGCGGAGTCCGCCTGATCATCTCCGACGCTTGCAGAGGGCTCGTAGAGGCTGCTGAGGAGGTTTTTCCGAAGACCGACTGGCAGCGCTGTGTGGTCCATTTCTACAGGAACGTCTTCAGCCACGTGCCGAATGGCAAGGTCGCCGAAGTGGCGCGGATGCTCAAGGCGATCCACGCCCAAGAGGACCGCAAAGCCGCGCAGACGAAGGCCGCAGAGATCATCACACGACTGAAGGCGATGAAGCTGAAAGCTGCCGCGGAGCTCGTCGAGCAGAGGGGCGGGGAAACGCTGACCTACTATGCCTATCCCTCGACACATTGGCGGCAGATCCGAACCAACAATCCACTCGAAAGGATCATCCGCGAAATCAGACGGCGGACCCGGGTGGTCGGAGCCTTCCCGGATGGGCACTCGGCATTGATGCTGGCCGCGGCGAGACTCAGACACATCGCCTCGACCAAATGGGGAAAGCGGCGTTACCTCGTAATGGAGCCGCTGCTCAACCCTGCAAAGCAGGAGGCGGCAGCATGACGCCGGCACTTCTGCCCGGCCTTCGGCCGGTCAGACTGCACTTCGGCTTTGCCGTGAGACGCGGATGAAGACAGAACCAGATCGAGCCACCGACCCGAAAGAGCGCAAAACTCGTTGCACTACCGATTAGTTACCGAAAGCGCCGGGCGGCACAGCCGTGTCCCCTTGTCCCCGGCGGCTCGGCCAGGGGTCACTGCGGGCAGCGGCCAGGGCCTCGTCCTCGGCGCGTACCCGTCTTTAGACGGGTTGACACGACGCTGCTGATGCCTCGCCAGCGACCCTTCTTGGGTTGACTAAATTATGGCGCAATAGGCAAATTGCTTATGATCTCAAGGAACAAGCGTTGCCGCTGCTCGCGCCGACCAACATCCGTGGTGCGCCGACCGGAGAGTTCTTGATATTCTTTGATCTGGATCTGCAATCTCTTGTCCCGCGGAAGTCCCGCTTGGCGGTCAATAATTTGCGCGAATGCGGCAATTCTTTTACCGAGCGCCTTCTTGTCGGGCGGTGGTTCGGTCACAGGACGAAATAACAGCTCGCTATCCAACAGAGCGGTAACCATTGTATAAAAGTGCGTTTGATCGGTGGCCAATCTGGTCTGCCCCAATCCAGAGTTTTTATAGCAATCCCTCAAGAATTTAAAACATTCTCTTAGTTTCCTGACTTCGGCCATCTCGAGTTTTGTCTTGTCTAGATCATCGCTTCTGATGAAGCTTCTTAGAATCTGTACCGGAGTGCGGTGCTTCTTTGTGCGCGCGAAAACCGCAAATTCCAGCATCCTTTCCCATATTCGATCGACCTTGGCATTTGGACTTTGAAGGTTGTGAATCGTATCTACTTTTTCAAAAACCTTGGAAAATTCATTCGCCTTCTTCTTGTAGAAGATGTCCTCGTGCCGTTTTTGCTCCTCAGCAATCAAGCTGAACACACTGGAAAGCAGTGCGTTCTTATTGCCCATGGCCTTTACAATATCGAAACGATTGACTTCGACACCTTGCTGATTAATGTCGATGAACAGATCAATAATCTCATCAAGAGATGTGTCGTCTGTCAGGTTTATCTCTATTGTAGGTATTGCGTATTCGCGAAAATCTCGGACGACATCCTCTGGGAGGGCCTGAAAGGTCTTCTTTTTCCCATCGATCTCAATCCAGTAATCAACGAATCGCTTTTCCCGGTCGTGGAAAAAGTACTTCCTAACGTCCTTAATGAATACGTCGTCGCGCCTTTCGCCTACAAAAAGTAGAAGACTTTCCAAGCGCTGTTTGCCGTCAAGGATATTGTAGGAATACTTTGATCCCGCCTCTTCTTTGTAAAGGAAAATGGCCGGGATCGGCAGGCCGCTGACGATATTCTTCATCAGTTTTCTCCGAGTCGGCTTCCCCCATACATGGCCGCGCTGGAAGGGGGGCACGAGATTGATCTTCCCATCATTGAAGTAGCCTATAAGCTGATCAATCTTCATCTCAGAATTACGGTATTGCATGGTTCCCAACCGTTTCCCCAGACGGGCGCCCACTATACGCCTCCACGGCCAAGTAGTGTTGAGCTAGGCTTTTGTGGCTCGCGTCGGACGGCACGCGCGTGCCCCCAAGGTGCCAGCTAACCGGCCAGGGTCCTAACCGCTAAAGACCAAAGCCGACGCGGGCCATTCTCGGTCCTCTTTGTTTGCAGTCTGCGGCGCATGTGCCGAGCATCCCCGGGAAGGAACGACACGGCCCGCGCCACGGTCGTCCCCCTCATCAGTTCAGCACGGCCGAACCCTGTGCGGCCGGGTAAGTCGGAGGTGAGCAGACGGATGCCCGCAGCTTCATGTCCTACGCGCTCGTGGGCACGCTCACCGATGCGCCGGCGCAACTAGGCAGAGCAGCAGGGCAAGCAAAAAGCGCCAAGATCTGTTGCTTCATGGTGAAAGTCCTCTGTATAGGGGATGCGGCGTCGGTCGGAGTCCAGTCCGATTGGACTTGGCGCCGCTCCTCCTGGCGCTTGCGCCGAAAGGCCTCGTTTGCCTGCTGCATGGGGCCGCGCGTCCGACCGTCGGTCGTGCGCCCTTCACGGAAGTCGCGGATGACGCGACCCATTCCGCCCTCCGGGAGCGGAGAGCCGCCAGGGGCGGCCTGCTGCTTCGGCTTCACGTTCGCGATTGCCTCGCGCACCGCATCAAGAGCTGCGTGCACTGCATGCGGATGGCCATTCTTGGCCTGCACCTCGAGCTCGCCGATCGCATCCATTATGCGGGTCAGGTCTAAGGGATGGTCCGACTCGGTATCCTCGTCGCGCGCTGCGCGCTGCGCGCTGCGTGCTGCGCGATCGCGAACCTGCGTGCGCATGGCGTCGGCTACCTTCGCGACGTGGTCACGCGTGGTGCCCCACCAGCTACCGAAGTGGTAGCGGCTGCCGAGAAGCCGAAACATGAGATCGCGCAGGGCCACCATGCCGGCCAACGTGCATGAGCGAGAAGGGTAGCGTGGCCAATAGATGCGCAGGCAAACTCCGGGGCCAGCTGGGGCGGATCAGGGGGAACTGCCTGAGCCACCAGCCGACAGCCGGAATCAGCAGCCACAGGCATAGCACGCTGGAGAATTCCCAAATGACAGGCTCCCAGGCCGGTAAATGGATTCCGACCCGCGCCGAATTGGTAATCGCGGTGAATACATTGGAGGTCGCAACGATCGCCAGTAGGACGGCGAGCAGCGTCATCTGCCGGAGAAAGACCTTGCGCGCGGTAGCGGGCTTGAGCTGGTGGTAGAGGTCCATGGCGGTCGAACGAGTACTGTCGGTGTGGTAAGGGGGGGGCCCAACGGAGGCCATACACGTCCCGCGGATCGCGATCATGTATGGACGATTCGATCAACGAACGCCTGCACACGTGCCATTCCGGAGTAAGCATCAGCTATTGGAAGGTTCAGCTCCTGAGCCAATCGTGTGACCGGCTTAACCCAGTGTGCCGGCAGGTCCAGCGGCGGTGGCCACGAGTGAGTGCCGCGAGTACGGAATACCTCCTCGCACGCCTCACGGAGACCCTCGTAATCGGTAACCAGTGTTTCCATGAGTAGGAGGTCGATCAGATCGCGAAAGCGTTCGTTGCGCTTGCCGGGTCGGGGTGGCAGCGTCATGCCATGGAGTTTTTGCGCAATGTGTAGTCGCAAAGGCAAGCACGGGAGCACCGTAGGGCCTGTGACCCCGAATGCCTCCGTGAGGGGAATCGCCTTGAGCCACTCGACCGCGGACTCGCCCGATTCGGCTCGCGCGATATCGATGGTGATGCTCGCCCAGGTGCCCCCGCGATAATTTACGGCAAATTCCATGTTAACGACGCCATTATCCAGGACCAGCGGGTCTCGCTTGCGTCGAAAGGAAAATCCCTGATAGGGGGCGCCCGTCAGGGCACGCTCCAAGGTGCGCGCGAGGTCGGCCTCCGGGTCCTGAGACACGACATCGATGTCCTTCGTTGCTCGAGCCCGATCGCGTAGCCGCAGTTCAAGGGCTACGCCCCCCTTGATGACGAACTGCGGATGGCCGTCGCCAGCGGCTCGTTCGAGGACGCCGGCTGTAATCATGTACGAGATCCAGGTGCGAACGCGTCCTTCGCTGACCCCACTTGCGCGTGCGTACGCTTGGGCGTATTTCGCCAGTACGCCTGCGGACGGCGGCGGACCACTCGGCGGCTTTCGTGTGGGGATCACTCTCGCGCGCTGCGTCGCTCGCCGGGGCGCATTGTTCGCGACTGCGCCGGCGCGCCCAGGAGCTCTTGTTCTAGCCGATCGGCTTCATCGAACGTCAGGTGACCTGTCTTGCGTCCGTCTGTGATTGCTTGATGGATGATCGCAGGTCCGAGGTGTGCGGCGTGCACGTCTCGGATGGTGCGCGCGGCCGTCGTGACGGGTACGCCTTCGACTTGCTTGATGTCTTGCGGTTCGAGATCCGCATAGTGAAGCATCAGGTGTCGGGGTACGGTGCGACGAATGCGAAGCGCATGTGGCAAGGTAATGTGCACCTTCACAGGACTGACATCCGACAGTCCGTAGATCGCCAAGGCGGACTCGTGAGAGACGGTCGCCTGTGCACTGGGGCGGCGGACTTGCGGCCACAGCGCTGCTTCCATGTACTGGCCGAGCGGCGAAATTGGGTATCGGGTCAGGCGGTACACTCCGCGGGATAGACGCTCGATGTCGCCGTGTCGATGAAGTTGTACAAGACGCACTGGGTGTAGTCCGGCCTCGCGCGCTTGCGCGGTGGTGAAATAGCCCAATTGCCCTTCGGCGAGCTCATAAAGCAGGGTATCCCAGCGCCGCAATTTCATCGGAACCTCATTGGCAATAATATAATGTACATGAATATTATTGACAAGATCCAAGGAGCGGATACGGTCTTGGGTCGGGGTCTACTCAGAATTTGCCTCTCTGTATTTTATGTACTATTGTACAAAGAGATCGAAACTGACTGAGGTTCGGCAATTGCACACCATCGAAGTGGACTTTGACGTCTTTAAGGCGCTCACAGCGCGACGAGCGACCGAGCATGTGACCTACAACGATGTCCTTCGCGAGCTACTCAAACTCGAACCGAGGCTGAGTCCGAATCTGACAGAGGGGACGGACCGGTGGCCTGATGATTGGATAGTCAAAGGCGTTCGATTCCATGAAGGCCAACAGTTCCGCGCGCGACATAATGGGCGCCTATATGAGGCTCGCGTCGAAAAGTCTGCCTTGGTTCTCGACGGTAAACGCTACGATTCGCCATCAGCGGCCGCGGTTTCCATTACGGGATACGCGGTCAACGGCTGGAATTTTTGGGAGTTTCTGAGTCGTCGCACCGGAGACTGGAAGCTGATGGCGAGCGTTCGGAAAGGGGGGCTGACATGAACCGAGGGGTTGCAGCCGATCAACTCAAACAGCGCTGCGCTGCGCCTGAATAGCGGATCGCGGCGCGGTGAGCGCACGCCTTCCCGGGAGTTCCATGTCGAGCCACTGGCTATCAAGGAGCTGCGCTCGAAGCACGGCCTTTCGTAGCCGAAGTTCGCGGAACTCCTGCACATCGGCGTCGGGACACTCCGCAATTGGGAGCAGGGTCGCCGGGAGCCTACCGGGCCGGCTAGAGCATTCCCGAGTGCGATCCGAGAGCGGCGAGTCGGGCCTTTCGGCGATCAGGGCTCGGTCGCAGCTGCCGGGGGTGTGGTTCCGCTTGGCGGCTCGTCAATGAATCGCTGACCTACTCGCATACGATCTTGGCGATTTCGCCAACCAGTGGCGCCCATTCTCCAAGATCTACTTGCCATTGATGTTTGGACCGCTGGCGCCAGACGCGGAATGCCTCTGTCTTGTGTGCCGCGAACTCTTTTCGCCCAACACCGTTGACCTTCATAAAATGCTCTATTACGGCTTCCAGGTCGAGATGACCCTGAGCTGCGAGAATCTGTGACACTCCAAAATGCTCTGCGTGGTGGCACATTCCGCAGACCGCGTGAAAGCCCAGCAATCTCTGAATGTGACGGTCGTCATCGTAGCTCCAATTCTCGTGGCAATTGAGTCGTCCCGCCCCTCCGCAGATGCGGCAGACATTTCCTTGATCCGCATATACCTGTTTGCGCAGCCTGTCCCACTTAGACTGCTTTATCTGCTTACGAAGGTTTCTATACCAGCAGGAATCTGGTACCAACTCTATACATAACTTTAGCTGGGCCTCGACCATAACTGCGCTGTCACCTATTCTGTCCCAAGCTGAGCTCCGCCCGTTTGCGCGGCGCGACCCAGCGCTTGGTGCCGCTGCTTGCGTGGCACTGCCCCCTTGCCGAGGTGGAGCCAAAGAGACTTCTTGCTGATTATTCTCGGTGGAGATATCTATACCGCCTGCCGTTTGAAGCTGTCGTCTTCCAACATGCTAGTTTCGGCGCTTCCGCCATGCTGCGAAGCCGCTGTTGCGGGCATCCAATCGATGTGTCCGCTCCAGTACTTCAGATCGAACCAGTGGCCCCTGCCGTGTGAAACAAGGGGCAGGGGCTTACGAATCAAAGATATTCGGCTAAGCAGAAGGCTACTTAATTGCGGCCAAGAACGCCGCGTCGGTGACCACGTCATTCAGCGTCTGATCAAGCGCATGCTCGGCGCAAAGCCGGACCTCCTGACGCTGCTTGGAAGTCGACCAAGCAGCACCGTTAGTAGTGAAGAATCCGGTCTTCTCCTCGGTTTTCCTGCTGAAGGTGTTGGCGTAGATCTGCTTGCCGTCGCGAGTAACAATTATCTGTAATGCTACCTCGGCTTCCCGGTTCTTATATGAAGAGGCATCAAGGGTTGCGATCGTTCCAGAAACTACCGTAGGCGAATTACCCACGTTGATGCCATGCGAAGTGAGTGCCGTTACAACATGGTCACGGACCACGTCCGCCACCGGCTTATCCTCGCCCGCTTCGCCGGTTTTCCAGCCCCACCCGCCGTAAAGGGTCCCTATGTAGTTCGGATTGCCGGCCTTAGAGCCCTTGTCGTCCGAAAGCCTCGCCCGTTTGTCCATAAACTGACCAACGGACACATCCGCCAGGGCGGCGGACGACGCTACTGCAAGAATAAAGCCAACGACCAAGGTCTTCATAGCTCCGCCCGATTTGGCATAACCGCTTTGCGCAATCTTTATCCGTCAGCCGAACGACGGAAATTCAACCTTCGGCGATCCTAACCGCATTCTCCACCCGATTATGCGAGAAATCCAGATTTACGCAGCCGCCGGAATAACGAAGCATTCACGCTGACTGGTGTTTTGGTATCGAGTTCACGGGCGAGGGCGGCGATCTCGTCTATATCTTCGCGGCGGATTGGGAAATCCACCTGGACCTAACGTATGTCGCAATACCTGCTGGGTATCATGGCCGTGGCTGTTCTCGTTGCCGCCGCATTGGCTCCGCCTCGCCGGCGGCAGGCCAGCGGGCGCGACAGGCCATGGCCGCTCGAGGCGACTCCGACTATCCTCAGCGAACCGGCACAGGTGCTCTACCGTCGCTTAGCGGAGGCGCTTCCCGATGAGCACGGCTGCTATAGGCGATCTGGGCAATGGCCTCGTCGAGAAAGTTTTGAGTTCCAATACTCCAAGTATTTCTCGTAGGCGTTCGCAGACGTGAGGAAGCTGACGTGGTCCGGGCATCGCACCCGATAAGCTGTAAATTGTGGCTGCTAGCAGTCGGCGCGCCTTCGCGACACGGTGATGTCCATCGATCAGGCTGAAACGCGCCGGTGCGATCTCTGCTAGGAGGACCGGTCGAGGAGGTCGGCTGCCTGGACAGCCGCATCCTCCAGCCGTGTGCTGCTCCCGTAATCCGGGATCTCAGACAGTTCGACGGCCTCGGTCGGGAAGCGTTCCGGGTGGGCAGAGATGAACGCAATGAGGCGCGAGATGTTGAACTCGAAGATGCCGTTGGGGTAGAGCTCGTCGCCTGGCTCGGTTGCGCAGGCTTGAAACTGCGGATCCCGCCGAAGGCGGAGGGGCTTCTCCGTTGGTCTGGATCCGGGACCCGTTCGCACGCGTCTGCCCATGGCTATCCCCGGCCACCTGCAAAAAGTGGAACCAAAACTGGAACCAATTGTTATTTTGGACCTGGAACCAATGGCGCCCGCAGGAAAAAAAGTCCAATGAAATCAATGGTCGGGGTGAGGCGATTTGCGCTGTCCCTGCAATTCAAGTCCGGGTCCGTCTGCGGTAAACCTTATTGCGCAGCAAATTGCTCAACGATTGCCCGGCCAGACGGATGAAGGGGTACCGGGCTGGCGGCTGATACCGCCGAGCCGGTAGTTGTACGGTGACGCGGACAACATGATGGTAAGCTGGGCCCGTGCACAAAAGCCGGCTCGGTGCACGCCCGCCTCACGCAAGAGGTCCGCCCCGGTGGCAGGTAAGTGAACCCGGACTGACGAAACCCCGCTCCTGGCGGGGTTTCGCGTCTATAGGGTAGCGGCGCCGAGAATTGCGCCATCATTATGGCGCGATTCTAATATTCGCGCCATAATCGCGCCAGTCCATCAGGGTTTCGCGCCATGGTGTCGTCCGCCGACCTCCTCGAGTCCATTCAAAAGTCCAGCGCAGGCATCGGCGTTGCCGAGTTGCTGGTGCGTCACCCCCAGATTCCTCGCCGGACAGCGCAGCGCTGGATTCAGCAGCTGCTCCGTGAAGGAAAGGTCAGGGGAACCGGCAAAGGGCGCGCTCGCCGTTACCTCGCTGTGCAGCCCCCTGCAACAGGGGCCTCACGGGACGACTTTCCCGATCTCATCCCGCTATCCGCCGACAGCCGTGACATCCTTGCATACGTCGATCAGCCGCTGCAGGCGCGCACTCCTGTCGGATATCAGAGGGACTTTCTGGACGACTACGAGCCTGATCGTACGTGGTACCTGCCGGCGCCGCTGCGTTCGCAATTGAGACGCATGGGCGACACCGGCCAGGCGGACCGCCCAGCCGGAACTTATGGCCGCGCGATACTCAACCGGTTGCTGATCGATCTCTCGTGGGCATCGAGCAATCTGGAAGGCAACACCTATACTTTGTTGGATACGCGCCAGCTGATCGAGCACGGCAAGGCGGCGCAGGGGAAGCCGGCGGCGGAAACGCAGATGATCTTGAATCACAAAGCCGCCATCGAACTGCTGATCGACAACGCCGAGACGGTGTCCTTCAATCGATATACGATCCTGAACCTGCACAGCGCCCTGTCGGAAAACCTTCTGCCAAATCCCTCGGACGAAGGCCGATTACGTCAGCACGCGGTGGAAATAGGCAAGAGTGTCTATCGGCCGCTTTCCATTCCGGCGCAAATTGATGAGCTCTTCGGCCTTCTGTTGGAGAAGGGCGCAAAGATTTCGGATCCCTACGAGCAGTCGTTCTTCGTGATGGTGCATCTGCCGTATCTGCAGCCTTTCGCCGACGTGAACAAACGTACTTCGCGCCTTGCCGCGAATCTTCCTCTCATCCGAGCCAATCTATGTCCGCTCACATTCCTCGATGTGCCGGAACAGGCCTACAGCCGGGCCACGCTGGGAGTATACGAGCTCACCCGGGTCGAATTGCTGCGGGATCTGTACGTCTGGGCGTATGAGCGCTCGACCCATGAGTACCTGGCTGTCAGACGGGATCTTGCCTCGCCTGACCCCCTCAGGCTTGCCTACAGGGAGGCGATCAGGAAAGCTATCCGGGAAGTCGTCACGCGCCCGGACGAAGAATCCCTGACAGTAATTGACAACGTGGTCGCCGAGCTCGTCAAGGAGGCGGATCGCCCGACTGTGCGGGCCATCGTCATCGAAGAGTTGCGCAGGGTACATGAGGGGACGCTCGCGCGCTATGGATTGCGTCAGTCGGAATTCCTGCGCTGGCAGAACCGGCTCCAGACGAATGTTTCTAAGTGATTGGCAAGTGGAGACGCGAACATCTCGCCCCTGACGTCGCTGTCCAGGGAGCGCTACGCAGCGCTCAGCAGCCTTCCCTGGACTGGTCGGGGTGAGGCGATCTGTGTTGTTCCTGCAATGACAGTGTGCGTTCGAGTCCGATGATGAGTCTGAGGGGTTCTTATAGGCCCCTCCCCCGACGGGGCTATAGCCATCCTAGCCGGTAGTGCAGCAGAAAATAGGCTGGCGCTGGCGCGACCATTGCGAAGATGGATAGCACACCGATCGGCTGGGCGGCCGGCATAGCGGCGGCGAGCACGGTCCACACGAACGGACTTGAGGCGGCCACCGCGACACAGCCGAGAAAGAAACCGATCACTGTCACCTTGTGGTCTCGTACCTCTTTGTGCAAGGCCAAGACCGTTGCCACAAAGATCAGTGCGGTAATCAACGATACGTATGCTATGGCAATCTCTTGGACAGTCTGATCGGTCAAGTGCAAGAGATCCGACTTCACCAAGCCCATTGGTAACAGCGAGACGTAAAAATATGCGCCCACGCATAACACGTAGCGGAGAATCGTCGGACCTCTAGTGCGCAGCACGCCTATACCTTCCCTAGCCGCCAGAGTGGCAATGCACAGGATGAGCACTCCCATCGACGCTACTACTATTATCAAGAGAAATCCCACCGCCTCGGTCAGAATGCCTGCGACGGGAGGGGAGAGCGTTTCGAATCTGGAGTGAGGTGCGATCGATTGCTGACTCGTGAACGGAGAGTGTCCCTCTAGTCCCTGATAAAGCGCCAGCGCGGCAATTGCGAGACCCACGATCATTGCCGGAAAACGTCCCCGAGGGTCAGCGGAGCGAAGCCGGAACGTGACCCATAACGTCGCGAGTACGCAAAGAAGCACCAGCAGCAGGTAGAAGGGATTCATCATGGCCAGTCACTCCTTATCGGATGTCCTATCGCTGCCATTGGTATTGAGCAGGAGATTCCTCTGTATGCCAGAAAATGGTCCGATGTGGGTTGGCCGCAGTCAATACTTAAAAGCAATCGTTATATACCCATCCGCCAAAGAACCCCATATAAGGGGTTAACTGCTCAGTAGTAAACGGTATAGCTGGAGGGTAGAGCCACCCAATTGTCCAGGCGCCAATGCCAAAAACGCCGGCTGCGCAAAGGCCTCCTTGCCACCATGAGTAGTCAACTACGTTCGACCAATTGCTATTTATAGAATCAAAGAGGTCGTTGTCCGCATCCAACATTGCGTATTTCATGTTGAGTAGTGTGGTTGCATCGCCGGAAACCAGATTGCCGTTATTGTCCCACTCGAATGTCCCACTCTCGCCACCCGGCGCGTAGGAGCTATTCGTGTAGAGATACATCCGCAGCAGCTTCGCTCCCGTACTGGTTGTAACAATGGAAGTCTGAATGACTGTGTGAGGCGTGCTAACGGTGAAGGTTGAGCTATTAAGAGATACGGAGGCTGATGTCGTTGCCCCACTGACGCTAAGTGTGCCATTGACGGTTTGAGTGGCGTGATTATAAACCCCGTTGCCCGAGCCCCATCCGTAGCTCTCGGCGAGTGCCTGTAGGCTGCAGGGGGCCCCCGGATCGTTGCAATAGGCGTATGCAGCGCGTAGCGGTACGAGCGCGGCTACCGCCAGGACCAAAGCAACAAATCCTACTCTCGGATTGCAACGCATATCTATATCCTCCCGTCGGTTTGCAGAAGCCGAAGTCCCCATTGGTTTAGGGCATTTGCCCTTTATAGTAAAGTTACTAAAAGCGCATAAAGCGCTTTGCTGTCACATGGTGATCTCGCTCACAACCGCAAGGAGAGCGTCCTCAATTGAGCGTGCTGTACGCTTTCCTGGCGATCGGTGCGACTTGAGCCTTGCTGGTGCATCGGTTGTCGCTGGGGGCTTCAACCGCGCGTTCGAGCGCGTGAGATGAGCCGCGCCGACTGTAGAAAGGAGACGTTCTTTGAGATCGCGCCCGCCAGCAGTTAGGGGTGCGGCTCAACGAAGACTTATGCCCAATTGACGGCGGTTCGCCGAAAGGAAGATACCCCTTGATCATTGCGATCACCCTGTACGGTTGCTAACCAACCCCTGTCCACGGCAGCGGCCCGACCGGCCTCGCGCTGTTTTCGCCGAAGATACTTCTGAGGTCTGAAGAAGTCAAGTGGAGTTTGATGACTCTATACTTTGTCATGGTCTTGCGGCCAAAGAGGCTGGTTACGACAGTTAGATCGTTGGAAATACACCAGTCCATACTGCACCAGAGAGCGCTGCACCGGCCCACTAAGCTCTGCTGCAACGCATTTTCGCAACAGTAGGGCCGTCACTGCGAGCTGCAGTGACGGCCGGCGATGACTGCAGCAACAATGCGGGTTGGCGCAGCATCCTAAAGATTGGAACTTGCATGATGATGCCCTGTCATACTGGTGTTGCAGTAGGGATGCTGGTGCATCGACATCGGATTCCCTGGCGCAGGGCATCAGCGCCAGTCGTGTGAAGTCTTTGCTGCACCGACGCCGTACCCAATCGGCTGCCCAGAGCGCAGGTTCCTGAAAGCGCTCGTCCCCGCTTGGGGAGGGACCGACCCGGACGCGCTCAGGTTCCCGCGCGCGCGTCGCCCCGCTCTGGGGGTGGAACCCTATTGATTCCTCGGCAGAGTCCTCTCTGCCTCAGCATATCCTCACGCCGGCCAATGCGGGCCGCAGCGTTTCGCTGCGCCCTGCCTCCCGTTTCCTGTTTGCACCCCTCTCCACCTACTCTGAAAGGAGGTATTCATCCCAGCTATCGGCTCTTTTCGTCCCTCGATTCGCTCCGCCGCGCGAGCTCCTCACAGGGAGCACGGCGGAAGCCTCATTTGAGGCAACAGGTGTCCTGAGCGCCTGGCCCTTGTCCCTTCGGGGAATCTCGCTTTGCGAGTTGGCAATAACACTGACCGGGTTCCGCTCAGAGCTGAGAAGACGATAGGAGCTTTCGATGGATGATTTGGCGTACACGTTGCGGATGCTCTGCCAGCGCAACCGCGACGGCAGCCATGCCACACAGGCAGATCGGCTGCGATCGCTCACGCTGGCAAGCCGTCAGTTGCGCGAAGCGGGCTTCAGGCAGATGCGTGCCGGCTCGCTCAAGGGGAAGCACGTCGAGGTACTCCTTCGGCGTTGGCTGGGCGAGGGGTTGTCCGCTGGGACACTCAAGAATCGCGTGGCGCATTTGCGCTGGTGGGCGGAGAAGGTGGGCAAGGGCGGGCTGATCCCGGCCGACAACGCCTGCCTTGCGATCCCTGACCGGCGATTCGTGACGAACGAGGATAAGGCTCGCCAACTCGGGGACAGTCTCGCGCGCATAGGCGACCCATACGTCCGCGTGAGCCTCGCGCTCCAGCAAGCGTTCGGCCTCCGGCGGGAGGAGGCCATCAAGTTCCAGCCGAGCTATGCCGACCAGGGCGACCGCATCGTGCTGAAAGGCTCGTGGACAAAGGGTGGTCGTCCCCGAGAAGTGCCGATTACCACGCCGGAGCAGGGCGCGGTGCTCGACCAGGCGCACCGCATCGCCGGGGCCGGCTCACTGATTCCGGCTCACAAGACCTACATCCAGCAGCGGCATACGTATGACGGCCAGTGCAAGGCGGCTGGCCTCAGCCACATGCACGGGCTGCGACACCACTATGCGCAAGCCCGATACGAAGTGCTGACGGGCTGGAAGGCGCCCTCGGCCGGCGGTCCGGTTGCGCGGACGCTCACGGCCGCGCAACGCTTGCGGGATTCCTTCGCTCGCGAAACCATCAGCCGCGAACTGGGCCACGAGCGCCCGGGGATCACGGCGGTGTATCTCGGGCGATAAGACGGCGGGCAAGTGGGCTATCCGCCGCATCTGCTGGATGAACTCGCCCGCGTGTTTGCGCGTGCCGCTCTCGATCGGCTCTTCAAAGAGTCGGCGGCGCGGGAGCCGCGCGAAGAATCCGCAGAGAGCGAATCGGGAGGGGAGGCGGCACTTCCGGCCGGGAACGGCTTGGCAGGTGGTGGCGGAGAGGCTAATATTAGCCAAGTGGGTTCAGGCGTAAAGGACGGAGATGCCGTCAAAGCCCGTCAACGTGAAGCAGGTGCTGATTTACCTGACTCATGCGCAGCATGCTGCCCTTCTGAAAATCAAAGACAAGACGGGCATTCCGGTGAGTGAGTCGATTCGCCGGGCGATTGACCGCTACCTGAAGCAGGCGGAGGCGCGAAAGTGAAGGTCGCTCTCTACGCGCGATTCAGCTCTGACCTGCAGCGTGCCACGAGCATCGAGGACCAGTTCCGCAATTGCCGCAAGCGCGCGGAGCTGGAAGGGTGGGCCGTCGTCGCCACCTATGCCGACGCTGCGATGAGCGGCACGGATGCGAACCGGCCGCAGTATCGAGCCATGCTGGAAGCGGCTGCACGGCGGGAATTCGATGTCCTCATCGTTGACGACCTGTCGCGTCTGACCCGCGATGCCGTGGAGTGCGAGCGTGCCATGCGCCGTCTGGAGTTCATCGGATTGCGGATCATCGCCACAAGCGACGGTTACGACTCCACGAGCAAGGCCCGGAAAGTTCATCGCGGCTTCAAGGGGCTGATGAACGAAATCTTCCTCGACGATTTGCGAGAGCGTGTGCATCGGGGCCTGACCGGGCAAGCCCAGAAGCACTTTTGGTGCGGGGGCAGACCATATGGTTTCCGATTGAAGCCGGTCCTCGATCCCACGAGGCTCGATGTTTATGGTCAGCCTGCCCGCATCGGTACGGTGCTCGAAATCGACAGCGAGCAGGCTGCCATCGTGCGACAGATATTCGCGCGCTTTGTCGACGGCGCGAGCTGCCTGGCGATCTCGCGGGAGCTGAATGATCTTGGTGTTCCGAGTCCTGGTTCGACGTGGAAGCGGAAGACACGGCGATGCAGGGGCTGGATGGCCTCGGCGATTCGCGTCATTCTGAAGAACCCGCTGTACTGCGGCAGGATGCGCTGGAACGTCTCGCAGTTCGTTCGCGATCCCGACAGCGGCAAATACAAACGACGGCGGCGTCCGAAGGCAGATTGGGTCGAGAATCGGGAAGAGTCTCTGCGGATCATTTCCGACGAGCTGTTTGAGCGGGCTCAGGCCCGCACGCGGGCCTCGGCTGACAGTGACAAGCGACTCAAGAGCGGCGGCAAGGCGAGGTATCTCCTGAGCGGTTTGCTCGTCTGCAAGGTTTGTAAGGCGCACTACGTCATCGCAGACGCACGTAGTTACGCCTGCAGCGGTCACTGGAGCGGTGGGGCATGCTCGAACGACGTTCGGGTACGCCGTGATGCGATTGAGCGGGTCATTCTCGGTGGAATCTATCGCGACCTGCTGGAACCCGAACGGGTTGCGCGAATGGCGAACGAAATGCGAGCCGCATACGCCGAGCGGATGCGAGCCCTCGCGGCTCGTGCGGCGGACCTGCCGCGCGAGATCACGGAGCTTGATGCCCGCATCATACGATTGCGAGAGCGTCTGAAAGCCGGTGACCCGGATCTCACACCCGATGAGCTGCAGGCGGCCATCGACCGGGCAGAAGCCAAGCGCCGACAGGTATTCGACGTGCAGCCCACAGAGCGCGAGAACGCGCGCGTACTGGCCATGTTGCCGCGAACCGCGGAGCTCTATCGCGAGCAGATAGACCAGGGTCTCGGCGGCGATCCCGCGGCATCCGCCAAAGCGCGGACGATCCTGCGCGAGATGCTCGGAGAAATCATGCTCTCGCCCGGGGCAGGTGGATCACTATGGGCGGAGTATGCGATGCAACCTGCGGCCCTGCTAATGGGCGCCGGCGCAGGAACAAGTGGTCGGGGTGACAGGATTTGAACCTGCGACACCTACGTCCCGAAAAGATAAATCCAGATTCCGAGGAGGGCCAGCAACAGCTTCTAAGGCAATTAAAACAGAAGGTTATGGAGATTTGCAAGCCAGAGCGGTATTCTAAGCGCTGGCCGGTTCCGGGCGAAAATGGAACCCTTTCTGGAACCCCAGGAGAACTAAAGTGGAACCCCAGAAGCGACTGACCGATGCACAGCTCAAGGTGCTCGTGAAACGCAGGCGCTCGGCGCAGGAATTCATTCCGGACGGGTCCGTCCCGGGCCTGTCGATACGCCTCTTCCCGGGTGGTGCAGCCAATTGGACATTGCTCGTTCGCGTGGTCGGGGAGGGTGGAACGAACGAGCATGGCAAGCCGCTCCTCGGGAAGAAGCTACGCGTTAGCCTCGGCAACTATCCCGTCGTCACCCTGCAGGCCGCGCGGTCGCGGGCGAATCACGTCCTCGACCAGGCGCGGCGGGGTGTCAACGCGAAGCAGGCGCTGAAGGATGGCGACACGGCCAATAGCCCGACGGTCGCTGCGCTCGCGAAGGATTTCCTCACGCAGTACGTGCACTCAAGAGAACTCGACTCCGCTCACAAGTACGAGATGGCCTTTACGACCCACATCAATCCGGCCGTGGGCAGCATCTTGGCGGAGCTCCTCACCCGGGAACAAGTGCGGAACGTGATGGAGTCGGCTCGCCTCAAGCGGGAGCGGCCAAAAGGGGAACGCGGAGGGGGCATCGGTGGCGTCGAGGCTGCACGCACCGCGACGGCCGTCCTGCGTCACATGTACTCCTGGGCCATCGATGAAGAGAAGCTCAAGCGCAAAGACAATCCGGCAAGCAAGATCGACCGCAATCTGCCTAAGAAACGCCAAGGGGACGTCGTGCTATCGCTGGATGAGGCACGCATCGTCTGGAAGGCAGCAGAGGTCACGGGGTATCCCTTCGGAACGCACGTGCAACTCATGCTGCTCACTGGGTGTCGTCTTGATGAATGGGCCTCCGCGCGCGCGGCGTGGATCGACACGAAAGAGGCATTGATGGTCATCCCGGCCGAAGCATACAAGACCGATCACGTGCATGTTGTACCGCTTGTCCCCCAGGCGATGGGGATTCTTAAGCGGATTCCGAAGCCCGATCACGGCGAGTACCTGCTCTCGAGCACCCGAGGACGAGCACCTATCCAGGGAATCTCCAAGTACTATCGAACACGTCTCAGTGAAGCGATCCTAGCCATTACCGGGGAGGGCTTTCCGAAGAAGTTCACTTCGCATGATCTTAGGCGCTCGGTCGCAACGCGTCTCGCCGAGGCCCGCGGTGACGACGGAGAAAAGCTGGTCAAGCGCGTGCTCGGTCATTCCGATGGCACCGTGACCGCAATCTACAATCGGTACGGGTACGTGAGAGAGATGCGTGGGGCGCTTGAGCACTGGGCGAATGATCTGACAGGCACGTCCGTGTCGCTCCCGGCGGAAATAGCAGCCGCGCAGTCGGTGCAGCCTGCCGCGTAGATTCCCTTTTGCCCGAGCGTCCCGGGCAACGTTTGGTGACGCGCGCGATCGGTGCCAGTCACCAGCTGGATCGCGAGTTGAGCAAAGCCGCAGCGGCCCGGTACTGGGATTGAACCAGTGGCCCCTGCCGTGTATCACCCGATGTCATTTGATATCACTCAATATCACGATCGCGCTGTCCCAGAATTGTCCCAGGCCTCTCGCGTCGCGCAACAAGGCCCAGCAGTTATTTCCCTCTGCGCGGACGCAGCGGCGGCCTGATGATCGCGGCGTCGCGGCACCGCGAGAACCTGTCCCAATGCGATGCAGGACGGCCGCGCCGGCGCACCCGATAGATGAGTAGGAGGTCGGACTCCAGGCGGCACTCCGTGAAGCCACTCCAGTGATTGCCACGCTTTCTGAGGCGATGTTCCTGAAGTGCCGATGGCCGGCTATCGCCGGAAATCAGGGCGTCGAAAACGTACTCGAGCGTTTCGGCGTCGAATTCGACGAGCTTACGAGCGTTCCGGGAATCGCCCTTGAAGCGCAGGAGAATTATTAGCTCTCGAGCCACCGAATGGCCTCACGGCCGCTGTTAAAGCGGCGCCCCCTGCCGGCGGCTTCTTCCTTCAGTGAGCCTTTGAGGCCGGCTCGGAATTCCGAAGCTGAGCGCCTCGCATTTGCGCGCGTAGGCCAAGCCTTGAGTGCCGCTGCGGCGCTCCGCTTGCCTGCGCGCGGCCTGAGAGCTTCGATTTCTCGGTCGCTAAGTTGAACGGTAACATTGGCTATTGGTACCTCCGCCGCGAGCGAGCGCATATCCAAATGACCGAAACCGGTCGCGATCTGCTCAAGAACGAGCGGTAGGGCGGCATCGCTCAGCCGGAATGCCGGATTCCCTGTTTGATCCCCGCGAGCAAATCAGCAGATCCGAAGAGGGCCCCCACCGCCTGGCCGCTACACTCCGGGCTTCGGCTTCCGGAGGTAGAAACCAGCCCGGTCTCTGAAAGATAATGAATCGTGCGTCATCATCTTTAGCCCTAAGGCGCAGATACTTTCGCATTCGCGAGCAACTCGAGCCCGCTGGCATTTGAGCGAACGCGCACGTCCGAGACGTTCAGCGAATAGGGCTGCTCGCTTCCGGCAACTGTCAACACGCCCCTATCGGTCAGTACTCCCGCGATCGCTCCCTGGATCAGCGGAGATGACGGCAAGGAAAATGTCATCGGTATCCCTATGTTCCCTATGCGCTGCAGCCCGGCACTGACGGTAACAGAGAGGGACTGTGGCGAAGTTAGTACGAGGGCATATGCAATCTGGCCGTCGGACTTCGGGGCAATGGTTAGGAATCCGTCGAAAGCACTACCTTTGTTGGCACTGATACCGACAACTGTACCGAACCCACCGCCGATGGGACAATCACAACTCCATCGCCCGACTGGATATTTGAGGCTGGGACCGGAGCACGCCCCAGCTGGGCCTTTGATATGACCGTGGATGGTTCCCCATGCATTCGCGGCGGCGTCGAGGTGAACTGCCATCCGCCCATCAGGTCTCCAGGTCGCGTTAAGGTTGCTTATATTTACGGTAAAATGGAAATCTCTGCCTCCGCTGTTAATTTCGGCGTACCCACCACAGCCTAGAAATCCGCCACCTTGACTCCATACGTAGCCTGAAGCCGACTTGCCATCAAACGTCGCCTGGCGCTCATTGGAAGGGAGGGCTGATATCGCTGTCATGATCTTGGCAAATACCGCTTGCGAGACTTTTATGCGGAGGTCTGCATCGGTAACGAGCAGCGGGCT